>Ga0247727_10020202_pt1 | contig 10213 bp, 6 predicted proteins | sample WisWelCaveWW1625_FD_202498 | JGI IMG/M metagenome (GOLD analysis project Ga0247727, IMG submission 202498) | Biofilm microbial communities from Wishing Well Cave, Virginia, United States - WW16-25 | ecosystem: Environmental > Aquatic > Deep subsurface > Groundwater > Cave microbial mat | place... | reverse complement strand
CGTGACCGAGGAGTCGGCCGTGAGGGGTGCGCGGGGCAGCCGGGACGAGGAACGCGACAAATCGGCGATCTACGTGGATCGCGCCTCGGCGTCGACCGTGACGCGGTTGTCGAGCTACTACCGCATGCTGGGCGAGTTCGAGAGCGAGCAACTCGAAACGATTTCCTCGGAGATCCTCGCCGAGCGCAGCGGCTTCACCTCGGCGCAAGTCCGCAAGGATCTCTCTCGGTTCGGCAATTTCGGAAGGCGCGGCCTCGGCTACAACGTGGCGCAGTTGCGCCTGAAACTCGGCGGCATCCTCGGTTTGACTCGGCGCTGGACGGTGGCGCTGATCGGCGCCGGCAACTTGGGCCACGCACTGTTCTCGTACAAGGAATTCCCCAAGCAGGGGTTCCACATCGAATATGTGCTGGATGTGGATCCGGCCAAGATCGGAACGGCGTGGAACGGGGTCAGCATCGTGCACATCGGCGAGTTGCCGCGCCTGGCGCGCGACGCGAAGGTGGACATCGTCGTCGTCGCGGTGCCGGTGCAGGCGGCGCAGACGGTGGTGGATCTGGCGGTGGCGGCGGGAATCCGCGCCGTCCTGAACTTCGCGCCTGGCAAGATCGCCATCCCCGAAGGCGTCTTCATTCGGCACGTGGATTTGTCCATCGCGATGGAGTCGCTGAGCTACGCGCTGGTGAAGTGATCGGCGCCGACGACCGAGGAGCCGCCGCGTGCCGCTGTTGAGCCTTTCCCGCATCGACTTCGATTTCGGGCGCGAAACATTGTTGCGCGACGTGACGCTGGACCTGGAGCCGGGCGAGAAGGCGGCGTTGGTCGGCATCAACGGCAGCGGCAAGTCGACGCTGCTGCAAATCGTCGCCGGTAATCAGGCGCCCGACAGCGGCGAGCGCCATCTGACCCGGCGGGCGCGCATCGTCATGCTGCCGCAGGAAACCGCCGCCGAAGGCGATGAAACGCTGCTCGAATGGGTGCAGGGTGCGCATGAATTGGAATCCGTGCGGGCGCAGATCGAGGCGCTGCACGTGCGGCTCGACGCCGGCGAGACGTTGTTGCCGGCGGAAATGGAAGGCTACGGCGACTTGCAGCACCGCTTCGAGATGTTGGGCGGCTACGCGCACGAAGCCAACGTCGAAGCGACATTGCAAGGCCTCGGATTCAGCCAGGACGCCTTCACCAAGCGGATTCGCGTGCTGTCGGGCGGTGAACGCCGGCGCGCGGCGTTGGCGGCGACGCTCTTGCAGAGCGGCGACCTGGTGCTGCTCGACGAGCCCACCAACCATCTCGACCTCGACGCGCTGGAATGGTTGCAGGGGTTCATGCTGCAGAGTCCGAGCACGATGCTGCTGGTGTCGCACGATCGCTACTTCCTGGATCACGTCATCACGACGACCTGGCACTTGTCGAATCGCACCGTGACGCGCTGGCCGGGGAACTACTCGGCGTTCGTCACCGCGCGCGAAGCCTCGGTGGATCAGCAGGGGGCGATGTACCGGCGCCAGCAAGAGGAAATCAGGCGCACCGAAGACTTCATCCGCCGCAACATCGCCGGCCAGAAGACCAAGATGGCGAAGGGCAGGCGCAAGCTGCTCGACCGGATGGAGCGCATCGAGAAGCCGCACGAGGAGCACACGAAGTTCAAGCTGAAGTTGCGCACCGCGAAGCGCGGCGGCAACGTGGTGCTGCAAGCGCGCGGGCTCGGCAAAGCGTACGGCGACCGCCAACTGTTCGCGGATCTCGACCTCGACCTGGCGCGCGGCGACAAAATCGGCATCGTCGGGCCCAACGGCGCCGGCAAGACCACGCTGCTCAAGATTCTGTCGGGGAAACTGCAGGCCGATGCCGGCACCGTCCGACTGGGTTCCGACATCGATCTCGGCTACTTCGATCAGGAGTTGGAGTTCGTCGGCGACTCGCCGACGTTGCTCGACGAGATCTGGCGCGTCGATCGCTCGCTGAACGAGGAACAAGTGCGCGCCAACCTGGGCGCGTTCGGCTTCGGCGCGGACTTCGTCGATCGCCCGACGCGCGTGCTCTCGGGCGGGCAACGCAATCGGCTCGGCTTGCTCGAGCTGATGTTGCGGCAGCACAACTTCTTGGTGATGGACGAGCCGACGAACCATCTCGACCTGGAAGCCGTCGGCACCGTGGAAGAAGCGCTGCGCGAATTCGAGGGCACGCTGCTCGTGGTGTCACACGACCGGCAACTGCTGTCGCGCGCCGTGAATCAACTCATCATCATGGCGGGCGGCGTGGTCCGGCTGTTCCACGGTGGCTACGAGGAGTACGTGCAGTCGCTGGGTGGAGCGCCGCTGTGGAGCATGATCACGACGCTCGAGATGCAGCGCGCCGAGCGCAAAGCGCAGATGGCGCGGGCGGCAGCACCGCCGGTCGCGACGACGAACGGCAACGCGGTCCTGGCGGAAACCGCGGCGGCTCCCAGGGCCAGCAAGAACACGGTCGCGAAGTTGCGCAAGCAAATCGACGCGGTCGAAACCGAGATCGCGAGCTTGGAAGTGGACCTGGAAGAGTTGGAAGCGACGCTTTCGGTGTCGCACACGCTGCGTCCCGAGGAGATCGCGACGGCGTCGCGCCAACACGCGGAAACGAAAACGCGCTTGGCCGAGCGCTATGCTTCCTGGGACCGACTGAGCGAGGAAATCGAAACGTTGAAGGCGAAATAATCGTGGCAAGAAGCAAGAGCGGCGCCCCGGCGCCAAAGGTGAGCAAGCGACGAGGGGCGCGCGACGCGAACCGCGATGGCCGCGGTCGCGGCGAAGCGCCGGAAGAGCGCACGCGGCAAGCGCGCGATCGCGGCTGGGATGTGCGGCGCGAACTGGAGCGCGCCATTCTGGTCGGGGTTGCCTTGTCACCTTCGTCGCGCGCCACGGCCGACGAACATCTCGACGAATTGGAATTGTTGTCACGCACGGCCGGCGCCGAGCCGGTCGGCCGCCTGGTTCAGGAGCGCGACAAGCCGGACGTCCGCACCTACATCGGCAAGGGCAAGGTCGAGGAGTTGGCCGATCTCTGCAAGCGCACCGAAGCCAACCTGATCGTGTTCGACGACGTGCTGGCTCCCGCCCAGGGACGTAACCTCGAAAAGACGCTGCAGCTCAACGTCATCGATCGCACCGAGCTGATCCTCGACATTTTCGCGCGGCACGCGCGGACGCGCGAGGCCAAGCTGCAAGTGGAACTGGCACAATTGCAATACATGCGACCGCGGCTGAAGTCGCTGTGGGATCACTTGTCGCGCCAGAGCGGCGGCATCGGCACGCGCGGCCCCGGCGAAACCCAGCTCGAGGTGGACCGCCGGAAGGTCGGGGAGAAAATCTCGCACTTGAAAGCGCAGCTCGCCGAGCGCCACACGTCGGCCAAGACGCAACGCCAATCACGGCAGGGAACCTTCTCTTGCGCGCTGGTCGGCTACACGAACGCCGGCAAGTCCTCGCTCATGAACGCGCTGGCAGGCACCGAATTACTGGCGGAGAACAAGCTGTTCTCGACGCTGGACGCGACCACGCGGCGCGTGGCACTGGGTCCGGGCCACCCGGTGCTGGTGTCGGATACCGTCGGCTTCATCCGCAAGCTGCCGCACGACTTGGTGGCGAGCTTCCGCACCACGCTGGAAGAGATCAACGAAGCCGATTTGATCTTGCACGTGGTGGATATCACGAGCGCGTCGTTCGCGGCGCACATCGACACGGTGAACGAAGTGCTGGGCGAGATTCTGGATGGCCCGCGTGACACCTTGATGGTGTTCAACAAGCTCGACGTGTTGCAGGATCCTGGATTGGTGAATGTCATGTTGAGGCACCATCCGCGGGCACGGTTCGTCTCGGCGCGCAGCGGCGAAGGCGTCGCCGACCTGCGGCGCGCGATCCTGGATTACGTCACGGTACGCACCGTCGAGATCGAGATCGCATTGCTGCACCGCGCGCCCGAATTGTTGTCGTTCTGCTATCGCGAAGGCCGGGTGACGCGCCAGGATCACACGGCGGAGGGGCACATGCTGTTGGCGGTGCAACTCCCGGATGTCGCTTTCCAGCGCCTGCGCAAGCAATTCGATGGCGACTACGAAATCGTCGGCGCGCCGCGCCCGCCGGCGTGATCGTCGGGGTGAGGATCGCGCATGGAACATCGCTCGGTGGCGAAGATCGTTCACGCGGCGCTGCTGGCGGTGGCGCTGGGGCTGTTCGTGTATCACGCCAGCATCTACTGGGCGTGGACCGAGGACGACGCGTTCATCAGCTTCCGGTACGCGCAGAATCTAGCGGCCGGCAATGGCCTGGTGTTCAACCCGGGTGAGCGCGTCGAGGGTTATTCGAATCTGTCGTGGGTGTTGCTCGCGGCGGCGGCGCTGCGCACAGGTTTAGACCCGGCCACCGTTGCCAAGAGTGTCGGGCTCGCGTGCGGCGCGCTCGCGGTGTTCTTGTCGTGGCTCTTGGCGCGGCGACTGACGCCGCAACCGGGGCCGACGGCACTCCTCGCACCGTTCTATCTCGCCATCTCGCCGGTGTTGGTGCAGCACGCGGCATCGGGGCTCGAGACGAGTTTGTTCGCGGTGCTCGTGGTGGGGGGCGTGCTGCTCGCGGGCGCGGGAAGCGGGCTCGTCTTCGCGAGCTTGCGAGTGCTGGTGCTGCTGCTGCTCGCGGTGACGCGACCGGAAGGACCCGCGGTCGCGGTGTTGCTCCTGCTGCTCGGGCCGCACGCGCGCGGCGCTGCTCGCAGCCGGCGCGCATGGACCGAGGCGGCGGTGTTCGCCGCGATCTTCGGCGCCTACTTCATCTGGCGCTGGAGCTACTTCGGTGCGCCGTTCCCGAACACCTTCTACGCCAAGACACGCGGCGGGCTGCACGGCATCATCGACGGCGCGCAATACACGCTCGATTTCCTGCGCGACGCCGGCGGGCCGTTGCTGGTGGGACTCGCGGCCGTGCCGCTGATCGTCGGCAGGACACGGCCGGTGATGGTGCCGGCGATCGCTGTTCTCGCCTTCTACTTCGGGTTCGTGATGATCTCAGGCGGCGATTGGATGTTCCACTATCGTTTCTTCGCCCACGTGCTACCGGTGATCGCGGCGTCGATCGCGGCGGGACTCGACGTGGTGCTGTCGCTGCCGCGCCCCGGGAAGGCGCGCACCGCGGCGGCGTACGCCTTGATCGCGGTCGTCCTGCTCGCGACGCACATGAGCCTCGGCAACACCGAGCTTCGTATTGCGCGCATCGTCTTGCCGGCACTGCAACGCCACAACTATTTGTCGCAGAACTACGAGGAACTCGGGCGCTGGTTCGCCGAGAACACGGCGCCGGAAGCCAGCATCGCCATCAGCGACGTGGGCGCGGTGGGCTACTTCTCGCAGCGCACCATCATCGACATGTTCGGCTTGATCGATCCGCACATCGGCCGGCTGCGCGGGCGCATGCACTACAAGGCCGACCCGAAGTACGTCTTGGAGCGGCGTCCTGATTACATCGTGCTGCTGTCGCTGAGCGACGAAGGCGAGGGCTACTCGTTCCAGCGCATTCCCGACTATGCCATGAACAGCAAGCCCGAGTTCCACGAGCACTACGAGTTGCATCGCACCGTGCCGCAGTATTGGCAGGACGAATACGTGCTGGTGTACCGCCGGCGCGAATGAAACCGGCGGCTCCTGGACACCACGGATTTCCTGCGGCAAACTACGCGCCGCACCGAGGCATGCACGGGGAGGAACGATGGCGCGGAAGACGAACAACACCGGGAAGCGGCGCGCACCGGCCGGGAATGCCTCCACGCATCGCGCCGGCGCCGATCCGAAGCAAGCGATGGCGCACTATGGCACCGGCTTCGACGACAAACTGCAGCCGACGGTGCCGCTCGACTTGAGCCAGGTGCAGTCGGTTTCGGACTTGGTCGCAGCCTACGGACGCACCGCCATCGGCGCCCGCGCCGTAGGTGACGCCGCCGACATCTTGTTGCACATGACCCGCGATCGCGACTGCTTCGTGGTGGCGACCGTGACCGGCGCCATGACCGTCGCCAAGATGGGCCTCGTGCTGTGCGAGATGATCGACCACGGCATGGTGCAGGCCGTCATCGCGACCGGCGCCTTGATGGCGCACGGGTTCGTGGAGGCGAGCGGCAAACTGCACTTCAAGTACGACCCGGCGATGAGCGACGACGATCTGTTCGAGAAGGGCTACAATCGCGTCTTCGATTCGATCGAGTTGGAGCGCAATCTCGACCACGTCGAGCACATCTTCCGGACCGTGATCGAGGCCGAAGACGAATCGCGCACGTTCAGCAGCCACCGCATCACGCACGCGCTGGGCAAACATCTTTCCGAACACGACCTGGGACGCGGCATCCTGCGCTCGGCGTACGAAAAGGGCGTGCCGGTCTACGTGCCGGCGTTCAGCGACTCGGAGTTGGGGCTCGATTTCGCCATCCACAATCATCGGCGACGCAAAGCCGGCAAGCCGCGGGTGCACTTCGATCCGTTCCTGGATCTCGACGACTACCGCGAACGGGTGCTGAAGGCGCGGACGCTCGGCATCTTCACCATCGGCGGCGGCGTGCCGCGCAACTGGGCGCAACAGATCGGCCCGTACCTCGACCTGCTGCAGAAGCGCGCCGGTGTCGGCGACGGGTTGCGACGTTTCAACTACGGCGTGCGCATTTGCCCCGAGCCGACACATTGGGGCGGCCTGTCGGGATGCACGTATTCCGAAGGCGTGTCGTGGGGCAAGTTCGTGCCCACGAGTGAGGGCGGTCGCTACGCCGAGGTTTATGCCGACGCCACCATCGCGTGGCCGTTGGTGGTGAAGGCGGTGTTGGAACGCCTCGGTGTGCGCGGCGGCGCCGGCAATGCGCGCCGCCGAAGTGCGGCCGGCGATCGAGCCCCGAGCGCGCCGCGCCGTCGCCGCGCCGCAACCCGGCGCTGAGCTGCCATGTTCGGCTGACCACTCCCAATGCATGAGCGGCTCAGTACTGGGCCTTTACAAGCCCCGCGGAGGTTGCATAAGCTGCTGCCGTTCCGTCGCTTCCCCACGCGATGCGCATCCTTCCGGAGGCCGAGGCCAGAGCGCAGGAGGACCTGCACGTGCGTGCGTCACGAACTCGATCCATCGTTGTGACCCTTGGACTGCTCGCGATCGCGGCGTGGAGCACGCCATCGCGCGCCGAGGACTACTCGAGCCGCACCGGCGTGGTGTTGGGTGGCGGCGTCTACAAGATGGTGGGCGGCAACCTCGACCACGCAACCATCGGACCCAACGCATCGTTCGGCGTGCGCCTGGGCTTGCGTCGAAACTGGGAGGTCGAAATCGGCGGTCGTTCCGGCTTCGCGCTCGACGACAGCAAGTCCTTCCGAACGCGCGTCTCGTCGATTTCCCTCGGCGGGTTGTACAGCGTGTCGCCCGACGCCAACTTCACCTTGCAAGGATTCGCCGGCGCCGGCGTGCATTGGTGGAACGTCATTGATTTGCGCGCCAACGATCCCGGCATTTTTGGATCAGGCCGCAGCGCCACCGGATTCAAGGAAGACGGCAACGCGCTTCGACTGATCGACAACAACGCCTCGGTGTACATCGGCCTCGGGGTCGAGAAGTCGATCACCGCGAAAATGTCGTTGAGTGTCGCCGCGCGCGCCGACTATTTGATTCGCCAGAGCACCGACAACACCGGTGCCAGCGACACGCTGGGCGTGAACAATCCACTCGCGACGCCACAGGAGATCGCGACGCAGGTTGCGCGCGCGAAGAAGAGCGTGGACGCCAACGACTTGATCCCGAGCGTGTGGGTGGGCCTGACATATTGGTTCGGCGAACGCGACGGCGACGCCGACGGCATTCCGAATCGCACCGACGCGTGCCCGGATCGCGCCGAGGACAATGACGGATTCGAAGACGCGGACGGCTGTCCCGACGACGACGATGACGGCGACGGCATCTCCGACGCGACCGACAAGTGCCCGCGCGAAGCGGAAGACAAGGACGGCTTCGAGGACGAAGACGGTTGCCCCGACGCCGACAACGACAAGGACGGCGTGCCGGATGCACAAGATGCGTGCGCCGATGTTGCGGAAGACAAAGACGACTTCCAAGACGCGGACGGTTGCCCGGACCTGGACAACGACGGCGACGCGGTCGCCGACAGCGTCGATGCGTGCGCCGACACGCCGGCGGGCGTGCCGGTGGACGCGCAAGGTTGCCCGCGCGCGCTGCGCATCGATCGGGCGCGCGTGCTGCAAGGCGTCGCATTCAAGAAGGGGACGGCCGAGTTGACTCCGACGACGTACGCGACGCTCGACTCGGTGGTCGCCGGCATGCGCGCCTATCCGAAGGTCGACCTCGAGGTACACACGTCGGTTGCACCCAGCGGTCAAAAGGCGCGCGACGAAAAGCTTTCGCAGCAACGCGCCGACGCCGTGGTCGGCTACTTGGTGCAACGCGGCGCCGATCCCAGCCGGTTGACCGGCATCGGTTTCGGCTCGGAACCGCTCGCGGGCGATGGCAGTTTGACCAGCGCCGCGGGTGTCGACGCGGTATCGATCAAGCCGGCCGAAGCGTTGCCGCCGATCGAGGAGCCGAAGAAGCCGGAAGAGTGACCATGTCGCCGCCCACCTCCACGCGCGCGTACGATGACGTGCTGCGCCTGGCGGAGGAATTCCCCGATCTGCCGCTCGAGGCGATCTTCAAGGAAGATCTGCTGCGCCGCGGCGTCGGGTTCACGGAAGCGGCGCTGCAGCTCTCGTCGCGCTTCAAGCCCAAGGCGTATTTCATTTTTTCGTTCGACTTGGTGCCCATCGAAGACATGGGACAGGGCGAGAACACGCGTGCACCGGAAGAAATCGCGTTGCGCGGTGGGCCGCACGACTTGCGGCGCACGATCGTGTCGGTGCGGTTGGCGCCGGCGTCGCCATACCGCGTCGATGCCGTGGACGGCAAACTCAAGCTGTTGGCCGGCGAACAAGAACTCTGCGACGTGTTGCTGGCGCCATATCCGGAGCCGTATCGCCGCACGCTAGCGAGCGGCAAGTTGATGAGCGAAGTTGCACCGACGATCGAGTGGGGCTACCTCATCTATCTGACGGTGTTCCGTCGCTGCCAATACTTCGGCACCGAGTCCGAATGTCAGTTCTGCGACATCAACGAGAATTTTCGCCAGCAGGTGGAGTCGGGCCGCCCGTATCACACGGTGAAGAGCCTCGAGGATATCCTCGAGGCTTTGCAGATTCTCGCTGACCACGAGGATGCAGCCGCGAAAACGACACCGCGCATCGATGAAGATCCGGCGCTGCGCGCGATGACACTGCCGGCGTATCGATCGCATGCGTACACGATCACCGGTGGCAGCATCACCGAGACGCTGCGCGGCGCCGGCGAAGTGGATTTTTATTGCCGCTATGCCGCGGCGATCGAATCGCGTTTCCCGGGACGCTGGCTGTCGAAGATGGTGGTGCAAGCGCACGAACCCGACGACGTACGGCGCTTCCACGATGCCGGCGTGCGCGTGTATCACCCGAACTACGAGGTGTGGGATGCGCGCTTGTTCGAAACGATCTGCCCCGGCAAAGCGCGCTGGATCGGCCGCGACGTGTGGCTGCGCCGCATTCTGGACGCGGCGCAGGTATTCGGTGCGCCGAACGTGATTCCCAATTTCGTCGCCGGCGTCGAAATGGCGCAGCCGCACGGCTTCGCGACCGTGGACGAAGCGTTGCGATCGACCGGCGAGGGGCTCGACTACTTCATGTCGCACGGCGTTGCACCGCGGTTCACGACCTGGTGTCCGGAGCCACTGTCGTTGTTGGGTCGCGATCAAGGCCCGGCGCCGCTCGAGTACCACGTCGGATTGCTGCGCCTGTGGCGCGACACGCATCGCAAGCATGGCTTGCCGGTGCCTCCCGGTTACGGCGCGCCCGGCCCCGGGAACGCAGTGTTCTCGGTCAGCGCCTTCATGGATGTTCTGGAACCGCCGCCCTCCCGCACTTGACAACGGCGATCGCGCCACATTTCTTTACCGCGTTGCCGCACTCCGGCTGATTGACTTGCAGTTCTCCACGACGCGCACGTCCCCACACGCACGCGCTGCACCGACGCCGTCGCACCATGCGGGCGACGCAGAACGGTCGTCGGGGTGCCCGGGGTACCGACGGGTGGGGACCGGAGCCGAGGACCCGTCATCCGGTCGAGTCCGAGGCCGAGGATTCTTGTTGGGAACC
>Ga0247727_10020201_pt1 | contig 10213 bp, 8 predicted proteins | sample WisWelCaveWW1625_FD_202498 | JGI IMG/M metagenome (GOLD analysis project Ga0247727, IMG submission 202498) | Biofilm microbial communities from Wishing Well Cave, Virginia, United States - WW16-25 | ecosystem: Environmental > Aquatic > Deep subsurface > Groundwater > Cave microbial mat | place... | reverse complement strand
GTCGGCGTGCTCGATTTCGGGATGCCCGTCGATCGCGCGGTGGCGGCGCCGCGCATCCATCACCAGTGGCTGCCCGACGTTCTTCTGATGGAGCCGGGTGTCCCCGATGCGACGCGCCACGCGCTCGAGCGCGTCGGCCACAAGCTGGTGCCCCTCAACGCGAAGGCGTCGGTGCAGGCGATCGAGGTCAGCGGCACGGGCAGCGAGCGCGTACTGCACGCCACCAGCGACCCGAGGAAAGGCGGCATCCCAGCCGGCTACTGAAACCGGAGACCGGGGACAGGTCCAAACCTGTCCCAAACCTGTCCCGGACCTGGTCCAAGCCTGGTCCAAACCTGTCCCGGACCTGGTCGGGGCGATCCAATAGAGGCAGTGTGGTTCCGCCGCTCGCCGGCTCGCGCCTCAGGCGAAGTCGAAGGGGTCGGCCAGGATCATGGTCTGGTCGCGGCCGGGGCCGGTAGAAAGAATGCCGACCGGGACGCCGACCAGCTCTTCGAGCCGGGCGACGTAGCGGCGCGCGTTTGCCGGCAGTGCGTCGAGGGAGCGCGCCTCGGTGATCGATTCGCTCCAGCCCGGCATCTCTTCGTAGACGGGCCGGACGCGCTCGTAGTCGTCGGCCAGCGGCGGGATCGCAGCGATGGTGCGGCCGTCGAGCGTGTAGCCGGTGCAGAGCCGCAGCGGATCGATGCCGGTCAGCACGTCGAGCTTGGTGAGCGCGATCGAGTCGATGCCCGACAGCCGCGCGCTCTTGCGCACCACCATCGCGTCGAACCAGCCGCAGCGCCGCGGCCGCCCGGTGGTCGCGCCGTACTCGCCGCCCTCGACGCGCAGCCGCTCGCCGAGCGCGTCCTTCAACTCGGTCGGAAACGGCCCGCTGCCGACACGCGTCGTGTAGGCCTTGGAGATGCCGACGACACGATTGACGAGCTTCGGTGAGACACCGGCGCCGCTCGGCACGCCACCCGCGCCGGTATTCGACGATGTCACGAACGGATACGTGCCGTGGTCGACGTCGAGCAGCAGCCCCTGCGCGCCTTCGAAGAGGACGTGCTTTCCGCCGCGAAGCGCGGCGTCCAGGTAGGCCGCGGTGTCGGTGACCATCGGCGCGAGCTGGCGCCCGCAGTCGACGAGCTCATCGATCATCGAATCGAAATCGAGCCGTGCCTGCGAGAGCACCGCCTGCAGGTATTCGTTCTTGTCGGCCAGCACCGCGCGCAGCACCTTCGCGAAGTGCTCCGGCCGCACCAGGTCGGCCATGCGCACGCCGATGCGGGCGAACTTGTCTTCGTAGGCCGGACCGATGCCGCGGCCGGTGGTGCCGATCATGCCGATCCCGCGCTTGAGCTCGCGCGCCTGGTCGATCGCCTTGTGGTAGGGCAGGATCACGTGCGCTTCCTGGCTGATCAACAGCGACCGGTCGCCCGCCAGGAAGCCGCGCTTCCTGAGCGCACCGATCTCCTTGAGCAGCACGGAGGGATCGACGACCACGCCGCCACCGATCACGCAGGTGGTCTTCGGGTGCAGCGCTCCCGACGGCACCAGGTGCAGCACCGTCTGCTCTCCGTCGACGACCAGCGTATGGCCGGCGTTGTTGCCGCCCTGGTAGCGCACGACGACATCGGCACGCGCCGACAGCAGGTCGACGACCTTGCCCTTGCCTTCGTCGCCCCACTGCGAGCCGACGACGACGACCGACCTTGCCACCGTGTCGTTCACCGGCCAACGCTCACAGCCGCACCATCTGCGCGGAAGTCACGTCCTGCAGGCGCCGCAGCTCATCGAGCTGCGCGGCGTCGAGCGGGGAGTCGACGTGGTAGAACGCCACCGCCTCGCCGCCGGCCTTGGTGCGGCCGAGCGTGAGACCGGCGATATTGATCTTGTGCTGCGCCAGGAAGGTGCCGAGCCGGCCCACCACGCCCGGCACGTCGCGGTTGTGCAGGATCAGGATGTCCCCTTCCGGCACGGCCTCGAGGAAGAAATCGTCGAAGCGCACCAGGCGCACGATTCTGCCGCCGAACACGGCTCCTTCGATCAGCCGCGACATCTTGTCGCGCTTGAAGCGTACGCCCACCGAGCTCGTGAAGGTCTTGGTCGCGCGGTTCCTGACCTCGATGATCTTGACGCCGCGCTCCCTGGCCAGAAACGGCGCGTTGACGGCATTCAGCGGTACATCGAGCACCGACGACAGCAGGCCCTTCAGCACCGCCGCGTTGACCGGACGGGTGTCGAGGTCGGCCACGTCACCGTTGTACTCGATCGTGATCTCGCTCGGCGCGCAACCGGACAGCTGCGCGTGCAGGCTGCCGAGCTTTTCGGCCAGCAGCAGATAGGGCGCGATGGCGCCTGCAGCCTCCGCCGACAGCGACGGAACGTTGACCGCGTTTCGGATGGTGCCATCGGCGAAGAAGTCGCGGATCTGCTCGGCCACCGCGATCGCGACGTTGAGCTGCGCCTCGCCGGTGCTCGCGCCGAGGTGCGGGGTGGCGACGACTTTCGGATGGGTCACCAGCGGATCGTCCTTGGCAGGAGGCTCGGTGACGAACACGTCGAGGGCCGCACCGGCGACGTGGCCGGAATTCAGAGCCTCGAGCAGCGCTGCTTCGTCGATGATGCCGCCGCGCGCGCAGTTCACCAGGCGCACGCCCTTCTTCATCTTCGCGATCGCGGCGGCGCCGATCAGGCCCCTGGTGTCCTGCGTCAGCGGCGTATGGATCGTGATGAAGTCGGCGCGTGCGTACATGTCGTCGAGGCTGACGAGCTCGATGCCGAGCCGCGCCGCCGCCTCGACGTTGACGAAGGGATCGTAGCCGAGCACGTGCATCCGCAGGCCCTTGGCCCTGTCGGCCACGATCGCGCCGATGTTGCCGAGACCGATCACGCCGACGGTCTTGCCGGTGACCTCGACGCCGATGAAATCGTTGCGCTTCCACTGTCCGGCGCGCAACGTCGCGTTGGCCTGCGGAATGTCGCGCGCGCAGGCGAGCAGCATCGAGATCGCGTGCTCTCCGGTAGTCACGTTGTTGCCGCCGGGAGTGTTCGCGACGATCACGCCGCGCTTGCTCGCCGCTTCGACGTCGACGTTGTCGACGCCGATGCCGGCGCGTCCGACGATCTTCAGTTTGTCGGCTGCCGAGAGCAGATCGGCGGTGACCTTGGTGCCGCTGCGGATCACCAGGCCTTCGTACTGGCCGATGATCTTCTTCAGCTCATCGGCGGGCAGTCCCGGTTTGTTGTCGATTTCGAGCCCGCGGGCGGCCTGCAGGATGTCGAGCCCCTGTTTGTCGAGCTTGTCGGAAACCAGAATTCGAGCCACGTCCGTCGCCTCTCTCGGCAGGCCGCGCGGGCGGCCGCCGTCCGTTCAGTTGTTGCGATACATCTCGAGAAGCACTTCCTGTGCCGCTCCCGGTCCTCGTCCCAGTGGAACCTCGTGTCCGAACTGCCGCAGCGCCATCTCGAGCGCGGACAGTCCGAACAGCTTTGCCGATGCATCCGAGACCCTGCGCAGCAGCTCGCCGAACTCCGGCGTGCGATGCAGCACCACGGGCGCTGCCATGGCGAGCACGACCTCAGGCGGGACCGGCGTCGGCCCCGGAGCGAGCAGGTACTTCTTCAGCATGGGTTCGAACGGGGAAGGAGGTCGCGAGTTTCCCGCCTGGAGCGGACGAGCGCTGGGACGGCCTCGGAATTCCCGACATCGGATATTCCCGCCCCGGCAGGATGTCAACAAAACGCAGGCGCTGCTTGACACCTGCTCATGCTGCGAAAAAGGTGCGCTTTTGCTGACGTTCCGCCGCTGCCAGGACATGCCCTCAGGCCAGGAACCCGCGCACGCTGCAAAGCCCGATGGCGAGATGATGATGAACATGTTCCTGCATCGGCCTCGCCGTCGGCTGCATCGTGTGCGGCCCCTCGAGCGTTGCCTGCCACTCCTCGTCTGCGCAGCGATCGCAGTCGTCGCCGCAGCGGCGTCCGCCGGCGATTCGCCGACCGACGACGCCGCGAAGCCCGTGGCGCGCGTCGAAAACTTCGATGCGAAGATCGCGGCAGACTCCCTGCCGATGGTCGTCCCGGCGCCGGGCCTGGCAAGGTCCCTCCCGGCGGCGGACGCACTTGCCGCGCCGCCGCCCGAGCCGCGCCATCTGACCACCGGCCAGGCAGAAGCCGATGCCACGGCCGCAGCGCTGGTCGAACGCATGCTCGGAAAGATCAGCCGCCCGGACTCGGCTCCGCGGCGGCTCAGCCTGTCCGAAGCGGTACGCTTTGCCGTCACGAACAATCCGGGCATCCGCAGCCAGGCGGAGATTCCGAATCAGGATGCGTGGGTTCCCTTCGGCGCCACCGGCGCCTTCGATCCCAAGCTGAGAGCCAGCGGTGCCGCCAGCAGCCTGCACACGCAGTCCGCCAGCTCGCTGACCGCCGGAATAGGGCGCGTCGTCCTCGACGAGGAGGCAGTGCGCACGGGCGCCTCGCTCTCCAAGCTCCTGCGCAGCGGAGCGAGCGTCGATCTCTTCTGGAACAGCCAGATCGTCGACACGACGGCGGAGTTCTACGGCCTCAGCCCGCGCTACGAGCAACGGCTCGGCCTGGCGCTGCGCCAGCCGCTGCTGCGCAATCTGTGGGCCAGCCGGGAGAACACGACCGTGCTGGTGGCCCGTTCGCAGGCCGACGAGTCGCTGGCGAACTTCGAGGCGAGCCTTTCCAGATTCGTCGCCGAAGTCATCGACGTGTACTGGTTTTACGAGCAGGCCGCTGCCGAGCTCGAGGTGTCGCGGCGCTCCGTTGCACTGGCGCGCGAGCTGGTGCGCGACGCCGAAGCCAAGGTGGATGTGGGCCTGCTCGCACCGGTGGCGGTCAAGGAAGCGCTGGCCGATGCCGCTGCGCGCGAGAATCGCTCGATCACGGCCGAGAACGACCTGACCATCGCCGCCCACGACCTCCAGTACAAGGTCATGCTCGGCGCGGCAGCCGGCAAGGCACCCGAGCCGGTGGTGCCGGTCGAGGAACACGTCGTCACGCCGATCGATCTCGATCGCCAGACCAGCCTGGGAACCGCAGCCGACTGTCGCGCCGAGATCCGCGCTGCGACCTATTCGCTGGGCCGGCGCCGTATCGAGGAGCGCAACGCCAGCAACGAGCGGCTGTGGGACCTGAACCTGGTGGGTCACTACACACTGCTGGGACTATCGGGCAATCCGACCGACAGCCGCGGCAGCCTGGACCGTTCGCCGTACGGCGGCGACTGGAGTCGCGCCTGGGATTACCTCTCCGGCAACGACTTCCACGACTACGGGATCGGGCTGGAACTGGAGATCCCGTTCGGGAACGCCGGCCGGCGCGCCGATCTGGCGATTGCCGAAATCGAGGTTCGCCGGGCGTCGCGCGACCTCGAAGAGACGATTTCGACCGTGGCGCTGGACGTCGACCGCGCGCTGGCGGACGTGGAGTCTTCCGCCAAGCGCGTCGTCGCTTCCAAGGCTGCCCGCGAGCTGGCCGAAGAAAACCTGCGCAACCAGACGCGCCGCTTCGAGCTGGGCGCGGTCACCACCAAGGACGTGCTCGATTTCCAGGAGAAGCTGGCCATCGCGCTGGCCTCCGAGGTGCGCGCGATCACCGATCACGCGCGCTCGGTTACCAGGCTTCGCATGGCCGAAGGCACGCTGCTGGCGCGTTTCGGCATCGAGATCCAGAGCCCGGACACACCGGGCAAGCCGTGGTGGTACCGGTTCTAGGGCGCTCAGGCACCTGCTCCCGGCTTTTCCATGGTGGCCGTGGTCCGTATGGCCCCCGGCAAGCGTACAGGCGGTGTGATCGACAACCTGGAGAGCGGCGTACGCCGGCGGCGCCTTGGCGAAATCGCCCCGGCGGGACTAGACAGCCCATCGGGGAGATTGCGGTCGCGCGCGCCGCGCTGGGACCGCCCTGCGAAGTTGATGCCGGCGACCGCCACCGAACCCCGGACGAGCGAGATCCGCTGTCACTCCATGCTGATCCGCATCGCTGCCGGCGACGAGACCGCGCTGGCCGAGCTCTACGACGCCACGGCGCCGATCGTCCACGGAGTCACCTCGCGGCTGCTTCGCGATCCGGGTGCCGCCGAGGAAGTCACAGTGCGCACCTATCACGACGTCTGGCGCAGCGCGGCCAGCTACGATGCGTCGCGGGGCACTCCGCTGGCGTGGCTGCGCACCATGGCACGCAGCCGCGCCCTCGACGTGCTGCGATCGAAGTCCCGCGAGCAGCAGGTGCTGAGCCGGCTCGCCCGCGATGCCGCGGCCGAGCTGCGCGACCGGGAACCCGACCCGGAGGAGTCGAGTATCGAGCACGAGCGGGCCGAGCTGCTGCGCAGCGCGCTGGCAGGTCTTTCGGAAAGCGAACGGCGCCCCATCGAGCTGGCCTACTACCAGGGCTTCAGCCACAGTGAGATCGCCACCGTTCTCGAGGAGCCGCTCGGCACCGTGAAGTCGCGCATTCGCCTCGGGATGAACAAGCTGCGCGCCGAGCTGGCGCGCGCGGGACTGGAAGCATGAGACACGAGCATCTCACCGACGAGATCCGCGAGAACGCCGTGCTGTTCGTGCTTGGCGCGCTCGACGGGGGGGAGGCTGCGGGGTTTCGCGAGCATCTGGCCGGCTGCACGGTCTGCCGCGACGAGACGACCTGCTTCATCGAGGTGATCGACGCGTTCGGCGACGGCATCGAGTCGAAGGCTCCTCCGGCTTCGCTGCGGCCGCGAGTGCTCTCGGTGACGAAGTCGGCCGCGCCGCGTGCTTCGGCAACGCGCGCATCGCTGCGATCGATGCTGCCTCCGTCACTGCTGCGCGGCGCCAGCGAAGCGTGGGCGAAGCGCAGTCCGGGAGTGCGCAGCCGCGTGCTGCACGTCGACAGCACCAGCGGCCGCGTGACCTCGCTGATCCGAGTCGATCCCGGAACCTGGGTGCCGACCCACCGGCACATGGACGTCGAGGAAATCTACATGATCGAAGGCGACTGCCGCATCGAGACGAACCTCGTGATTCACGCCGGCGACTACTACCGCGCCGAGCCGGGCAGCCTGCACGCGCGGACGTTCAGCGAAGGCGGTGCGACCTTCCTCAGCGTCGCGCTCAACCGCTACATCGCCGACGCCTGAACGCGGGGACGGTTCTCGGACCGAGAACCGTCCCCGCCCCGGTCAACGCATCTTCGTAGAGATCAGGTGATCGAATTCCTGGCGGGTCTCTTTTTCGCGGAACACGCCGACCAGCGAACTGGTCACCACCACCGAGTTCGGCTTCTCGACGCCGCGCATGCGCATGCACATGTGCTCGGCCTCGACTACGACGCCGACGCCGCTGGCGCCGAGCACCTCGCTGATCGTGCTCGCGATCTGCTCGGTCATTCGCTCCTGAACCTGAAGCCGGCGCGCGTAGGTCTCGACCAGCCGCGCGATCTTGCTGATGCCGACGATGTGGCCCTTCGGCAGGTAGGCCACGTGCACGCGGCCGAAGAACGGCAGCAGGTGGTGCTCGCAGAGCGAGAAGAAGTCGATGTCCTTGACGACGATCATCTCCGAGTAGTCCTCGGTGAACATCGCGTCGCCGATCACCGCGCGGGGATCCTCGGCGTAACCCTTGGTGAAAAAGCGGTACGCGCGCATCACGCGCTCCGGCGTCCTGACGAGGCCCTCGCGCGCGGGATCCTCGCCGAGCGAGGTCAGGATGGCCCGGACGTGGCCTTCGCCGTTGTCATCGTTTGCGGCCATCGGCGTCAGTCCTCGATGCTGTCTTCGTCATCGGAGAGGTCGTCGTCATTCTCCGCGTCGTCATCGAGCGGCTGCTCGGACTCGTCCGCCGGCTCGCCTTCCTCGTCTCCTTCGAATTCGCCGCCCTTGACGCGCTGGTACTTGCGGTAGTCGTAGCCGGTGGCCATCGCCATCAGCAGGCCTTCCATGCCGCCTTCCTTCTCGCGCCGCAGCACGCGCAGGCGGTCGAGGTACTCGCGGAAATCCTCGTTGATGCGGCCAGTCTCGTCGGTCTCGCCGTCGAAGAACTCGCACAGGCGCGTGACCGCAAAACGCAGCGCCGCAAAGCGCAGCTCGTTCGGGAACGAGTCCCACTCGGCCAGCGACAGCGTGCGCAGTGATTCGTAGCCGGCCATCATCGATTCGAAGCGCTCGAGGACGTAGCTGCCCTCGACGAAGCAGGCGGCGTTGACCGCGGTGGCCAGGTCGAAGACGTACTTGCCGCGGCAGGCCGCGTCGAAATCGCCGATCGAGACCACGTCGTCGCCGCGCGCGAGCAGTCCGTAGCAGTGCACGGTGCCGTGGATGATGCCCTTCGGCAGCTTGGTCTCGAGGTAGTTGCCGAGGTACTCGACCTCCTCGTCCATCGTGCGGATGATCTTCTTGAAGTACGACGGAATGCGCCGCCGCACGGCCGCGTAAGCCTCGAAAATGCGCTCGAACCCGAAACGGTTGTCGATCGCCTTCTTGTAGCCGCGACCGACGATGTGGAGCTGTCCGAGTGCACGGCCGAGGCTGTTGACGGCTTTCAGGTTCAGGGTCGCCGGCGTCGGCATGCGGCCGCCCGCCAGCTTGTAGAGCACCAGGTAGTGGCCTTCACGCTCGAGGAAGTGGCGACCGCGGCGATCGGTGACCGGACGCGGGCTCGGGAACGAATGCTTTTCGAGAAACGACAGCAGCTCGAGCTCACGGCGAAGGTCGAACTCGTCTTCGAGCGAGCGAACCTGCAACTCGTAGCAGGTCTTGGCGACGTCGAGGATGTAGCGCTTGTTGCCCCACAGCGGGATCGGTCCGGTGGCAGGACCGAGCTTTCCCAGGCCGTACTCGGCGGCGATGTCCGTCAGAGCCTTCTTGTCGAGGGCGAGTGGTTGCAGCGGCATCGGGTGATTCGTCGCGTCTGCGCAGCCGTGAAAAAACGCAGCGCGGCCGCGGTATGTCGCCGCGATGGAGCAAAGTCAATATCAGGCGCAAAAAGGGCGAAAGCCAGAGCGCCGGGTCCGACGCTCAGGAGTCGTCGCGGCGCGACGCGAACGCGTCGGATTCGAGCGCGAGATAGTTCCGGTACCTCGAGATTTCTTCTTCCACACGCGCATCCGCCCAGTCCAGTCGCGCCCCGAGGATGCCGGCCACCGTGCTGAGCACCTGCCCGCCTCGTTCGCGACTGCGCAGCGCCAGCGGCACGCGTCGCGACAGGACATCGTCGATCGAGCACGCCATTTCGTACTCCACCGCGTGCACGATCTCGGCGACGATGTCCGGACGGTCGGCAACCGCCCGCTGCGCCAGCGTTTCGTCGCTGCGCACGAGCGCCGCCACCTCTCCCGCCAGCGCGCCGTAGCGGCGCCGGATGTGCTCCTCGCGCGACTCCGGCTCGTCGGCCGCGGCCTCACCCGCCGCAACTCCGGCGCCGGCCGGAAGCGGGACCTCGGCGCTGCGGCAGGGACCCACCCGGCGCCCGATCTTCTCGGCGGCCCGATCCACCAGCAGCTCGGCCACCTTGCGGTGCGTCGTCAGTTTGCCGCCACCGAGCGACAGCAGCCCGGCGGGACTCTCGAAGACCTGGTCCTCGCGGCTGACCTCCGAGGCGGTGCGCTCGTCCTCGGGCGCCACCAGCGGGCGCAGGCCGGCGTAGGTCGAGACGATGTCGCGGGTGGTGACGCCGGCGTTGGGGAAGGTCCGGTTGGTCGCCGCCAGGATGTAGTCGACGTCGGCGGCGTCGGCGCGAACTTCGGCCGGATCGCCGCTGTAGAAGGTGTCGGTGGTACCAATCACGGTCTGGCTCTGCCACGGAATCGCGAACATCACGCGCCCGTCGACGCTACGCATCACCACCGCGTCGCGATTGCCGATGCGCGAGCGGTCGAACACGGCATGCACGCCCTTGGTCAGCCGCAGCCGCGGCGGGGCGCCGCCGTCGTCGAGACGCCGCACGTCGTCGAGCCAGGGGCCGGCTACGTTGATGAACGCGCGCGCATGGACGGTGGCGCTGCGGCTGCCGAGCCGGTCGCTGACCAGCGCCGCCACCACGCGCCCGGTGGAATCCTTCTCGAAGGAAGTCACCTCGGCGTGGTTCAGGATCGCCGCGCCGGCGCCGCGCGCCGCAAGCGCGGTCTCCAGCGTCAGGCGCGCGTCGTCCGTCCAGCAGTCGTAGTACAGCGCACCGCCGCGCAGGCCGTCGGTGGCGATGGCCGGCTCGTGCTCCATCATCGCGCT
>Ga0247727_10020200_pt1 | contig 10213 bp, 8 predicted proteins | sample WisWelCaveWW1625_FD_202498 | JGI IMG/M metagenome (GOLD analysis project Ga0247727, IMG submission 202498) | Biofilm microbial communities from Wishing Well Cave, Virginia, United States - WW16-25 | ecosystem: Environmental > Aquatic > Deep subsurface > Groundwater > Cave microbial mat | place... | reverse complement strand
CGCGCATAAACTGATCCGGATTCGGGCATAAAATGATCCCGCCCCGCAGTGGCTCCGCCGGCGCCGGGTCAAACGCCAAACAGGTTGCGGCCCTTCTTTTCCGCTTCGGCCTGTTGCTTCCGCTTAAGCCGGATTTTGTAGAGTACGCCCATCAACTGATCGGAGGCCGCCAGAATCTCCTCCAGCGTCGGATCATCGATCTCCTCCGGCCGGATGTCCCGCATGGCGAAGAAGAATTCCTTCATCTGTTCATAGAAGAGATGGCGCCGATCGTCTTCCTCCACCATGAGCAGGTCATCGACCTGATGGACAGAGGCAGCCAAGTTTTCGCTCGTCACGAGCGTCTCGGCACCCAGCAACCCGGCCACACGCTGGCGCAACTGGGTCTGCGATCCCTGCATTTTGAGGTGATTCGAGAGCACTTCCTGCCGGATGGCGAGGGCTTTCTTCGGTTTGACATCGAGCCGCTCGGGCGTCAGCCGCGCGATCTGCGAGGCCTCCAGCCGGTTGATCTCGCCCTTTTCCAGCGCCTCGATGACCTCAGACGGATAGTTGAGGATCGGCAGGCAGAAGCCGATGAACGTGCTCGGCGAGATTCGCTCCCGGTGCTGTTTGGCGAGCACGGCCTTCAGATGACGGGCGACCTCCAGCAGCTTCTCGCGAGGGAAGTGCCCGGGCCGGCCGCTCCTGGAGAGGCCTGTCGGGTGACGCTCGATATGCCGGACGGCATTCATCAGCCGGAACAGACCTCGATCGGAGGCCGGGATCAGATCGGGACATCGCTCTCGGAGTTCGTCAATTACTTCGCGAATCGCTGAAACCGAGGCCAGGGGATCGGGCTGTCTGGTTCGTCTGCGCATTTTTTTCGGGCCTCATTCGTGCAGGTTCTGTTTTTTTCCGGGCCGAAAATCGGCCTCAAAATTCGGTTCATCCATCCCACCTTCCGGTGGTTGTTTCACGGATTTCCACAGCCTAAGTGGCTGAGCAGCCTGGCTCCGCGCAAGAGGCCGTGAAACGCGCTCCGGGCCTGAAGATTATAACCCTCCGAAAGGTAAAAACCACCCATGAAAAATTCTGGCCCACACAAACATAACATTTGTGCAGGATCACTGGAAGCGGTAGAATCCGTGCCATGAAGACCCGGAAAGACCCAGTGGAAGACCAAAAGGCGCTGGTTGCCGTCCAGCCGGGCGATCTCGCGCTGCAAACCGCCGTCGCGCTCTGGACGGATGCGACCACGGCGAGCGAGAGCGCGCGCCGTTCGGACATCAAGCGCGACAAGGCGAATGCCGCGCTCTCCTTCTTCGCCTTCGCCGGCAAGTCTTTGGCGGCGGTCACGGCAACGGATGTCAAAGGATGGCAGGCCGAGATGGAGGGGAAGGGGCTGGCCGCGGCGACCATCTATGCGCGAATCTGCCATCTCTCGTCGTTCTTCCGTTGGGTGATGAAGGATCCGCTTCTCGGCCAACTCGTCCAGTCGAACCCCGTCGGCTATGCGCATCCGAAGGCCCCGAAGCCCTACCAGACGCGCAGCGCCAAGTCGCTGAGCAAAAAGCAAGCCGCCGCTTTGCTCAGCGTCGTCGAGACCCGAGCCGATTCCGGGGATCTGACGGGGAAGCGCGATTATGCGCTGCTGCTGCTTTACATTGCGACGGGGATGCGGCGCAGCGAGGTGATCAGCCTGCGGGGCGGCGACCTGCGTTTTGAAGACGACAAAATCATCATTCGCGGCCGGGTCAAGGGAGGGGATTATGAGGGCCGCGCGGTGGCCTCCCGGCGGGTTCGCGCGGCGCTGCTCGACTATCTGCGCAGCAGCCGGCGGCTGCATATTTTGAGAGAAGATCAGCCCTTGTGGACCCGGCACGACCGCGCCGGCGAGCCGGGGGCGCCGCTCTCGTCCTGGTCCTTCGTCGAGAATCTGAAGCGCTACGCCAAAGAGGCCGGGATCGGAAAGATTCACCTGCACCAGACGCGTCACACCTTCGCGCGCATGGTGGCCGAGCGGACAGGCTCCCTGAGCGAGACGCAGGACGCGCTCGGTCACCGGCACGCCGCCACCACGCGAGTTTACGTCGAGAGTATCGCGGAAAAAAAGGACAAATACAGCCGTTACATCCTGGAAGCCCTGGAGCTGCCGGAGATTGAAGAGATCGAGCCGTTTTCCGATTTGTTGCAGGATGATGCGGATGAAGACCCGTAATCCGCCATCCGCTTCGTTCTTCACACCGCCAGGACATCATTTCTGCCATCCGCAGTCCTTACTCTGGAGAACAGTTCTCCATCACCATCAATCAAGCAAATCAGGAGGCGCAATGAAAGACTATCGTCTGCGTATCGGAATGCGTTTTGTGCAGCAAGGCCGCGAATTCGTCATCGAGGAGCCACTGCCGCCACAGTCGCCACTGTCAGGGGATCAACTCAAGATCAAAGACACGGTCACCGGCATGTGCTCGGCCAGGACGACGGCTGATCTTTTGGAGGCCCTGTTCGCCGGGCGTCTCGAATTGATCGGCGACGGCAATGAAAGCCGGGCGTTGCAGGAGGCGCTCACCGCACGACGGGTTTCCGATTTGACGTTGCTCGATGACGGCGATCCGCTGAAAGCGGAGGCCCTGCGGCGGCTTCACTATGTTCGGGCCGTCTTTGATGAGCGGCCACGCCTGCGTACGCGGGAGATGCTCTCGCCTATCATCGAGCGGGTCAGCCGGGAGTTCGACGATCCGAAACCGCCGTCGCCCGGCACGCTCAAACGTTGGAGCCGCATCTATGAAAGAGCCGGAGAGGATGTGCGGGCGCTCGTTCCGGCCATCAGGGCCAGAGGCAATCGCCGGGCGAAATATTCCGGCCGCGGCGTCGAGACGTTCAGCTCGGAAGATCACCAGAAGGCCCAGGAAGTGGCGCGGATCGTGGACGAGGCGATTCGCGTGAAGTACCTGAGCCTGGAAAGACCCACGGTCGCTTCGGTGCATGAGTCGGCCGTTGCCAGAATCGTTTCTCTCAATCAATTTCGCGCCGAGGCCGACAAGCTGCCCCTGCCCCATCTGAGCAGCATCTACACGGCCGTTCGGCGGCTGGATCCATACGACGTCGCCCTGGGGCGCCACGGGAAGCGATATGCCAATGAGAAGTTCCGCGTGCAGGGGCAGGGGCCGCGTCCGTTGAGGCCCCTGGAGCGCGTCGAGTGCGATGATACGAAGCTCGATCTGCTGGTGATCGATACGGAGACGAGGCTGCCGCTGGGCCGTCCGTGGCTGACGACGATGATCGACGTCTGCACGAAGATGATCACCGGCTTCTATCTGAGTTTTCACCCGCCCGGATACCTCAACGTGATGCGCTGCCTGCTGCACGCTGTGCGCCCGAAGTCATCCCTCAAGACCGATTATCCGCGGATCGAGCACGACTGGCCGGCTTACGGCGTGCCGGAGCTGCTGGTGGTGGACAACGCCGAGCAGTTTCACAGTCGTAACTTCGAGTTGGCCTGCGAGCAGATCGGGACCCGGATCGAGTACGCGCCGCCGCGAACGCCCTGGTACAAGGCGAGCATAGAACGGTGGTTCGGGACGCAGAACCGGCGCCTGCTTCACGAGCTGCCGGGCACGACCTTCTCGAACGTGCTCGATCGAGACGAATATGATCCGCGGAAACACGCGGTCATCTCGATTGATGCGGCCTTGGAACTGGTTCACTTGTGGATCGTGGATGTCTATCACCAGACGGTCCATCGCGGCATACGCGACATTCCACACCGCCGTTGGGTGGAAGCCATACGGGAATGGCCGCCGAATCTTCCGTCGCGATCGGCCGATCTGGAGGTGTTGCTTGGATTCACCGAGAGGCGGTCGGTCGGCCCTTCGGGAATCGAACTCTTCACGCTGCGTTACAACTGCGCCGAACTGGCCGCGCTCAGGCGGAATCTGAACCAGGGCGAGAAGGTCGTCTTGCGGTACGATCCGCAGGACATCTCCGTCATCTATGTGCATGACCAGGCCAGGGACCGGTTGATTCCGGTTCCGGCCCTGAGTCAGGAGTACACGCGCAAGCTGACGATCTGGCAGCATCACGTCATTCGCAAATACGCGAGCCGGACCGTGCAGGACTGCGTAGACATCGAAGCCCTCAGCCGGGCCAAAGAGAAGATTCAACAGATCGTCGAGCGCGAAAGATTCCTGACGGGCAAGATCAGGGGGAAACAGAAAGTCGCTCACTACCTCGACCTCGGTCAAAAGATTCCCGCGGGCGCGCCGGAAGGACTGGAAACGAACGGACAGCCGCCACCCGATTCCATTCCCGCAATTCCAATGGAGGCAAACGAAACTGTGGAGGCGAGCGATTCGCCGGCAGAGCCGCCCGCCGGATCGAACGATCTCGATCCGCCCCGCGAGCCCGGCGGCAGGAAGAAGCTCCCGAAAGACTCCGCCCCGGGCAAAGAGAAGCCGCGTCGCGAGTCTTCCTCACAGGCCGCTCAAGCCCTTCCCGCGGATCCATTCCCGCATCCGGATCAGCAGGGGTGGAGCGCGGACTACAGCCTTCCGATCGGCAACAGCGGTGCAGGCGGCGAGGAGGTGACGCGATGACGGAGAGCAATGGCGTCGTGAGGTCTCTTTCGGATTTTGAGCGCAAGAGGCTGGTCGAGCAGATTTACATCGCCTTCCCGCGGCTCAATCGCGTCCGCTCGCTCGTCGAGCATTGCCATCAACACTCCAGGATCGCCGCCGAGCCGGAGTGCCTGCTGATCACGGGGCAGCAGGGGGCGGGCAAGACGACGCTGCGGCGCGGCTACGCGCGGCGTTATCCGTGGCAGGCGACGCGCGAGGGAATCGCCGTGCCGGTGCTCGACGCGGCGATCCCGGTTCCGGCCACGATCAAGCATCTGGTGACGGAACTGCTCTCTTCATTGGGCGATCCGGTGCCTGACAAGGGGACGATTGTCACGCAAACCCGCAGACTGAAGCGTCTGATTGGCGAGTGCGGAGTCGAGTTGATCGTCCTCGATGAGTTCCAGCACTTCATTGACCGGGACTCGAACGTCATTCTCGTGACGGTCTCCAACTGGCTCAAGGACCTGCTCAACGAGACCGGTGTGCCGATGGTGCTCATCGGGATGCCCTACTCGGATGTGATCTTGCACGCCAACGCGCAACTGGAGAGGCGCTTCGCGATGCGCGTCAGTCTCGATCCCTTTGCCTGGAAGACGGCCGAGCGGCAGACCGAATTCAGAATGTTTCTCAACTACCTCGATGAGAAGCTGCCGTTCCCGCGGCGATCGGCGTTGGCCGATCCGGAGATGGCATTGCGGATTTTCTGCGCGACCGAAGGGGTCACCGGTTACGTGATGAAGCTCATTCGCCGGGCCGCCGCGCTGGCGATCGATGAAAAACGGGAATGCCTTGAGATGGAAGTGTTGGCGTGGGCTTATGAGGAAAGGCTCTCGGCGAGAGCGCCCGATCGAGTCAATCCCTTCAGCTGCGATCTCGGTGATCTCTGTCCTGAGCCGGTCACGAGGCGGGAGATCGTCAGTCCCGCCACGGGCCGTCGGGGCGGGGCGAAGGCGCGCGTGGTCACGGCGGCCGAAGTGTTGAGCGGGAAATAACGAAATGGGGGCGCATGTCTGCAAGTGTAATCGCTCCGCCGTTGCGTAGATTGTTGAGAACGCCGGCGCCGCGGCTGGATGAGAGTTTGCCGGGTTATTTACTCAAGCTCACCGAGGAGAATTCTTACGACTCGCTGCGATGGATTCCAGAGCGGGCGGGATTGACGATCGATCCGGCGCGGGGCCAGTGGGCTGATCTCTATCGCCCCGGGCCTCATCTCGCCCGGTTTTGCGAGATGGCGGGTTTAAGCGAGGCCGAATTGGAATCTCTGCGTGAACCGCTTGTGCCGGACTGCCTCGTGCGTTGGAAGGCGCCCAAGGTTTGTCCCGCTTGTTTGAGGGAAGAGAGTTGGTGTCGCAAAGCCTGGGATGTCCTTTCTTTCACGGTCTGCCCGTTGCATCGGGTTGTGCTGATCGATTTCTGTCCGGGGTGTCGACGATTCCTCAGTTGGTCAAGAAAGAGCGTGAGCGTCTGCCGCTGCGGGTATGACTGGCGGCGCATCCGCTCGCCGTTGCTCAAAGAGGATGAGGAGTCTTTCGTTGCCGCGCGATGGATGCTTGCGGTCTGGCGGGGAAAGACCGGCGAGGGCCTTTCCCTCGAAGAGGCGGCCGCCCATCCGCTCCTCCTGGAGGGCGCCGCCGTCTATCCGGCCGCCCTCTCGGCGCTGATGGATGCGTGGTTGCAACTGAGGAAAGGCGTCAAGCTGCAGGCGGGGACGGAAAACGTTCTCTGCCATCAGGCCGTGGCATCCGTTGCTGGCGCGCTCCAGGATTGGCCGGAGAGCTTCTTCCAATTCTTTGATCCTCTCGATGACACGGCGTTGTGCAATTGGCAGCGGGCCTGGTTCAGCCATCGGGGAAACGACCTGAGCGAGACGCGAGGCTGGCTGCTGGCGGCCGTGGCGTTGGAAGAATACCTGGAGATGCGATGGGCTGGCAGAGGCGGCCCACCGGTTCCGAAGAGATTCCTGCGCAAGCAAGAGGCGAGCCGGTATCTTGGTCGAGGCCTGAGCCTGATTGATCGGCTGATGGCGCAGGGGCGGCTCGGAAGCATTGCCGGCATCACCAAGAGAGGCATCCGGTGGATCGATCACCGCAGCCTCAGGAGATTACGCCAGGAGATCGAGGCCCTGATGCCGGCGGCCGAAGCCGCCGCCGACCTCGGGATCGGATTGGGCCAGTTCCGGGAACTGGTGCGCTACGGATTGCTGTCACCCGATAGTGGCCCTGAGATTGACGGATCTGATGAAATGAAATTCAGTCATCAGACGCTCACGGCATTTCTCGGGCGAATTGCCGATCTGGTCAGCCTGCCTGGGGAGGTCGGTGAATATAGCGTGATCTCTCTCAGTCAGGTGGCGCATCATCTGGAATGGGACGGATTGAGCCTCGGGCAGTTTGTCAAAGCGATGTTCGGCGGATTCCCCTCGCCGATGGTTGAACACGAAAAACCCTCCGGGAGTTTGTCGGGGTTTTGGTTCCACGCCGATGAGATCAATCGGTATATCGCTTCGCAGTTGGAGTCGGACACAAGGCCGGAAGCTTCTCTTTGCACAGTGCCGGCGCTGAGAAGCGTCGTGGAATGGCTCGACCGGAGGCAGGATGGATGCGGCGACCGCTTCTCCCGGTACACTCACCAACCACTGGATGCTGCAAGGTTGGGAGGATGCTTCATTGAAATCCTGCGCCGTCTCTCCGCCGAGAGAGATTACGCCATCGCCGAGAAGGCCCCTGGCGAGGCGGCGGTTTCACGAACCGAGGGTGTGTAGAGCAGGAGGCCCGATCAGGAAAGGAGCAGGTTATGCCCGAAAACCCGACCGTAGGATCACTTTATGCCAGAACGCCAGACCAGGTTATGCCCGAAAACCGCCTGTAAGTCGTTGATTCCACGTCGGGCCAAGATCAAGTTATGCCCGAACTGACACACACCATTTCCAGTAGGTGTCCCATCTTCTCTTTCTTGATGCGGAGGTAGTTTGACGCCGCGTCCGTCGGCGGCGGCTCCAGCGCCACTCGCGCGACAACCTCAAGACCCGATGCCTTGAGCGCGCGAATCTTCTCCGGATTGTTCGACAGCACACGCACCTGGCGCAACCCGAGATCAAGCAATATCTCGGCGCATTGCTCGTACTGCCGCAGATCGACCTCCAGCCCTAAGCGTTTGTTCGCTTCGATGGTGTCAGCGCCTGCGTCCTGCAAGGCGTAAGCGCGAATCTTGTTGATGATGCCGATGCCGCGCCCCTCCTGCTGCTGGTAGATGATCACACCGCGCCCTTCATTCGCAATCAGGCGCATGGCGGCGTGAAGCTGCCGCCCGCAGTCGCATTTGATCGAGCCGAACACATCGCCCGTCAGGCACTGCGAGTGAATGCGCGCAAGCGTCGGACGATCCGCTCGCAACTCGCCGCGCACGAGCGCGACGAACTCTTCATCCGACGTGAGCGAGCAATAGCCGATGATGCGAAACTCGCCGTATTCCGTCGGCAGACGCGCTGTCGCGACTCTCTCGATTGTTCTCGCCAGCGCGCGGCGCGGAAGTTCGAGGGTCCTCCGCGCCGTGCGAGGCGAGAAGCGGGAGACGTTATTCACCGCGAGCCGGATTTGTCTTTTGCCTTTTCTATTCGTCAACATCTTCCGTCCTCAACGCGAATATTCCTGGCTCAAACGTCCCAAGGCGAGCGCGCCCAGGGCCAGACCCAGATCGCGCAGCGCGACATCGTAGAAGCCCGGAATCAAAAGCAGGTTGCCGATGATCAGGAAAAGCCACGCGGCGACGACGTAGGCGAAGATGCGCGGCTTAAACCACACGCCGAGTCCGGCGATGACCTCGATCACGCCGACCAGGTACATCAGCGAATGACCATGACCGCCAACCATGTTGTTAACAAACGAAGGCAAGTATTGATCCCAGTTCACGAGTAACCCGAAGAACTTATCCAGCCCCATCACAATCGGCGCGACGGTGAAACCAAATTGAAGAATCCGGTATGCCTGATAGCCGGGACTGCCGATTTTTGCATCCGCTCCCGCAAGCGGCGATGAGTTTGTCTCGATGTTTAATGCCTGCATTTTCATACTCTCCTTTAAGGTTTTGAGACAGTTTTTATTGAACAGACTCGAATCGCGACGGACGCCAGCGCCGCCGCATTCGATCCTAAGAGCGCGCGCAGGACAAAAACCCGCGCTGCGCGCTCCCGCAAGTTGGCGCGCGACATTTTCGACATCTCGGCGCTCGCTCACGTTGAAGAGACTTTATCTGCTTGGTGGAAGGAGCGCGAGCGTGGAATCACGGGTGGGGCACAAGTGTTTCCTCTCATGCCGGATGAGGTCTCCGCCTGATACACACTATGGATATACTACGGTGTGATGGACAGGCTGGCCTGCACAGTGTGATTATTCTGGAGACTGTTGAGAGAGGTGAGCGGACATGGCCGGGTCGAACGTGGAAGCCGGCCTGACACAATTGCCCGTGACATGCGGCAAAGGAAGATAATGAACTGACGAAGGAGAAATGATGATGAACCAGAGGATGAAGATTTTGATCGCTTATGACGGGTCGAGCCATGCGGATGCGGCGATTGATGATTTACGCCGGGCGGGACTGCCGCGCGAGGCCGAGGCCGTTGTCGTTTCCGTGGCTGATGTCTGGATGGCTCCGGCCTCGACCGAGTATGAGACTGTCCAGACCCCGCTTGATGAGCAGACTCGCGCGAGAGCGCGATGGTTCAGCCAGCAGGCGGCGAAGGCTCTGGAAGAGGCGCAGGGACTGGCGCACGCTGCGAGTCAGCGTGTGCTGAGTCATTTCCCTGCCTGGGAAGTGCGGACTGAGGCTCGTTCGGGTTCGCCGAGCTGGGAACTGATCAGGAAGGCCGATGACTGGCAGGCTGATCTGCTCGTGGTCGGTTCTCAGGGCCGCTCCGCGCTCGGTCGCCTGTTCTTCGGCAGCGTTTCACAGAAGGTCGTGAATGAAGCGCGCTGCTCGGTGCGCGTCGCGCGCGGCAGCATCAGAGAGCCTGAATCGCCCGTCCGCGTCATCATCGGCGTTGATGGTTCCGATTACAGCGATGCAGCGGTAAATGAAGTGGCCCGGCGGCCCTGGCCGGAAGGCAGCGTGGTGAAGGTCATCTCGGCGGTGAGGTTACCCTTCGTGCCAACGGAGGAAACCAGATCTCTTCCCGACAGCTATTACTCGCAGTTGGAAAAAGCCGAGACCGAGAAAGCTCAAACTGCCGTCACCAGAGCAGTGGCTCGTCTTCAAAAGGGTGAAGCCACTCAGTCTGGAATCGAAAGCGAGGTCATTCTTGGCGACGCAAGAGAAGTAATTCTCGACGAGGCCGCGCGGTGGGGAGCCGACCTGATCGTCCTCGGCTCGCGCGGGCTGGGCGGCTTCAAGCGTTTTCTACTTGGCTCGGTGGCGCAGGGAGTCGCCGCGTACGCGCCGTGTTCGGTCGAGGTTATCCGCGGCCGCCAGATGGATGGCGCCGAGCAGGAGACCTAAGCTATGACGCCGACTCAACATCTAATCGCGACTCAGGCCCGGAGGCTGATCCCTGAAGTGGCGGAGCTGTACGAGCGGGCGCTGAAGCTCGAACAGGAACACAGCGCGGGATTGCAGCGGAT
>Ga0247727_10020199_pt1 | contig 10214 bp, 14 predicted proteins | sample WisWelCaveWW1625_FD_202498 | JGI IMG/M metagenome (GOLD analysis project Ga0247727, IMG submission 202498) | Biofilm microbial communities from Wishing Well Cave, Virginia, United States - WW16-25 | ecosystem: Environmental > Aquatic > Deep subsurface > Groundwater > Cave microbial mat | place... | reverse complement strand
TCAAAATGGGGTGGAAACGGAACGGAAAAACAACAAGTTAAAAACCGCTTCCAGTGGTCGGAAGAATGGGGAGCCCCTAACCTCGTGGAACTGGCGTTCCACATGTTCAAGGCAGGCAGGCGAGAACTTTCGACGCCCGAATTTGAGTTGTTCCACCAGCGCCATTGCAGCCAATACGTTTCAATTGACCGACGCCTCATCGTGAAAGAACTCGAGCTGGCCGGAGTCCTGGAGCTTTTTCACGACCACTATCGTTTCAAATACGACTATTTTTACTTTTATTTTGTCGCGCAATACTTCGCGCGGCACATTGAAGAGGAGGCCGCCCGAACTCACATCGCGAAACTGTGTGAAGAACTGCAAAAGGAGGACAACGCGAATATCTGGATGTTCCTCACACACCAATCCAGGTCTTCGTTCGTGCTTGATACCATTCTCAACCACGCCACAAAGTTTTTCGCTTCAATTGCTCCTCCGAAATTCGATGAGGACGTGCAGTTCTTGCTGAAGCTCTACAACAAAGTTCCGCAGCTCGTTTACGTTTCCAAGTCGCCTGAAGAATTGCGTCAGGAACGCCGAAAGCGGCTCGATGACCAACCACAGGATTTCCCCGGCCAAGCGGACGAAGCCGAAGAAACAAACGAAGCCCTGCGGACAATCGCGAAGCTGAAGGCCGCTCTCCGCACGCTTGAAGTGATGGGGCAGATTGTGAAGAACTATGCCGGGTCAATGAAAAACGATCCCAAGTATCAGTTGGTAAAGCAGTGCTACGAGTTGGGCTTGCGTGTTGTCGGTGTAATTTTTGACCTGTGGCAAAAAGCTGGGGATGATTTTGTTCAGGAGGTTTTGGATGTAGTGCTTCAAAAGGAGGAGAACATCCGAACAAAGAAAGACCTCGAAGATCTGATGAAACAATTCATATTCTTTTTCTGCGAAACTACTTCGTTCAGCATCATCAAACGAATCTCCCACGCTGTGGGAACGAAGGATTTGAACGATGTCTATGAAAAGGTCCTTTCAGAAAACCCAACGAACGCATTTCGCCTTGTGGATTTATCCGTGAAGCTCGACAGCGTTGGGTTTCCGACCGGCGACATTTACGATCTGAGCGAAAAGTTCAAGGACAACATCTTTTGCAACCGGCTTTTGTCGCACTTGGTGATTCACCACTTCTATCTTTTCAACACGAGTGAACAAATAAAGCAAAAGGTTTGTGCCAAACTTGGGATCAAAATGCAGTTCCTCCGAGGTGTAGATGTAAGAACTGCAGAACAGAAGAGGCTTCCTGAAAAATCGGGAACGTGAGGGCTAGAGGGTTTTACATTTACCAATCATCATGACATTGGGTTTTCCGTTTGCCGAAGAAACAATCCGGGCGCTGAAAGTCGGCGACGAGGTTTTGATTTCCGGCATCGTGTTCACCGGGCGCGCAGTCGCAAGGCTTGCCAGCCTCTTTCAGCCACGGTAGATTTGCGCCATGAGCGCTGCCGAAATCATCAAAGAGTTGCCCACGCTCACCCGGGCCGAGCAGGAGGAATTGCGCGACTTCTTGGAGAATCTTCTCGAAGATCGGTTGGAATTGAAGGACGAATTCAAGGCGGAGATCGAAGCCGGAAAGAAGGATATTGCTGAGGGCCGGTATCGAGTTCGCAAGCCATGAACCCAACGGGCGGCGCTGCCACACAGATTTGTTCCCACCGATTCGACCGCCGTTTCCTCGCGCTGCCACAAAATATCCAAGCGCGCATCCAACGAGAGGTTGACGAACTGGGATTGAACCTTCGCGGCTTCCGCCATCATCGGATGCAAGGCGTTGACGCATTCCGATTGCGCGTTGGTGATTACCGCGTGATCTACGAGTTCAACATCGAGCGAAACGAATTGCACCTGATTACGGTTGGACACCGACGAGAGATTTACAAAGAGGGTTTCAATTGAGAGGAATTGGTCGCGGCGCTTGCCAGCCCTTTTTCGTGACGGTAGATTTGCGCCATGAGCGCTGCCGAAATCATCAAAGAGTTGCCCAAGCTCACCGAAGCCGAGCGACGCGAGGTGCGTCGCAAGTTGGCCGAGTTGGCGGCGGAGAATGAAGACATCGCGCTTAGCAATTAAGTGACCTAGCAGAACACGGTTGCTCCAACTCGTTTTGAGCATTACCATCATTCCGTCATGGCAGACCAAGAGAACAACATTGATGTGTTGGAAAGTCAGTTCCCGGCAATTTCCGGTTCGGCTTTTGCAGCGGCTCGCGAGCGGGTTCTCGCTTCGGGGCAAAGCGTTTTGCAGTCAGAGGACGGAACCATTTACGAGGTCTTTCCCGACGGTCGTCGCGTGGCCGTGAAGAAGATTGAGCCGCCCACAACTGCCGTGCTCGGTCGCAAGATCACCATTCGGTGAGCGAGCGTACGCCACGCCTCCGGATGTTCGCCGGGCCGAACGGTTCGGGTAAAAGCACGCTGAAGTCCTACCTGCGGCAAGAATTGCTGGGCGTTTATCTGAACCCGGATGAAATCGAGCAGGAAATCCGCAGCCAGGGTTTTCTGGATTTCGCGGCCTACGGCGTGACGACCACCGCGGATGAGGCGTTGTCGTTCTTCCACGGTTCTTCGTTTTTGGCCTCCAACGGTTTTGGCGGCGCAGCCAAACGTCTCGACTTTTCAAATGGCCGATTGGATTTTGCGAACGTTGAGGTGAATTCCTACTTCGCGTCGGTGGCTGGTGATTTCCTTCGCCGAAAACTCCTGGAGCTGAAAGTGTCGTTCACGTTTGAAACCGTAATGTCGCATCCGAGCAAGGTGGAGTTGCTGGCCAAGGCGCAGCAGGCAGGCTATCGGACTTATTTGTATTTCGTGGCGACGGATGATCCGGCGATCAATCTTTCGCGCGTGCGCAATCGGGTGAAGTTGGGCGGCCACGCTGTGCCGGAGGACCGGATCGCGCCCCGCTACCATCGCTCACTCGAACTTTTGATAGACGCAATCCGACACACGAATCGCGCTTACGTGTTCGACAACTCCGGTGACAACAAGGAACACAAGCACACCTGGCTCGCGGAAATCACCGACGGCAAGTTGCTGGAGTTGAAATCAGACCAGATTCCCGCTTGGTTCAGGCGTTCGGTCTTGGATAGAATCGGCGCGGCGACGATATAGATGTTTTGTTATGATCAATCTTTCCTTCCCCTTCACCGAAGAAAAAACCCGCGCGCTGAAAGTCGGCGACGAGGTTTTGATTTCGGGCGTCGTGTTCGCCGGGCGCGCGGTTGGCTTTACTGACGTTCGGCAATCCTTGTCATGACCAACGAAACCACACCCGGAATGCCAGAGCAGACGCCGCCACCCGTGATCGGCTGGTTCAAGGGTTACACCGGAGTCATGACGGCCATTTACGTGTTGTGCCTGCTGGCCGGGCCGCTGGTCATGTTCGCCTCCACAAGGGTCCATGGCGACGAAAGGGCGGGCCTGATGATTCAGGGTGCGGTTCTGATGGTCATCGGACTGCCGTTGGCCATCGCGTTCGCCCTGCCGTTCTTTCTCCGGCGCAAGCGGTGGGTCTGGGTTTACAACCTGGTTCTCATTTGCATTGGCATGACGAGTTGCTGTTGCCTGCCGGCTACGATTCCGCTGCTGATTTACTGGATCAAGCCCGAGACAAAAGCGTGGTTTAACCGAACCTGAATGTTATGATTCCACTCACGTTCCCTTTCACCGAAGAAAAAATCCGTGCGCTCAAACTCGGCGACGAGGTGTTGATTTCCGGCGTCGTGTTCACCGGGCGCGACGCGGTCCACAAGTATTTGCACGAGGGCGGGCAATTGCCGCCGGGCGTGAGCTTGCGCGACGGCATCCTCTACCATTGCGGGCCGGTGATGATGCAGCAGCCCGACGGCTCGTGGAAATGCACCGCCGCCGGCCCGACCACGTCCATCCGCGAAGAGCCGTTCCAGTGGCAGATCATCCGCGATTTCGGCGTGCGCGGCGTCGTCGGCAAGGGCGGCATGGGCGATAAAACGCTGGCGGCGTGTCGCGATTACGGCTGTGCTTATCTCCACGCCGTGGGCGGCGCGGCGCAAGTGCTGGCCGAGTGCATCAAGGAGGTGCGGAACGTTTATTTCCTCGAGAAGTTCGGCTCCCCCGAGGCGATTTGGGAACTGGAAGTGGTGGATTTTCCCGCGGTGGTAACGATTGATGCGCACGGGAATTCGCTGCACAAGGATGTGTTTGCGGCGAGTCAGGCGGAATTGGCGAAGCGGCTGTAGCGGCGCCTCGCAAGAGTGCCGCCATTCAAGTCAATCGGCGGCGCGCTTCCGAGACGCCGCTACAACTTCTGGTTCCACTCGCGCGTGGAATACTTCTGTTGGACGAGCCTCGCGATTTCGGGCTGAAGGCTGGCGGAATATTCACCGTTCGCGGTCCACGCTCTTTGCAGCGCCGGTTTCACGCGCGCCGCTGGCGCTCCCAAGTTGGTGATGAATTCTCCGTGCTTCCGGCCCGCGCGATAGTCCGGTTGTTTGGTGGGCATCAGGAGAAGTTCGCTCACCACGGCGAGGTCGAAGTTCAGCAGAAATGTGCCGTGGAAGAGCAGGAAGTGTTTCCGTCGCCGCTGCGAATTGCCGGAAAACTTCAGGCCGCCGATCGCGAGATCGGTGTGGCCGCAGGTTTCAATCCGAGCGCGTTCGCCCCTCACCCCGTCCCTCTCCCCATCCGATGGGGAGAGGGTGGCCGGCAAGCCGGATGCGTGGAGATTGGTTGGGTGTCGCGAAGACTCCAACGCGGCGCGGTTGCGCTCCATGATGAACTGATTCGCCCCGCTGATGCTTCGGGTCGGACCCTCTTCGGCGATTCGCAGTACGAGCGCATAGTTCAAACAGCCCGGCCCTTGTACGACCGCTCCGCCGCCTGAACAACGGCGCAAGATTGGAATCCCCCGCGCCTCGCACGCGGCTACGTTTACTTCGATCGTGACCTTGTTCGCGTAGCCAACGACAACGAAGTATTCGCGCGATTCCCAGAAACGGAGCACCTCGCCGCCTTTACCTGATTCCGCCGCGTCGAGCAGCGCCTCGTCGCCGGCAAGGTTTTCGGCGGGCGTGGGGAGGGTAAGATCGAGGCGTGTCATTCCGGCAGCGAGCGATCAATCCTCGACCGCGTTCAAGATGACGTAGAAGGTGCTGCCTCCGCCGAGTGAGCTTCTGACGCCGATGCGTCCTTTGTGCGCGACGGTGATTTCGCGGGCGATGGACAATCCCAGGCCGGCGCCGGTCTTGGTCTGGCCCGGCACGCGAAAAAAGCGATCAAAGATTCGCAACTGATGTTGCTCGGGAATGCCCGGACCCTGGTCACTGACGGCGAACTGAACACTGCGATCCGCGGTCAGGGTTGCCCGGAGCAGAATTTCGCCGCCGGCCGGGGAATGTTTGATCGCGTTGGTCAGGAGGTTGACAAAAACATGGCGGATGCGTTGCCGGTCCACGGCGACGGTGGGCAAATCCGGTTCAGCGGCGCAGTTCATTTTGAGGCCCTTGGCCGAAACCTGGTCGCCCATCTCTTCCAGCACAGTTTGCAAGAGTTCGGCGGGAGCGACTTTTTCCTTGTGCAGGTCGGCGTGGCCTTCTTCCAACTTGGTGAGGTCCAACAGATCATTCAAAATGCGCAGGAGGCGCTCGGTGTCATCACGGGCCACCGCCAGCAGTTCGCTTTGCTTGGGAGAAAGCGAGCCGGTGGTTTTTTCCAGCAGAAGGTGCAGCGCCATCCGGACGCTGGTCAACGGAGTTTTCAACTCGTGGCTGACCGTCCCGACGAGATTGGTCTTGGCGGCGTCGAGCAGGCGGAATCGGGTCACGTCGTACAACACCACGGCCACCCCAAAGAGAACCTCTTGCTTGTCGCGCATGGCCAGGATGCGGGGCAGGAAGAATTTCCCCGCGCCATTGACGCGGTAAAAGACGGCTTCATTAAAACTATGCGGCAGAAAATTATCGCCGCTCTCCAGCACTTTCCGGGCGACACCGTCCAAACGCTCGGGAAGCACTCCGTCGAGTTGGAGGCTGGCGGCGAGATCGGTGGCGGCGGGATTCGCCAGTTCGACCCGCCCTTCCTTGTTCAACACGAAGATCGGGTCGGGAAACGAGGCGAGCGTTGTTTCCATGGTGCGATGCAGGCGGACGATTTCTTCCGTGGTACTGTGGCGATATTCCTGAAGCTGCGCCGCCATTTTGTTGAAGGCGAGGGCGAGTTCGCCCAGTTCGTCGCTCGAAAGGACCGGCACGGGGCGATCCCAGTTTCCCGCCCCAAGCTCGGCGGTCGCCCGGGTGAGCAACCGGATCGGTTGGAGAATCGAACGGCTCAATTGATAGCAGGCGTAGGCTGAGATCACGAGCGCGACGGCGATGCCGATGACCATGAGGCGGGTCACGTCACGGTTGATCTTCCGGATGTGATCGCTGGTGGTCAGCACGGCCTTACTGTTCAAGGCGCGGATTTTTTCGAGCGCCGCATTCATGCTCAACACCAGCGGCAGGATTTGTTGCTGATGCACCTTGCGCCGGGCTTCAGGCCCGGAGGCGGATTTGAGCGCGCTCAACGCGGCCTGAAACGCGTGGTAGTTGGCAGCCAGTTGCTCGTTCAATTCCCTTTCGCCGGGAAGTGAAGTGGTTTTGGGCAGCGACGCGAGATCATTCTCAAACCGTTTCCGGAGTCGGGAAAAATCATCATTGGCGCCGTTTGTTGCGGTCGTCGAAACCCACACTTCCCTTTCCAGGCCGCCGAGGGACAACTGTAATGCCTGGGCGGTGATAATGCTTCCGTAATTCTCCGTCACGGTGACGTCCACATTGCCGGCGAGGCGCGCGAGCAACGCGATGGCATAAACGCCGATGGCCATCAGAATGACCACGAACGGCACCAGATTCAGAAATAATCTTGTGCGCAACATGGCTGTTGAACCCGGCGTTTGAATCTCCCGGTCTCCGCCTCACCCGGACATTCGTTTTCGTTTCCGATACAGCGTGGCGGGGTCAATGCCCAAAATCCTCGCCGCCTCTTCCATCGTGGCCGCCTGCTGGATCACGCGGGCGATGTGTTCAGTCTCGAGGTCGGCGAGCGAAATCTTCGCGCCCACCTCGACGCCCAGCGTGCCGGGCGCCCGCGACATCACGGAAAATTTCTCCGGCAAGTCCGGGAGGTCAATCTGATCGCTGCCGGCCAGGATGACGGCGCGTTCGATGACGTTGCGCAGTTCGCGCAGGTTGCCCGGCCAGGGATAATCCCGGATGGCTTGCGCGGCCTCTTTGGAAAAACCGGTGAGCCGTTTGCCGCACTGGTCCGCAAAAAAGCGAAGGTAGCCGTCGGCAATGCTTTCCAGATCGGCCAGCCGTTCGCGCAAGGGCGGCAGGTGAATGGAGATGACGTTCAGCCGGTAAAACAAATCTTCCCGGAAGCGGCCATCCTTTACGGCCTGCTCGAGGTCGCGGTTCGTCGCTGAAATCACGCGCACGTTGGCATGGCGCGTTTTCGTTTCGCCGACGCGTTCGTACTCTTTTTCCTGAAGCAAGCGGAGCAGCTTGGGCTGAATGGCGGGCGGCAGTTCGCCGATCTCGTCGAGAAACAACGTGCCCCCGTCGGCCAGCGCGACCTTGCCCGCGGTATCGGCCACGGCGCCGGTGAACGCGCCTTTGACGTGTCCGAACAATTCGCTTTCCAGCAATTCGCGCGAAAGACTCGGGCAACTCACGGTGACGAAGGCGTTCTCCTTCTGTGCGCTGTTCTGGTGGATGGCGCGGGCGAAAACCGTTTTTCCAGTGCCGCTTTCGCCGAGCAGCAGAATTGTCGCGGGCGTCGCGGCGGCTTTGAGTGCGATGTCGAACGCCTTTTGCACGGCCGGTTCGGACGTCGTCAAGGCAGTGGGTGCATCGCCGGACAAACGCGATTCCAGCTCCGCGACACGCTCCTGAAGCTTTCGCGCTTTGATGATCTTGCCCAGCACCAACCGGATTTGTTCCGGAGTGAAAGGCTTGGGAATGTAATCCACCGCGCCGCGTCGCATCGCCTCGACCGCGGTCTCGATGGACGCGTATGCGGTGAACACGACGACCTCCAATTGCGGATCGCGCTTAAGCAACTCGGGCAGCAGATCGAGTCCGCTTTCGCCGTCCAGTTTTAGATCGAGGAACGCGACGTCGAAATGGCCGGCTTCAAGTTGTTTGAGCGCCGCGCCGGCCTTCTCCACGCCGACCGTCTCGTGCCCCATCGCGTCGAGAACCGTCGCCGTGGTGCGCCGTATGTTTTCCTCGTCGTCAACGATCAACAAACGCATGCAATTGTTGGATTTTCTGGGTTGCAGCGCAGCCAGTATAGCGCATCACCTGGCGCGGTGCGACCTGCATTATTATGCTACTCGTCTTCGTCCTCGATTCCAAAAAGATTTCGACGACGAGGATGCGGAGGACAACCTGTTCCCCGTCTTTTTTCAGGACTCACCCACGCCGCTTCCAATCGAAAATCTTCGCCGCGTCTTTTCATGCGTTCGGGCGCTACGTTGGCCGGTGCCATGTGAAATCGTCCTTTTGCGGCGCACCAGAGACGGCATCGCGCAGGCGGCCCCGGCTTCGAACGCGAGCGCACCGACGATTTCCTGTTGGCCGAATTTGAACTGAAACGAATGAAGTTGCATCAACGGGGCCCCCGCCGGTTTTTCGGCGGGTGGCCCCGCTATGCCCTGACCGGTTGCCTTGGCCATCGCCTCCTTGCGCGTCCAGAGCCGGTAGAACGTGAACACGCATTGCCGCGGCGGCAGCGCGCGCAGCCAGTTCAATTCCTCCGCTGCAAAATTCGCCTCCGCCACACCCAGCACGTCCACGCCAAAATTCACCACCTCGACATCCACGCCCACGTCCCGACTGAACGCGACGGCGAGCGCGAGAATATTTTCCGAGTGCGACAGATTGAACTCCAGCGCGGCCAAACGATCGTCCTCCGCGCGGCCCGGCAGCACGAGTTCCGGCTTCCCGCGTGCGCCCTCGCGAAACTCCAGCGCCTCCGGCACCACCCGAACGAGATGCCCGAGCACGTATCGCACAAACTTGCACCGGGCCACAAACCGCTGGTGATGCAAAGGATTTTTGATGCGCTCCGCCCGCGCGAGTTCGCTCGTCGAAAGTACCGAGCGCTCGGAGAAGTCGAGCTGTCGCACCGCGTCGAGGTCACAAAACCACACGTGTGCGCGCTCGAAATCCTCCACTGGCTCGCGTGTCGAGCCGTGGACGACGAACGCCGTTGTTCCTTTGAGGACTTCCATGTCATTCACTCCTGCGCCGCGTAGCGCACGCATCCCGGCGTGCGGGTTCTGGCGGCATCTTGCCGCCAGTTTCATTGGCGATGACAGTTCGCGACTTCCGCCGCGCCGGGCTGCCTTCCCAGCTTGTGCCGGCCGGCAACACTTCACCTTTCATCAGGAGCGAGAGCGCATCGAGACTGGAGCCGTCCCCCATCTCCGAGTCATAGAGCACCACGGCGCCTGCGCCCATCGTGCAGCGGTGGCCGACGCGCAACTTGTCAGCCTTCAGCACGCGGTCCTCGAACAGGTGCGTTTGTAAAACACAATCCTCGTTCACGACCGCCTCGTCGCCGACTTCCACAAGGTCGAACTCGATGAGGCCGGTCGTATGAAAATAGGTCCGCCGTCCGATGCGCGCGCCAAGCAGCCGATAATACCACGGCAGAAACGGCGTGCCTTGCAACGCTTCGAGCGCCAGCGGCGTGACGAGAAACTCGTAAAGCGCATTGACGAATTCCAACCGCCACACGAACGGCGTCAGCAGCGGATGCTCGAACGGGCGGAAACGCCCCATGATGGCCCACTTCGCGGCGACGACGCCAAGGGCCAGGACCGCGCAGCAAGCCTCGAAGACGAGCGGCAGCACCGCGCCGTTGCCGACGAACGTGCGCCGGCCCAGCCGCGTCGGCGCCAAGGTCAGCCAGCCGTGCTCGATGCGGTTTCTGACGGGTGGTGACATGGCTGGCCCATCGGTCACACCGGCGCAGGGGCGGGCGAACCGCAGGAAGACGCCGCCGAGTGGCCTCGCAGGGACTGCGCTGTTCATTTTCATAATAGGGCTATGCACTTGATTCCCCTAACACAATTACTTGGGGTTTGTGCCGCCAACCAACTCCTCGCCGCACACCGGCGCGAGTGCCAAAGCTTGCTCGACCAACCGT
>Ga0247727_10020198_pt1 | contig 10214 bp, 9 predicted proteins | sample WisWelCaveWW1625_FD_202498 | JGI IMG/M metagenome (GOLD analysis project Ga0247727, IMG submission 202498) | Biofilm microbial communities from Wishing Well Cave, Virginia, United States - WW16-25 | ecosystem: Environmental > Aquatic > Deep subsurface > Groundwater > Cave microbial mat | place... | reverse complement strand
GTCATCTTAACATAAATTGAGATAAACATACATTGAAAAATACTATAAAATGACAGTAGAATAATGAAAATTCTAATAATTGGTGGGAGTAGTGTTATTGGAAGTAAGTTATTATCTTATTTTCTAGAACAACATATCACTACTGAATTTACTTTCTTTTCAAATAATATACCATATGCTAAAGGACTTAAACTTGATGTAACACAAAAGGACAAAACGGTGGAATTGATTTCTAATATTAATCCTGACATTGTAATTCACACTGTAGCACTAACAAACGTTGACCTCTGTGAATTAAATAAGACATTAACAGATTCAATCAATATTAATACAACTGTTAACGTGATAGAAGGATGTAAGATAACGAAGAGTAAATTGGTTTTCATTTCCACCTCAGCTATCTTCAACGGAGAAAAGCAACAATATTCTGAAGAGGATTCTCCATCTCCATCTAATTATTATGGTATAACCAAAGCTAATGCAGAGAAATTAGTACAGAGATCTAATTTACCATATCTAATTCTGCGAACAGATCAACCTTATTGTTGGGTGGAAAAATGGCAACATACCAATTCGGTTCTACGAGTACTCCAGACAATAAAATCAGGTAAACTTCTAAAGGAAATAACAAATTGGTATAATACCCCTACTTATGTACCTGATTTCGTTCAAATAACTAAAAAATTAATAGATGACAATGATAAAGGAACTTTCCATCTGGTCGGTTCGGATTTTGTCAATAGATATAATTGGTCATTGCTTGTAGCTGAAATTTTTGGATTAGACAAAACGTTGATTGAACCCATGAGTTCTGAAATGTTGAATTTACCTGCTAAAAGAGCCAATGTAAACTTGAGTAATCAAAAACTATTTCTCAAAAAGAATGTTCAAATGATGGGGATTAAAGACGGTTTGAGAAAAATGTTAGAAACTAAACAGATTTAATTTGAATCCAGCTGTATCTAATTCTATAAGTACGTTATATTTTGATCATTACATTCTTAATGAAATAAAATAATGAAATGAAGAGAAAAGGTTTTAGTTCATTTATAGTATGTGATTTATACATCATAAAATGATCTTGTTATGAATTCCTTTAATTCAAGTCTATTAAAGAGGCCAAAACTTAGCATAGGAATGCCAATTTACAATGCAGAATTATTTTTACGTAAACGACTTGATTCATTACTAGTACAAACATTTACAGATTTTGAACTAATTATATCCGATAATGCATCCACTGATACTACCCCTACGATTTGTGAGGAATATTTAAGAAAAGATAAACGAATTCGTTATTTTCGTCAGGAAAAAAACATGGGAGTGGCATGGAATTTCAATTTTGTTCTTCAACAATCAAAATCGGAATATTTCTCATGGACAGCAGCAGATGATATTATATTGCCTGATTTCTTGGAAAAGAATGTCAATATTTTAGAATCCAAAAATAATGTTGTGGCCAGTATAAGTAAAATACAACCATATGAGTTAAAATCAGATAATGTTCATGTAGACACAATTGATTCAAAGTTCAGAAATTTAATAAGAAAATTAAGAAAATCCCTCAAAACTATGGGCGTATATTCTATACAGGGATCTTATGAAGATAAAGTTGGAATTTACTTGAGAAAGTCAACATGTGAAATAATTTATGGTGTATTTAGGACTCAAAAGTTGCAGCATAGTATAGTCAACAGATCATTTATTGGAAATGATTGGGCTACGATGTTAAATGTTTTAAAATATGGTGATTTCAACGTGATCGATGAAGTTTTGATGTATGAATTCGAGGGGGGTATAACTGCTGGAGGTATTATCAATTCTGCGCGTCACTATAATCACGGCATCTTAGGCATAATTTTTCCTTGGTATCCTCTTACCTTTTGGTGTATAAAAAATCTTGGAATAAAAATTTTCTTGAAAAACCTCGATTTTTTTATTCGGTTAAATTGTGAGGGAGTGTTTTCACTTTTAATTGATCTACTACGATTACTTACACATAAAATGTTGAGGAAATAGAGAATTTCGTTCATTTTCTAGAAACATAATAAGTTAATCCAGTCACCACGTTTATTGTATTTAATTAGATAGTATTAAATTCAAAAAAAATAATATCTTGATATGTTTACATACTTATTAAAAAATTCATTATTGGTGAAAATATGAAAATTATGATAACTGGAGGAACTGGATTTGTAGGAAGTCATCTATGTGATGAACTAATTAAGTACAAACATGAAATTATTTTACTTGCTAGAAATGATAACAAAAAAGAAAACATACTCCATAATTTGAACAAAATAAAATTAGAATTCGTAGATGTTACTAAATTTTCTGACTTAGAGCAAAGCATAGAAGTAAATAAGCCAGATATTATATTCCATCTAGCCGGAGAAACTTCTCATAAAAAATCATTTGAAAATCCATTATATGATGTAGACGTAAATTCAAAATCTACTTTATGCATTCTTGAAAAAATAAAAAATCTTAATCTAAAATGTAAATTTATACTTGGTAGTACTTTTATTGTAATAGGAAAACCACAAAATTTACCTATTAATGAAGAAAGTCCTTGTAATCCTACTACAATATATGGAACTGATAGACTATCTAGCGAAATTTATTGTAAAATTTATCATAACGTTTACAATTTGGATACATGCGTTTTTAGAATCACCAATTCTTTTGGACCTAGAGAACAATACAAAACCCCAATAAAAAATGGGCTCAACCATCTTATCTATAAGGCATTCATGGGTGAAGATGTAACAATCTATCATCAAGGTAAATTCTTTAGAGACGTCATTTACATCTCGGACGTGATTTTGGGCCTTAAGACAATAATGTTAAGGGGTGTTCCAGGTAATCTATATTGGATATCATCTGGTAGAAAAACATGGTTCTATGAAATAGCAAAATGGTTAGAAGAGTTTGTAAATGCCAAAATTAAGTACGTCGATCCACCTGCATATACAGAAAAAGTAGATGTGGGTAACTTTCTTGTTGACAATACAAAGTTGAAATCATTAGGATGGGATGTGAAAACTTCGGTAAAAGAAGGAATTGAAAAGACTTTGGAGTTTTTTAAATCTCAAAAATAAATTCTAGTTTTTATTATAATCATGTGTTCAATAATCTTAAGGCGCATTGAAGTAGAAAATTGAAGATATTCCAATAATTTTTAAATAAAAATTTTTGTTATCCTACTCAAATTTGCTAAGATAAAATTATAGACTTTATTAGAGAAATTAGTAGAAATTGCTTCTGGTAACAAAATTCCATCAGGAAAATTCTTTATTAAATCAGAATCTGGAATGGTCTTTTTATTCTCTAATTCATGAAATTTTTGTGATATATTCCTTCTATTTTTGATTATATCTATATAGGCATTGATTTTCATTTTAATCATACCTTTTGAAATATAAAACAGAATTACCATTATCTCAACTATTATTAGTGATGGTAACATCTTGTAAAATGTTTTTTTTGAATAATGCGTTAACAAACAATAATGCCTATTTCTTTCTAACCAAAAAAATTTCTTAGCACTCCATTTTAAATTGTAACTGGCAAGATGATAGATTATTGCAGATGGTATGTAGTATGATTTTATACCCAGCTGAGCAGCTCTCCAACCTAGATCAAGATCATCATGATACAAAAATAAAAATGGATCAAAAAGACCTATTTTTTTTAATATGTTTGAAGATGTGAATAGACATGCTCCAGACGCGTAACCAATTGGTACTGGCAGGTTAAATTGCCCTGTATCTTTGGTTCCATTTCCTTTAGAATATCCAAATCCAAACAAATGTAACATGTTCCCGGCACTTCCAAAAACTTGATTTTCAAAAGCAAGTATCTTTGGTTGGTACAAACCTTCTCCATGTGTGTTATATCCTTTGAATAATTCTTCTAACCAATTCGGTTCTACTCTTGTATCGGGATTTAATATTACGATGAAATCTCCCCCGGCTTCTCTTATACCAACGTTGTTTCCCTCACAATATCCTAAATTTTCTCTGTTTTCAATCAAACGAATCTTACTGAATTTTTCTTTAGTTTTTTTATGGCTATCATCTTTAGACGCGTTATCTACCAAAATTACTTCATAATTATCGTATTTTGTTTTAAAAATAGATTCAATACAATCTAATAGTAAGTCACCAGCATTATAATTTAGGATTATTATGCTTACCAATGGTTTGGAATGGTCTTTTGTCAAATCGTCTTACTGTCTAGCTCTACCTAGGCTTATTTAATATTCTCAAACTAATCTCAAGAATTATTTCTACCTTAAAGTGAAATTTTAGTACCTTCTCCTAATAGGAATATTTTATTTTTATTATTATCAGCATTTGAAATAATTTCAGAATTAAACGCAATTATGCTGTCTTTTATTTTAATATCACAGTCAATCTTACAACCTGACATTATTATAGAATTTTCAATATTGCATTTAGCTATATGAGATTCATCTCCTATGCTAGTATTGGGGCCTATCTGTGTTCCAGAATATATCGTACAATTTTTTCCTATGAGTACTGGTCCGATAATTTTTGAACCAGTTTTAAGTACTGTGTTTTCACCAATCATTACATTACCATTGATAGAAACGTTTGACTCTTTTTTTCCAAGAAAGTAAGGTTCCATATCTTCTAAGATAACTTTGTTTGCATGTATGATATCCTGAGGAGTTCCAGTATCTTTCCAATAATCTGTTACCATATAATAGGTAATTTTATTTCCTTCTTCCAAGAGCATTTGTAAAGTATCAGTAATTTCTAGCTCATTTCTCCAGGAAGGTTTGAGCCTGTCTATTATTTCAAATATTGATGGTGTTAGAAAATATATTCCAGTTACTGCAAGATTTGTAGGAGGATTCTCTGGTTTTTCCATTATTTTTTTAATGATCCCATCTTTCACATCTGCTATACCAAATTGTGTGGGATTACTTACCTCACAAAGTAAGATTGATGCTTTAACATCAGATTGTTGAAAATTTATTGCGTAATCATATATACTTCTCTTAAGTATATTATCTCCAAGAAACACTACGAACTTTTGGTTATTGACAAATTCTTTGCATAAACGTATTGCATGAGCAATTCCACGCGGTGAATCTTGTTCAATATATGTTAAATTTACACCAAATCTCTCTCCAGAACCATAATATTCTTGAACTTTGTTTGAACCCAGTCCGCCTATTATGATTGCAATATCCGTAATTCCTGCATCTCTAAGTGATTCTATACAATATTGAGACATTGGTTTGTTTGCTATGGGAAGAAGTTGTTTTGGACCTGTATGAGTTAAGGGTCTTAATCTTGTACCATGTCCTCCATGCAAAATTATGCCTTTCAATGAATTCATAATTCGGTTATTTTATTTAGTTTATCTAGTTTTCCAGGAGATGGAACTTAATTTTTTCGAGGAAGTATTTTTCCACCATTTTTTATTTTTGAGATACCAGTTTATTGTATATTCCAATCCTCTTTCAAAATTATATGATGGTTTCCATCTTAATTCCTTGTAAATCTTTGAAGAATTCAAACTATATCTAAAGTCATGACCAGGTCGGTCAGTCGTAAAATGAATAAGATCTTTCCGTTTTCCCATGATTTCTAGTATCTTCTTTACCATCGTCAGATTGTCCATTTCATTAGAACATGAGATATTGTACGATTCTCCTTTTTTTCCTTTGAAAAAAACCCTTAGTAAAGCATTACAATGATCCAACACAAATATCCAATCGCGAATATTTTTTCCAGTTCCATAAATTGGAATTTTTTTATTATTTTCTGCTAAAAAGATAGCTTTTGGAATAAGCTTCTCTGGAGATTGACGGGGGCCATAGTTATTCGTACACCTTGTTATTATTGCATTACAATCGTAAGTTGTTATATATGATTGAACAAGTACCTCGGCAGATGCTTTTGAAGCAGCGTATGGGCTAGAAGGATTAAACGGGTATCTTTCTGGAGCGCTACCAGATTTTAAACTACCAAAAACTTCATCAGTTGAAATCTGGATGAATTTCTTTTTGTATTTTCGTACTGCCTCTAGGATTGTGTAGACCCCAAGTATGTTAGAGTTGACAAATGGTCTTGGATCAGAAATACTCCTATCAACATGAGATTCTGCCGCAAAATTAATAACTGCGTCTGTGTTTGAAACTAGTTTATTAATTAATTTTTTATTAGTTATGTTACCTTTTACATATTTGTAATCTTTATTATTTTGTAAACCACTTAGATTTTGTTTATTAGAACCAGGGAGTTCTGCATCAATATTTGTAATTTTGAATTTTGTATACTTGTTTATTACCTGTAAGATAAAATTGCTACCAATAAACCCTAATCCCCCAGTAATTAATAATTTCATGGCAATTTCTATGATCCATGTTTTGTTTTCTTTATTTAACATTATATATTATTGGATCTAGAGACATGGGCAAAAACATAAAATTAGTCATAAGGTGATAGTATGATTTTATAATCAAGATTTTTATTGGAACAAAATTTAAAACAAACATTGGAAAACGATTCTGTCAGTTTTGTAAAACTAGAAAAATACACTACTAAAGATACTAATGATCAACATGTTAATGGAACACTGACTGTAGTCTGGAGAGATTGGGATAATATACTAAAACATCATCCAAAAATGGTATATGTGAGTTCAGTTAATCCAGGAGAAATAAAAGGACCACACCTTCATACTAAACGTAACAGCTATTTTGTTTGTATTCACGGTAAAGTTGTTTTCATTGTTAGAGATAAAAATGGTAAATATAACGAAATAGAGTCAAGTGATGATAATCCAACTCTAATATATATTCCAAAAAATTGTCCTTCAGCTCATCTGAATCTATCAAGCGAAGTTTCAAGAGTATTAGCGCTCGCAGATATTGCATGGAGACCAAATGATAATGAAATGAAAAATGTGACTTTTGATGATTATGATTGGCCAAAATGGAAAAAATTTAGAACTTGATTTGAATGGAATTTTATATTATTTTTATAGGGATTGTATTTTAAATCAATTTATAAGTTAAATAAAAATGGCTCATACAATTTTCGTAATAGAAGGTAATGCTGATATTGAAAAAATTAAACATGAAATGCTTACATACGAAAATTCTAAAATATTTGCATTAAACTATGTGGCTCACAAAAACCTAGCTAAAAACAACATACCGCATGAAATATCTGAAAACTATCTAACAGTAGAAGATAGAAGAAAAATCGATGATAATTCAATTCATACTACTGCAAATTGGTACGAAAACAATCAACTCAAAAATCTTCTAACATTTGAAGGGACAAACTTAGGTTATCTAATAGAAATAGAACTGCTACACTATTTTGCACAAATATACGGAACTGTTATGATGATTAATAAAATAATTGAGAAAGAAAACCCCGCATATGTAATATCCAATACCACTCTTAACGATTATGTAAAAAGATTATGTATTGTTAAAAATATTCAGGTAATTTCACATGATCTTGTTGAACAACCTTCTCTATACTTTGATAAAATAAATATAAAATACAATTTGGGCTCTCATCCAATTTCTCTCACAATATCAAGAAGTGCCTTTATGAAAATAAAGAAAATCTTTGACAAAACTGTGAGTCTTATGTTTAAATTAAATCCTAATTTGAAATTTGCAAGGCAAAAATCCATTCTTTTGGTAGAATTTAATCCAGCTCAATATGATGTTTTGATCAAAGAACTATCTACTTTGAATAAAAATATTCTTCTATTAAATCAACGTAGACCAGCTATTTGGAATATACAAAGTTTTAAAATTGTTAAGAATTCAAAATGTAAAATTATCAACATAAATAATTTTGAAAAAAACATATCCGCAAAAATTTCTCATGAAATTGATGTTCTTAAAAGCAAATTGGAAAACCTATGGAATTTAAACTCTGTTTTTGAAGAAGTTTTTTCTATTAATTCACAAACATTTTGGTATTCTATAAAAAACTCATTTATAAAAATTTGTAATATGCGATTCAGAGAATCAGTTAGAAGAATTTTACTGTTGAATGAATTATTTGATCAATTTAATATATCTGCAATTTTAGAATGGGCTGAAACTGGTTCGGAAGAAAAAGAAATTATTGTGTTGTCTAAAAGAAAAAGTATAAAATCTATTATGTTGCAACATGCTATGGATCCATCATCACATAAATGGGATAAATTTCATAGATTCGCATTAGGTGGATATTCTTGGTTTATTAGCGATAAACAAGCTTTGTGGGGCGACTCAGTGAAAAAACAAGCCCTCTCATATGGTCATAACGCAGAAAATTTGTTGGTAACAGGAAGTCCTAGACATGATACTTTCTTTGGGGCTAAAAATGGGAAGAGTCAAGGAATAATATTATTTGCTACTACTTCTGTTACAGGAAGAATTTCTTATGAACTAACTCCTTTTGATGCCTATGTTAAATTTGATGACTTTGTAAGAGAAGTATGTCGTGTAGCAAAAGAGTTTCCTGACAAAAAACTAATAGTAAAACCTCATCCCCAACCTGATTTTATAAGCAACATTACTGAATTAATTAAAGAAATTGATCCAAACATTCCAATTTTGTATAATGCAAATTTAGTAGAGTTAATAAATTCATGTGATATTCTTATTACTTTCAATAATTCTACTGTTGCAATGGAGGCTATGATACTTAATAAACCTGTTATATCTCTACAAATTGAAAAGTGGGCAGAAGAAGATGAATTTGTAAAGACTGGGGCATTGCTGTCTATTTCAAACGTTGATGATGTTAAAGATGGAATAACCCGACTTCTTTACGATAAAGAATTTAAAGATAAACTTCTAGATAACGCACAGAAATTTGTAGAAAATTATCTAGCACATAAGGGTACGGCATCAAAGACATTGGCCAAGGTCCTAGATAGATTCTAATTGATATGTCGCTAATTCTAAATTATGAATATAAAACTTAATATTCATGACAAGAGAATCTTTTATGGTTGAAAGCAAATTTCAATATAAAAAAAAATAGGGAATCGGATGATGGTGCTAAAGTAAGCGAAAAGAGTGCAGAGTCCAAGAAGGAATTGACTGAATCAGAATTTGAAGAATTTATAGTAAAATCCGGTGCAAAAGGATCATTTATGATTTTTAGATCTGCTAAGAAAGAAGACGAACTTGGATTAGAAGAGTTATAATTTAATTAATCGATTAAAAATGTTAGAAAAATTGAGTATTGTAAGAAATGTCGGATGATTTTAACTTCACTATAGGTGAGGCTACTTTTGCAAAAATGTTAGCTCGAAAGAAGGAGATGGGCTTCGGTGATAAAGAATGGGATAAATGGTTTGATTATATTTTCTCTCAGAACGATGTCCAAAAGTCAACACAAGATGTAATTGAAAAATGTATGAAGAAACTTTATGATGAACAGTTTTACGATTACTGGGTGCAAAATTTTGCCCTAAATATGAATAATATTTGGAACGAATCCTCTGCTAAAGAATTAGATCCGACAAAAGATCCATCGTACAAGATGCAGGAACACTCTGCACTGGTGATAGGAAGAGGCCCATCTATTAAAAAAAATAAGCATCTGGAGTTATTGGCAAATAGTGATTATAACGGCACAATAGTATGTTGTGATGGTGCTTTGATAACTGCTTTGAAAGCAGGAGTTACACCAGAAAAGTTCTCCAATTTTTATGTAGTTACCATTGATACACAAGATGTAATAAAAGAATGGTACGATGATCCAATAGTAGATAAATATGGTAAAAAAATAAAAGGTGTTTTTTCAACAGTTGTTAAACCATCTACGGTTGAACGCGCAAGACGAGCGGGAATCAAAATACATTGGTTGCATGCATTGTTTGACCATGGTGAAGGAAAAAAATCATTTAATCAAACATCTGCATTAATGGTTAGAGCAAAAAATCACCCAAACGGTCTACCTGCTATCCAAACAGGTGGGAATGTAGGAACATCATCCTGGTTTGTTAGTTGGCAAATTCTCAAATGCTCTACCGTGGCACTAATTGGAATAAACCACGGTTGGACTGAAGATGATCCTTGGGAAGTAATTATATCTCATGGTAAGACCAGCCTTCCCTTAGATATGGATAAAAATAGCCCTATTTTCAAAAAATTGTTTCCAAAAATTTACAACCCTGAATTTAACTGTAATTGTATTTTAGATCCAATT
>Ga0247727_10020197_pt1 | contig 10215 bp, 10 predicted proteins | sample WisWelCaveWW1625_FD_202498 | JGI IMG/M metagenome (GOLD analysis project Ga0247727, IMG submission 202498) | Biofilm microbial communities from Wishing Well Cave, Virginia, United States - WW16-25 | ecosystem: Environmental > Aquatic > Deep subsurface > Groundwater > Cave microbial mat | place... | reverse complement strand
CACCCACGCTCCTACCTCAAAAGCAGCATCCTTTTCGAATCTGAGAACGTCCCTGCTACCAGCCGGTAGAGATACACTCCGCTCGCAAGCCCTCTGCTGTGAAAGGTCACCTCATAGGTGCCCGGGTCTCTATCTTCTTTGATCAACAAGGCTACTTCCTGTCCCAGTGCATCATAGACTCTGAGGTCAACGAACGACGTGCGGTCGAGGTTGAACCGCCAAGTGGTGCTTGAATTGAAGGGATTGGGATAATTTTGAGCAAGATAGAAACCTGTCAGCCTTCCTTCCGGGACATGCTTTACGTCGCCTGTGGTCTTTTCATTCGAGTACTTATAGACCGATTCTCCGACCGCGTAACCCAGCGTGTCACTCAAGAAACGAAAGCGGTTCATGTAGAATCCAAAGCCGGCAAGGTGCCATGAGTTGCCTCCGTCTGTGGATTCATACGTGTCTCCGCCCCATCCACCAATCCAACCAATAGAGGGCGTTGCGAAACCGATCCCCTGCTCGTCGTAGTGGAAGGACTGGAACAGATTTTCCTGCCAGCTCATGCCGCGGTCGGTTGTTTTCAGAAAATACACCTCGTCCGGACTGGACGTAAAGTCTTCGATCGAAACGAATCCAACGCTATCGGATGGAAAAGAAATTTTCCAGCACAATTCACCCGGTCGTGTACCGACATGCCGCTGCTCCCAGGAGTTGCCACCATCGGAGGTGAAAACAACCACAGCCTCGCCTTCGCCCGACGTCCACAGCGAATCTGTACTTCCGACAACAAAACCTGAATCCCGATGAAAGAAGTAACAGTCAACGAGCGCTTCTGCATACGCGGCCAGGTTGAACGTCGTCCAGCTGTTCCCAGCATCCGTCGACTTGACCACCCGGGGAAAACCGTAGTATGCACCAACCGCATAGACCACGGAATCGCCTACGACCGAAATGCCGCAGATACTCTTCGGCGCGGGGTCGGGAATTCCCGACACAGGAGCCCATGTCTCACCACCGTCGGCGGTCGCATAGAGTGGGTTCAAATCGCTGAGCGTACCTGCCCATCCGTTTAGATACGTGCCAAATCCAACGCAACGGAGGTATTCACTGGCCGCAAACGTGTTATCCCACGTCATGCCTCCATCCAACGTCCTATACACCAACCCCCCGCCATTCACAACCCAGCCGGTGTCGGGATTGATGAAGAAAACGTCATCGTGTCGTCCTCCCCCTGCAACCGGAGCGTTGGGTAAGTCCCGCCACTGAGGTTGAGAAGTCGTCGAAGACGTGAGGAGGATACTCACAAAGAGGAGTTGAGTGATTGGCGCGCGAGTGAACACGTGCATGAGAACCTCCTTCGCCCGGGAAAGAATTACATAGCTTACTTCTTCATGGCAAGCGTCAGGCCGTCTGCAATCGGGACAAGACTCAAGAATACCCTTGAATCGTTCTTCAGTCGTTCATTGAACAGACGAATCGATTGCGCATCCTTATCGTCGGTATTCGGATCTGCAACTTTGCCGGACCAGAGAACATTGTCCACCGCGATCAGTCCTCCCCGTCGCAACAATGCAAGCGACCGCTCGAAGTAGTTCCAGTAATTTTCCTTATCGGCATCGATGAACACAAAATCGAATTTCCCCTGCCTGGCATCACTCAGAAGTCCATCCAGTGTTTCCAGCGCGGGAGCCAGGCGGAGGTCGATCTTGCCATCAACGCCCGCCTCTCTCCAATAGCGACGCGCAACGGTTGTATATTCTTCGTTCAGGTCGCAGGCAATCACCGATCCATCGGGAGGAAGGGCAAGCGCAACCGTCAGAGCGCTATAGCCGGTAAAGACGCCAATTTCAATTGCATTGCGCGCACCGATAAGCCGAACCAGGAGTTGCATGAACTGTCCCTGCTCCGGAGCGATCTGCATGCTGTGTTTCGGGTGTACCGCGGTCTCTTCCCTGAGCCGTTGAAGAAGCTCCGGCTCAGGGGGCAAAACCGACAACAGATACCGATGAAGCTCGTCTGAGAGAGTAAATGTTTTGTTCGACATGGAGTCAGGACCAGACTTTGAAATCGGAGAGATATAGACTGAAGGTAGATACGGGGATTCGAATTGAGTTGCAACAGCTGGAGGTGTCCTTGCCCCTGCCTTTGTGATTTTTCGAAATGATTGGAGAACGAAAATGCCCTACGGCCTCGGAATTGAGTCGGTGGTTTAAGAATCAGCGAATCAACACGAGTTTCTTGGTCTCAACAAAGTCTCCGGCGCGCAGACGATACAGATACACACCGCTGGCGTAACCGGAGGCATCCCATTGTCTCGAGTAGTTCCCCGGCGATAACCTCTCATTCACCAGGGTTGCCACTTCGCGGCCGAGGAGGTCGTGCACCGCGAGAGAAACCGACGACAATTTCGAAATCCGAAATCCGAAATTCGAAATCCCATTGAACGGGTTCGGATAATTTTGCTCAAGCCTGAACTCTGTGGGAAATATCAGGTGCGATCCATCATCAACACCGGTGATTACAAAAAGTGCAAGCACGGTGCTCCCGGGACCGCCATACGCTCCCATATCGCACCGCAGCGTTGCTTGTGCCGGCCAAAGCGCAGAACCGGGATTCCCCGGGTCTTCCGGGTCGTTGTATCCGGCATCCGGATCACCTGCGTCGATGCACGGTGAACCGGACTGCAAATAGTAACTCGTGTCCGAAAAGAGAGGATCGGCGTCGATGTTTCCTGTGCCGCTTGAATCCCCTTCGACATCGCAATATGTGACGATGGCATTCCCCGAAAGAGTCTCCCCTATTTGTCCGCCCGTGGTCTGCGTGTTGGTCCAGACAATGTTGTTCCGGATCGTCGCTGATGTACCGGCAACAAGGATCCCACCGCCGCGACCTGCAAAGTCATTACCGGACCCGCTTACTGAGTTTCCAACAATGGTATTGTTCTCAATGATCTTCATCTCGGAGCCGAAATTTTGCCACACCCACAGCCCGCCACCCCCGAACGTCGGCGCGCTTCCCGCGGCAGGATAAACTCGATTGTTGGCGACAATATTATTCTTCACGACTCCGCCGGTATAGTTCAAGACGATGCCGCCGCCGTACAGTCCTTCGTTGTCCATAATGATGTTGTTGAGAATCCTCGGTGTACTGTCACCAACACGAATGGCACCGCCGCCAGCACTGGCAACACCCGGCGGAACCCGGATGGCAAAATTCCCGATGATCCTGTTGTGCCGGATGGTGGGAGAAGAATACTGAACAAGAATCCCTCCCCCCTCCACATAAACCCCCGCTCCGTGCTCGTCCACCCACTTGGTCCCGATCCCTCCTGTCAAAGTGAAACCCTCCAGCACCGCCGTGGTATCCTCACCGGAATTGATGATGACGCAGCTTCCGGTATCCGTCATAACGGGACTGCTCCCATCGATGATGGTATTGACAATGGTGATAGGGTCGTTATCGAAAACGAATTCGCTTGCCACCACAACGTTCTTTCCCCTGAAATTGATGTTCTCGATATACGTGCCCGGTGCGACCAGGACTGTATCACCATTTGAAGCCGAGTTGATGGCCGCCTGGATCGCGGGCTGATCACCCGGAACATTGATAATCTCTGCATAACAGAACGCCGAAACAAACGTCAGAAGAATGACATCGCAAATCCCGGGAGCTTTCATAACGCGCAACCTTTCACTGATTCATGGAAAACGCAGAACAACCAGAGACCGGCTTCCCCCACCGATAATGGATGAGCATAAGAAAAGAGGAACACCTCTCAAACAACTCTTCGTCAGGACACAGATAGAGACGTCGAAGTGCACCACTGCCATGTTCAAGAAGACGGGTTGATCGACGCGAAGAGCCTGTCCCGGTATGTTCTGCTCAGGCCAAGCCTCTGCCCGCCATGAAGAATGACAACATAGTCGCCTGAGAAAAGAGGCTGCATTTCCCTCACCCTGCCGAGATTCACAATAGTTGAGCGATGAATGCGCGCAAACTCTTTCGGATCGAGCTTTTGTTCAAGTTCCCCGATTCTCTCTCTGATGAGATGTTTTCTTTCCTGAACGTGAATCTGCACGTAGTCTCCTTCCGCTTCGAACCAGTCGACTTCACGGGTTTCGAGGAAGGATATCTTTCCCGGTTGTTTGATCATGATCCGATCGAGATATTGCCGCGGATGTCTGAGATGATGCAGCAACGAGGTAAGTTTGTCGGCAAACTCGGAGTTTCTCCGCAGACTGATTTCGGTCCTTGCACGGGCAAGCGAAAGCGCAAAGCGCTCGGGGTCAATCGGCTTCAACAGATAATCGAGTGCGTGCACATTGAACGCGCGGATCGCATACTCGTCATATGCCGTTACAAACACGACGACAGGCATCGACTGTGCCCCGATTTTCTCAAGCACCTCAAAACCATCGAGCTCGGGCATCTGGATGTCAAGGAAGACAAGATCCGGCCTGGTCGTTTCGATGACTTCCACCGCTTGAAGGCCGTCGGAGCATTCGCCAACAACTTCGATCCCTTCATCCTTTTCAAGCAGATGGCGGATGCCCTCCCGGGCAAGTGGCTCATCGTCGACAATCAGTGTTCGTAAAGCACTCACCGTGCCTCCTTATCGAAAGGGAGAAATGGAATTTCGAGGCTCGCGACCGTCCCTTGTGCTTCGTTGTTCGAGAGCCGGAAGACATGCCGGTCGCCATACAACTGATGCAGACGTGCCCTTGTATTTGCGAGACCCACGCCCTCCTGAATGCCGGAATCGGCGGGGAGACCAATGCCGTTGTCGCGAATTTCAAGCCGGAGGTTTCCGTTGTCCCGTGCAGCAGAGATCTCAATGAGGCCGGCCCCACGACGTTTGCTGATGCCGTGCTTGATCGCATTCTCGACCAGCGGCTGCAACATCATGTTCGGAACACGTCCGTCCAGCACCGCGGGATCGATCGAAAACCGCACCGACAGTCGATCGCCGAATCGTGTTTTCTCGATTTGAAGGTATCGATCGAGAAACTCCATCTCAGTTTTGAGCGCGACTTCCTGTGCACCCGAGTGCTCAAGAATAAAACGGAGCAATGAGCTGACCCGTCCCACCATTTCTGTGGCCGCGTCGGGGTCCTTGCGAATCAGGACCGATATGGCGTTCAGAGTGTTGAACAGAAAATGAGGCTGTAATTGCATTTTCAGCACCTGCAACTCCGCCTGGGCAAGCTGTGCCTCGAGTTGTGAAGCCCTCAATGCACGCTCGTGATATTTTCTGTAGTTCTCCAGAGCGTAATGAATGAGTAGAATGATCCAGTAGAGCAGAATCCCGTAATCGACAAACCGGAGCAGTCCCTGCACGAGATCATCCCAGTGCAAGGAGAATGGCCCCGAGAGGCCGCCGACCGCACGTAGCAGATCAAAGAGAATATGGTGGAAGGAAGAAACGATAACGCTCAGAAGAAGATGGAGCGGAAGGCGGCGATGCCAGGTCCGGCTTTCGATTGGGTAGCGCTTCGCCAGCCAGAGCACCAGCGGCGTGAGGGCCGCCCAGAGTAGGGCATAGAAGAGTTCCTGAACAAGAAGCTGACTCCACGATGCAGGCAAGCCGGCACGTACTTGATAAAGATAGTACTGCGATGCCATCTCTACGCCGAATACCATCCAGCTCAGAACAATGACAAGCGGTCGTATGTACCAGCGCGAAGAATCTTTCATGGAGGATATATGAGCGAATGCCTGCTTCTAGCCGACAGCATGCAGCAAAGATACGCTATCGGGCGGCAACATTACAGGGGAGTGCGACAGGCCGCTCACGCGCAAGACGAACCGACGATCCTTGGCGCCGAATGCCGGATCACATTCCCCTTGCCAGACGTTCGCTGATGCTCTCTTGAACTTGCGCGGCGAATGCCGGGTTTACTTCCAGCACGTGATCAAGGGCGGATTTATCAAGAGTATAAAGGTCGCAGTACTCGAGAGCCCGGACGCTTGCCGTCCGGGGACGGTTCTGCAGAAGTGCAATCTCGCCGAAGAATTCCCCTTCTGAAAGGGTCGTCAGCACGGTTGTGCCATCTTGCGACACAACTTCGAGCCTCCCCTTGCTGATGAAATACATCTCACGCCCGCGATCGCCTGCCTTGAAGACATGATCGCCGGGCAGGTAAGTCACCGGCCGCATCTGCAAGGCAATTTCCCGCACCAAATCCTCGCCGGCCCCTCTGAAGAACGGTGCCTTTTCGATAATGTCACGCTTCAAATGAACGGAGACTTCGACGATCAACTGCGGAGGAAGTGCCGAAAGCGCGGAGGCCTCATCATACCCGCGTCGCTTCTCCCAGAGATACTCAAGGTATTCACGAATACGTCGCTGGAGGGGATGCGGTACTTTCTTGTATTTCATGAACGCCGCCAATTTTTCCATTGTTTCCAGGTAATGCGCTTTCGCCGGGTCAAAGTTCGCAAGAAGGCTCGCCATGTTGCCCACAATGTAGCCAAAGACCCCGACTCCAAAGAGCATCACACAAATCGCGTACAGGTATTCCGCATCGTTCATCGGTAACACATCACCGTAGCCGACCGAGGAAAGCGTTTGCACACACCAATAGACCGACTTCAGGTAGTCGCTCGCGTGACCGACATGGTCGTCATGACCATGAATCACTATCCAGCCGGTACTAATCCAGTGAATCGAAAGAATGATCCAGTAGATGAAAAACAACAGACGGAGCATACTCCAGTGTTGAACGGAACGCCTCCGCCAGATCCGCATGAGATGAACGATTCGGGCGAGTTTTGCAAGACGCAGCACCTGAAGCCATACAGCGCCAGTCAACAGCCAAAAGGGAATGGCCGCAATCAGATCGAGCGAAAACCAGCCGAAACTGTACGGAGAACGAGCACCAGCCACACCGGCGTCCTTTGAACGCCGCCAATGCGCGATGATATCGACAACGAAAACGAAAGTAAAGAGGAGATCGAACTGCCAGCGCGAAGATGAAAAAGAGTCCTCAAAAACCAGGAACAATGGAACAAGGATCGCCGAACAGGTTACCGTGCATGTGAGAACGATGTCCCAGATTCTGTCAGCCGGGGATCGAGTCATAAGAGTGGAGAGGAGAATCCACCGCTAACGAAAGATGACGTAGTAGCCCACATAGAGCCATGAGAAGAACCCGTGAACAATAGCCCATAGGACAGAGTGGTTAATGGACCAGGAAATCGCGACGGCGAGTGCTGTATCAAATGATATTCCGGAACGGACAATCTCTTTGCGCATTTCCATGAAGTACCCTTTTTCATTTTTCCTTTTTAATTTTTCCTTTTGAATTTGCCTGTACCCTTTTCCTCCAAAGGCCCAAAGGGCTCCTTTGGAGAGTCCTTCGGACCTTTTAACTTTTAACTTTTCCTTTTCACCACCTGCCTGACGCTCCCCCGCCCGAAAATCCTCCGCCTCCTCCCGAGAATCCCCCACCTCCGGAGAACGTCCCGCCGCGGGAAGTCCAGCCTCCCGTTGGGAAACCTCCCAGACCTCTCCCGAATGATCCGAGGGGTCCGAGAGGCCGGGCGCGGCCGGTTTTCACCAGCCACAGTTTAAGCAACGGAAACCCCACGAGATAAGCTCCAAGAGGGATAAACCCCGCAGGGGAACCAAGTAATCCGAGGGGAAACAAGAGCCAGAAAGGAACCAGGAAGGCAAACAGTCCCCATGATGCCGCGCCGGTGGAGGCGGCAGCCATGAGCGTAAACAATCCGACAACGATCAGGAAAAGGAGAAACCCGACAATGCGGCCGCCAAGATCCTCGGCCGCAAAGCCATCATCATCTGCCTCATAGGCACCGTTGATGGAGGCGATGATAGCTTCAACGCCGCTGCGAACGCCTGCTTCGAAGTCGCCATCCCGGAAGCGGGGCACGATTTCTCGGCGGATAATTCTTCCGCACGTCGCGTCCGTAAGGTCGCCTTCCAATCCGCTGCCAACCTCAATCCTCACCATCCGATCGTCCCGGACGATCAAGAGCAATACTCCGTTGTCTTTCTCCGCCTTGCCGAGCTTCCACGTTTCAGCCACTTTCATGGAGTATTCTTCGAGAACCTCGTCCCCCAGACTCTGCATCGTCAAAACGGCTATCTGGTTTGAGGTGGAATCCTCATGCTCTTTGAGAAGTTGTTCCATCTCCGCAACGGCAGATCGGGAGAGCATTCCTGCTGTATCATTCACACGACCTGCAAGGAACGGAACCTCTCCAGCCAGGCCAATCCCGATCGTGAAGAGCAGGAGGAACGGAAGGGCAGGCCTCACAGTTATCTTCATTCCCGATCTTCCTCCGTTCTCAGCCGATCTTCCAGTTCGTCTCGATCGTTCGCGCGAGGAGTTATCCCCTTTCGCTCCAGCAGTGATCCGCTCTTACGGATCGCATCAATCAATCCTTCAGCTGGTTTTCCGGCTTTCATTCCATCGACAACAGATCGTGTCACTTCCCCCCATTCGGCATTTGTGACCCTCGAAGATATTCCGGAGTCGCCCATAACGATCACCTTGTGTTCCAGAAGACTGACAAAAATCAGGATACCGGTTCGGTCTTTCGTATTGAACACTTCCTCGGTAAGAAACGCTTCCGATGCCCGCTGGGCCACCCGTCGTTCCTCCAGTTCCTCACCTACAAAAACCCTGCGAAAGGAAGGGATGGTCCAGACGAGAACCATCATGGTAGTGCTGAGGAGAAACGATGCCAGAATCACACCGGTAAGACCCACCTGCGGCCAGACATCCGAAACGGAGCGGATGAGTCCGAATATTGCAAGGACAAAGGCAAACGCCATCGCGCCGGCGCGCCAAACCGCTGCCTCGTACGCATCGCTTTGCTCAACAACGTACGGAACGATCTCGCCCGATGTCTTGCGCTCGGCTTCCTTGACCGCCTGGGAGATGCGGACGAGGTCCTGTTCTGAAAGGAAGCGGGAGATACCCTCTGGCATGGCAGAAATATGAGATATGAGATGTGGGTTTGCCCGCCGAAGTCGGGACGACGTAGGCGGGATGTGAGATATGGGTTTACCCGCCGACCTACCCACCGGTCAGGCGGGGATTTGTCGTTCGTTCATGCACCTACGGCATCAGCTCCAGCATCATTTCGATATTCGCGCGTTTGTATTCCGGGTGCGGACCGAGGCGAGTCGTTCGAAAACCGTATTTCTCGTACAGTTTGATCGCGGGAGTCAGAATGGTGTTTGAGAGAAGAAAAATCCGCCGAGCCCCTTTGTGCTTCGCGTCATCGATGATCGCCTCAATCAACAGATTGCCGAAGCCTCGCCCCTGAGCGCCGGGAGTGACCGCCATCTTGGCGAGCTCGTAGTCCTCAGCGCTGTGGCGGATGAGAGCACACGTCCCCTTCACCTCATCCCCCTCCAGGACAAAGAAAATTTCCCCTCCGGGCCTGACGATCTCATTGAGCGGGTCACTCAACGAAACCCTGTCCGGCTGCTCGACCTCAAAATACCTCTCAATCCACTCCAGGTTGAGCCGCTCGAAATCGTTCCTGTACTCATCCGTGTAGCGAACGACACTGACGCCATCAACCTTCCTGACGTTCTCTTTCATTACGTCCGATTTGTGAGGCATCTTGATCTTTCTATGGTATCACCACCGTCGGCCAAACACACTGGAAGAGTATTCGGAAGATATTCATAAACAACCCGCGCCGGCGCAACCACAACTCATCATCAGTGCCTCTTGTTGCTACTCCGGCTAAATGGTCCCTCCAGATAGATCGGACTCTTCAGGGATGTCCGTCTGTACGAACGGATGTGTGATTCTGTGAGAATATCCTCCATGCTTGCGATAACACAGTCAATCCACCCATCCCTTTTTACCAGAATGCTGAAGGCATATTTGAAATGTTGAGGATCCTCGATAACCAGCCTTTCCAGATTAATTGGCTCTGTAAACATTGATCCGTCTGAGAACCTGCAGGCTATCCCCATTTCAACATCTCCCCAGAATGCGGTGTCAAGCACTGTAACAAATATTGAGAGAGAGTAGAGATATGACTCTGTGCGGTAGTATTGCTTTCCTGGCCAGCTCCGTGTGTAATACGTGGGTATCACAGTGCTGTCTATAAGCTCAGGCGCGAGGGACGTGATGACAATTGGGAGAATCACATACTCTTCAGCCTGAAACCCGCCTGAAGTCTGACGATCAGCTTCAACATCTCTTATCTCCCACAATAGAGCTACCTTTTCTTCACTTC
>Ga0247727_10020196_pt1 | contig 10215 bp, 7 predicted proteins | sample WisWelCaveWW1625_FD_202498 | JGI IMG/M metagenome (GOLD analysis project Ga0247727, IMG submission 202498) | Biofilm microbial communities from Wishing Well Cave, Virginia, United States - WW16-25 | ecosystem: Environmental > Aquatic > Deep subsurface > Groundwater > Cave microbial mat | place... | reverse complement strand
CGCTCGAGGACGAGGAGCCACGGGATCATCCCACTGTCGCAGTACGAGAACTCGCGGAAGAAGTGGTGGGCGGACATCTCTCCACCGTACACGGCGTCCTCGCGGCGCATGACTTCCTTGATGAACGCGTGGCCGCTCTTCGACTGCACGGCCCGCCCGCCGGCCTCGCCGACGATCTCGAGCGTGTTCCACGTCAAGCGGGGGTCGTGGATCACGGCGCCGCCCGGGTGGCGGGCGAGAGCGCTCGCCGCGAGCAGACCGACGATGTAGTAGCCCTCGATGAACCCGCCCGTCTCGTCGAAGAGGAAGCAGCGGTCGAAGTCGCCGTCCCACGCGATTCCCAAGTCGGCACGGTGCGCGACGATCGCGTCGGCCGTGGCCTTGCGGTTGTCGGGAAGCAGCGGGTTCGGAACTCCGTTGGGGAAGGATCCATCCGGTTCGTGATGGACCTTGACGAACTCGAACGGCAGGTGCGGCTCGAGCTGGTCGATCACGCGCCCGGCCCCGCCGTTGCCGGCGTTGACCACGACCTTGAGCGGCCGCAGCTTGCGCATGTCGACGTAGCCCAAGAGGTGACGCACGTAGGCCGCGTCCACGTCGGCCGCCTCACGCCGCCCACCGCCCGGGGCCGGCCCGAGCTCGTCGTGGACGATCCGGCGCTCGATCTCGCGGAGACCGGTGTCCTCGCTGATCGGCCGCGACTGCTCCCGGACCAGCTTCAGCCCGTTGTAATCCTTCGGGTTGTGGCTCGCCGTGACCATGATCCCGCCGCCGAGCTCGAGGTGGAACGTAGCGAAATACACGTGCTCGGTCCCGCACAGACCGATGTCGAGCACGTCGACCCCGGCCGCGTTCAGCCCCGCGCTGACCGCGGCCGCGAGGGCGGGACTCGAGGTCCGGATGTCGTGACCGACGACGACACGCTCTGCTCCGGTGAACCCGGCGTACGCGCGGCCGATCTTTCGGGCCAGGCTCTCGTCGAGCTCCTCGGGAACCCGCCCCCGAATATCGTACGCCTTGAAGCACGGAAGTCGGGGCTGGGAATCCGCCAGCATCGATCTCTCCTCGGTTCTCCGGGCCGGGAGAATACCAGATGTCTCGACCCGAACCGCTGCGATATGCTGGGTCCGGTCCAGGCAGCGAGGAGGACGCGGGCATGGGATCGAAATCGACGCGCATCGAGCGCGACACGATGGGCGCGATGGAAGTGCCGGCCGAGGCGTACTACGGCGCTTCGACACAGCGCGCGGTCCTGAACTTCCCGATCAGCGGGCGGCCGATCCCGCGCACGATGATCCATGCCATCGGCCGGATCAAATGGGCCGCTGCGCGCACGAACGTGGAGCTCGGCTTGCTCGATCCGGTCAAGGGCGACGCGATCGCGCGCGCGGCGCGCGAGGTCGCCGAGGGGCGCCTCGACGGCGAGTTCGTCGTCGACCTGTTCCAGACCGGGTCGGGCACGTCCTCGAACATGAACGCGAACGAGGTCATCGCGAACCGTGCGGCCGAGCTGCTCGGCGGCGGCCGCGGGGCGCGCGAGCTCGTGCACCCGAACGACCACGTGAACCTGGGTCAGTCGTCGAACGACGTGATCCCGACGGCGTTGCACCTCGGGGCGCTCCTCTCGATCCGCGATGGCCTCCAGCCGGGGCTCGCGACGCTGCGCGCCGCGCTCGACCGCAAGGCCTGCGAGTTCTGGAACGTGATCAAGACCGGGCGCACGCACCTGCAGGACGCGACGCCGATCCGGCTGGGCCAGGAGTTTCAGGGCTATGCCGCGCAGGTGCGACGAGGCCAGGAGCGCATCGCGCGGGCGTGCGACGAGCTGTGCGAGGTCGCGCTCGGCGGGACCGCGGTCGGCACCGGGATCAACACGCACCCCGCGTTCGCGCGCGGAGTGTGCCGGCTCCTGTCCGAGGACACGGGGTTCGCGATTCGCGAGACGACCGACCACTTCCAGGCTCAGGCGACGCTCGACGCGGTGCTCGCAGCTTCGGGCGCCGTGCGCGTCGTCGCCGTGAGCCTCTTGAAGATCGCGAACGACATCCGTCTGCTCGCCTCCGGACCACGAACCGGCCTGGGCGAGCTCGCGCTCCCCGAGGTCCAGCCCGGGAGCTCGATCATGCCGGGCAAGGTCAACCCGGTGATCGCAGAGGCGCTGATCCAGGTCTGCGGCCAGGCGCTCGGCAACGACCAGGCGGTCGTGCAGGCCGCCGAGTGGAGCTTCTTCGAGCTGAACACGATGCTGCCGCTCGCCGGCCGCAACCTCATCGAGTCGATCGAGCTCCTCGGCACGGCGTCCTCGACCTTCGCCGACAAGTGCGTCGCCGGGATCTGCGCGACGCCGCATGGCCCAGAGATGGTCGAGCGGGGTCTCGCCATCGTCACCGGTCTCGCGCCGCTCGTGGGCTACGACACCGCGGCGGCGATCGCCAAGAAAGCCGCGGCGACCGGCCGGACCGTGCGCGAGGTCGCCCGCGAGGAAACCGACCTCACGCCGGAACAGCTCGACCAGGCCCTCGACCCGTTCCGCATGACCGAGCCCCAGCCCTGAGGCGAGAGGACCGCCCGTGACGACGCTGCACCCCCACCCCGCTAGCGACGGGACTCCGGAGCCTCCGCCGGCCTACCGCTGGGCCGTGCTCGTCGCTGTCAGCCTGGCGATGTTCGGCAACTACTACGTCTACGACGCGGTGGCCCCGCTGGCCGACGTGCTCAAGGTGCAGCTCGGGTTCACCGACTCGCAGATCGGAACGCTGAACGCGATCTACAGCCTGCCGAACCTGATCATGGTGCTCATCGGCGGGATCGTCATCGATCGCATCGGCACACGGAAGTCGACCTTCCTGTTCGCGGCGATCTGCCTCGCCGGCGCTGCCTTGACCGCCGCGGCGCCGAGCTTTCCGGTCATGGCCGCGGGCCGGCTCGTGTTCGGCCTCGGCGCCGAGTCGATGATCGTCGCCGTCACGGCGGCGCTCGCGCGCTGGTTCCGCGGCAAGGAGCTGAGCTTCGCGTTCGGCCTGAACCTGACGCTCGCACGCCTGGGGTCGTTCGCCGCCGACTGGTCGCCGACCTGGGCCGGCGAGGCGTTCGAGCGCTGGCGTGGGCCGCTCCTGATCTCGCTCGTGTTCGCCGCGGTGGCCGTGGTCGGCGCCGTGGTGTACTGGATCCTCGAGGCGCAGGCGGTCCACCGGTACAGCGTCGGCGCGGCCCAGGAGACGGACAAGCCCGTGCTGCGCGACCTGTTCCGGTTCGGCCGATCGTACTACCTCGTGGTCGCGCTGTGCGTGACGTTCTATTCGGCCGTGTTCCCGTTCCGCACGTTCGCGATCAAGTTCTTCATGGAGTACCACGGGACATCGCGCGAGCTGGGCGGGCAGATCAATAGTGTGCTGATCCTGTTCGCGATGGTCTTCACGCCGCTGTTCGGTCTCGCCGTCGACTGGGTCGGGCGCCGCGCGCTGTTCATGATGCTGGGATCGGTCCTGCTCGTGCCGGTCTACCTGCTGCTGCTCGAGACGTCGCTGCCGGTGTGGGTGCCGATGGCGATCATGGGCGTGTCGTTCTCGCTCATCCCCGCGGTAATGTGGCCGTCCGTGGCCTACCTGGTCGAGGGGCCGAAGCTCGGCACGGCGTACGGGTTGATGACCATGGTCCAGAACGTCGGGCTCGCCGGGTTCAACTACCTGCTCGGCGCGGCCAACGACGTCGCGGGCGCGAGCGCGACGAACCCCGCGGGCTACGCGCCGATGATGTGGATCCTGTCCGGGCTCGGCCTCGCGGGCTTCGTCTTCGCGTGGATGCTGCGGCGGGCCGAGACGGGGCCCTCGGCTCACGGCCTCGAGACGATCACGGTGTCGGGCCGGGCGCCGTAGCGGTCTCGAAGAGCACGCCCGGCGCGAAACGACCCTCGGGGTCGAGCGCCCGCTTGATCGCGCGCATCTCGTCGATCGCCTCCGCGCCGAGGAACCGGCGCAGCATCCGCTGCTTCACCGGGTCGCGACCCACACCGTGCTCGGACAGCGGCGACCCGCCGAGCCGCACCGCGGCGTCCGCGAACTCGTCGAGCGCGTCGATCGCCGCGGCGACCTCGCGCTCGTCGCGCACGAGCGCGTTGGGGTGGAGGTTGCCGTCGGACAGATGGCCCCAGATCGCGTACGCGAGCCCGCGCGACTCGAACCCGGTCTCGTAGACCCGCACGATCTCTGAGACCCGGTCGAACGGGACGACCAGATCGCCCGCGACCTTGCGCAGGCCCGCCGAGGTCCGCTGCCGCTCGGCCAGGAGCTCGCCGACCCGGCGCGGGACCGCCTCGCGCAGCTCGCGCAGGGCGGCACGGCGCGTCTCGTCTCCGGGCAGAGCGAACTGTACGTCGTCGAGCGCCGCGTACTGGCGGAGAATCCCGACCAGGCGCGCGAGCGGCGTATCGCCCGCCTTACCGTCGTATGCCGCGAGGAGCGCTTCCTCGGCCGCGTCCGCGGTCGAGCGCTCCTTGAGCTCGACCTCGATGAGCACGACCGCCCCAGCCCGATCGGGCACCGCCACGCGCAGCCGCCGCGTGTCTCCGCTCGCGCAAAGGAGCGCGAGCCCGCCGCCGTCCACGGCTTCGATCGACCGCACGTCGGGTCCCCGCCCGTCGCCCGCGGCGCGCGAGGCAAGGGCGGCCGACCGCAGGTCGCCCGCGAGGCCGATCGCCCGCCCGAAGTCGGCGACGAACACGAGCGCCGTTACGAGCGCGGGGGGGGCCGGGACGAGATCGAGCGTGATCGACGTGATCAGGCCGAGCGTCCCCTCCGCGCCGACGAACAGATCCACGAGGTCGAGCGGGTCGGCGGCGTGGTACCCCGCCGAGACCTTCTTGACCGCCGGTAGTCGGTAGCGGGGAACGGGGATCCGAAGCTCGACCCCGCTCGACAGACGGACCCGCAGCTCCTCGCCCGGGCGAGCCATCTCCTGCCCGCGCTCGACATCGATCACGTCGCCGTTGAACAGGACGACGCTGAGCGCGCGGACCCAGGCGCGCGTGACACCGTACTTGAACGTCGCAGCACCGCCTGCGTTCGTCGAAACGGTCCCACCGACCATCGCCTGCTCGTAGGTCGGCACCGGCGGGTAGTACAGGTCGTGGAGCGCCAGGGCGTGCCGGAAGTCGTCGAGCCGCACACCGGGCTCGACGACCACGCGCCCGCCGCCGGGCCTCCGCTCGACGGGTCCGATCGCCCCCATCCGCTCGACCGAGACGACGATCTCGCCTCGCGGGATCGCGCCCGCGGTGAGCGACGTTCGCGCGGCCTGACACAGAATCGCCTCGCCGCTCGCGAGCGTCGAGGAGAGGAGCGCCGAGGCCTCGGACTCGGATTCGACTCGCACGACCCCGGCCGCGTACCCCGGCGCCGCGCCCGAAGCGTCCTCGAGGTAGCCCGCGACGAGGTCCGGATCGCGAACGATCCCGGGCGGGGCGACCGCGGGCGGGCGGCGGGCGGCGATCACAGGGGGCTGGCGTCGATCGTCGCCTGAGACGCGGGCATCCGGGACTCTCGCCGGCGCCCGAGCCGCAACGCGAGCCACACCACCGCGGCGAGGCAGAGCAGCGGAACGAGCGGCAATAGCATCACTCCGCCGAGGAGCACGGCCAGCCCGAGGCACAGCAGCACGCCGAAGAGCAGCACCTTCCCCAGCACGAGGAAGATCCCGCCGACGATCCGCAGGGGCAACGTGATCGCGAGGAACACGAGCTTCAGAACGAGCCCGACGAGCAAGAGCGGCACGAGCACGAGGGCCAGGAGCCCGACCGAGAGCGCGGCGAGGACGAACCCGCCGACGATGAGCGCCTTGAGCATGCGAACCCCCTCCGATCAGCGAACGCGGCTTTACGCGAGGTCGCGCCGCCGACTACATTCTAGGATACGCGCCGCGGTCCTGCGGGTTCCCGGAGGGGACCCGAGCCTGTGGGGCACTGAGGGGACGTTGGGCGGCCAGCACGAAGCGATGGAGCACCCGGTCGGTCACCGTTCGACGGTCCGACTCGCACTCGTCCTCGGCCTGACCGTCTTCTACGCGATCGCCGAGGTCGCGGGCGGTCTCTGGTCCGGCAGCCTCTCGCTCCTCGCCGACGCCGGGCACATGACGACCGACATCCTCGCGCTCGCCCTCGCGCTCCTCGCGGCGTGGTCGGCGCGCCGCCCGCCCGACGGATCGCGGACCTATGGCTACGCACGGGTCGAGATCCTGGCCGCGCTCGGCAACAGTGTCGCGCTGATCGTGATCGCGCTCGCGATCCTCGGCGAGGCCTGGAAGCGCGCCTCCGAGCCACCGCCGGTCGACGCCTTGGTGATGGCCGCGATCGCGGCAGGCGGTCTCGTCGTCAACCTCATCGCGATGCGCCTGCTCCGGACGCACCGTCACGGCCTGAACCTGCGCGCGGCCTATCTGCACGTGCTGGGCGATCTGCTCGGATCGGTCGGCGTGCTCGCCGCCGCGGCGCTCGTCGGCGGACTCGGCTGGGCCTGGGCCGATGTCGCGGTGAGCGCCGGCATCGCGGCGATCCTCGTCGTCGGTGCGGTCCGCGTCGTCGTCGAATCGGTCAACGTGCTCCTCGAGGGCGCCCCACCGCACATCGACGCCGCCGAGGTCCGCGCCTGCCTCGCCGACGTGCCAGGGGTCGGCGAGGTCCACGACCTGCACCTGTGGAGCCTCGGCGGCCGTGTTCCGCTCCTGTCCGCGCATCTCGTGCTCGACCACAGCGGGCCGGCCGAGCGGGTCCTGCGCGACGCGACGGCGGCGGTCGGGCGACGCTTCGGGATCGACCACACGACGCTGCAGATCGAGCCGCCGGACTACAACATCGACGAGCGGCTGACGTCGAGCGGAGCGCCGGGCGACCGAACGGCGCGCCGCTCGTGAGATCGCGCGCGGCGTCGGTTCAGAGATCGAATCGTACGCCCTGCGCCAGTGGCAGGTCGCTGCTCCAGTTGATCGTGTTCGTCTGCCGGCGCATGTAGACCTTCCACGAATCGGAGCCCGACTCGCGGCCGCCGCCCGTCTCCTTCTCGCCGCCGAACGCGCCGCCGATCTCGGCACCCGATGTCCCGAGGTTCACGTTGGCGATCCCGCAGTCGCTTCCGCGATGGGACAGGAACGTCTCGGCCGAGAGCAGGTTCGTGGTGAAGATCGCCGACGACAGTCCCTGCGACACATCGTTGTGGATCCGGATCGCCTCGTCGAGGCCCGCGAACTCGTGGACGTACAGGATCGGCGCGAACGTCTCGTCCTTCACGATCGCCGCGTCCGAGCGGATCCGCACGATCGTCGGCTCGACGAAGTGGCCCGGCCGGTCGAGCTTGCGGCCGCCGCACAGCACCTCGCCGCCCTGCTCGCGCACCTGGCCGAGCGCCCGCTGCATCGCCTCGACCGCCTCGCCGTCGATCAACGGCCCCATCAGCGTTTCCAGCTCGAGCGGATCGCCGATGCGCACCTGGGCATACGCCCGGGTCAGCCGCTCGACGAACGGCTTGGCGATGCCGCGCTGCAGCAGCAGGCGCCGCGTCGACGTGCAACGCTGGCCCGCCGTGCCGACCGCGCCGAACAGCACCGCACGCAGCGCGAGATCGAGATTCGCATCGTCGAGCACGATCACCGCGTTGTTCCCGCCAAGCTCGAGGAGCGTGCGTCCGAGACGCTGACCCACCACATCGGCGATACGCCGCCCCATCCGGCACGATCCGGTGGCCGAGATCAAGGGCAGCCGCGCGTCGGCGAGCATCCGCTCGCCCACATCCGCCCCGCGGCCGATCACGAGCGCGAACACGCCGGTCAGGCCGTTGCGCTCCATCACGCGGTGGCAGATGTTCTGCACCGCGACCGCAGTGAGCGGCGTCTTCGACGACGGCTTCCAGATCATCGTGTCGCCGCACACGGCGGCGAGCGCCGCGTTCCACGCCCACACCGCCACCGGGAAGTTGAACGCGGTCACGATGCCGATCGGGCCGAGCGGATGCCACTGCTCGTACATCCGGTGCATGGCGCGCTCGGAGTGCGTGCTCATCCCGTAGAGCTGGCGCGAGAGACCGACGGCGAAGTCGCACACGTCGATCATCTCCTGAACCTCGCCGAGCCCTTCGGTCAGGATCTTGCCCGTCTCGACCGACACGAGCCGCCCGAGCGGCTCCTTGTTCCGGCGCAGCTCCTCGCCGAGCTGCCGCACGATCTCACCGCGGTGCGGGGCGGGCACCATGCACCAGGTGCGGAACGCCTCGGTCGCCGCGCTGGCGACGCGCTCGTAGTCCGCTGCCGTGGCCTGGCGCACCGCGGCGATCGGCTCGCCGTTCGCCGGGTTGTACGACACGAGCTCCGGTCCACGCGTGTCGAGCCAACCACCGTCGGCCGCGCCGGGGCTGACGGAAGCGATTCCGAGGGCGTCGAGGGCGTCGCGCTGTCTCATGGGACGATCTCCAGCCGCGCGACGGAACGGATCGCGCGGGGGCCGGCTTCGATGCGTGGATCGGAAAGTGTAGCAGAGGGCGGGCGGCCTACCGTGCGGCGGGCGGCAGCAGATAGCGCACGTCCTCGCCCGCTTCGCGCGCGAGATCATCCGCCAGATCGACCCGGCCTTCGAGCGACGCCGAGGCCAGGACGAACGGTGTCCCGTCCGCCTCGGCGACGAGCAGCACTGCCTCTGCGGCGCTCGTGCGCGCGAGCATGCGCGCCGCGCGGAGCGAGCCCGCGGCGAAGAGCACGTGGGACAGCGCTGCGGCGTCGCCGGCCGAGTCGGCGACCGCCACGGCGACGCGAACGTCGGTCACCACGGGCGCGCCCGTTTCTCCGTCGAGGATCGGACGGGAGATACCGGCCCCGTCGTCCGACAGCCTCTCGGGCTGTCCGGCACTGCCGATCGCTCGGTTCGTCGCCCGGATCCACAGGAGCACGCGGCGCGGATCGCGCGGATCGGCGACGTCGACGCGCCAGCTGTCGCTGCCCGGCGGCTCGCGCCAGGCCCAGCTCAGGGCGCCGAGGCGCAGGAGCCCGGCCCGCGATCCCGGCCGCGCGAAAGTCCGCGCCGCCCAGTCGAGAGCGCAGCCGTGTCCGACGCTCCCGAGATCCATCGCGAGCGAAGACGCCGGCAGCCGCACGGCGCGAACGTCGATCTCGAGCGCGACGTTGCGCCAACCCGCATCGTCGCGGTGGTGCTCGATCTCGAGTGCCGGAAGCGTCCCGGCCCCGCGGTCGTGCAGCGCGAGCAGAGCGCCGAGCGTCGGATCGTACGCCCCATCGCTCCGGCGAGCGTAGCGCATCGCGAGATCGAGGCAGCGGAAGACGTCGAGGTCCTGGACGAGCTGGAACTCGCCCCGGCTGGCCCGGTTGAGGCGCGCGATCTCGGACTCGGGCTCTTGCGGATCGATCCGCGAGTAGCCCTGCGCCAGCCGCTCGGCGACCTCGCGCACGAGCGGCGCGGCGTCCGCTCGCACGGTCGTATGGATCTCCGCGCTTGCCGGGACACCCGCGGTGCTCCACTCGGCGCGTTCGTGGCCGGTATCGACGCAACCGACCGTGGTGGCGAGGGCAAGCAGCGTCAGACGGCGCAGGCGCAGGGTCGACGAGGTCTCCCGCGCCGCACGCCCGGAACGCGAGGGAGCGGGCGCCGCGATCGTCGGTCGCGTCAGGGGCGTCGGGGCTGGGCCAGAGCGGCCCGCAGCTTGTCGGCGAGACTCGTGCCGAAGGTCGGCGCCCGCAACACAGCCGGCCGCGGTGGCGCGCTCTCACGCGGGGCGCGCGCTCGCGGCGGATCCTTCGGCGGCGCCTCTCTCGACCGGGACGGCGGCCCGGGCAGCGTGGGCTCGGCGACCCGGCCCCCCTTGCGCGCGAGACGGATTCGCTTGCCCGACGGCTCGATCTCTGCGACCTCGAGCTCGATCTCCTCGCCGACGGCGTAGCGGCGCGAGAGATCCGTGCCACGGGGGCCCCCGGAGAGCGCGCTCGGCAAGAGCCCCGCGCGGCACGGCCCGAGCCACACGAACACGCCGAACGACTCGATCCGCTGGACCCGTCCGCGCACGGTCGCGCCCACCTCGGGAAGCGGGGCGTCGAGCGGGTGATCCTTGACGGGCGCGGTCAGGGTGATTCGCCGGTGCGGCGTGTCGACCGCCAGTACGAGCCAGTCGGCACTCGCGTCCGGAACGATACCGCTCCGCCAGCCGTCGCGCGACGGTGGGAACTCGC
>Ga0247727_10020195_pt1 | contig 10215 bp, 7 predicted proteins | sample WisWelCaveWW1625_FD_202498 | JGI IMG/M metagenome (GOLD analysis project Ga0247727, IMG submission 202498) | Biofilm microbial communities from Wishing Well Cave, Virginia, United States - WW16-25 | ecosystem: Environmental > Aquatic > Deep subsurface > Groundwater > Cave microbial mat | place... | reverse complement strand
CGGCAGAATACGCCTGGCGCCCCACCACGCGTTGGCCATTTCGCTCAGCATGACCGGCCAGGTCAGCCAGGGCCCGCCAACAAGAATCAGTCGCGACGCGCGGCCATGCCCTAACCCAAGATGCAGAACCATCAGGCCAGCGACGACAAACATCACGCCATGCGCCGTCAGTTGAATGTGCGCGCCGAGGGCGAGACGGGGAAACGGTGTTTCCGGCACGGCCATCCCCCACACGAGCCCCACGATCATATAGACGGCCCCCTGACGCAGATTCGAACGGCCGACACGCTCGGAAGCAGACACGATCACCTCCCTAGAACCGACCACAACCTCTCAGGGTCACAGTCCTTGTTTGCGGCGGCCCGTCGCACGGCGCTCTGTCCGGCGAACACTGAGATGAGCTGCGGGGGCCGCGCCACTTCGCCCATCGCGGACCTCGTCAGCTCCATCTCATTGTTCGACGGCACTTGATTCTCGTCAAACAATGTCCACGAGTCACCTGACCCGGGCGGGTTAGCTCACGAAAGCAGACCCGCCTATCCTGCGGCCGTTCCCCGCCGTCGCGCGATCGCCGCTGCGACGATTCCGAACAGTGCACCGAACCCGATCGTGTACCAGATCCAGAACGAGAGCTGCGGCACCAGCCCGAGCGCGACCCACCACCCGAGCGTGCTCATTGGGGGGGGGTACGACGGCCGCGCGTCGTAGTGGGTGCCCCAGTTGCCCAGCATGGCCACGAGCATCAGCAACGCGACCGGGATGCGCGCGGCCAGGCCGTAGGCGAGAAGGGTGCGGCCGAGCGCTGGCCAGGCCCGGATGCCAATCGCGACACCGACGATAAAGACGGCGACGAACACCGACAGGATCGTGAGGCTCTCAGTGAGCGGCACGTTGGGCCTCCACATTCGCTCTGGCACGATGCCTGCTTTGGGTGCGAGGAATGCGGTGACAGGTAGCACAGCCAGCGCAGCCAACGTCAGCCCGAAGGCGCGGCCGAGGCTCCCCGGCCCCGACCCGGCGCGGGTCAGCTTCCATCCGAACCAGGCGCCGAACACCGGGACCAGCAACCAGATCCCGACGAGCGCCCAGCAGAACCCGCACTCCCGGTTAAACAGAGTAGGCGACCAGCCCTGCAACTCCCCGACGAGACGCAGCAACGTGACGGCGAGCGTGATCACGGCCGGCACGAGGATCAGCTTTCCGATCCGACTGGCGTCCTGGCTCACTGTGGGCCTCCTGAGTCGAGCCGCTCATGTACCTGCGGCGCATCTCGTCACCCTCAGAACTGTCCGTCGAACATCAAAGTAGGCCGATCGGCCTAGATCAGCCAATCGGTCGGCCTAAGTACCTTGGACCTTGGTGGCACTATACGAACCAAGGTGATCAGCGTCAATGGTTTCGCGCCCATCGATGAGCCTCGGCGTGCCGGCATGGGCAGATCGGCATATGCAGCTTGGCGTGCTACCGTTGCTCCACGGCTACAAGCGGTCGGCGGGGCTATGGACCCCGCGACCGCCGCGGTTGAGGACGTGCGTGTAGATCATCGTCGTGCTCACATCCTTGTGGCCAAGCAACTCCTGGACCGTCCGAATGTCGTAGCCATCGCGGAGCAGCTCAGTCGCGAAAGAATGACGCAGCGTGTGAGGCGTGGCAGGCTTGTTGAGCGCCGCGAGGCGCACGGCCTCGGACATCGCCTTCTGGACGACGGTTTCGTGTAGATGATGCCTGTGACGTACGCCGGTGTGGCGATCGGTGAAATGGGAAGACGCTGGAAAGACATATTGCCACCCCCACTGCTTGTCGGCGCTCGGGTACTTGCGGGTCAGGGCGTCCGGCAGAGGCGCGCGGCCCAGGCCCTGGCGCAGGTCGTTCTCGTGGAGCCGGCCTACCTTCTCGAGGTGATCGAGTAGCTGCTGTTTGCAGGTAGCGGGTAGCATCGTGACGCGGTCCTTCTGTCCCTTGCCGTCCCGCACGGTGATCTCGTTGCGCTCGAAGTCTATGTCCTTGACACGCATGTGCAGGCCCTCCAGCAGGCGTAGCCCGCTGCCGTACAAGAGTGTGCACACCAGTAGCACGACGCCGTCCAGGTGGACCAACAATTGCCTCACCTCGCTGCTGGTCAGGACGACGGGCACACGGCCCGGTCGCTTGGCGCGTACGACGCCTTCGAGCAAGCCGATGTCGCGCTCAAGGACATGCCGATACAGGAAGGCCAGGGCGCTCAGGGCCTGGGTCTGCGTGGAGGCGCTCACACGCTCCTTCACCGCCAGGTGCGACAGGAAAGCGTTGAGCTCCGCTTTGCCCATCTCGGCAGGGTGTCGGACTTTGTGGAAAAAGATGTAGCGCCGGATCCAGTGAACGTAGGCCTGTTCGGTTCGTGGGCTGTAGTGACGCGCCCGGATTGCCTCACGAACCCGGTCCAGCAACTTGGGCTTCGCGGGCGGCTGCTGAGCGGGCTGGCGATGCCGCGTCAAAGCGGCAGCAGGGCCGGCAAGGGGATCGACGGTCATCGGGGACTCCCTCCCTGGGCGAGTGACGGGCGGCCGCCGTTACCTGGGGAGAGCGCCGGCAGCGGGGCCGAGGGCCATTCTCCGAGGGCCTCGTGCCAGACCAGGTCCAAAGCGGGATGGTTCGAGCCGGCCAGGCCGGTCTACGACCGGTCGCGGGCCTCGTCGCTGCCCTGCGCGAGCACCGCGAGCGGCGTGGGCGTCAGTGGAGGCCTCACTGCGCCTTCGGGCCAACCGTGGACGAAGCCGAGCGCCGAGCCGCAGACGCGGCCCTGGCAGGGACCCATGCCCGCGCGTGTCGCGAGCTTGGCCTCGCGCGAGGATGCGACGGCCTGGAGGCGGTCGTGGGGGACGTCCTCGCAGCGGCACACGGTAGTGTCGGGACGCGCGAGCCCGCGTAGCTCGTCGCGCAGCTCGAATGCGTGGGCGAGGCGCGCGCCGAACGCGAGCTCCGCTTCACGCCGGCGCGCCAAGGCCGCGGGGATGCGTCGACCTGCCGCCGCGAGGCCGGCGATCGCGCCCGTGACGAGGGCGTGGTCGACTCCGGCCATGCCACCGAGCTCGCCCGCCGCGAAGATGCCAGGGACGTTCGATCGCTGCTCCGCGTCGAGCACCATGCGATCGCCGACTGTGTCGCAGCCGAGCAGGCGCGGCAGTTCCAGGTTGGGCACGAGGCCGTAGCCACAGGCGAGCACGTCGCAGTCCCAGGACCACGAGCCTCGCCCGTCCGTCAACGTGGCGCGGAGGGCGCCACCCGTTTCCTCCACCTCCCGAACCCAGGCTCCCGTGCGGTAAGGCACCCCGACGAGCCTCGCGCCGTAGCCGAGACCCTCGGCGATCTTGCCCGGCGAGCGCCAAAGCCCCGCGCCGAACGCCGCGAGCCGTCGCAGCGGCGCCTGCTCGGCGACGCCCACGAGTCGCGCACCCTCTCTGGCGAGGGTAGCGGCGACGGCGGCGAGCAGCGGGCTCGAGCCGGCCACTACCACGCGCCGGTTCGAGAAGCGGGCGCCGGATTTGAGCATCGCCTGGATGCCGCCGACGCCGACGACGCCGGGCAGCGTCCAGCCGGGGAAGGGGAGGAAGCGCTCGCGCGCGCCGGTGGCGAGCACCAAACGGTCGAAGCCTACGCGGCACGGGTAGGCCTCGTGCTCGATAAGCAGCTCTCCCGCGATGCCGTCGACCACAGTAGCTCCCACGAGCATCTTGACCCGCGCGCGAGCGAGGCGGGCTAACCAGTCACGGGCGGCGCTGGGCGGTTCGCCGCGGTGGCGCCAGATCTGTCCGCCCGGCCGCGCATACGTGTCGACGAGAAGCGTGCGCGCGCCTGCCTCCGCGGCGTGGACTGCGGCGGCGAGCCCCGCGGGTCCGCCGCCGACCACGACGACCTCTGCCTCCAGCCGTTCGACGCCCTTCAAGGAGCTGATGGTGCTCGGCAAGATCACGGCACGCTGTGAAGCCTCGACCGAAGGGCTCGCACCGTGCAGGCTCGGCTGGGCCGACATCGTCTCGACGGCAAGGCTCGTGGCCCGCAGCCCCACGTTCATCCCGTCGCGCACCGGCGTCAGCCACGACCGGACATGCGGCCGGCCGTCGACCGTGACTCGGCATTCGAAGCACGTGCCCATGCCGCAGAGCGGGCCGCGGGCCTCGCCGGTCACGGAAGTGCGCAGCGCACGCGCGCCGTCGTTCCAGAGCGCCGCGAGCAGGCTCACGCCGGGCTCGGCCTGGGCCGGCCGGCCGTCGATCGTGAAGCGCACCGGCTCAGTCATGGGCGGCCATGCGCCTGCGGGGATCAAACGGCGCGGGATCGATGGCGGGCGTCCTGCCGAGGACGAGGTCGGCGAGCAGCCGCGCCGTGCCCGGCGCCGTGGTGACGCCGAGCCCTTCGTGTCCGGCGGCGATCCACAGGCCCTTCTCCCACATTCCGACGAGCGGCAGCTTGTCGGGCGTCGCCGGCCGGAAGCCGACCCACGTCCGCAGCGCGTCGAGCCGCGCAAGCCCCGGGATGAACTCCGTCGCGCGACGCAGCATGCGCGCGAGGAGCGCGCGGTTGAGCGACGCGTCCCAGCCGACGAGCTCGCGCGACGATCCGACCAGGAGCTGGCCCGTCTTGCGCGGCTGGACGTTCATCGCGACCGACTCGCGCGTGAGTGTGTGCGCGCTCTTGAGGTAGCCGAGCTCCACGACCTGGTGGCGCAGGAAGCCCGGGTAGCGGTCGGTGATCACGAGGTGACCCTTGCGTGGCACGATCGGGAGGCCCGGCGTCAGTCGCGCTGCCTCGGGCCCGGTGGCATTGACGACGAGGTCAGCCTCGCGCCAGCGGCCCGCGCAGCGGACTCGCCCCGGGGCGAGCTCTTCCACGTACGCGCCGGCCTCCACGGCGGTGCCCACGGCACGAGCGCGCTCCAAGAAGTGTCGCGCCGCCGCCGGCGGGTATAAGGCGCGGTCGGCGGGTACCCGCAGCGCCCCCACGAGCCCGGCGCGCAGCTCCGGCTCGGCCTGACGCAGCGCCTGTCGATCCAGCACCTCGACCGCTTCGCCCCGTTCCCTGTAGTAGGCGGCCTTCCGCTGGACGTGCGCCAGCTCCTCGTCGTCCGCGGCAACCCAGAGCGTCCCACAGGCCTCGTCCTCGAGCTCCGGTGGCAGCGCCGCGGCCCGTTCGGTCCACAAGCGACGCGAATAAGAGGTGAGCGCGAACTGCGCGTCCGAGTCGTCCATCACCACCAGGTGACCCATGGCGGCCCCGGTCACGCCCGCCCCGGGGAACGCAGCCTCGAGAACGGTGACGCGGCAGCCGGCCTCGGCGAGCGCCTCGGCGCACGCCGAGCCCACGACTCCCGCGCCGACGACGATCGCCGACGGAGAAGACGCGCTCATGAAGCCCGCGGGCGTCGCCTCACTCAACGGACGGCCGTGAAGCCCTCGCGGAAGGGATCGGACGCGCCGAAGAAGAGCGCGGCCCGGCCGGTGACGTAGGCGCGGCCGCGGACAAATGGCACGAGGATGCCGTTCCTGTCCTCGAGCCAGCCCTCGAAGAGCGAGCCGGTGATGCTCTCCTGGCGCCAGCGCTCGCCGGGCACGAGCTTCCCGCGCGCGGCGAGCACGGCCATCTTCGCCGAGGTCCCGGTGCCGCACGGCGAACGGTCGTAGGCGAGGCCGGGACACAGCACGAAGTTGCGCGAGTCGGCGTCCTTCCGGCGCGGCGGTCCGAAGAGCTCGACGTGGTCGATCTCGCCGCCGTCCCGGCCCGTGACGCCCTGGGCCCGAAGCGCTTCGAGTATGCGCGCGGTCGCGTCGGTCAGGGCCGCGGCGTTCGCGAGCTCGAGCGGCGGGTTCTCGAGCTCGGTCAGGAAGAACCAGTTCCCGCCCCAGGCGACGTCACCCGTGACGCGGCCCAGGCCGGGCACGTCCAGCGCGACGTCCCGCGCGTGGCAGAAGGCCGCGACGTTCTCGATCGTGACGGCGCCCTCTGGCTCGAGCGTTGCGCCCACGCTGCCGACGGGCGTGTCGATGCGAAGCGTGCCGGGTGCCAACCGCCCGAGGAACTCGAGGGTCCGCAACACGCCGATGAGGCCGTGGCCGCACATCCCGAGCGCGCCCGCGTTGTTGAAGAAGATGACGCCGGCGGCCGAGCCCGGCTCGACCGGCGGTGTCAGCAAGGCGCCCACGATCGCGTCGTGGCCGCGCGGCTCGCAGACGACGGCTTGCCGCAGCCGGTCCTGGTGTTGGATCAGGAACGCGCGACGCTCGGCCATCGTCACGCCTTCCGGCTGCGGCCAGCCGGCGATGACGACACGCGTCGGCTCGCCTTCGGTGTGCGAGTCGACGACCTGGACGCTCTCGGGCCATTCAGCAGCGGCCGTCACGGGCGATGCCTCGTCATGTGCAGGAGCGCGTCGGGCCAATGCTCAGAGCCACGGCGGTCAACCAACAGGAGTCGGAATCGGCTCCCGCGTGAGGCGGCCGTCGAGCATGCGCCAGATCCCGCGCGGGTTCGCGTCGCGCAGCTCCTCCGGCAGCGCGGTTTCCGGGACGTTCTGGAAGCACACCGGCCGTGCGAAGCGCAGGATCGCAGCCGTGCCCACCGACGTCGCTCGCGGATCGCTCGTCGCGGGCCAGGGGCCGCCGTGGTGCATCGCGTGCGTCACCTCGACTCCGGTCGGCATGCCGTTCAGCACGATGCGCCCGGCCCTGCGCGTGAGCACCTGCAGCAGCTCCGCGTTCTCCGCGAGATCGCGCTCCGTGGCGTGAAGTGTCGCCACGAGGTGCCCGCGCAGGCCGCGCGCGGCCGCCAGCAGCTCGTGCTTCGAGCCGCAACGCACCGCGACCGTGACGGGTCCGTAGATCTCCTCGCCGAGGCGCTCCTGCGTCGCGAACGCGGTGGCGTCCGTGACGAGCAGCGCCGCGAGCGCCTCGCTCGTAGAGCTCGGTCCCCGGGTCGAAGCGCGCGCTGCGAGGGTCACGCCGGGAACAGCGGTGGCGGCGGCGAGCGCGGCGTCGTAGGCCTGCTTGATCCCCGCGTGAACCATCGTCCCCGCGGGAGACTCGGCGAGGAGCGCGCCGAGGCGCTCCAGGAAAGTCTCAGCCGGCGCCGCCACGAAGGTCAGGCCAGGATTCGTGCAGAACTGGCCCGACCCGAGCGTCACCGAAGCGGCGAGCGCCTTCGCGATCTCCTCGCCGCGCGTGGCGAGGGCTTCGGGCAGCACGAAGACGGGGTTGGCCGAGCCCATCTCGGCGAAGACCGGGATCGGCTGCGGGCGTCGCACCGCCGCGTCGAGGAGCGCCTTGCCGCCCCCGAAGGAGCCGGTGAAGCCGACGGCCTGGATCGCCACGTGTCCGACGAGCGCCTGACCGACGGCCGGCGAGGGCCCGTGCAGCATCGAGAAGACACCGTCGGGCATCCCGGTCGCGCGCGCGGCCGCGAGGATCGCGTGAGCGGCGTGCTCCGACGTGCCTGGGTGCGCCGGGTGCGCTTTGACGACGACCGGACACCCGGCCGCCAGCGCCGACACGGTGTCGCCGCCGGCCACGGAGAAGGCCAGCGGGAAGTTCGAGGCGCCGAAGACCCCGACCGGTCCGAGCGGGACGAGCATGCGGCGCAGGTCCGGCTTCGGCAGTGGCTTGCGGTCGGGTTGGGCGAGATCGATGCGGGCGTCGACCCACGAGCCCTCCTCGATCAGGTCCGCGAAGAGGCGCGCCTGGTTGGCGGTGCGGGCGCGCTCGCCCTCGAGACGCGGGCGGGGGAGAGCCGTCTCCGACTGCGCGCGTTCGAGGAGCGCCTCGGCGAGAGCGACGAGCTCCTCGGCGATCCGGCGCAGGAACGCGGCCCGCTGCGACGGGGGCATCGCGGCGTAAGGCTCGAACGCCGCCTCCGCCGCTCGCGCGGCGGCGTCCACCTCGTCGGGTGTCGCTTCGGCGAAGGAAGGATCGAGTGCTTCACCCTTCGCCGGGTCGTGGGCACGGAAGCGTGAGCTTCCAGCACACGACTCGCGGGGGCCGACGAAGTTCGAGCCGAGGAGCGTTGCCAGAGACATCCTCGTTGCCAGAGACATTCTACACGCCTGGTCGCGGGCGGCGTGCTGGCATCCGCCGTCTGAGCGCCGCGACCTATGGCGAAAGACGCTCGGTGCGGTCCGCCAGCACGAAGCCCATCACCGCCAGCATCCCCGTCGCGCGGCGCAGGTCCTCGGGCTTCACCTTGTCGAGCGTGTCGCCGTGGCTGTGGTGCCAGTCGAAGTAGTGCTCGCCGACGGTGCTGAGCGAGAGCCCGGGGACGCCGTCGCGCATCAACGGTCCGATGTCGGCCCCGCCGCCACCCCAGCCCACGGTCGTGGCGTCGATCGAAGCGAACAGCGAGCCGATCTGCCGCAGCGTCGCGAGCGCGGCCACCGCCTTCGGATCCGTCGGCTCGGACGGTTGTGATTCGCCACGCCGCGGGCGCGCCTGGCCCGGCTTCAGCAGCGAGAAACCGAAACCCGTCGGCCTTTCGCAGCCGTCGTCCATCTCGATGGCGGCCACGTGGCTCGAGACGTCGCTGCCCAAGGCCGCGCGGTAGGCGGTGCCGCCCCGAAGGCCGTTCTCCTCGTTTGTCCACAGCACAACGCGCAGCGTGCGCCGTGGCCGCAGCTCCAGCTCCTGCAGGATCGTGAGCGCCTGCCACGCCGCCATGCTCGCGCAGCCGTCGTCGTGGGCGCCCTGGCCGACGTCCCACGAGTCGTAGTGGCCGCCCATCACCACGACCTCGTCCGGCTGCTCGCGGCCGCGGATCTCGGCGATCACGTTGGCCGAATCGGCCTCGCCCTCGAGCCGCGCCTCGATCTGGAGCGAGACGGTCACGCTCTCGCCGGCGGTCGCCATCCGCCGCAGCCACTCGGCGTCCTCGACGGTGATCGCGGCGGCAGGGATCTTCGGGACGCCGTCGGCGTAGCTGAGCGAGCCCGTGTGGGGGGAGGCGATCGAGCGGCCCGTGGCCGAGCGCACGAGCGCGGCCACCGCACCGAGCCTCGCGGCCAGGGACGCACCCGAGCTTCGGAAGCGCACGGTCGGGCCGTAGCCTTCCCAGTCGGGCACGAAGGCGACGATCTTCCCGGCCACTCTTTCTCGCCCGAGCGCCGCGAGCTCGTCCTCGCTGCGCACCACGACGACCGGGGCGGTGATTCCTTCGGCCGGGGTCCCGACCTCATTCCGAGGCCGAGCACCGGCAGCTCGCGCGATCCCGGCGAAACGACCCGCAGCGACTCGCGCCCGCGCAGCCAGCGCGGCACCTTGACCTGCTGCAGCCGCACGCCCTCGAGCCCTTCCGCTCGCATCCCCTCGTGCGCCCAGGCGATCGCCTGCTCGAGCCCGGCCGATCCGCTCAGGCGATGGCCGATGCGCGTCGTCAGGTGCTCGAGCTTCTTCCAGGCGCCTTCGTCCGCGAGCGCCCGCGCCAGGATCCGCCGGCTCACCTCGCGGTAAGGCTCCGAGGCGTCCTCCGCGAGAGCCGATGCTCCGAGAGCACCGAGCACGGCAGCCGCCAGAAGCCATCGGCCACGCCCCGAGTGAGCCACGCGCACCTCGTCCGCCATCGGCCGTGCACCATATCACGTGCGCGCGCCGCGCCGCCCACCTCGGAAGCCGTGGCTCCGTCCGCGTATGAAGCCGGAGCCGATGCGGCCATGCTAGGATCGCGTGTTCGCGAGCGCTAACAGCCTCCGATGAGCCCGCCCCCCATCCGCCTGCGCGTCACGCCTCCGATCGGTGAGCCCTTCGAGCACTTCTGCGAGGCCGACACGATCACCGTGGGCCGCTCGTCGAAGGCCGACCTCGTGCTCTCCGACCGTTTCCTCTCGCGCCAGCACGCGCGCTTCTACCGCGAGGGCGATGCCTGGGTCGTCGAGGACCTCGGCTCGCGCAACACCACGCTCTTGAACGGCCGCCCGCTCGCGACGCCGGCGCGGCTCAGCGCCGGCGACCTCGTGAAGCTCTCGGAGACCGTGATCTCGATCGAGGGCTTCGACGCGACCTCGTCGAAGCCCAAGACCGACGCCGCCGTGAAGACGAGCTCCTCGGACACGATCGTGCTGCGCTCGGCCTCGGAGCTGCTCGCCACCGCCGAGCGCGAGTCGGCCGGCCGGCTGAAGATGCTGAACGAGGTGCACCGCGCGCTCGCGGTGTCGCTCTCGCTCGAGGAGCTGCTCGAGGCGGTGCTCGACCGCACCTTCGTCCA
>Ga0247727_10020194_pt1 | contig 10216 bp, 8 predicted proteins | sample WisWelCaveWW1625_FD_202498 | JGI IMG/M metagenome (GOLD analysis project Ga0247727, IMG submission 202498) | Biofilm microbial communities from Wishing Well Cave, Virginia, United States - WW16-25 | ecosystem: Environmental > Aquatic > Deep subsurface > Groundwater > Cave microbial mat | place... | reverse complement strand
TTGCCGTTCGCGCAGGTGCTGGTCTCCGCCTTGAAGGCGCGCGGCGTCCCTGTGGCCGGGGCCGACCGCCTGATGTTGACCGAGCAGATCGCCGTGCAGGACCTCGTTGCGCTCGGCGACCTCCTGACCCTGCCCGACGATGACCTTGCGCTGGCCGCGGTGCTGAAGTCCCCGCTGTTTGGTTTCGACGACGATGACTTGATGCTCCTGGCGCATGGTCGAACGGGCTCGCTGTGGCGGCAGCTGCAGGCGCGCCCCGCCGCCAACAACCGCGTGATGCAAGCGGCGGAGAGTCTGCAGCGCTGGCGCCAGTGGGCCGAGCGCTTGCCGCCGTTCGAATTCTATTTGGCGGTGCTCGACGGCGAAGGCGGGCGGGCCAGGATGTTGGCGCGGCTGGGAACCGAGGCCGCCGACGCCCTCGACGAATTTCTGAACCTTGCACTGGCCCACGACGACGGCGCGCCGCCCTCGCTGCAAGGATTTCTGTGCTGGCTGCGTCAGGGCCAGCGCGAGATCAAGCGCGACATGGAGCAGGGCCGCAACGAAGTGCGGGTGATGACCGTGCATGGCGCCAAGGGCCTGGAGGCGCCGATCGTATTCCTGCCCGACACCTGCTCCACCAGGTCCGCGCGCCAGCCGAACGCCCTGCTCACGCTCGACGATGCCGGGAGGCCGAGCGGGATCCCGCCGCCGTTCCTCTGGCCGATCAAGGGCACCAGCAAAGTCGGCAAGGTGCAAGACGCCAAGATGCGGGTCGCACAAGCCGAAACGGAAGAACGCAACCGGCTGCTCTATGTGGCGCTGACGCGGGCGCGCGACCGGCTGTATGTGGCGGGCTTCGAAGGCGTGCGGCCACCTCCTGCCCACTGCTGGTACAACCTCATCAAGGATGGCCTGGCAGGACGGCTCAAAGAGATGAAGGCTGCGGACGGCCGCGTGGTCTTGCAGTTGCGCAGCGACCAGACGGCGCGCCCAGTGGCCGGCAAGGCCCGTGCGCCAGCCTTGGCAGGCGTCGCCTCCCTACCGGCGTGGGCGAGGACGGCGGCACCGCGCGAACCCGTGCTCGCGATGCCGCTGGTTCCCTCGCGCCTCGCACCGCTGCAGACGGAAGAGGGCTATGCCGCGGCGGCCCCTGGGAGGCGCAGGCATGCGGCGGAGCCGGCGATGTTGCCACCGGCGGCCTTGGCGGAGGACAGCCGCTTTCTGCGCGGGACCCTGACTCACGCCCTGCTCGAGCACCTGCCGAAGCTGCCAAAAGAACGCTGGGCTGCCGCTGCAGAGGTGTTCCTGGCAACTCGCGCCGCGCAGCTGTCCGCCCGGGCGCGCCGGGAGATCGCCGCGGAGACGTTGGCTGTGTTGCAGGATTCCGCCCTGGCACAGCTGTTCGGGCCCGACAGTCGTGCAGAAGTGGCGATTGCGGCGGAGGTTCCCCATCCCGACGGGAGCGGCCCAGCGCTGCGCCTGACCGGCAAGATCGACCGCCTGGTGAAGAGCGGCGAATCGGTCTTGATCCTCGACTACAAGACCAACCGCCCGCCACCCGCCGATCCAACCGCCGTGGCCGACGCGTATCTCTTCCAGCTGGCGGCCTATCGCCTTGGCGTTGCGCGCATTTTCCCGAGGATGACAATCCAGGCTGCGATTCTATGGACCGATGGACCGCGTGTCATGAAAATACCCGATAAGCTCCTTGACGCCTACCAAAGCCGGCTCTGGCAGCAGGCCCCGACAAGCCTTGACGCCCAAGGAGTGCCTTCTTATGTGTCATGACCCCGATATCCCTGGGGCAACTTCCAGGAGATCCAAGCTATGAGCGGTGGCGCCACCCACATCGTTTCGGATGCCAACTTCGACAAAGAGGTGCTGCAGTCGTCCGAGCCCGTGGTCGTCGATTTCTTCGCCGAGTGGTGCGGGCCATGCAAGGCAATGGCACCCGCTCTCGAGCAGGTCGCCACCGAGCTCAAGGGCAAGGTCAAGGTCGTCAAGCTCGACGTCGACCAGAACCCAGACGTGACGCAGCAGTATCGCATCCAGGCGATGCCGACCTTGATGATCTTCAAGGCCGGAAAGGTCGCCGCTCAGCGCGTCGGCGCGCTCGTGCAAAAGAAGCAGCTGCAGGATTGGATAAAGGGCGTGATTTAAGACGCCGCTGCCCTGCGACTGCGCCGGCTTTGCTCTCCAGCCGGCTATCCCGCCTACTTACAACGGGGGACGGCAGTTCCTTTCCTAGCGGGAAGGCTCCGTGGCTACCCGGCCGCCCCCCTTCGGTGAACGCAAAGGTAAGCCGGCCCCCGTCACGGTAAACGGCCATCCGGACGCGAACCTCGCTTCGTCCATCAAGGTGCGCTGCTGAGCATCTCTTGCGCCATTCAACCAAACGGTGCTGGCAGGACTTGACGGACTCCGGCTGGTCGAAGGTTCCGCAGTTGTACATGTCTCCTGAGGGAGACTGCGAAGCCCTCGTTCTTTCCCATTTCGGGGAAACCGCCGCTTTGCCGCCTGGCGTGGCCTGCCCTCGCTGAAAATTTGGCGGCTACCTACCCCCCCCCACGGGCTCGGTGGCGTAGGCCACAGCAGGCCGCCCGCGTTACGGGAAACGGCACTCCGAAAGCCACCGCCGCGGTTTCGGCCGTGGTGCGGATGCCAGCCATAGGGCAAGCCGCCCTTGGGGGTTTCAATTAACCGGATCTGAGCGGCACTCTAAGGTGATCCTGCGACAGAGCTGGCCGTATGGTTCTTCGAGCGAGAGGAATCTCTCCGACCCAGGGGCCCGTGTGCTCCGCTTCAAGGTTCCCGGTGTCGCTCGGCGCTCTTGTACCCTGGTCTGTTGAATGCGGGCCGGACCAGCGTCCAGCCCGCTCACGTCGACGAGCATCCGAGATGAGAGAAGACTGAAGCCCGCAGAAAGTGCCGGTTTTCAATTGGCAGCGCCCTATTTGATGAGAAACTTCTCCAGCTTCGCGCCTTCCTGAACCTTTGCATTGAGCCAACGCGGCTTGCGTCCGCGGCCAGTCCATGTCTGGCTTGGATCATCAGGATTCGCGTATTTCGCCGCCACCGTGCGACCCTTGCCACCGCGACCGCCAAAGACGTCGCTAAGTTTGAAGCCAGCATCAGCGACCATGGATTCGATTTTCTTCCGCAGGTCCGTTCGGCTACGATCCTGTACACCGGCCCTGGCCTTTCTCACCTTCAGCTCGAGCTCTTGCAGCTCCTTCAAGGACATTCGATCCAGTTCTTTGGCCATCTCAATAGGTTCCCCTTTTTTTGCCAAAATGACGGTCCCCTGCACCTGTAAGATTTAATGGCAAAGAAGAGATTAAGGCGCAATGCAAATCTTGGGTAAATCTCCGCGCTAGGGCATTGTGCCCGCACAAAGCTTCGCATTGCCAAGGGTGCCGCACGCATCCAAGCACCAGGTACCACCATTTGTTGGACGCAAGCCTGGCTTGGAGCCAAGGGCGCTCGGAGCAGCCGGTTCATAGGGCTTTTGATCTGGATATCAGTCCGCTATTCTATCGCCCATGCAGGGGATGCTTTGGCAGGGCGGATCAGACCAGAACGCGCAAATCCTTTGCCAGCATTGAGAGGTTCGAAAATCGATGCCAGGAGACCGGCGCATTTTGCGTTGCGGTGCTTCAAGCCCCGCGCGTGGCAGGCCGGATGTTTTGCGAGGTGAAGAATCGGACGTTGCGACAAAGTGCAATGGTTGAACCCGACGGATTGGAACAGCAGCTACTGACCCTTCGTGACTGGTTGCGGTACGCCGTCAGCAGCTTCAATGAAGCAGAACTCGTCTATGGCCACGGCACAGCGAGCGCGCTCGATGAGGCGGCGTTCTTGATCTTGCACACTCTGCGACTTCCGATCGATCAACTTGACCCGTGGCTCGACGCACGCCTATTGCCCAACGAAAGGCTGGCGCTGAAGGATATTATCCACAGACGCATATCAACACGAAAACCGGCAGCGTACCTCACTAAGCAGGCGTGGATTGGCAGCTGCTCGTTTTACGTCGATGAGCGCGTTATTGTGCCGCGCTCCTACATTGGCGAGCTGATGGGAGACTGCCTTCCGGGTGTGGTGTCAGATCCGATGAAGGTTCGACATATCCTGGATCTGTGTACCGGCTCAGGCTGCCTGGCAATCCTTGCGGCGCTATCGTTCCCGGAGGCCAAATTGGATGCGAGCGACATTTCCGACGAGGCGCTTGCTGTTGCCGAGCGCAACATTGGCGACTACGCACTAGGGGATCGGATTACGTTGATCCGGTCCGACGTCTTCGAAGGACTTGCCAAACGACATTATGACTTGATCCTGGCCAATCCGCCCTACGTCAGCGACGGCGCATTGGCAGAATTTCCGCAGGAGTACGCGGCCGAACCCGTTATCGCGCATGCCGGCGGCCATGATGGCCTGGACCTTGTGCGCCGCATATTGGCACAAGCTGCCGAGCATCTGACATCCGAAGGTGTGCTTGTGGTCGAGGTTGGCACCGGCAGAGAAATTTTGGAACGCGACTACCCGCGGGTGCCGTTCTTGTGGCTCGATACGGCAAAAAGCCAAGGTGAAGTTTTTGCGCTCAATCGCACCTCCATACGCCACGGCGACCGCCGCTAGTCTCGTGGATTCTTCTTTGCGATTGGACTTCAATGGAAGTCACAATCGAGTGCTTCGGGAAGCCTGGGCTGCAAGGGGAGGAAGGCGTGAATCAGTGGAACAGGTACGGGCCGACCGCGGCACGCAGGCACGGACGACCGGGACGCGAGATCAGACCGAAGAGTATCACCATCGATATCCACTCGCACGTGGGCGTGCCGGGAGCGGCCGAATTTGTGCGACCCCATCTTTCCCCGACCACCGCCATGCCACTGGTGACTTTTGCCGACGCCCACACGCGGGCGCTCAACCAGAAGCAGGAGGCGGACCTCGTGGCGCGAGGCAGCTTGGACCAGCGGCTCGCCGATCTCGATGCCATGGGCGTCGACATGCAGATCATCAAGCCACCGCCGCCACAGTGCTACTACGCCGTGCCCCTCGATATCGCGGTCGAGGCCGCGCGCAGGGTCAACGACGGCGTCGCCGAGTTCGTTGCTAGGAGGCCCGACCGCTTCAAGGGCTTCGGCACCGTGCCAATGCCGGACGGCAATGAGGCCGCCAAGGAACTCGAACGCTGTGCAACCAGGCTGGGCTTCAAGGGCGTGCAGATCCTGACCAACGTCAACGGTACCGAGCTGTCGGACCCGGCCTTCGCCCCATTCTGGAAAAAGGCCGAAGAGCTGGGCGCGCTTGTCGTCATTCACCCTAACGGCTTTACCCAGGCCTCGCGACTGACGCGCTTCTACTTCAACAACATCATCGGCAACCCGCTGGAGACCACCATCGCGCTCAGCTACCTGATCTTCGACGGGGTGTTGGAGCGGCACCCGAACCTGAAGATCCTGGCCGTGCACGGCGGCGGCTATCTCGCCAGTTATTCAGGGCGCATCGATCATGCCTGGGGTGCGCGGTCTGATTCGCGAGCTGACCTGCCACATCCACCCACCACGTACTTGAAGAAGATCTACTTCGACACGGTGGTGTTCACGGCCCATCAGCTGCAGGAGCTCGTGCGTCTCTACGGCGCCGATCATATTCTCATGGGCACCGACTATCCTTTCGACATGGCGGACTACGATCCTATCGGCCACGTGTGCGACGCTGGGCTCGCTACGGGAAGCGTTGCGGCGATCTGTGGCGGTAACGCCAAGCGGCTGCTTGGGCTGTAGCACAACACGCGGGCCCGGATGCGCGGCCTCTTAGGCCTAGTTCTTCCCCGTGCTCATAGAGGCGTAGAACTCGCCGTTGGTCTTAGTGTTGCGGAGCTTGTCGACAAGGAATTCGATGGCGTCCATGGTTCCCATCGGGTTCAAGATGCGCCTGAGGACGTACGTCTTCTTGAGCTGATCGGACGGCACCAGCAGCTCTTCCTTGCGAGTACCGGAGCGAGCGATATCGATTGCGGGGAATACACGCTTGTCAGACACCTTGCGATCGAGCACGATCTCGGAGTTTCCGGTCCCCTTGAACTCCTCGAAGATCACCTCGTCCATGCGCGAGCCGGTCTCGATCAGCGCCGTGGCGATGATGGTCAGTGACCCGCCTTCCTCGATATTGCGGGCCGCGCCGAAGAACCGCTTTGGCCGCTGCAATGCATTGGAGTCGACGCCACCCGTAAGCACCTTGCCGGAGCTGGGCACAACAGTGTTGTAGGCCCGCCCAAGGCGCGTAATCGAGTCGAGAAGGATCACCACATCGCGCTTGTGCTCGACCAGCCGCTTGGCCTTCTCGATGACCATCTCCGATACCTGTACGTGGCGCGTGGCGGGCTCATCGAAGGTGGAGGAGATCACCTCGCCCTTCACCGAGCGCTGCATGTCGGTCACCTCCTCGGGCCGCTCGTCGATCAGCAGCACGATCAGGTAGCACTCGGGATGATTGGCCGCGATCGAGTGGGCAATGTTCTGCAGCAGTACCGTCTTGCCCGTGCGCGGCTGCGCCACGATGAGGGCGCGCTGCCCCCTGCCCAGGGGCGAGACGACGTCGATCACGCGTTGTGACAGATCCTTGATGGTCGGATCCTCGATCTCCATCCGCAGCCACCTGGTCGGATAGAGCGGCGTCAGATTGTCGAAGTGCACCTTGTGGCGTTGCTTCTCGGGATCTTCAAAGTTGATCGAGTTGACTTTGAGGAGCGCAAAATAGCGTTCCCCTTCCCTTGGGCTACGGATCTGCCCATCGACCGTATCGCCGGAGCGCAGCGAAAACCGTCTGATCTGCGAGGGCGAGATGTAGATGTCGTCCGGACCCGGGAGGTAGTTGGCATCAGGCGAACGCAGAAAACCGAAGCCATCCTGCAGAACCTCGACCACGCCGGTGCCGATGATATCGGTATTCTGGCCGGCCAGCTGCTTCAAGATGGCGAACATCTGCTCCTGCTTGCGCATGGAGCTCGCATTTTCGACGCCGACCTCTTCGGCGAAACTCAGGAGTTCTGTCGGTGTTTTGACCTTCAGGTCTTGGAGCTTCATCTCCTTGACGGCTTCTTGCATGTGGGATCTCCGGATGGAGGGGCTGCGCGGCTTTGAAGGCGGGATTAGTTCAGCGCGCGAAGCCGGGAGGGGGAGGGGTGCGGAACAGCTTTCCGGATTTTGTCGTGGCCCTTGCAGCTGCCTATGCAGCCCGCAACAACCACCCCTGCCGGCTTGATGGCGGCAGGGGTCGACGAATCGCTATGTAGCACTTATGGCAAGGAAATGAAAGACCTAGCTTGCGACACGGCTCAGAATGGCCGCACAACCACCAACACCACAATACCAATCATGAGCAGCGTTGGTACCTCGTTCATGATCCTGTAGAAGCGGGGACTGCGCGTATTCCAGTCCGCTGCAAAGTCAAGTCGCCACACCCCCAAGGCGTGATGGTAACCAGTCAAAAGCACGACCAGCCCAAACTTGGCCCACAGCCAGCGATCATTGACTACGCTTTGCGCCCACGCGAGCCACGCCCCACTCGCCCATACCGCGATCATGGCCGGATTCATGATCAAGTGCAGCAGGCGCCGCTCCATCACCTTGAAGGTCTCCGACTGCTTGGAACCCTTCTCAGCAGTGCAGTGATAGACGTAGAGCCGCGGCAGATAGAGCAACCCCGCCATCCAGGCGATGACGGCGACGACATGGAACGCCTTGACCCAGAGCAGCATGCCGCGACTTCTACTTTCCTTCGCGGATGAGTTTCACCAGCCGCGCCACGTTCTGCGGCGGCGTCTGCGGCAGAATGCCGTGGCCAAGATTGAAAATGAAGGGTTTGTTCTCCAGCGCCGCCACGATTTTCGTTGCCTGATGCTCCATCTCCACCCCCCCGCCAACCAACAGCAATGGGTCAAGATTGCCCTGCACGACTACCCTACCTGAGAATTCGCGCGCCATGAAATCGAGTGGCACTGTTGCGTCGCAACTCACGCCGTCCACGCCTGTCTCGGCCACGTAAGCCCGAAGACTCGCTCCAGCACCGAGCGGAAAACCGATGATGGGAACCGTGGGATGGCGTTCCTTCACCCTCGCCGCTATGGTCTTCGTTGGCTCGATGACCCAGCGCTCAAACTCGCTGCCCGAGAGGCGACCAGCCCAGGTATCGAAGATCTGCAGTACATCGGCACCGGCAGTCACCTGTCCCGCGAGATACTCGACGGAGGCATCGATCAGGCAATCAACAAGCTGCCCGAACCCGGCCGCGTCAGTCCTAGCCCAATTCTGCGCGTCCGCCTGATCCGATGTTCGGCCACCTCCCACCATATACGTGGCCACAGTCCAAGGAGCACCGCAAAATCCGATAAGCGCAACCTCATTAGGCAACCTCCGGCGGACCTCGCCTACAGCCTCAAAGACACGGTCGAACTTGGCGCGAGTCGCGGATGGGTTCAACCGGGCCAGATCATGCTGTGTGCGAATCGCTTCAAGGCGCGGCCCGCCGCCTTCCACAAACTCGACCTTCTGCCCCAACGCGTGTGGCACGACCAGGATGTCAGAAAACACGATGGCTGCATCCAGGCCGTAGCGCTGAACCGGCTGCAAAGTGACTTTGGCGGCAAGCTCCGGCGTGTAGCAAAGATCTAGAAAGCTGCCCGCTCTGGCCCTGACTTCTTGGTATTCCGGCAAATGTCGCCCAGCTTGGCGCATAAACCAGATCGGTGGCGGAGTTGGTGCTTCCCCCGCGAAGGGCCGCAGCAACCGACGATGTGATGTTGGGGGTGGCAAGACCACGATGTCTGGCTCCTAATTCAAGAGTCTAGATTTCAAGGTTATTGTTATGACTCTTAGACTCTGGATTTTGTAGACGGCTTGATGACGCCCCAGTTGCACACAGCCTATGCGCCCCTGAGTTCGGCCGCAGCCTAGGCCTAGCTTTCGCTCGATCTGCCGGCACAAGTGCGCGAAATGATCGCAATCTCAAAGCGTTGTTGCGAAAGTTTGACAGGCCAACACACGCGCAGACCTGTGGAAGGATGTGTGCAACAAGGGGGCAAAGTGCGCAGTTCGACCTTGCGGTGCTTTGAGCCGCCAGGCGTATCCCCAGCGGCCTTCTTGTGCGCACATGTGTTGAAAGGGTGGGCCGCAAACACGAACGAAGCGGGATCGATGGCTTGGCAGCCTTTGCGAATTCTGGTCTTTTCCACAGATGACCAGCCACCTCCCGAGTTCCTTCCATCTGCATCTGATTTCGGATGCAACCGGCGAGACGCTCACGACCATGGCCAAGGCGGCGGCCGTACAGTACCCGCAGGTTCGCCCCATCGAACATGTGCATCCTCTGGTGCGCACGGAGAGGCAGCTTGAGCGCGTTCTGAAAGAGGTCGAGCAGGCTCCGGGCATTGTGCTCTATACGGTGGTGAAAAAGGCGCTGATTGGCGAAATCGAGCGCCGCTGCCGCGAGCTGAAGGTGCCGTGCCTGCACGTGCTAGAGCCTATCATGAAAGTGTTCGAGGCATATCTGGGGGCGCCGCAGACCCCGATCATTGCCGGCCAACATCTGCTTGATGCCGACTATTTCCGGCGCATAGACGCGCTCAACTTCGCGATGGCCCACGACGATGGCCAGTTGCCGCAAGACTTGAGCGTGGCCGACATCATCATCCTCGGAATATCACGTACTTCGAAGACACCGACGAGTATTTATTTGGCTCAACGCGGCTTCAAGACTGCGAACTTGCCGCTGGTACCGGGCATCGAACCTCCAGCTCCGTTGACCCGGCCGCATACGGCGTTCGTTGTCGGTTTGGTCGCCAGCGCCGAGCGCATCGCCGAAATTCGCCGCAACCGCGTGCACCTCATTGGTGATCGCAATCTCGCGAACTATGTCGACCGTAGTCAGATTGCCAACGAGATCCAATATTCGCGCCGCTTGTGCGCCCAGCACGGCTGGCCGGTGATAGATGTGACACGCCGGTCGGTGGAGGAGACGGCCGCTACCATCATCCGGCTTCTCCACGATCGACACGGGGCCCCTGGGGAAAGGCACGAGACGGGCAATGCCTGAGGCAGCGCGTGTCGAGCTCTTGCTTGCGTCGGCAAGCCCATTTCGCCGCAAAATGCTCGAGGCAGCCGGTCTGCAGTTTCGTGTTGTTCCAGCGAACGTGGACGAAACCGCCCTGAAACGCACCCTGTCGGCCAGGGGG
>Ga0247727_10020193_pt1 | contig 10216 bp, 10 predicted proteins | sample WisWelCaveWW1625_FD_202498 | JGI IMG/M metagenome (GOLD analysis project Ga0247727, IMG submission 202498) | Biofilm microbial communities from Wishing Well Cave, Virginia, United States - WW16-25 | ecosystem: Environmental > Aquatic > Deep subsurface > Groundwater > Cave microbial mat | place... | reverse complement strand
CCACGAGCGGCGCCGCACGACCGGCGCAAAAAGGCGGCCCACCATCGAGTTTGTGGCGGGGCAGGCCGAAAAAATCGCCTTCCCGGACGGCACTTTTGACCGGGTGATGGCGAGCGTGTCGTTGCACCACTTCCGTGATGTCGGCGCGGCGCTTGAAGAGATCCGGCGGGTGCTTTCTCCCGGAGGCCGGCTCGTGATTTTCGAATTAGACCCCAGCGGACGCCGGGGGCGATTCCTGCGCCGGCTTCACGGGCATGTGTCGCTCATCGGTTCCGAAGCCCTAGCGAAACGCCTGCTGGAGGCCGGCTTCTCCGAGGTGGAGGCCTTCGCCTCGGGGCCCGGGTACGTGACGCGCGCGAGGCGCATGAAGTGATCGAATCGCCGGAGGCGAACTCCGCAAAGCCGCCCGCCTAGTATTCATCAAACCAGCAGTCGCGCGCGCCGCCGTTCGGCGGCAAGCGCGCCTCGCAGTAGGCGTCGCACTCCGCCGGCGAATAGTTCTCGCCGCGCGTGTAATGGACGTTTCCCTGGAAGTCGACCTCTTGGAGGACGCATTGGCCAGGCCCGGCGAATGCGCCCATCAACGCCGCCGCCCCAAGCGCCCCGACGACGAGGACGAGGACGACGGCCCCCGCAACCACCTTCTTGTTGGGGCCCGCACGCGCAGGCGGCGCTGACGGGTAACCCGGCGGGAACCCCGCAAGGGGCGGGGGTGGTGCCAACGCGGGCGGGGGCGGAGGTGGCGGCGGACTCAGTTGCATCGTCAGCCCCTCCCTTGTTCAAGCGCGCGCATAAAGGCCGACCAATTCCGCCGTCCCCAGAATGATGCCATCCATCGCACCCTGCAGCTGCTGTTTCGAGGCGCCAGGGCCGAGCGTGAGGCTCTCGCTGATCGCATAGAGCCGGAAGATGTAACGGTGCGGCTTTCCAAGCGGAGGGCATGGGCCGCCGTACCCGATCCTGCGGAAGCTGTTCGTGCCTTGGCGTGCGCCGCTTGGCACGGTCGGGGTCGCCGCAACGCCCTCCGGAAGGCCCGAGGCCCCGCCTGGGATTCCGTAGATGACCCAATGGACCCATGTGCCCATCGGCGCGTCCGGGTCGTCGCAGATGAGCGCGAACGATTCCGTCCGTGCGGGCGGGTCGGTCCAATTCAGAGGGGGAGACACATCCGCCCCATCGCACGTGTGCTTGAAGGGGAGAAATTTGCCCGGAGCAAAAGCGAGGCTCTCGATTCTCACGGCAAACGCCCCCCTGCACAGGTAACCTCGCCGCCAGTAGAAAATCTGTTGCCGCGGGGGAGCCTCGCGCCTCACCCTTATCCTTCGGTTCGCAAACTCGCCCACATGTACCAAGTTCCAACCGAACGGTGGGGCCTCCACGGCTCCGCGATGCGGCGGAGGCGGTCGGGCTTGGGGAGCTGCCGCATCCGGTACGAAATCTGCACCGCGCGCCGGAACCCGTAGTCATCGACCGGGAGGACGTCCGGCCGCCCCAGCGTGAAGATGAGCACCATCTCCGCCGTCCACCGGCCGACGCCGCGGACTTGGGTGAGGTGTTCGATCACCGCCTCATCGCCCATCGCGCGCACGGAGCGAAGGTCGACTGCCCCCGCCTCCACCTTGGCGCTGAGGTCGCCCAGGTACGACAGCTTCTGCGGCGAGATCCCCGCAGCCCGCAGTTTCCGGTCGGGGGTGGCGAGGATGTCCTTCGTTGAGGGGAACCGCTTCGGTGCGTAGATCCGCTTGAATTTGCGGTAGATCGAGCCGGCGGCCGTCCCGTTGAGTTGCTGGTAAATGATCGCGCGGACAAGCGCGTGGAAGATGTCGGGGCGCTGATCGGGGTCGAGCTTGCAGGGGCCGACGCGCGAGATGACGCGCCGCAAGACGGGGTCGGCGGCCTTGAGGTGGCGCACCGCGGCGCGATGATCGACGCGACGCGATCCTATGCTCCCCGCCCCCTTCCTGCGGGTGCCGGTCGGGCCCTACCCGAACTTCTGTCCGCACTCGGGGCAGAATTTCGCGCCCTGCTGCGCCTGCGCGCCGCACTTGGGGCACTTGGCCATCCCGAGCGTCGCGCCGCAGTTCGCGCAGAACTTGCCCGTCCCCGCGGGCCGCCCGCACTGCGGGCAGGAGGTCTGCTTGTCCTCGATTTCTCCCGTGAACACGGTCGTCTGCTGCGCCTTGTGGTGGATATCCTGAACCATCTTCTGGGAACGGGATGTTGCGATCTCCACCGCCGCGCGCGGCGCGTCGCTCACGCACAGCCCCGCCTGCTCGTTCCAGTCGTTGTGGCACACCCACCGCGTGCACTTCGGGCAGCGGACGAAACTGCCCTTCACCTCGGCCTGCGCGCTGAAAAACGCCGTCTCGTGCTCCTTCTGCCACTGCGGGCTCATGCCGTGAAACCGCTCGCCGAGGATGTCCGTCCCCGTGTGAATGGCGGTGCCGGTCCGGTAGGTTCCCGCCATCTGCGTGGCGGCGCCCGCGACTTTTCCGAACCCGCTGAGGAATTTGGCCTTCTTGTAGGTCGTCGAAGGCACGAAGGTCGATTTGTACCCCTCATTGCAGATGTTGCAGTGGAATGTGAACTGGAACCCCGCTTCCGTGCTGTTGTCCGAGTAGTTGTCCGTGAAGGCCTTGAGCGCCATGTTTTCACCACCGGGAAGAGCGCCCGTCCGCCCCTTAAACCATGCGCCGCCGAGCACCTGTTTCCGGGGCGGGCTAGCGCGCGGCGCCGCGGGGGGACGGCCCAATCATCCAAACATGGGGTCGAGTTTCTTCGAAGAACGCCCTTCGGACGGTGCCCTAAAGGCCCGGGGCGTTGACCCGAGAAGGCGCGCGACCCTACGACTGGCGTTAAACACTTCCTGGAGTCCGTCCGCGACCCGATGGGGCGACGGCGGCAAGTCCCCATCGGGCACGAGTCGGTGCTCATCGATCACCTTTCTCGGCCGCTGGACGCCAATTCCCGCCTCCAGAACAATGTAGCCCGTGGTCGGGCCCACGAGCAGCCGGTCAAGGATCATGCCCTCGAGGCGACGCCACGCCGCCGCGGAAATGGAAGCCAACGCGTCCGTTTCATCCGGCAAGAATTGGAACGCGTACGACACTTGAACGAATGCCGCGCGATCCACCGCCAGCAATCCAAAGCCACCTCGATGGATCGCCAAACCTCTGGCGGGCGGCATGTTTTCCTCATGGACCAGCACGTCATTCACCTCGTCGCCCCGCGCCGTACTCACGGCGCGGATCGCTTCGAGCACCCGCTCACCGCGCGCCAAACAGATCGGCCAGCACATCTTCATCCGTGCGCTCCGCATCATCGAGCAGCTGCCAGAGATTTTCGAAATCAATGGTTATGAAATTTAGGGCCGGAAGGTTCAAAATGAGCGGGTCGTCCGTGTGAGGGACGCTCCGGTACTTCCGCCTCATGCCGCCGCCTTGCCACATCTTCTGTTTCCTCCGTTAAATCCGTTTCCGTGCGTGCCCTTCGTGCAGCGTCCTAAAAGAGCAGGCCGCTCGCCAACCACGACGCCGCGAACAGCCCCATCGCGACCGGGACGTCGCGCGCAACACTGCGCCCAAAGTCAGACACCGGCCGCTCGGACACCACCCGGGCCGCAAACCAGTCCGCAAGCGCCACCTCGAGGCAAAGGTAGAGGGCCACGATCAGCGCGAACATCGGTGCCCCGAGCGCCGGTGCCGCCGAAGCGCCCGACACAACGCTCACTCCGATGCGGGTGAGTAGGTCGTACATTCCTGCCGTTATTCCTAGGATGAGCGGCGCGAAAAATGTTACCGTCATTCGCGTCGTCTCAACCAGGGACTTCAACCGGCTCCGCAGCGACGCCGCCGCCTCGGCCCGGAGGCGTTCGAACTCCGATAGATGGAGGACCACGCGGCCGGCGGCCTCCGTGTCGCGCTCAGCGGTCGCGGCGAGCAGGCGGAGCGCCGGGAAAACGCGCGGCGCCTGACGTACCTCGTCGTCACGCTCGATGGCATCGGCAAGAGACCTGCGCCCCACAATCACGTCAAAGAGGACGCCTCGAAGCCGCTCCGCAAGCGGCGAGCGGGCCGAAGCTTCAACCGTTTCAAGGAGTGCGTGCTCGGCCGGGCGCCCCGCCACCATTTTCGTCCCAATCGAGTGCAACATGTCTGGCAAATCCCGCTCGAGCGCAGTGCGGCTCGTGTCGCCCGCCGATGCGGTCCTTGCGAGGAAAACTCCGCCGACGAGCGCCGCCCCAGCGCAACCGATCACCGCCCAAACTGCGGGAGGCAGGAATGGCCCGGTGAGCGCGGAGGCCGCGCCAAAGGCAATCGCGCCGCCGGCCGGCGCTGAAAGCGCGACTGCCGCTGCGCGCTTCGCGTGGAGGGCGGCCACCCGCGCGCCCAGGAAGTTTTTTTCGAGTAGTCTCCTCGACGCAGCCCAAGTTAGGGCCGGCACGGCAACCACAAGGAGCGCGGCGGTCGGGAGCGGACCGAGCGCACCGCCCGCGATCTGCAGCATCGGTAGGAGGGACGCAAGCACAAGTGGCAGCACGACGGCGAGTCCGAACACCATTTGCACCGGGCGCTCGAGGCTTGACGCGAGCCGCTCACGCCGGCGCTCTTCGGCCCGCACGACGATGTCGTAGGCCCGGTCAAGGCGCCGTTCCAGCCCCTCGCGGGTAGATTCGGATTCGGCGCCGAGAAGGGTGACGAGCGCGCGCTTGAGCTCCCCGTCGGCCTGCCCGACGGCGTTAGCGAAGGCGAGGAAGCCTTCGTCGACCGTGGCAAAGTGGCGAATGCGCACGGCCCATTCGAGCCGCTCCAGCTCCTCCGCACTCGCGCCCCCCGCGTGGCGCGCCGCAAAGCGCACCGCGCTCGGGAGCGAGTGGTCGACGCGCAGCGACGATGCCAGCAGGTGGATGACCTCCACGCCGTCGGCGGCAAGGGCCCGAGCCCGCGCCTTGGCCGCCGGTCCGTCCTTTGGGGTGGACGGCGTGGCCGTGAGAAAAAGTCCGCCCGTGGGCGACCGCGGCGAGGGCAGGTCGAACACTACGACCACCGCCGGCGCGCGAAGTCAACGGCTGCCTGCACCAGGCTCGGGCCGCGCAGCCCCGTTTCGCGGAGGCGCGCGTACTCCGCGTTGAGCTCGCAGCTTCCCCGCGCCGCGAGGAGGTCGGGCTTTCCAAGCGCCTGCGCGAGCGCGACGAGGCGGAGTTTGAACTCGGAGCGCGCCTTGATCTCTTTCACGACCTCCGCGGGGGCGACCCCCCAAGCGGCCGCGATCTTCAGCACCACTGCGCTTGGCTCGAGCGATGCCTCGGTGGGCTCGAGCGCGGCTCCAACGGTGCGGAGGAGGTTCCGCGTCTTCAGCGCGCCACTCTCGATTGCCACTTCAGCGACCTCGGTGACGCGGCGCACCTGCCGGCGCGCGCCGCCCGGCCGGACGAGGCCCGCGATCACGATGGCGTCGGTGGCCGCGAAGGACTCGGGCGACACGCCAAGGTCGTGGACGGCGCGGGCGCAAACCGCGGAGGCCGGGGAACCGTGAATCGTTCCCAACACCGCCGAAGAGGCGGCGCCAGTGCGCATGGCCTCGTACAGCGTCTGCGCCTCCTCACCGCGCACTTCGCCCATGACGATCGCGCTCTCCCCGAGCCGCAAGCACAATTTCAGGGCCTCCTCGGCCGTCATTTCGCCCTCGCCGCCAAGCGAGGAACGCACGCGGAGCGACTGGACGCGGTACCCTGACGCGCGCATGGCTTCGACCGGCAGTTCGAGCGTGTCTTCGATCGTGAGGATCCGCTTCGACGGGTCCATCTCGAGCATCAGCGCGCCAAGCAGGGTGGTCTTGCCGGCCCCTCTCGCTCCGCCGATGAGAAGGGAGCACTGGCCTTCCACCATTACGGAGAGAAGGCCAGCGGTCATCGGTCCCAGGGCGCCCGCGGCGACAAGCTGGCCCAAGGTCAGCGGGAAGGAGGAGTGCCGGCGGATCGCCGCAGCAACGCCTTCGGGGGATACCGGGGGACCGATGACGGTTAGCCTCGCCCCGTACTCTTTGAGGTCGTGCTCCAAGTACGGCCGGGCCTGCGAGAAGGGGCGGCCCGCTTCGAGGCGCGCACGGGTAACGAGCGCAGCAACGCCTTGGGGCGCAAACGCGATGTTGGTCGTCAACCGGTCGGAAACCCGGGCGTCGCCGAGGTTGAGCGAGAGGTACAGCGGCTGCGCGCCGCAGGGGGCGTCGGAGTAGATGTCGGTGACGCGCGGGTCTTCGAGAAGGTGCTCGAGGACGCCGAGGCCCACCGTATAGCGGGCCACCACCGCGGCGAGCGCGTGGATGCGCTGGTGTTCGGCGGCTCCATCGGGGGCGCCGACGGAACCCCGGAGGAATTCGAGCGACGCATCCACGACGAACCGCCGCGAGTCCTGGAGCGCCGCCGCGCGCACCTGTTTCCCGACTTGGCGGCGGACGCGGTCCATCGCCTCACGCAGGAGGGTCAAGTCCGCGACCTTGAGGGCGTATTCGTCGGGCACGATCCAGTAGAGGGTCGCACTCCCGTCCGCGGGGTCGAGGATTTTGACGTCGGCGCCGGGCAGACGGTACTCCGCGAGCACCTCCGCCCCCGCCGGCGCGTCGAGGGTGATCCACGCGTCGGCGAAAGCCGGCCGGACCCTGCGGCTTCGCGACAAGGTGTCGTACAGCCGGCGCTTGACGCCCTTTCCGGACGGGAGCTGCTCCTCAAAGGCGGCCGTGAGGCTCGCAAGCCGCGCGGCATTCCGCACGCGGGTCGCGGTCCCGACGGGCGCGGGGCCCGCGCCTGGAGGCCGGGTCTCGACGGCCGTCTTCTGATTCACGACCGCTCACCTTCCACCGCCGCGCGTTCCTCTACCTTCACGGTGAACCCGTCCTTCAGGATTTCGCGCACGAACTTCTCGAAGAGCATGTAGAGCAGCTCAAAGTCCGCAACCGTCTGCGACGCGCAGGCGAGGCAGGTTTCGTTTGGCGGCAAAAAAGCCTGGAGCCTCCCCACCGCGCCTTTGAACCCCCCGTGGAATTGCGACACATCCTCCAGGAGAACGGTGTTAAGTGCCGGAAAAATCCGAGAAGGGTTGTGCTCGCACGCAAGGCACATTCCCTTCTGCCGCGCCGCAATCCCGGGGGCGTCCTGCGGGCGGCGCGCGGCCATGCGGTCCACCTCGTCGGCGATCTCGCAGATCTTGCGGAGCACGACCACCGAGTGCCCGAAGTACTGGGTGTCGAGCGAATCCGAGAGCGCCACCGTGTCCGGGCGGAATTCCTTGTGGAACGACCGGATCAGGTTGGCGAAGCAGTTCGTCTCGGGCAAGTCCCGCAGCGGGCACACGCCGCAAAGCAGTTTCAGCTCGCTCCCGCGCTCCGACCGCTCCACGCGGTAGGTGCAAAGGTCGCCCTTTGTCCCCGCGGGCCCTTCGAAAAGCGCCTGTCCCTTACCGGTTTTCTGTGGCACTGATTCCACGGCTCTCCCCAGGGGATGCGTGGATGGCGAAGATATTTGACCAGGGCGTGAAGACCTTCCATCGCCGGAGGATTAATCCGCCCTGCCAGGGCACCCTTCGGGGGGCGCGACCGCTGCTTCGGCGACCCCCGATTCGGATTGATATGGCTTCGGCGCGTTCGGGCGGGTGGGTGGATCAAGATAGTAGAACCCAGGAGGGCCTCGCCCTGCTTACGGGGCGGCGACCTGACGCCCGGGGGTACGGTGACCCGGCCGTGAAGGTCGCCGCCTTCCTCCGGGCCACGAACGTGGGTGGCCATCAAACCTTGAAGCCAAGCGCCGTGGCCAAAAACCTGTCCGGCCTTGGCACCGTCAGCATCGGCGCGGCCGGCACCTTCGTTTTCCTTCGCGCGGCGGGCGGGGCGGAGGTTCGTGCGGCGATTCGGAGCTCCTTGCCCTTCGAACCGGAGATGGCGGTCTGCCCCGGCGCGAAAGTGGTCGCGTTGGCGAATTCGCGCCCTTTCGGGCGCGAGCCCCCCCGCGGGGGAGAGCGCCGCTTCGTCACCGTCCTTACAGCGCGCCCTTCCGAGAAACCCAATCTGCCGTTGGATCGCCCCGAGGGGAGCGCATGGCAACTCCGCGTCCTTCGCGCCGAGGGACCCTTCGTCCTCAGCCTCCGCCGGCCCCATCAACCCGGCAAGTTCTACCCCAACGACGCGGTCGAGAAGGCCTTCGGTGTGCCCGCGACCACCCGCGCGTGGAGCACCTTCGAAGCCGTCTGCCGCGCCCTCGAAGAGGGCTGACGGAGGGTCCCCCGCGGTTCATTTATTCAGGGGCGCATTCCGAGGCTCGTGGACGCCGTCCCGCTGCTCGTTGGGCGCGACAGTGAACTGCAGATCATCCGGTCGGCGCTCGACCTCGCGGCCGAGGGGCGCGGCAGCCTCCTGCTGCTGAGCGGCGTCGCGGGGATGGGCAAGACGCGCCTCATCGAAGAGGCGGTCAAGGAAGCCCGCAGCCGCGCCTTTGCGATTGGGTCGGGCGCGGCGCTCCCTGAAGCCTCCGCCATCTACCATCCTTGGAACGAGGCGCTGCGCGCCCTCTCGCTCGACCAGCTCCTGCGCGACGAACCGCCGCCGCGCCTGCTCGCTTTCTACCTCGTTTCGACCGCCGGCCTCCCTGTCGCGCGCGCCGAGCGCCCCGGCTTCGGCGAGGATCCCGCGCTCCTCTCCATGATGATCAACAACGCGGCCGACTTCCTGCGGGACGCCATGCGCGCCCGCGGCGCCGAGAGCGAAGGCGACCTCCTGCGCTTCGCGGTCGGTGGGCGGGGCGTGTGCGTGCTGCGCGCGCGAAACGTCGCGCTCCTCGCCGTGTTCGAAGGCCGAGAGTCGGAGATTTTCCTCCACGAGGTGCGCCGCCTCCTCGAAGAGGTCTCGCGCCGCGCCGGCGCAAGGCTCGACGGGTGGGACGGCAACAAGCGTGCGGTCGCCGACCTCGGCCAGCCGCTCACCACCGTGCTGCAGTCAGGCGCCTTCGAGGGCATCGACCTCGCCGCCGACGGCCAGGCGCGCCGCTACAACCTGTACGACAACGTGCTGTTCGGCCTGCGCCGCCGCGCCGCCGCCTCGCCCGTCCTCCTTGCCGTCGACGACCTCCAGTGGGCGGACGCCTCGAGCATGGGCCTCCTCCACTACCTTGCGCGCAACACGCGCGACGCGCCCATCCTGCTGCTGGGGTCGTACCGCGCCGAAGAAGGGGAAGGCAGCGTCCACATGCGCGAGGCGCTCGCGGGGATGGCGCGCGAGGACCTCGGCCAGGAGATCGCGCTGCCTCGCCTATCCCTCCGTGACACCCGTGCGCTCGCCGAGGCCGACCTCGGCCACAACAAAATTGAAGGGGAATTCTTCGAAAAGCTGTCCACGCAGATCGAGGGGAACCCCTACATCCTCCGCGAGGTCGTGCGCCAGATGCTCGACAGCGGCGCGATCGCTCCCGACCCCCACGACGGCTTGCTCCGGGTCACGAGGCCGCTCGACCGGCTCGAGGTCCCGAGCAAGATCCGTGAGGCGGTTGCGGTGCGCGTTTCGGCCCTTGAGCGCTCCGACCGCGAGCTCCTCGACGCGGCCGCGGTGTGCGGGACGCGATTCCCGGGCAAGCTGCTCGCGGGTGTGCTCGAGGCGAACGAGCTCAAAGTGGTGCGGCAGCTCGGCTCCATCAACCGCCACCACCGCATCGTGATCCCGGCCGAAGGGCAGTGGCGGTTCGAGCACCCGATCGTGCGCGAGGTCGTGTACGAGTCCATCCCGGGCGACCTTCGGCGCCTGCTCCATCTTGAAGCGGGCAAGACGCTACGCGGGATGGGCGGCTCCCCCTCCGATGTCGGCGAGCACCTCGCCGAGGGTGGCGACCCGGCGGCGGTCGGGCCGCTCGAGCAGTGCGCGGCGGAGGCGCTGGAGCGCGGCTCGGTCGACGAAGCGGCGCGGCTATTCGGGAAGGCGGCCAAGGTCGCGCCCGCCGACCGCAAGGGGCCGCTAGAACTTCGCCGCGCCGAAGCGCTCGAGCGCGCCGACCGCCACGACGAGGCCCTCAGCGCGGCCTCTCACGCGATTTCCCTCGGCGCCGACCCGACCGCCGGCGCGCTCCTTCGCGCGGTGCTGCTCCTCGACCTCTCGCGCGACGAAGAAGCGGTCGCGACCGCGGACGCAGCACTCGCGTCGGCGGCAGGTGCCGACGCTCACCGCCTCCTCGTGGTCCGCG
>Ga0247727_10020192_pt1 | contig 10217 bp, 8 predicted proteins | sample WisWelCaveWW1625_FD_202498 | JGI IMG/M metagenome (GOLD analysis project Ga0247727, IMG submission 202498) | Biofilm microbial communities from Wishing Well Cave, Virginia, United States - WW16-25 | ecosystem: Environmental > Aquatic > Deep subsurface > Groundwater > Cave microbial mat | place... | reverse complement strand
TCGAGTACACGTGTGTGAGTTTGGAGGAAGGTCCCGGCAGGTCGATGGAGGAGATGAAGAAGATACGAGTGAAGTTGACGAAGGAACTGGCGAGTGATCGGGAAGTGGAGGAGCGTAGTGGGGACAGTGCGATGCGACGAGTTCAGATCTTGCGGATGACGGAGGAGGCGCATGATCAGGGAGGGCTGCTCACACAGGAGGATATCGGTCGGATCTTAGGAGTCAGTAGCCGAACAATCCGTCGTGATGTGGAAGAGTTGATGGAGAAGAAGCTGAAGCTGTACCTGAGGGGACTGCAGCGAGATATTGGGAAAGGGATCAGCCACAAGGTGTGGATTGTTGGTCTGTATCTTCAGTGGAAGACCTACAGTGAGATTGAACGGATCACAGGCCACAGCGTAGGAGCGATGAAGATCTACCTGAATGACTTCAGTCGAGTGCTGATGGCGCGTGAGCGAGGCATCCGGAGTGCGAAAGAGATCGGCTTTTACATCGGACGCACGGAGCGTTTGGTGCGGGAGTATCTGCAGTTAATCGCCCAGGCCGAGCGAGACAGCCAGCAGAGGAGGCGCCTGGCGAGCATCAAGACCCAGATGCGGCACCTGGAGCGTCAAATTCCTTCAAAAAAAAGGGATTCTGGTATGGTCTGGAGGCTGGTATGACTCCAGGTCAGCACATCAGGGATCGGTACGAGAGCATCAGCAAGCGGGACTTCAAGACGGCGCTGATTCGACTGTTAGAGACCGAGTACAAAGTCTTGGGGAGCCGGAAGGTGTTGGTGATGCTGGCTGATGATGTCGAGCAACTGCACCAAGCCTATTACCCGCTGAGGAATCGTTTGCAGACGGGCGATGTGGTCTGGCAGACGACGAAGGATGACGGTCAACGCCCGAACTACGGGAAGAAGACCGAGGACTATGCGGTACAAACGGTGATCTTGCCGTTGATCCGCAAGGAAGACGTTGAGCGACGGATCTACTTCAAGAAAGGAGATCGCAACAGCAACTACCGACATCGGGAAGCACGTGACATCGAGTTGATGGTACGTCTGCTGAAGAGTGCTAAGTCTCAAGGTGGACTCTTAAGCGGAGCAGAGTTGAGCGTCTTGATGAACCGGACACTCGGGACGGTTGGGAAGTACTTGAAAGCGTATTTTGAGAAGACGGGTGAGGTGCTGCCGATGAAAGGCTACGTGCTGGACCAAGGCAGCAACCCAACACACAAAGGGATCATCATCTCGTTGTATGAGCGGGGCGTCTCACCGGCAGACATCGTCTTGAAGACCGGACACACTCAAGATGCTGTCGATCGGTACATCAAAACATACGATCAAGTGCTCGCACTGACACAGAAAAAGCACGATGCGATCTCGATCTGTCAAATCACCGGACGCTCACTCAACACGGTGCGCCAATATCTCCGATTAATCAGGGACTTCCACCCCCAGCTAAAGGTGGTCGTACCCGAACGTCAAACAAAAACTGAAATCAGAAAAAAACCTAAAAAACACTAACCGGACAAATGTCCTAATAGTAAGTAATTCCTTGCCGGGGAACCGGAGAAGGGAATGCATCCTTCGCTTTCCGGCAAATACAGTCAAGCGACGTCCGATGAGCTGTGATTGAACAAATCAGACAGGAAGGCATCAATGGAAACATCCCGATGAATAAACGGGCAAATCGCGTTAGGACGATCATGCGAAACGGTAAGACATGGAGAGTCTCCCGCATCAACTGGAAAGAGGCGGAAGAACAGGATTTTCTTTTTTGGTACGAAGGGCTGTCCCCGGAAGAGCGTGTCAATATGGTCAGTGAGGCACTCGAGCAATCATTAAGAACGCGAGGATCTGATGCCGTTCCAAGACTACGAAGAGTTCATCGCCGCGTTAAACAAACATGGGGTTCGCTATCTCATCATCGGCGCGCACGCGGTCGCCTTTCACGCTCGTCCCCGCGCCACAAAAGACCTTGACATTCTCGTCGATCCAACACCTGCCAATGCACGCAGGATTCAGAAAGCGTTGCGCGATTTCTTCGGTGGGGTGGACACAGGATATACGATGGAAGAGTTGATCGATCCTCGTTGCATCATTCAACTTGGCGTTGCCCCCATTCGGATCGACCTGATGCCAGATGTTTTGGGTTGCCCTGATTTCTCAGCGGCGTGGAAAAAGAGAATCACTTCCCGCTTTGGCAACATCAAAGCCCATTATCCCGGGTTGGATGATCTCATTACCATGAAGGAAGCATCACGGCGACCACAGGACCTCGCGGACATTCGTCCGCTCAAACGAGCCCGAAAACGTCGCCGTTGAGCGTAGAGTACTTTCCCGTCCCATCCCCCCATCACTAACTCTCGGGAACCACCATGAACAAAAAAATGTTCATCTCAGTTGTTGTCCTCTTCATCCTTTCCATGACGCTTGGCATTCTCGTCCACGGAGTACTCCTCCACGGTGATTATGGCCAGCTGCCCGGCTTGTTCCGTACGAAGGAGGACTCGGCAAACCACTTCTTCTTCATGCTTCTTTCTCATCTCTTAAAAGCTGCCGGGTTCACCTGGATCTATCTCAAAGGGAAGGAAAACAAGCCGTTCTTCGGTCAGGGAGTTCGTTACGGGATAGCAATTGCAGTGCTCATGACAATCCCCCTTTATCTGATCTACTACGCGGTCCAGCCAATGCCCGGAGTCCTCGTGTTCAAGCAAATTCTTTTTGAAACCCTCGGAGTAGTTTTGATGGGCATTGTCGTAGCATGGCTGAACAAATAGCGGCAGGCGAGGCTCAATCCGATCACTCGTGAGCAGCCCGCCCCCAAACCTCGGGCCTGTCGACAGGACGCCGGCTTGTATCTCGCGAACCATTTCTGTAGATTCAACGTAATCTCCGCCGTCCCAAACGGAGTTTCAAACTTCGCGCAGGGAATCCCCGACAATCTATGTTGGCAAGTCTGGTCACTCGTACAGGCTTAAGCTGTTCTTCGCCTTACCCGAAGAATTACTTGTCACTTTCTTTGTTAAATTGCAATGCTCCGAACCCTTGCACCTCTGTTGATTATCACTTGGTTCTTGGTGGGCTCGCACGACGCCGCCGGACAAACTCCCGCCACGCCTGACAGCGCGTTGGAGGCTATTCTGAGTTCAATCGAAGGTACAAACATGTCGTTGTCGACCGCTGTGGAGCACGCTCTCAACAACGCGACCTCCGTGCGCAAAGCAGAGGCAGTGTATCTTGCAGCCGCGGGATCTGTCCGGAGAGAAGCAGGGTTCTTTGACCCCGAGCTGTTTTTCAACCTGAACTATCAGGACCTCGAACAACCGACGGCCTCCTTCTTTGCCGGGGCTCCGATCCTGACGACGACACAAACGACCTCGCAGGGCGGGTTGCGGCTCGATCTTCCGATCGGAACATCATTGGAAGCGTCCCTCAGCACGATCAGCCTGCGATCGAACTCTCAATTCGCCTTTCTGAACCCACAGCACACAGCGTTTGGATCCCTCAGCATCCGGCAGCCTCTGTTGGGCGGGTTTGCAGCATCCGCCCGCAAAGCTCTGACCAGTGCTGAGCGCGGGATGCAGGCCATGAAAGCACGCTACGACCAGGAGGTTCTGGCTATACGCTCAGAAGTGGAGCGCTCTTACTGGGATTTGTACGCCGCAGAACGGGACTACGCAGTTCAAGCGTTGACCCGAGATCGGGGGGAAGCTTTCCTTAAAGAGACGGAGCTCCGAGCAAAAGCGGGACTTGTTGGTCCAAACCAGACAGCCAGTGCCCGGACTTTTCTGGCAGAGCAGCAGTTGCTGCTCCTCGAGCGCGAGGAACAGCTTGACCGCGCTTCCGACCTGCTCTCCTCGCTCATTGGAGCAAGACCTCCTGATGGTGCAGAGCGTTTTGTCACGATCGATGAACCGCCCGGTGATTTCCCCCTCGAGCCGGCGGACTCTCTGGTCAAGTATGCTCTCAGGAACAACCTCGACCTTCAGGCCGCCCGGGAGGACGTTGAATCCCTACGGGCGCTCTCGCATGCTGCAGGCTGGGAAGCCCTGCCAAGCGTCGACCTTGTCGGCTCGCTCGGCGGCAGCGGACTTGCAGGCGCAGCACAGGATGTGATTTTCGGAACCGACACTTTGCGTTCCAATCGCGCCGGAACTTTCAGTGATGCCCTGAGGCAGGTGGGCAAGCGTGAATTTCCGGCGTGGAGTATTGGCGTTGAGGTGAGCGTCCCGATCGGTTTCCGAAGCGGATTGGGTGAAACAGACCGGCTCGAAGCTGAGGTTATCTATGCTGAACAGCGCGTTTTGGAACAGGCACGATCGTTGGAAGAGCGGGTGCGCACGAGCTACCGTGAGTTGGTTCACGGAAAACGGCGGCTGCAGGCTGCAAGAGAAGGTGTGGAGGCGGCACAGGAACAGGTTCGCATCGGATTGATTGAATACCGTAATGGACGGACAACGGCTTTTGAACTGGTACGTCTTGGCGCCGATTTCGCCGTCACGCAACAACGTTATTCACAAGCCTTGGTGCGAACGGCAAAAGCTGCAGCAACGCTGAGACAACTCACATCAGGCGTTTATGGCAACGCAGGAAACTGATAAAGGAAGATGATGATCGGAAAACGACGGCAGCGCAGGTTTCGCCTTTCCTCAAATTGTCCGGGACAACCGGGGAACATCGGGAGCATTTCTACCGGTGTGCTCCTGGCGATTTCCCTTGCTTCGACAACTGTCTGGTCGCCCGGCTGTTCAAACGACCAAGGGGAGGGGGGGAAATTCTCCATGCCACCCACGCCGGTGGAGGTGGCGGAGGCAAAGGTGCAGAAAGTCTCCGACAAGTTTGAAGCTGTCGGTACAATCGAAGCTTTGGAAGCAATCACTGTGGTCTCGGAGATTGATGCCGCTATCGTCCAGCTGCCATTTAGAGAAGGAGGAGTGCTGAAGCGGGGAGACCTCATTGCCCAGCTCGATGATTCCCAGCTCGCAGCAGAGGTTGCCCGTGCCGAGGCATTGCGTGTTCAAAGCCAGGGAAACTACGAGCGCGTCAAATCCATTGTGGAACAAAAAGCTGGAGCGCCACAAGATTTGGACGATGCATCCGCGGCCTTGCGGGTGGCGGAGGCAAACCTCGCCTTTGCCAGAGCCAGGTTCGCAAAGACCCTAATCACGGCACCGTTCGACGGCACGGTCGGCTCGCGAAGGGTGAGCATCGGAACGTTCGTGCGCGTGGGGGAGGCAATTACGGACCTTGCCAATATCGATGAGATCCGGGTGAGTTTTTCCGCACCGGAGCGGTTCCTTTCGCGACTTAGCCAGGGTGCAACGGTCGTCGTTTCCACAACCGCCTATCCAGGATATGAAGCAAAAGGAAGGATCATTGTTGTCGAGCCAATTCTCGACCCCGCCACTCGAAGCGCAAGAATCGTCGCCCGCGTTCCAAATCCGGGACGCAAGTTCCATCCGGGCATGTCTGCCAACGTCTCCGCTGTCCTCAGCGAGCGCCCCCAGGCAATCACCATCCCGAATGAAGCCGTCTTTGCCAGCGGGAATCAATCCTTTGTCTTCGTTGTGAAGACCGACAGCACGGCTGCACGCGTACCTATCGTACTCGGAACGCGATTTTCAAGCATCGTGGAAGTTCTTCAGGGGCTGGAACCTGGAACGCACGTGGTCCGGGCAGGACACCAGAAGCTGTTTGATGGGGCCAAAGTCATGCCGATGAACACGGAGTCACAACAACCGAAATGAACGAGAACTCCCGCGGGCAACTCCTACTGCCCTCAGAAAAAGTCGAGAGCCGGCACGACCGTTCGTCGCCGGAACCGTTTGAAGGAACCACGCCATGAAACTCAGCCATATCTCCATTGAGCGACCTGTACTGGCCAGCGTGATGAGTCTGACCATCCTGCTCTTCGGGATTATCGCCTTCACCCGGTTGCCGGTGCGCGAATATCCTGACATCGACCCCCCCATTATCTCGGTGGTGACCTTTTACCGCGGGGCCAGTCCCAGCGTTGTCGAGACCGAAATTACGAATGTGCTGGAGGAGCAATTCGCGACACTTGAAGGAGTCAAGACGATGACATCATCAAGCCGCGAACAGGGATCGGTCATCACGATCGAATTCGAGCTGAGCCGGAATGTCGATGAGGCAGCCAATGATGTACGCGACCGTGTGGCGCGGGTCCGTGGTGCGCTTCCCCGGGAAGTCGAAGACCCCATCGTCTCCAAGGTGGATGTCAGTGCCCAACCGATCGTCTGGCTCGCTCTCTTCAGCGATCGCCACACGGGATTGGAACTGACTGACGCTGGTGACCGGATATTGAAGGAAAGAATTCAGCGCCTTCCCGGAGTCGGCTCGGTCATCATTGGCGGCGAGCGCCGTTATGCCATGCGCGTCTGGCTCGATCCTCTCCGCATGGCTGCACACGGGCTGACCACGCAAGACGTCGAGGCGGCCATCCGCAGGGAAAACGCCGAGATCCCCGGCGGGAGAGTGGAGGGGAGCCAGCGTGAATTTGCTGTTCGTACCCGCGGGGAACTCGCGACGCCCGAGGGGTTTGGAGCGATCATTGTTTCCCAGGAAGAAGACGACCTCGTCCGTCTACGCGATGTTGCAGAGGTAATGGTTGGAGCCGAGGACGAGAGAACCGTGGCCCGTTACAACGGTGAGTCCGCCATCGGGCTTGGAATCGTCAAGCAATCCAAGGCCAGCACGGTGGATGTCGCCGCAGAAGTACGCGCGGCACTTCCGGCCCTCGCTGAAATCCTGCCGGATGGCATGAAGCTCGACGTTGCATACGATTCATCCACGTTCATCAATGAGTCGATCTCCGAGGTCACACAAACACTCCTTATGGCCATTGGACTCGTCGTGCTGGTGGTGTGGGCATTCTTGAAAAGCTTCCGGGCCACCACCATCCCGTCTGTGGCAATCCCCATTTCCATCGTGGGAGCTTTAGCCGCAGTGTACTTCGCGGGTTTCACCATCAATATCCTTACACTGCTCGCATTTGTTCTGGCGATTGGTCTCGTGGTCGACGATGCGATCGTTGTTCTGGAAAACATCTACCGCCACATGGAGATGCGGAAGGATCGCAGACAGGCGGCGTTTGATGGGAGCAAAGAGATCGGGTTTGCAGTTGTCGCGACAACGATTGCTCTCGTCGCCGTGTTCGTGCCGCTGGCATTTCTGACAGGGTCAGTCGGCCGCTTGTTCAACGAGTTTGGCGTATCCCTTGCCGTCGCCGTGTTGATTTCGGGTTTCGTTGCCCTCACACTGACGCCGATGCTCTGCTCTCGCATGCTGAAGCCACTGCATGGAACTGGCGCGGGATGGGCTTCCCGTTCGTTCGACACATTCTTTGAATCTCTGAACCGCGTTTACGAAAAGGTCTTGCGGACGGCGCTCCATCGCCGGCTTCTCATTATTATCCTTGCACTCACAGCCATCGCTCTCAGTGTCGTCGCTTTCATCCTGTTGCCCAGCGAGCTGGTCCCCATTGAAGATCGTGGAATCGGGTTCGGCATCGTGCTTGCACCCGAGGGGGCAACGTTGGAATACACAGATCGCTATATGCGGGAAATCGAAACCCGGTTGCTCGCCCTTCCTGAGCGGCGAGGTCTTTTTACGGCGGTCGGATTGGGTTTCGGCGGCCCCGGTCGTGTGACAAATGGTATTGTCTTTCTTGCGTTGAAACCGCAGAGCGAACGCGACAAATCACAGCAGCAGATTGTGCAGGAACTATTTCCCCAGCTCATTTCGATTCCTGGTGTTCTCGCCTTTGTGATCAATCCCCCCAGCCTCGGCGGGAGGTTCAACTCCAGCCCGGTGGAGTATGTTCTTCAGGCGGAGAGCTATGAAGAGCTAAGCCAGTCGATCGGCGCCATGATGGGGAAGGCCCAACAGCTGGGATATCTGATCAACCTGGACAGCGATCTTCGATTAAACACGCCTCAGCTTGATATCAGCATCGACCGGGAACGCGCGGCAGGGCTTGGAGTCTCTGTAGCAGATATCGGCTCGACGCTTGAAACGCTCCTTGGCGGGCGGGTGGTGACGAATTTCAAGCGCGGCACGAAACAGTACGACGTCATTCTGCAGACACAGGCGTCCTCCCGCGCCACCCCCGATGCCATTAACGGTATATACATTCGCGGAACGGGTGGACTCGTCCAGCTCGCCAACGTGGTGCGGGTTGAGGAGACCGTTGCGCCCAAGGAGTTGAACCACTATAACCGCGTTCGCTCGGCAAGCATCACAGCCAACCTCGTCCCGGGCGTGAGCCTTGGGCAGGCACTGGACGACCTCGATCGTATCGCCGGGGAATCCCTGCCTGCCGGCATTAAGCGCGATCTGGGCGGCCAGTCCTTCGAGTACCGTTCATCCACCTCAACCCTGTACTTGATGTTCCTTCTGGCCGTTGTGTTTATCTACCTCGTCCTCTCGGCGCAGTTCGAGAGTTTCGTTCACCCATTTACCATTCTGCTCTCGGTGCCTCTCGCCGTGTTCGGCGCACTCCTCACGCTCTTGATCTTCGGCCAGAGCCTGAATATCTACTCGCAAATCGGCCTGATCATGCTGATCGGTCTGGTGACCAAAAATGCCATCTTGATCGTGGAGTTCTCAAATCAATTGCGCGAGCGCGGACAGTCCCCGATTGAGGCAGTGGTTCAGGCGTCCATCATCAGGCTCCGCCCAATCCTCATGACTTCATTCTCTACGATCTTTGGCGTGTTGCCGATCGCCATCGGGCTTGGAGCGGGGGCAGAGTCGAGACGTCCGCTCGGTCTCGCGGTTGTGGGAGGAATGTTCTTCTCCACGTTCCTTACCCTCGTGCTCGTGCCCGTGGTCTACACCCTTCTAGCGCGGTTCACGAGTCATCGAGAAGCCGGTAACGAACAGCCTGAGCACGAACTCAGGGATACAACGCCGCCTACAGCGGACCTCGCCATGGCGTCGAAGGGATTGTCGAGGTAACTTGCAGCACCCATGAATTGGCTGGAAGGATTCCTTGTCCCCCCCAGCTCCCGTGCAATGACCGACACATAGAAATATCTCAGCCGAAGGAACCGTCATGAAACGCTTGACACTCTGGTATCTCGCAAGCTACCTCCTGTTCGGAGGTGTGGCCTTCACGTTTTTCCCCGCCCTCGCGTTGATGCTGTTTTTGTCGAACGGCGACTATGACGAGGTCATGCCTCGCCTCGCAGGCATGTTCATGATCATGCTCGGAGGTTTTGTTGCAACCATGGTCACCCGCAGGGACTACAGCTACTATCGGTATTCCATACTTGCACGCACGTTCGCGGTGGTGTTTCTCCTCTATTTGTTTTTCTCTGCGCAGGACCCAATGTTTGCGCTTCTAACCGTCGTTGTCTTGATCGGACTTCTACCCTCGATGTATGTGGCGTACAGCGAGCGTAAATCCTGATTTGTAAGAGCTTCACTCCGCAGAGGAGGAGTGAGACGATCAGTGTTCCATCTCAATGTCGGAATTCAGGATAGTCTTGTGGGTGTTTGTTTTTTTTGATATATCATACCTCAAATTCATCGTCCCCAACAAAGGAGTACACCCATGAAGCAGCTCGTCTTTTTGGCTCTCTTGCTGACCATCGTTCCTGCGATGTCATTCGCACAAATAGGAACATCATTTGGAGTGGGTGTAAACGCCGCATTCCCCTCTTCCGACTTCGGCGACTTTGTCGCAACAGGTTATGGTGCGGAAGGAATGGTAAAGTTCGGTCTTGTTCCCCTCATTGACGTCACAGGCGGACTTGAGTACATCAAATTCACATCAAAGGACCTGACCATCGCAACGGTGACCGGGGAAGGTGATGGGTCGGCGTGGGGATGGATGATCGGAGGAAGAGTCAACGTTGCTCCGTTCATCTATGGCGGACTCGAATTCGGCTCATATACGTTCAGCACGACAGTCTTCAATGTGGATTACGATGTCACGCATGGATTCGTGGCGCCGCTCGTAGGAGTTTCCTTCTCACCGTTTGATGTCTCAGCAAGGTATGTCGCGGCAGGAAACGATCAGAGTTTTTGGGGCATACGAGGCATGGTGTGGTTCTGATCGTCTTTGATCACACCTTCACCGTAGAGCGGTAACCCGACACAATGAACATGGGCGGACCAGTGGACCCTTTGAGAAATTACCGAATCCGAACATCGGTATTCCTTTTCCTCCTTCTTGCTTTTCAGGTGGTTTTTTCTCAAA
>Ga0247727_10020191_pt1 | contig 10217 bp, 10 predicted proteins | sample WisWelCaveWW1625_FD_202498 | JGI IMG/M metagenome (GOLD analysis project Ga0247727, IMG submission 202498) | Biofilm microbial communities from Wishing Well Cave, Virginia, United States - WW16-25 | ecosystem: Environmental > Aquatic > Deep subsurface > Groundwater > Cave microbial mat | place... | reverse complement strand
AACAATTAGTAATTTTTCCAAGAAGAAAGTTGACAGACGTTAAACGTGAGAAGTGAAACGGGAAACGAATAGTTAAAAGGCTGTCAGGAGACCTTTTCTTCAAGCTTCTTTACGGATCGGGGTTTGAAATGTTGAGAGTGTTGCTGGATGAACTCAAAAACTTCTTCGCGAACCTTCTCTTTCTCCACATCCACGCTGATGATGTGATACGAGTCGCTCAGATCTACTTTGCGTTTGTCAGTGGAGCCGACCAGTCGGAATATTATTTCTGAGTTTGAGAATGGAATCGTATGATCTTTCCGGGAATGGATGATCAAAATGGGTTGGGTCACTTCTGGCAAATCATCGCGGACATGATCGATAAGCTCAAAAAGCTGGTCGACGGCATAATAGGGGTAGCGGCGGTAACTGCCGAGCCGCGGCCGGGTCGAGGTGTCCCGCACGTCCTCTCCATGTTTCTTGTGGCGAAATTTGACGACCCCTTTTAGACCTTTCACCACGATTTTTTTCCACGCCGGAAAATGGATAGCCCCCGATAACGTGACGATCCCTTTCACCGACGGCTCATGCGCCGCCAGATGCAGCGCCAGCGCGCCCCCCATGGAAAGTCCACACAGGAAAACCTCGTCGCACTCTAAGTGCAACTCATGATAAGCCGTTTTCACAGCATCAAACCAATCTCGCCAGGTGTAATTAAACAGATCGCCAGAGTGGGTGCCGTGTCCGGGCAAAGCGGGAATGGAAACCGTCAGCTTTTTGCTCGCCAGAAATTCGCCCAGATCCAGAAGCTCGTTGGGGCTGCCGGTGAATCCATGCACCAGCAGGCAGCCGACCGGACCGTTTTTATAAAAGTTATTTATGCTCAATTCTCACCACAGCAAGCCAAGCGGAAAAATTCACCCTTTGGCCAACCCTAAAAAAGGTTGACCGGCAAGAAAGCGCCGAATGATTGTTGCTGGCCATAAAAATCTTATAAAAACAAACATTTCTCTTGACATTGGATGAGAAAATGTTTATAATTGTGGTAAACTTTGGGTCAAAATGGGATATAATGGCAGAATTTTCCAAGAGTCGGGAGATGATGACTCTACACTTGATATCCAGGACTTTCTGGGCACATACGATTACACCCTGGATGATAAAAACCGCCTGAGCATCCCGGCTAAATATCGTAAAGTTATGGCAAATTTAAAACAAAAAACTTTTATAATTTCAATGATGGAAGACTCTTGTTTAACGCTTTATCCTTACAGCATCTTTCGCGAAAGAATATCCGAACCTCTCAAATCCCTTCCGCAAATTGATGATGACACCAATGAAATCCGACGGGCGGTGGGGTTAAACACGACGGACGTTACGTTAGATGGACAGGGGAGAATTATGGTCCCCATCAACTTCTGCCAGCACGCCGGCATTGAAAAGAGCGTTAAGCTAATAGGACTATCGAATAAAATTGAACTCTGGAATCCGGAAAATCATGAAAAAGTCTCTCAAACACCCGATAAAAAATCAATAAAGGAAGAATTAAAAAAATATAGAATATAACTCGAGTAGAGGGGTCGTGTTTCATGAACCGGTATTATTAAAGCAAGTGGTTGAGCTTCTCGTAATCGATAAAAGTGGAACGTACCTGGATGGCACTCTCGGCGGCGGCGGACACGCCGAAGCCATCGTCGAACAGCTCGATGACCCGGGAAAGCTCATCGGGCTCGACCTCGACGACGAGGCGATTAGTCACGCCCGCTCTCGACTCAAGGGCTACAAACAGCGGATGATTTTTCAGCAGTGGAATTTTAGAGAGGCGGGAGATATGTTGAACACCCTCCAGATCAAACAGATTCAGGGGATGCTTTTGGATCTCGGCATGTCGTCGCATCAGATTGATTCTCGAAAACGGGGATTCGGCTTTAGCGTGGACAGCCCGCTCGATATGCGCATGAACACCCAACAAAAACTGACTGCCTATGATATCGCAAACTCGTATTCCGAAACCGAATTATCTGCTCTGTTCAAAGAGTACGGGGAAGAGCGGCATTTTCGCGCCATCGCGCGGGCGATTGTAAAGCAACGAACCCGGGCCCCGATTCGCACCACCGCCGAATTGCGCGACACCGTGAGCAAGGTATTGCCGCCGCAAAAGCGCGTCAAGTCGCTGGCGCGCATTTTTCAAGCGTTGCGAATTGCGGTGAACGACGAATTGAATAATTTAAGCGAAGCGCTAAACGCCAGCGTGAATTATCTCGCGCCGGGTGGCCGAATGGTAGTCATCAGTTATCATTCGCTGGAAGACCGCATCGTGAAAAACTTTTTCAAACAGGAGTCAAGCCGCTGCGTCTGCCCGCCGGAGTTTCCGCTGTGCGTTTGCGGGAAAAAAGGTCGTCTGCGTATTCTGACCAAAAAAGCGCTTCGCCCTTCCGATGACGAAGTTCGAAGGAATCCACGCAGTCGCAGCGCGCGGCTGCGGGCAGCGGAACGGGTTCGTGGAGCGTAGAGCGTAAAGCGAGGAGAGATGTTCGCAAACAGAAAATTTCCAGCAAAATCTGGAAAAAGCCGCAACGGCACACGGGTATTCTGGACTATTTTCATCATCTCCGGGCTGATGTTGGTTTATGTCTGGTTGAAAATAGAAATCAATGACCGTCTCATGGTAATTCACCAACTTGAGGAAGAACTAAGCGGCTATCACCGCGAAATCGAGAAGCTGCGCGCCGATAGTCTGCGGTTGGGGAACGTTGGCCGCATCCAAAAACTTGCCCGGGAAAGAGGATTAGGGGTGGTCCCTTATGAAGAAGTTCCAAAAGAATAAACCGCTGCGATCGCGAGTGGTCGCGTATTCCACGCCGGAAAAACACTGGCGATTTAAGCTCGTGCCGCTGGCGTTGGCCGTGGCCGCGGCCGCGATTGCGCTGCGGCTGGTCCAGATTCAAATTCTGGACAGCGAGAAATATCAGAAACTGGCGCGCAACCAGTACACCAAGAAGTACGTGGTGCGTGCGCCTCGCGGCTTAATTTATGATCGCAACAACACCCCGCTGGCGTTGAACCAGCCCTGTTTCGACCTCGGGGTGGACCGGCGTTTCGTGAAAGATATCCCGGCCACCAGCCGCCGCCTGGCCAGCGTCTTAAAAGCCAATCCCCACGAAATTCAAACCAAGATTCGCAAAGCCAGCCGGTATGTTCAACTGGGACGCCAGCTCGACGAAAAAACCGCCTCGCAAGTTATGTTCATGGATCTCCCCGGCGTGCAACTCATGCAGCTAAGCGAACGGGTGTATCCTTTAAACGAGAAATTGGCGCCGGTGCTCGGCTTTGTAAATATTGAGGGGAGCGGCGCAAGCGGCCTCGAACTAGCCTGTGACCGCTATCTCGCCGGCAAAGATGGCGCAACGGAGCTGCAGCGCGACGCCAAAGGCAACCCGTTGATGACGGTTTCAAACACGAACACAGGGGAAGAAAGCGGCAGCGATGTTATTTTGACCATTGATCACGTCATGCAAATCATCGCCGAGGAGGAGCTGGCAAAAGCAACAAGTAAATTCAACGCCAAAGGCGGCAGCGTCACGATTATAAATCCGAATACCGGCGAAATCCTGGCCATGGCTTCGGCCCCTGGTTTCGACGCAAACCGCGCCAATTACTACCCCGCAGACAACTGGCGCATCCGCCCGATAACCGACATCTTTGAACCCGGCTCCACCTACAAAATTGTCACCATGACCGCCGCGCTTTCCGAAGGCGTCAAACAGCTCGACGATATTATTTATTGCGAAAACGGCAAGTATCGCATGTTCGGAGAAGAAATTAACGACACAAAAAAACTCGGTTGGCTCACATTTGATAACGTCTTCGTTTATTCCAGCAACATTGGCGCGGCCAAAATCGCGCAGGAAATTGGCCGGAACAAGATGTTCATCGCCTCACGCAACTTTGGCTTTGGAAACAGAACCGGCATCGAGCTGCCGGGCGAAGTGTCGGGCATATTGAAAAAACCCATCGCGTGGTCAAAATTTTCGTTGGCGGCGATCTCCTTCGGCCACGAAGTGGGTGTGACGCCGCTGCAAATGGCCATGGCGTATGCCGCGGTAGCCAACGGCGGTAAGCTTATGAAACCGGCGATCATTAAAGAAATTCGCAGCAAGGAAAACAAAACCTTGTATCGTTTCAAAGCGCAGAACATTCGCAAGGTGATGACGCCGGAAACCGCCAAAAAGCTGACGGCGATTTTAGAGCAAGCGGTCGAAAAGGGCACCGGCGAGCTGGCCCAACTTCCCGATCTCAAAATCGCCGGCAAAACCGGCACCGCCCAGAAGCTCGCGGATTCCCGGCGCGGCTATTCGGATACTCATTACATGGCGTCGTTTGCCGGCTTCTACCCCAGCGAGCAGGCAAAAATTGTGATCCTGGTGACGCTCGATGAGCCCAATCCCGTGCACTCGGGTGGACATGCTGCCGCGCCGGTGTTTCGAGCCATCTTGCTGCGCATTTTAGATTTTTATAATAAAAGCCTGGACCAAATCTAATTCTGGGTACTTCACCCTTGCGAAGGTCTGGAACCTTCACAAGGATGGCTGTGCAACTAAAATGGACTTAACGATTCAAGAATTGTTGACAATTAAAAATTATCCGTTTGAATATAAGGGGCCAGCAGAAATGTTAAGCCGACCCCTCGCGGGCGTCTCAACGGACTCTCGAAAGATCGGGCCGAACGAGGTGTATCTTGCCCTGCGCGGCGAGCAGTACGATGGCCACGATTTTGTCTCGGAATGCTTCGACAAAGGCGCGTCAGCGGCCGTGGTGGAAAAAAGTTGGTGGCATTTGCACAGCGCGAAATTTACGAACCGCCCAGTTGTGCTGGTTGAAAACACGCTGGCCGCGCTGCAGACGGCGGCCAATTTCTATCGCCGCAAATTTTCCATTCCACTGATGGGACTCACCGGTACCAACGGCAAAACCACTACCAAAGAAATGATCGCCGCAGTGCTTTCGGAAATGGGCAGCGTGTGCAAAACCGAGGGCAACTTGAACAACCACATCGGCGTGCCGTTGACTCTGTTAACGCTGCGTCCGGCGCATAAATCGGCGGTCATTGAAATGGGCACCAATCATTTTGGAGAGATCGCCCGACTCTGTGAAATCGCGGAGCCGCAATTAGGCATCATCACCAATATTGGCCGCGGTCATCTGGAATTCCTGGGCGACCTCGAGGGCGTGGCGCGGGCCAAAATGGAATTGTTTCAAGCCCTGCCGTCCGACGGCACGGCCTTCGTTAATCTGGACGACCCGATGATCGTCAAGCATGCTCCGAAACGAAAAAACAACATCACCTTTGGGTTCAATAAAGCGGCTCGGATTAAAGGCAAATCACTGGAACCGGACAAACAGGGCTTTCCGAGAATGCAGGTCGAGGGTCAAACATTCCGACTCAATTTGAGGGGCAATCATAACCTCGCGAATGCGCTGGCGGCGGTGGCCGTGGGACTCGAATTCGGCATCGGCTTAAAAACCATGAGCGCAGCGCTGGAAAACGTAACCCTCCCGTCGAAGCGGCTCGAAATTTCGAGGTGGAAGAATATTTTAATTTTAAATGACAGCTACAACGCCAATCCGGATTCCACGCTGGCAGCGCTGGCGATATTGCGCGACGCCCCGATCAGCGGCAAACGAATATTCGTTTTCGGCGATATGCTGGAGCTGGGCGAAGCCGGGCCTACCGAGCACGCGAACATCGGGGAATCTTTACCCAATTTTTGGGTGGATGTGTTTTTCGCTTTTGGACCGCTTTCAGCCTCGGCAGTGGAAGCCGCCAAAAAAGCAAGCGCGAAAATCACGATCAAGCGCTTTTTAGATAAAAAAGACCTGGTCGGTGAATTAAAAAAACTTCTGGTCGACGGTGATGCGCTGCTGGTGAAAGGCTCGCGGGGGATGAAGATGGAGGAAGTTTTAGATAAGCTAATGGAGTGCAACGCTTAAGCGTTGCACTCCGAATTCTAACCATAAATCAAAAACATGCTCTATTACCTACTCTACCCGTTAAAAGATTATATCTCGGGATTCAACCTGTTTCGGTACATCACGTTTCGCTCGGCGTGGGCGGCCATTACCGCGCTGCTGATCAGCTTTATCGTCGGGCCGTACATTATTCGCAAATTGCGCGAGCATCAGATCGGCGAGGAAATCCGCGCCGACGGTCCGGCGACGCATCTGAAAAAGAAGGGGACGCCCACCATGGGCGGGCTCATCATTCTCGCGGCCGTCATGATCCCCACTCTGCTTTGGGCAAGGGTCACCAACATCTACGTGTTGCTCATTCTCCTGTCCACCATTTGGATGGGCATCGTGGGGTTTATCGACGACTACTTGAAATCAGTGAAAAAGTACCCCAGGGGTTTAGTAGCGCGCTATAAACTCATCGGCCAGCTCGGCCTGGGGTTGATTGTCGGGTCCATCCTTTATTTTCATCCGCAGTTCGAGGGTATCCGCACCTTGAGCACGGTGCCGTTCTTCAAAAACTATGAAATCGATTTTGGCCTGCTTTACATCCCGATGGTGATTTTTGTGATCACCGCCGCCTCCAACGCCGTTAACCTCACCGACGGACTGGACGGCCTGGCCATCGGGCTGGTGGGAATTTCCGCGACCGCCTGGGCCGGCATCGCCTATATTTCGGGGCGCATCGACTTTAGCGATTATTTGAACATCATCTACTTGCCGGGCGCCGGTGAATTGACGGTGTTTTCCGCGGCGCTGGTGGGCGCGGCCATCGGGTTTCTGTGGTACAATTCGTACCCGGCGCAGGTTTTTATGGGCGACACCGGCGCGCTGGCCCTGGGAAGCGCGCTTGGGACGCTGGCCATTCTATTAAAAAAAGAACTGCTGCTGGTGATCATCGGCGGGGTGTTTGTCGCGGAGGTGTTGTCGGTGATTATCCAGGTGACCTATTTCAAGCGCACCGGGAAGCGGATTTTCAAAATGGCGCCCATTCATCATCACTTCGAACTGTGCGGCTGGGAGGAGCAGAAAGTGGTGGTGCGCTTCTGGATTATTGGCATTTTGCTGGTGCTGTTTAGCTTGAGTACCTTTAAGATTCGATGAGGTGATAAGAGCCACAGAGTCACAGAGAACACAGAGATTGATTTGAGTCCTTTTTATCAAAGCAGAAGGATATAATTGTATCGATTGGTATAGAGTTAATCATAAATTTTAAATGAAAATGTTTAATATTTTTGGCTCTGTGCACTCTGTGTCTCTGTGGCTAATTTAAACTAAGAAAATGCAGCCGCTGAACTCAAAATTTGACAGCACGATTTTAGTCACCGTCACCCTGTTGCTGGTGGTGGGCACGGTCATGGTCTATAGCGCCAGTTCCTTCAAAGCCCTGCAAAGCCATGAGGACAGTCATTATTATTTTAAAAACCACCTGATCAAACTCCTCGTTGGTGTGGCAGTTTTGCTGGTGGCGGCCAACGTGCCCTATCGCTTCTGGCTGCGCCTCTCGCCGATTTTATTGTTCCTGAGTTTTTGCGCGCTGCTCTATCTTTTGTATGCGCCCGGAGTAAAAGTCATTCGCAACAGCAAGCGCTGGCTCAGTTTGGGCTTGATGCAATTTCAGCCGTCGGACTTTGCGCGCCTGTCCCTGATTCTGTTTTTGAGTTTTGTGCTGGGCAAAAACAGCTTCCAGCGCGAGATAACCCTCAAAAGCTTTCTCAGCTATGTCGCCATAATTGTTCTGTTGGCGCTGCCCATTTTGAGGCAGCCGGATCTGGGGAGCGCGCTGTTAACCGCCTTCATTGGGGTTTGCCTGATTTTCCTGGCAGGGGCCAAACTGCGACATCTCGGGGCGCTGGCCGTCACGGCGGTTCCCGCGCTTGGCCTGTACATCTTTTTCAAGGGGGGTTATCATTGGGAGCGCATCAAAAACTTTCTGGGATCATGGAAAGGCGAAACCAGCGTTTATCAGACGAACCAGTCGCTCATCGCGTTGGGGAACGGCGGCTTCTTCGGGCTGGGACTGGGCGACAGCCGGCAAAAGTATGACTTCCTCCCCGACCCGTTCACCGACTTCATTTACGCCATCATCGGCGAAGAATTGGGGATTATCGGGACTATCATGATTTTAATCTTATTTCTAATTTTAATGTGGCGCGCTTATAAAATAACCATGCGCGCGCCTGACCTGCAAACGAAACTGCTGGGGTTCGGAATTATTCTGAACATCGGTATCTATGCCTTTATCAATGCCGGTGTTGCGGTAAATCTTCTCCCCAACAAAGGCATCCCCATGCCGTTTCTCAGTTACGGCGGGTCTTCGATGATGGTCAATTTGTTTTTCATTGGAATTTTGTTGAATATGGCCGCGCAAAACTGGCAGAGCCGGCGGCTCTTGCCAGTCAATAATTATTTTAGTCCAAGTCGACTAAAAAAACCAAGAATAAATTACTTACACAACTTACACAAAAAAGTGCTTTACACCCAAAAAAGGAATTTAAGATGAGCAAAGGACAGCAGTACTTTGGCGGAAAGTGGACTAAAGAAAAACTAAGTTTGTTAGGAAAATACCTGACTGCTTACACTAAAATAATGAACAATCAAAACTTTGAATTTGCATATATCGATGCATTTGCAGGAACGGGTTATTATCAACGGCAAAGAAAACCAGCACAATCAGCATTAATGCCAGAATTTGGAATTGAAGAAAAAGAATTTTTAGAAGGTTCCCCAAGAATGGCTTTAAGCATTAACCCTCCTTTTAAAAAGTATATCTTCATTGAGAAAGACAAGTCGAGATATGAGGAGTTGAAAAAATTAAAAGTGGATTTTCCAGATCTTCAGAATAGAATAACTGTAACTAACGCTGAGGCTAACACTTACTTACTTGAAGTATGCCGAAAAAATTGGCGTCGACATAGAGCGGTAGTTTTTCTAGATCCATTTGGAATGGAAGTAAGATGGAAGACTATCGAAGCAATTGCATTAACTCATGCAATTGATTTATGGCTTCTTTTTCCACTGGGACAAGCGATAAATAGACTACTCAGGAAAGACGGAAGAATAAACCCGAGTAATCGTGAACGATTAAACGAAATTTTTGGATCAGATGATTGGTATGAATATTTTTACAAAGAGCACCAGCAATTGACATTACTTAACGAAGGGATGGCTTCGGTCAAAAAAATTGCTGATTTCAAGATTATTACACAGTATTTTATCAATCGCCTAAAAACGATATTTGCCGACGTTTCAAGGATTCCTCGCCCACTTTATAATTCCAGGAATGTACCACTCTTTTTGTTGTGCTTTGCAGCTGGTAATAAAAAAGGCGCACCTTTAGCAATAAAAATCGCCGATGATATTCTGAGAACCACATAATGGCAACAAAATCAAAAATAGAATGGACTCAAATCACCTGGAACCCATTAACCGGGTGTGATAAAATTAGCACAGGGTGTAAGTTTTGTTATGCCGAAAGAATGGCAGAACGTCTAAAAGCAATGAGGCAACCAAATTACCAAAATGGTTTTAAGCTTACTCTACACGAACATAATTTGAATTATCCGCTACACTGGAAAAATCCTCAGCTAATATTTGTTAATTCGATGAGTGATTTATTCCATGAAGATGTACCCTTTGATTTCATCACTAAAATATTTAACACAATGAAATCAGCTCATTGGCATATCTTCCAAGTTTTAACTAAAAGAGCAAAACGGCTTTTCCAACTGAATAAAAGAATAGAATGGCCTCAAAATGTCTGGATGGGAGTTAGTGTTGAAAATCAAGATTATGTAGAGCGAATTGAGTTTTTGAGAAACACTGATGCAAAAATCAAATTTCTTTCTTTAGAGCCTTTGTTAGGAGCATTGCCAAACTTAGATCTAAGAAAAATTAACTGGGTTATTGTGGGTGGTGAGTCGGGCCCGGGAGCGCGACCGATGAAAGAAGAATGGGTAATTGATATACGTGACCAATGTATCCGTGCCAAAGTCCCTTTCTTCTTTAAACAATGGGGAGGAGTTTTCAAAAAACGTAATGGACGAGTTCTTCAAAATATAACATGGGATCAAATTCCCTTATCGAGATTGGCTCAAAAACAATTAACGTGATCATCGCTGGCGGCGGCACTGGCGGACATTTGTATCCGGGCATTGCGCTGGCGCAAGAATTTGAACGGAGATGGCCGGGAAAAACGCACATAATGTTCATTGGCACCGCGTATGGAA
>Ga0247727_10020190_pt1 | contig 10217 bp, 9 predicted proteins | sample WisWelCaveWW1625_FD_202498 | JGI IMG/M metagenome (GOLD analysis project Ga0247727, IMG submission 202498) | Biofilm microbial communities from Wishing Well Cave, Virginia, United States - WW16-25 | ecosystem: Environmental > Aquatic > Deep subsurface > Groundwater > Cave microbial mat | place... | reverse complement strand
TTTTCTCTTTCTTTTTTCTGCAATGATGCATCTTTTACCCAATGGTAGTCCAGACCTACTTCGCCCACTGCAGCTATCTGATCCTTATGTTGTTTGATGAATTCAAATTCTTCATCCAGGTCTATCGGTCCTTTGTGTACGCTAAGTCCTGATTCGACATCAGGTGGCAATCCAAGAGCGTCAACAGGATAAATTCCCAGGCTTGCTCTTACCAATCCTGGATATTTCTTCGCTATTTCAAGCGCTTCCATGTTTGTTGGAGGGTTTACTCCAGAACATATAATGGCCTTCACGCCTGCTTTTTTCGCTCTGTTAATAACCGCATCTACATCAGAATACAATTTGTGCATCAAATGGCAGTGGTCATCTACTAATATCATAGGTTCTCGTCAAAGAAGTCTTTTACCCGTGCTTTATATTCTTTCGGGTTTGTCGCATAGCTCATCCCATGGTCTGCGCCTTTTATTATCCAGAGCTCAGAGAGTTTTTTGTTGGTTTCATCGATTTTTATCGAATTCTTTACTGATATCTGGCTGTCTTTGTCTCCGTGAATCAGCAATGTCGGCACTGTTACTTTTGCAACATATTTTGACGCGTCCATTCCGTAAAATAATTTGCCATATAATTCTGTCATCCAGACAAAAGGATATTTTAATGGCCCAAAGTAGAAGTACAACTCTTTGACGATATCATGTATGCTTGCATATGCGCTGTCCGCCACAATAACTTTGATGTCAGGATTCTGCGCCATTAAAAACGTTGCAGCGCTTAATGAAAATCCGTATGCTCCAAAGGTATGGTTAACATCGTTTCTCAATTTCAGGTATTTTACTGCCGCATCCACATCTTGTATTTCTTTTACTCCTCCTGTTGACATTGTTCCTTCGCTTTGCCCGAAGGATCTGAAGTCAAACAAGAATAGTGTATAATCTGGATGTAAAAATTTGACAACCGGAATTATGTTTCCTTTGTCAAATGGGTATCCGTGTCCGACTATTATTGTCGGGCTTCCTTTTTTGCCTTTTATCAGCCATCCTGCCAGCAATAATCCATCTTTTGTTTTGAAGCGCACATTCTCATATTCTAACCCATAATCTGCTGGCGTCTCTTTGCTTCTGAATTTTGGAGGATGAGTGTTGAGGTAGAAGTTGAGAAGTGAAAAAAGAATAATAAAGCCGATGACGATTAGAAGATATTTCAAAATTGCCTGCATTTCACTCCTCTATTTTATGGATATAAAACTCAGCATATCCGTCTTCCCATGTGTATCTGCATGTCCATTCTGGTTTTCTAATGATGCCGTCTCGTTCCGGCAGTATTGTTGGTTTGACTCCGCATTCAAATCCCGCTTTTACCAATACATTTCTTACTATTTCTGGATGCTTTGTCCAGATATCTGGGTCTACTCCCTCAGAAAACTGCGGTGTTGCTTGACAGCCTGCAAGTATTAATAGCAGGATTACAAATTTTTTCATGTTATCTTGTAAATCTCGATTGCCAAAAATATTAAATATAACCCGATGAAAGTCAATCCGTGTTTCCATGTCAGTTCTTTTTTGTTCATCCAAAACATGATGAGCGTTATCCCAAGTGCTAGGAATATGATTGCATTCAATGCTTGGAACAAATTAACTTTTATTGGCATAAAAATTGCAACTAATCCAAAGAAGAGCAATAATTCAATCATTAATGACCCCATCAGGTCTCCAAGTCCGATGCTTGCATGCTTTTTGAATAGTGATTTTATTTCTACTGCAAAGTCAGGTATTGTTGTTCCTACTCCGATTACAGTTAAAGCAATGAAGTATGCTGGTATGTTCAAGTAAGCAGCTATCTGCACGCTGCTGAACACCAGCCATCTGCCTCCAAGTATTAATGCTGCAAGTGCGAGCATGAAAATCAAAGCATCTGTCCAGATATGTTTGAATTTGACTTCTTTCTTGATTCTTCCAGCTGCCCCTTCAATTTTCCACAATCTTATTAGGTAGAACACAAACGCTCCAATCATTACTGCGCCATCAACTCTGCTTAGCTCCCCATCTAATGCCAGCAGGAATGGCAGCATGAGTATTATCCACATCATTATTCTTTGTTTTGTGAAAATGTTTGGTTCAAGTTTGATTTTTTTGCCAATCAGAAGAAGCAGCCCTAATGCAAATCCTACATGTACCATGTTGCTGCCGAGTATTGTTCCAAATCCAACTCCTTCCTGTCCTGTTAGAAATCCAGTTAATGCGCTTATTATCTCTGGCGCGCTTGCCGCCATTGCTACAACTACCAGCCCTATTAACGCATCGCTCAATCCAAGTCTTCTTGCATAGCTTGAAATTCCTATTACTAGAAAGTCTGCGCTTTTGAAAAGGATGTAGAAGCTTGCCAGCAACACTATTCCATTAAACAGTAATGGATGTGCCAGCTCTGGTGGTATAAATGGCATATTTCTCCTCTTTTCAGCGCTTTTTAATCATTTATGTATAATTCAAGAGTGGTAAACCTAAAGCTTTATATATAGCGTGTTTTCATGATTTTGCCATGGGAGTTGTAGGTTTACAGTTCAACAAGATTGTGGTTGAGAAATTCAGCCCTGTTAAAGGCAAGATTACTGTTAACAACAATGTTACTGTTACTGATGTTGAGAAATCAGATCTTGCTTTGGGAACTGCCAAGCAGAATGCTGCCAAGTTCCACTTCGAGTTTAAAGCCAATTATGAGCCAAAAATTGCAGTTCTTACTTTTAACGGATATTTGACGTTCTTTGACAAGCCTGAAGCTGTTAAGGAAATTGTTGACGGCTGGAAGAAGGACAAGAAAGTGCCGAAAGAAGTAATGGGAAGCGTGCTTAATACTATTTTATCCCGTTGTAATGTTGAGGCAATGATTTTCGCAAGGGAAGTCAATTTGCCTCCTCCAATACCTTTGCCCAAAGTTCAGGTAAAGTAAAATTTCTTCACTAAGGAGGGAAAACCTTTTATATTACTAAATCAATTATATACTGCAGTATATAAAAAGGGTTTAGAGGGTTATGACTGAAGTAAAACTAAAGGTTGCAGAAGCCATTCAGGATGATGTCAATAAGGGCATCGTGCGAATGGATAGTAGCTTTATGCGTGAGATAGATGTCAGGCCAGGAGATATAGTGGAGATTGAAGGGCAAAGAAAAACTGTTGCTATTGTTGACCGTGCTTATCCTGGAGACATCAGCTTGAACATTATCCGTATGGATGGTCTGGCCAGAAAGAACGCAAGGACCAGCATTGGTGAAGCGATTGCTGTTAGAAAAGTTGCTGTTACTCATGCTAAGAAAGTCATTATCGCTCCTGCGCGTGAAGGTATTGTTGTTCGTGCTTCTCCTAATATTTTCAAGCAGGGCTTGCTTGGCAGAGCTGTAACTAAAGGTGACATTATCTCCTTGGGCGGTGCAAGAAGGCGACGTACTGCAATGTCAGGCTCTCCTTTGTTTGATGAAGTTTTCAACATGATGGAAGAGTCAATGATGGCTTATGGCTTTGGTGACTTGAAATTTATTGTTGCTGACACAATGCCAAAACAACCTGTTATCATCACAGAGCAAACAGAGATTGTTCTCAACTCTGAAGCTGTTGAAATTAAGGAAGAAGTTGTTCCTGAAGTTACTTATGAGGACGTCGGTGGCTTGGAAGATGAGATTACAAAAATTCGTGAGATGATAGAGCTTCCATTGAAGCATCCGGAAATTTTCGAGCGTCTTGGAGTTGAGCCTCCGAAAGGAGTTTTATTGCACGGTGCTCCTGGTACTGGTAAGACGCTTTTGGCAAAAGCCGTTGCTAACGAAACCAATGCTCACTTTATCTCGATTAACGGTCCTGAAATAATGTCAAAGTATTATGGACAATCTGAAGAAAATTTGAGAAAGAAGTTTGAGGAAGCTGAGAAGAATGCTCCTGCAATTATTTTCATTGATGAGATTGATGCTATTGCTACAAAGCGTGAGGAGACAAAAGGAGAGGTTGAAAGGAGAGTTGTTGCTCAATTGCTTGCTTTGATGGATGGCTTGAAATCCCGTGGCAGAGTTGTTGTTATTGCTGCTACCAACGTTCCGAATATTCTTGATCCTGCTTTGCGCAGGCCTGGAAGGTTTGACCGTGAGCTTGAAATTGGCGTTCCGAACAAGGAAGGTAGATTGAACATTTTGAAGATTCATACTAGAAACATGCCTTTTGCAAAGGATGTCAACTTGAAAGAGCTTGCAGCTGTTACTCATGGTTTTGTTGGTGCTGACTTGGCTGCTTTGGCAAAGGAAGCTGCGATGATTGTTTTGCGCAGAGTATTGCCGGATTTGAAGTATGACAAAGATGAGACTTTGCCAAAAGATATTTTGGAAAAGCTGGTGGTTTTGAAAAAGGATTTCCGTGAATCCTTAAGAGTTGTCCGTCCTTCTGCATTGCGTGAAGTTTTTGTTGAGGTTCCTAACGTTCACTGGAATGATATCGGAGGTCTTGAAGGAGTTAAGCAGGAATTGAAAGAAGCTGTCGAGTGGCCATTAAAACACCCTGATTCGTTCAAGCGTCTTGGTGTCAAGCCTCCAAAGGGAATTCTATTGTATGGTGCTCCAGGTACTGGTAAAACTCTATTAGCAAAGGCTATTGCCAACGAGAGCCAGGCTAACTTTATCTCAATTAAAGGTCCTGAGCTGTTGAGCAAGTGGGTTGGTGAATCAGAAAGGGCAGTTCGTGAAATCTTCAAGAAAGCCCGCCAGACCGCTCCAACAATTATCTTCTTTGATGAGGTTGATTCTTTGGCTCCAAGAAGGGGCATGAGCAGTGATAGTAATGTTACTGAGCGTGTTGTCAATCAGCTTTTGACAGAGATTGATGGTCTTGAAGGAATGCATGATATCGTTATTATCGGTGCTACTAACAGGCCTGACATGCTTGACACAGCTTTGCTCAGACCTGGCAGATTTGACAGAATTATCTTGACGCCTGTTCCTGACTTCAAGACTCGCCTTGAAATCTTGAAAGTGCATACCAAGGATATGCCTTTGAAGGATGTTGATGTTGACGAGCTTGCAGAGAAGACAGAGGGCTATGTTGGTGCTGATGTTGAGGCAATCTGCCGTGAAGCAGCAATTCTTGCTTTGCGTGAGAACATTTCTGCAAAGGAAGTCACAATGCGTCACTTTGAGGACGCTTTGAAGAAAGTCCATCCATCTGTTACAAAGGACGTCGAGAAGATGTATGAAGACCTGCAGGAGCGTTTCCGTGGCGCTCGTGCCAAGGAAATGAAGCAGGAATTGCCTATCTATTTCGGTTAATTTTTATACAACCTCTTTTCTTGAAGCAGAATGGTCTCTCATCTCTTGGCAGATTTGGAAAAGTTTGAGGAAGCTCTTGCAAGAGAGTATCACGCTCACAGTTCTGGCCAGAAGGATGAGTTTGAAAGCAGTAAAATCTACAAGCAGTTCAAGCATCTGTTCTCCAAGGAACATATTGCCGAGGCGCACAAAGACATCTCTACACGAGAAGGCAAATTATTATACGACTCCTTTGTTGGCAATTTTATCGGCAATGAGCTGAAGAAAATCTCTGATAAAGAGGCTTCTTTTGAATCCAGCGCTACTGTTTCTGTTAACAACCAGCAGATTCCTTTCCGTCAGGTCAGTTCTTTGATTATGAATGAGGATGTTCGTGAAAAAAGAAAGATGTTGTATGACGCCTGTAAACCCGTAAAGAAAAAATTGACTTCCTTCGAAAAGAAGTCATGGGCAAAAAGTTATGAATTAATCAAGGAGCTTTCTGGAAAATCGTATGTTGAATATCTTAATTTCATCAAGGAAGTTGATTATGATGCATTGGCAGCCCAGCTTCGAGAATTTTTGGTTAAAACAGAAGAATTGCACAAAGGCCTGCTGGAAGCCAACATGGCATCCATTGGCGTGCGTCTAAAGGACGCAAAATCCTATGACTATGCCTATTATGCTCGTGCTAAACCATTCGACGCATTCTTCCAGAAGGAAAAGCTTGTTGGAATGGCTAAGCAGTTCTGGCATGATTTGGGTTTTGATATTGAACATCAGAAAAATGTGATTCTCGACGTTGAAGAGCGTCCTAAGAAAGTTCCAAGAGCTTACTGCATGCCTGTTAAAGTTCCAGAAGAAGTTATTCTTGTCATCAAGCCTAATGGCGGTCAGGATGACTATCAGGCATTTTTGCACGAATCTGGTCATACCGAGCATTTTGCAAACACTGATGCTTCATTATGCTACCAATTCAAGCACATGGGTGCTCACAGTGTTTCAGAAAGTTATGCTTTCCTTATAGAATACCTTCTTGCCAATCCATTATTCTTGCAGACTTATCTTGGCATGTCTGACGATGATGCAAAGCGCTTTACAAAATTCATCATGGAGCAAAAGCTTCAAGCTTTCCGTCGTTATGCAGCTAAAGTTATTTACGAATTGAAACTTCATCGTAACGATTTAACTAAATTGGACGACCAGTTCCTGCCAACTGTTGGCACTTACGCAACTCCTGCAAAGATGTATGTTGATATTCTTACAAAGGCAACCAAGATTAATTATGCTCTTGAAGGATACTTATTGGACGTTGATTCTGGTTTATACGCTGCTGATTATGTCCGTGCTTGGCTTTTTGAAGTCATGATTCGCAAGAAACTTGAAGAAAAGTTTGGCAAAGATTGGTTCAAGAAGAAGGAAGCAGGCGAATTCATGAAATCCTTATGGAAATGGGGCAGCTCTGGCAAAAGTGTTGAAGAACTTGCAAAAATCATTGGCTATGATAAGGTGGATACCAGCTTTATCACAGAAGATTTCTTGAGTTTCTTCTCATAAGTTTTTTAAACACACCAAATTAACAACTGTCATGAAAAATATTTCTTTCTGGAAGGATGCGCCTTATCGTCCTCGCAGGAAACTGAAGGGAAACATTCATGCAGATGTTGCTATCGTCGGTGGAGGAATTATAGGTATCTCTGCCGCATATCATTGCGCGAAAAAAGGCTTCAAAACAGTGCTTGTCGAGAAAGATATCATTGCTAATGGCCCTGCCGGTAATAACATGGGCTTGGTAGTTGAAGGAACAACTCTTGACTTGATTGAAATCGTTCCGATGATTGGACCAAAACATGCCAAACAATTATGGAGTTATACATCTGCTGCCCAGCGTCAGGTTGCAAGTTTGATTAAGAAGGAGCGTATTAATTGCGACATGAAGAAGACAGGAAGTTTGTATGTATCACCTAATAAAAGATGGGTAAGCTGGCTGAAAAAAGAAGTTGCAATGCGCCATAAATATGGTTTTTCGTGTAAATTCTTGGATAAGAATATGCTGCGTCATGCCATTTCATCACCTTGCGAATGTGCATTGTTCGCACCTCAGGATTTCCTTATTCATCCTGTAAAATTTGTGCGTGGTTTGGCTGCGCGTGCTGAAAGACATGGAGCAAAGTTCTATGAACATACTCGTGCATTGAAGTGGAATGAACATCAGGTTAAGACTTCAGGAAGCACGATTACTGCAGACAAAGTAATTGTCGCCATTGAGGCAGATGCGTTTTCAAAGCCTCATCGCAAGAAAGCGCAGGTTATTGTAACTAAGCCTTTGCGTAATCCGGATAAAATTGGATGGAAGTATGGTCATATGTTATGGGAGACTGGACTGAATTACCCTGCAGTCCGCTTCTGGGATAACCGTCTTATGATTGCTAAGGAGATTGCGCATGATGCGACAGAAAAGCAGAGAAAAACACATGCTCAGCAGATGGTTAAGACGCTTTTGAAGTATTTTCCGATGCTGACGAAGAGTGATGTTGCCATCTCACATAGTTGGGAGTGCTTTGTAATTCATTCGCCGCGTCGCATTTTCACAATTTCGCATAAGAACGGCGTGTATTATGCCTATGGCTGTGCAGGCAATGGTCTTACGCATGGCGTGCTTGCAGGAAGGCTCTTAGCAGACCATTTCACAGGAAAAAAGTTGCCTGAGATTTATGTCCCTTCATCAAATATAAGTCTTGCTGGATGCTCGTGGTAAACATTTTTAAACCGTTCATATTCTCTTGTAAGCATGAAAGCTAAAGCAGGTGACAGGGTAAAAATAACAAGTTCGGAAGGCGAATTTGAGGGTATTCTACTTCCAAGGCCTGCTTTGTTGTCTCCGGATATTACTGTTCTCAAGCTGAAAACTGGTTACAATATTGGTATCGAGACTAAGAAAATCAAAAAAATAGAAGTTATGGAAGTTTACAAGTCTCCTGTTGTTAAAGTAAAAAACCTTCCTCATAATCCTGACCTGCCTACTGTTGCTATTCTATCTACCGGAGGCACAATTTCTTCCAGAATTGATTACCGCACTGGCGGTGTTTATGCCGATTACACTGCAGAGGACTTTGTCGCAATGTGCCCAGAGCTTGCTGACATTGCCAACATCAAGGCAGCAAAAATTATGAGTTTGATGAGTGAGGATGCTGTTTCTGCTGACTGGCAAAGGATGGCAGAAGAAATTTTGAAGGTTATAAACGACGTTGATGGTGTTGTCATTACTCATGGCACTGATACAATGCATTTCACCAGCGCAGTTCTTTCATTTTTGCTTAAAGACCTTAACAAGCCGGTTGTTATTACAGGCTCGCAGCGTTCTATTGACCGGGGTTCTTCTGATGCTTTCATGAATTTAATCTGCGCTGTTACTGCTGCTGCAAAATGGAACGGTTCAGGCGTTGTTATTTGCATGCATGGCACAATGGAAGATTCATTTTGCGATTTGTTGCGTGGCACTAAAGTTAGAAAGATGCATACCAGCAGGCGTGATGCTTTCCGTGCAATAAATGACGAGCCTTTGGCAAAGGTTTTTACCGACGGCAGGATAGAAATTACGAACGAAGATTATCCAAAGCGCAGTGAGTCAAAGCCCTCTTTGCGCTCTCTTGATAACAATGCTGCACTTGTTTACATTTATCCAGACATGGATCCTGGTGTAATTGATTATTACGTAAAGAAAAAGGTAAAAGGCATTGTTCTGGCAGCCACTGCTCTTGGTCACGTCCCATTGAATAGTCCAAAATCTTTCGAGCCGGTTTTGCAAAAAGCTGTGAAGGCAGACATTCCGATATTCATCACAAGCCAAACTTTGTATGGGCGAGTTCACCCTTATGTCTACACAAACCTGCGCAGATTAAGCATTGGTCTTGGTATTACTTATCTTGCCGACATGCTTCCTGAAGTTGCTTATGTGAAACTGATGGTTGCGTTAACAGAGAAAAATCCAGTTGCTTTCATGATGCAGAATATTGCAGGTGAACTTAGCAGTCGCGAGGTTGACGATTGCTTCCTCAGATGAAGCCTATTCAAGATGTGCTTAACCAGATCAAATGGGACAAGAAACTCAAACCGGAAGATTATAGCGTTGAATACATCGACTTTGGCAAGCTTGTCTCAATTCCATATGCTGCAATTAAGAGAATTGAGGGTTTGTTCATGATAATTGAGAAAAACGGTGAGGAAACAAACATTCCGTTGCATAGAATTCGTGTAGTAAAGAAAAATGGAGAAGTAATATGGCAAAGGTCAAGTGCGGTTTAGAAATCCATCAGCAGCTTGAAGGGAAAAAGCTGTTTTGTGAATGCCCTTCAATTATTCATGAGAATAGTCCGCACTATATAATTATGAGAAGGCTTCGTGCTGTTGTTGGTGAGACTGGTGAAATAGATGTTGCGGCAGCCCATGAGGCTATGAAGGGCAAAAAGTACATTTATGAGGGTTATGATGATAATTGTTGCTTGATTGAGCTTGATGAAGAGCCTCCTCGGAATCTTAGTCCGGCTGCTCTTACTGCTGCAATTCAGGTTGCTAAACTTTTCAATGCTAAATTTGTTGATGAAGTTCAGGTTATGCGTAAGACTGTTGTTGATGGTTCCAACACATCAGGATTCCAGCGTTCTGCATTGGTGGCTTTTGATGGAAAAATCAGCAGTTCTCTGGGTCCTGTTAGCATTCCTACAGTTATTGCAGAGGAAGATAGCGCCAGATTAATCAAGGATGAAGCTGATAAAACAACTTTCCGTCTTGATAGGCTTGGCATTCCATTGCTCGAAATTTCCACAGGTCCTGATATTGTTTCTCCTGAGCATTGTGCAGAGGTTGCAGAAAAGCTTGGTCTTGTTTTGCGCAGTACTGGTAAAGTTAAGCGTGGTCTTGGTACTATCCGTCAGGACGTTAATGT
>Ga0247727_10020189_pt1 | contig 10218 bp, 12 predicted proteins | sample WisWelCaveWW1625_FD_202498 | JGI IMG/M metagenome (GOLD analysis project Ga0247727, IMG submission 202498) | Biofilm microbial communities from Wishing Well Cave, Virginia, United States - WW16-25 | ecosystem: Environmental > Aquatic > Deep subsurface > Groundwater > Cave microbial mat | place... | reverse complement strand
AGGATCGCATTTATCTCGACGCGTTTACTGCCGACGGCCATTGGATGGGCGAAACTTTTACCGACAATGATAATCGTGTCACGTTACGGATAGTCGCGCGCGGCGTTGCCAATGTTCGCTTTCGACAGGCGCAAATTTATCGCAACGGTTTTTTGTTCGCATGGGAAAATCTGAATGCAGGCCATTTTGAATGGACTGTGGTCGACAGCAATTCCACCGGGCCGCATTATTATTTTGCGAAGCTCGTGCAGGAAGATGGCGATTTGTTGTGGACGAGCCCAATTTGGGTCAACAGTCCGGGCGCGGCTCCTGTCGAGGCTGCGCCGATAGCCATTCAAAGCCTGCGCAAAAATTTCAGCGATGGCGTGCCGCAAACTTTTGGCTGGGCGAACGTGAAACTGCGCGGGGTCGCCACCGCGGGAACGCATTTCGGCGCGGAAGGTCCGGGCTATTTGCAAGATTCAACCGGCGGCGGCGCGGTGTTTGGCGGTGATTTTTCTAAAACCGTCGGCACCGTTATTGGCCCGACCACCGCCTTTGAAGTCGAATTGCTCGGTGGCGTTTCGCAATACAACGGCAATATGGAAATCATTCCGTATGCGGTTCGCCGCATTAATGTCAAGCCAGCGGTGACATCGCAGGTGATCAAAACTTCGCAAATCGCAGCGGGCGAAAATCTTGAAGGTTTGCTCATCAAAATTGTTGGCGCACGCATTATCAGCGGAAATTTTCCGCCCGCTGGCGGCAGCGCGAATTTAACCATCGATGACGGCACAGGCCCGTGCACGATGCGCATCGATAGCGATACGGATATCGATGGCCAAACAACGCCGCCGGGCAAGATCGACATCATTGGCATTGTGAACCAATTCGATTCTTCCCTGCCGCACAACGACGGGTATCAACTCTTGCCGCGCCGTGTTTCAGATATTTCTTTATCAACGGGCGTGCAGGCGGAAACGAATGGTGATCTGCCGAGTCAATTTCAACTGAGACAAAATCATCCCAATCCCTTTTGGCGCGATACGGAGATTCGTTTTTCTTTGCCCACCGAGGCGACGGTGCAGTTGGAAATTTTCGATCTGCTCGGCGAACGCGTGGCGTTGCTGGTTGATGAAAAGCTGGCGGCTGGAGCATATCGCAGGCTTTGGAATGGAAATCGTATCAATGAACAGAAAGTGGCGGGAGGAATTTATTTTTATCGGTTGAAAACAAACAACAAAAGCGTACGGCGGACAGCGATAAAAAAGATGGTGGTGGTGCCATAATAAAACCTTTAATCATCAAAGCCAATCGTGAGTGATCAATCCTTCTTTTCAATTTCGGCAATCAACTTTTCCAAAAACGCAATGAACTGGTTGACCTCCTCAATAAACTTGTCATAGGTTTCGGGATAGAGTTTATCAAGCTCGTCCAACTTCTCGAAGTCCAAATCAAAGCCGTAAATATGGCGAAACATATGTCGGAAATCGAGAAACATTTTTAGCAATTTGCTTGTTTCAGTAGAAACCACTGGCGGACGTACTTCTGGGATTTCCAGCAACATGTTTTGCAACAATGTCTTGTGCCAAGCGGGACTGCTTGGCAAACCACCATTGAGGTCGGTCGCTATTCGCTGGAAAATGTTTTCGACGCCGCAATAGAAATCATGAAAAATCGAAGCTTTGCCGCGCAGGAAAAAAGTATCCGTCCATTCTCCGATGCGATGACCTTCCCATTCCGTGAATAAGTCGTTGAGCTTTTTCAGCTCATCACGAAGCTCTGCAACAATTCTTCGTAGTTTGATGGGATCATGAAGTTTCATAATTCTACTCCCTCATCTTCAACAAGTTGCCGGGTGAGCGGCCTTGCGTTTTCGGCGGGAATCAAATCAACTTCAAAGGGTGTTAGATCGCTAATTTTTGACAAAATCGCAAAGTACCTTCCTTTGGGCAAGCCGAAAACGACCAAATCGATATCCGAATGCTCGGTGAAATCTTTTTCATTAAACGTTGAGCCAATGCCAACGACACGCGTGCAGTCGTATTTTTCACGGAGAACGCGCGCAATGCGATGGGCATCCGCCAACGCTTCTTGCTTGCGGGCGGCCATTTGCGCTTCAGCGGCGGCCATGCGCTTCTTCCACCCTTCGACGTAAGGCGTAATGTCATAATCAACTGGCATATCCAAAGCTTACTCGATTTTCGCTTTAAAATCAAGAAAAATTTTTCATCCCTTGACATTTCGCCATCTTCTTTCTATCTTTGATAAACTATTTAACGCGACTAATTTTCCGGAGGAGGTTCATGTCCATGCTGGTGCTCTGGTTAAGGCTGTTCCATCTTTTGGCGATTATGCTGGCAGTCGGCGGCACGATAGCACAATTTATTATTGTTTCAAAATCTCGTCACGCCAGCGCAACCGAAGCGGCTGCGAATGAAAAAACGGCGCTGGCGATTTTTCGCAGGATGGCTTTTCCCGGCGTGATGCTGGCGTTTCTGCTTGGATTAGGCCTGGCGATTAAATTAGAGGCATTCAGAGAACCCTGGCTCCATATCAAAATGACGGCGGCGCTGATTTGGGTGGTGTTGGCTCATTTGGAATTAGGCGCGCTGAAAAAAATGGTTGCCCGGCGCGGGGCCGGCGATAACGCAGCGTTGGAGAAAATTAAATCCCGTCATTTGCTCATCGACAAAATCGTGATGGCGCTCATTTTATTGACGGTCTATTTCGCCGTTTTTCGCGGCGACGCCTTTTAAGATTTTAAGTTTTCAAAATAACTTGATATTGGAGAATTTGATGCTGCCCCAAGAAAAAGACGCCGAGCTTCGGCAAAAAATTGCCAACGGCTTCATCGTCGAAACTGCAGATGACATGACGCCGGGCTATAAAAAAGCGCTGGAAGTGATTCTCACCGTGCAAGGCGACACGGAACTGTTGAGCGCGCCGGCGTATTATTTCGCTTCCAAAGATGCGCCGACGATCAACAGCCGGCTCGCGGTTTATGCGATCATTCAAGACGAGCTGGGTCATGCGAATATTGCGTATCGTCTGCTCGAAGATCTTGGCGTGTCGAAACAGTGGTTGATGTACGGACGCCAGCCGCATGAATTCAAGCATCCGTATGGCTTCGATCAGGCGTTGGAGAATTGGGCCGAGATGGTTGTCGCGAACGGTTTTTTTGATCGCGCCGGCATTACGTTGCTTGCCGACGTGCACAAAAACTGTTCGTACGGTCCGTGGCAACGCTCGCTCACCAAAGTCGATCGTGAGGAAGTTTTGCATCTGCGTCATGGGGAAAGCTGGATGAAACGTCTCGCCAAAGCCGGCGGCGCGGCGAAGGAGGCGCTGCAGCGCGCGGTCGATTGGATGTTCCCAACGACGCTCGAATGGTTCGGCTTGCCGGACAGTTTGAAAAAGCACAACGACCAGATCGAATATAAATTGAAAGGGCTTACCAACGATCAGCTTCGCCAAGTGTGGATGAGCGCGACCGTGCCGCTCTGCGAAAGCTGCGGCCTCAAAGTTCCGGCGCATTTCGACGCCGAAAAAAAAGAGTATATTATTGACTATGAATTTCCGGTGCAATATGATCCGCAGGCGAAACGCTGGCTCTTCAATGAACCTATTTCGTGGGACCAAGTTTTCCAACGCTGGAAAGCGCGCGGCCCGATGAATCAAACGTATGTGAATATGCTGCAAGGCGACAAAACCGGCACGTTCGGCGGCTTGCATTGGTCGGCGTGAAAATTTTATTGACCGGTCACGCGTAGGGACCGGTCAATTTTTCGCAAATATTATGATGGTTGATTCACAAACAATTTTATCCGCACTCGCCGAAGTCACCGACCCCGAGATGCCGCTCAGCATCGTCGACATGGGCCTGATTTATAACGTTCGTGTTGATCGCGGCCATGTCGAAGTTGATATGACTTTCACGGCCATTGCCTGCCCGGCGATGGAGATGCTGATTTCCGACGTCAAAGAAAAATTAAACGAGTTGCCCGGGATTGGATCGGTTAAAGTGAATGTCGTGTGGAACCCGCCGTGGACGAAGAGCCGGCTCAGCGAAAAGGGTCGCGATATTTTGCAGAGTTTTGGCGTAGCCGTGTAATAGACAAACTTACCTTATTAAAGCAAACATTATGGCCTCCCAACGGATCTACGAAGTTTTTGCTCGCAAAGCGCATGAAGAGCCGATTATGCACGTCGGCAGCGTCAACGCGCCCAATGATGAATTGGCGAAAGTCTATGCCTGGACGGCCTACGATGAAGAAAAATGGCTGGAGATGTGCGTCGTCCGGCGCAGTGAAATCATTCCCGTGCTGAATCCGGAAGATAAGCCGATTTGGGGAAATTAAATCGTGTAAAGCAAGTCGTGTAACGTGTGACGTGCAACGTTCTTAGATTCAAAGACCGTTTCACGTTACACGAAAATCATTGATGTAAAAATACAGAACTATGAATACACAGAGTTTTGCTTCTGCAAAAAACCTCCCGGCGGATGGCCGCGACGCCGTGCATGCGTTGCTGCTCGCGACGGCGGACACAAAAATGTTTCTCGGGTTTCATTATGGTGAATGGACGTTTGGAACGCCAGCGTTGGAAGCCGGCATCGCGGCGTGCTGCATGTCGCAGGATGAGTTCGGCCATTTGCGTTTGCTGCATGGCTGCCTTACCGCGCAGTTCGGCGATAGTCCAAGCGCGTTGGTAGAAAAACGCGCGTTAAATGAGTTTGCCAACGTTGCCTGCCTTGATCGGCCGCTGGTGAACTGGGCGGATTTTGTCGCGATCAATCTTTTTACCGATGGCGCGCTGACGGTCATCTTGACCGGCCTGCAAAAATCAACTTTTTTGCCCGTGGCCAATTTCGTTGATAAAATGGTCGAAGAAGAAAAACATCATCTGCGCAATGGGCAAGGCTGGTTTCGCACACTCGCGACCTACAATTCGCAAACGAAAGCGGCGCTCGAAGAGGCGAGCCGCTGGGCCCTCTCCCCCACTCTGGAATGGCTCGGCCCCGTCCATCATGCGATGATGCAAACGTTGGAACAATACGGCATCGTCAATGCCTCGTGGGAAACGCTGCGCCAGCGCTTTCTCGATTGGGTCGGCGCGTTTGCGCACGATCAAAAGATTGCCATTGGGCTGGAACAAACCAACGGCCAATGGACCCCGGCGTTTCCGCTGGATTTTTCGCAATGGACTCCGAACGTGCGGCGCTGCACGCCAACACAGCCGGACGAAAAAATTCTCTATCACTTGCGCGGCAGCAAGAATGCGATTTTCAAATTAGGCGAGCTCAATTAAAAATGCAAAAAGAAAAAAGCAAAAGACAATTTGCCGATATTGCCGAGGCGGTGAACTGTCCGTTTTGTGATTCTGCCGACACGCGGCGGGAAGCCAATTTTGGCACGACGCTGGGCTACGCGCAGTTTTATTGCTTTAATTGCCGGACGCCATTTGAATGGATCAAATGGGACGAGCACGCGCCGGAATCCGATTTGCCTTCATTTCTTTCAAAAAAATCTTCGTGATCGCGTTAGATTTTTCAGAGCCACACAATAGTCATTTGCGTCTCATCTATCACCAAAAATTTCATTCGACCATTCTTGGTTACGACCGCGATGTGATCGTGTGGTTGCCGCCGGATTATGAGAAAAAGCCGGAGCGGCGTTATCCCGTCATTTACGCGCACGATGGGCAAAATCTTTTTGATCCGGCGACGGCTTTTGCCGGCGTCGATTGGCAACTCGACGAAGCCGCCGAGGCGTTGATTCACAACAAAGAAATCGAACCGATGATTATTGTCGGGCTGTCGAATACAATGGGACGTCTCGAAGAGTACACCACCAAACGCGGCCCCAAGTATGCGGCATTTATTATCGACGAAGTCAAGCCGTTCATCGACAAAACGTATCGCTCGCTTCCCGGCCGCGAGCATACCGCGGTGCTGGGTTCGTCGCTCGGCGGATTGATTTCATTTTATCTCGCCTGGTGGCACCCGGAGATTTTCAGCATGGCCGGTTGCCTCTCCGGCACCTGGATGTGGGACAATGCCGCGGCGCTCCGGTTCATCGAAACAGAAACGCGACCGGCGCCAAATCTAAAAATTTATCTCGACCACGGTAGCGAAGGCACGGAGGGCAATCAGGCGTGGGTTTATCGCAGCATGCGTGACGCGCTCATTCGTCGCGGTTTTATGGTGGGAAAAAATTTGGCGTATTATTTCGGCGTGGGGGATGCGCACGGTGAAGCGGCATGGGCGCGGCGGGTGGCGAGGCCGTTGAAGTTTTTCTTTGGAAAAAAACCTTCAGCGCATTTTAAATTTTCAATTGAAAATTTTCAATTGAAAATTTAAACCACCACTTCGTTTATAGAGACGGTGATTGTTGTTTCCACCTTTGCAGCGCCTCGCGCGTGCTCTCCGTCGCCAGATTCTCCGGCAAATTTTCCCACGCAAAAAATTGCGCGTCCAACGCATCATCGCCGGCTTGTAAATTTCCGCCGGTTATTTCACCGATAAAAATAGATTTCATGATGCACTGTTCCGGATTTAACAAGCTCGGCAGGCCCAGCGTACAAAGCAATCGCGGCAATCTCACCTCCAGGCCGGTTTCTTCGCGCACTTCGCGGATGGCGGCAGTTTCGGCGTTTTCACCCCAGTCGAGAAAACCGCCGGGCAGCGCCCAGTCGCCGACCCGTGGCGGGAATTTTCTTTTAACGAGAAGAACTTTGCCGGCATTATTGGTGACAATGGTTTCCGCGACGGGAATCGGATTGATCCAGTAAATCCAATCACAGGTTGGACAGGTCTGCTGGTTGCGCCCCACGATTTGCCGAATCTCCAATTTACCCCGGCAGCGCGGACAAAAATAATACGCAGTCGGCGGGCCGTGGCGTTGTGCACGCCACGTTTCGACGGCGCTTTGTGCCGAGGCGAAGGCTATCGGCGGTAAATTATTTTCGGAAAACCAGTCGACGGCCTCCGCGTCGTCGCCGGCCCGCAGTACGCCGCCAATGATGCGCCCGCGAAAGATCAGCACGAGATGGCTGCGCCGGGCATGGACCACGTCGCTGTAACTTCCCAGCAAAGCCGTGGCTTCGACGCGCAAACCAGTTTCTTCTTCCACCTCGCGCGCCGCGGCCTGCTCCGCGGTTTCGCCAAAATGCAAAAAGCCCACCGGCAAACTCCATTCGCCGGCATGGGGCGGCGATTTGCGGCGAATCAACAATAAATTGCCGCCGTGTTCAAGAAGACAACCGGCGGCGGGAACCGGGCTGTTCCAATCAATCCAGTCACAGTTTGGGCAGGCATTAAGCTCGCGCTGCTCAATGAGTTTACCTGCCAAGGACGTGGAGCAATGGGGGCAAAATTTCATGACCTGAATGTAATATTTTTTTTGCAAAGAAACAAGCCCGCGTTAGAAAAACTGAAAATACCGCTTGATAAAATTCTTCACAAAGCCTATATTCTCAACATGAAAGTTTTTGGCCGCCGGCGCGTGGTGATCGGTTTCGCGCTGGCATTGATCGCCTGCGAAAACCCATTTCAAACGCGCACGCCGGAGCCGCCGAAACGCGTGCAAGGCACGTTTGCACTGCCGCATTCACCTGGTATCGTGTTCAGCAATCTGCGCCATGCGCTGGCGGAATTGAATGTGGTGAATTATGAACGCTGTTTTGCCGATTCGATCCGCGCGGGGCGGCAGTTTCGTTTTATTCCCGAGGCGACGGTCGCGAACATCAATCCGGGATTATTTACGCGCTGGGGCGTGAAAAATGAGCGCGACTACTTTGCCCGGATGCGAGACCCGCTTCCCGTTGATTCGACTTTCAGCCTCCGTCTCGATTCGCTGCAAACGGTGGTGACCGGCGACTCCGCCACTTTCTTGCAGCGTTATGAACTGATTGCGCGCCATCAACGGCAGACCAGCGGCGTGCCGCGCAAAGTTTCCGGCGAGGGACGGTTTTGGTTGAGCCGCGACCAGTTTGGCGATTGGTCGATTTATCGTTGGGACGATTTTTCCAGTGGCGGCGTATTTACCTGGAGCACATTAAAGGCAGCTTTCGCACAATGAGCAGGAGAGCATCCATTAGCCTCGGCATTCCCGCCTGGCAAAAAAATCTATCGCTGGTGTTTTGCGTCGGCATTGCCGTTATTATCGGCATTGATTTTTTCAAGCGCGATCGCGCGGCGGCGAAAAATGCCTCGCCGTCCTCTTCCCGGCTTGCAAAAGCCGCGAAAAGCGTCGCCGCTTTTGCCGCGCCCAAAACCAAAACGCCGTCCAAAGAAGAACGCATTCGGCTGGCAACCGATCGCGTGTTGACCAACTTCGGGCTGCGGGTGGAGTGGATTAAATATCGCGGCGCCGACCGCGACGTGCGCGTGCCCAAAGAATTGCATCCGCTGGTGATCTACCAGGGGTTGTCCAATCAAGTGCGGCAACTGGGCGGCAAAGTGGAAAGTGGCGTCGAAGATTTGCGCACCGGCAATGCCGAACTGACGTATTCTTTTGCCGGCAAAACGCTCGGTAAAATTCGTCTCCTTCCCGACGCCAGCATCACGCGCCATGCCGGCAAGATCGCCATTATCATTGATGATTTCGGCTATACCATGAACGAGACGGTAAAGGCGCTGATGAAATTAGATATTCCCCTCACCTACGCGGTGATCCCGGGCGTAAAATTTTCCAAGGACATCGCGGCCCGCTTGCAGCAAAATGGCAAAACGATCATGCTCCACCTGCCCATGCAAGCGCTCGAACGCCAGGTGGAAAAAGACGGTTACAGTTTGATGCTCGAGATGAAACCCGCCGAGTTGCGCGAGCGTGTGCGCAAAGCCGTGGCCGCGGTTCCCCAAGCGATTGGCGTGAACAATCACATGGGTTCGGCGGCGACCGTCAACGACAGCTTGTTGCTGCCGGTTTTAGATGAAATCAAAAAGGCCGGGTTGTTTTTCATCGATAGCAGAACCAATTCCCACACGCATGCGTTCAAATTGGCGCAGAAAATGGGATTGCCAACGGGCCTCAATGATATTTTTTTAGACAACGAAGAAAGCCCGGAGCGCGTGCAACAAAAAATGTGGCAGCTCGCCGATCTCGCCGCAGCCGAGGGCGCCGCGATCGCGATCGGGCATCCGCATGAGGCGACGCTGCGCGCGATCAAAGAAATTGGCCCGCAATTGGTGCAACGTGGTTTTGAATTTGTGCCGGTGGAAACGTTGTTGCGCTCGACCAAGCCGGAAGAGAAAATTTTGGCGCAACGCGCGTCAAGTAAGTAGCCGGCAGTGTTCAGCAATCAGTATTCAGTTACCAGTATTCAGTGATTAAGGAGGAAGTATGGTTCGGTTGGGTGTCAACGTTGATCATATCGCCACGTTGCGTGAAGCGCGCAAAGGCAAATTGCCGGATCCGATTGCGGCGGCGGTGTTGGCGGAAATGGCCGGCGCGCACGGCATTGTTTGTCATTTGCGCGAAGATCGCCGTCATATCAAAGACAAAGATCTTTATTTGCTCAAAGAAATTGTTAAAACGCATTTGAATATGGAAATGGCGCTGACCGATGAGATGGTGAAAATCGCCACCGAAGTCGTGCCGGACATGGTGACGCTGGTTCCCGAACGTCGCGAAGAAGTGACCACAGCCGGAGGCCTGGATGTGATTTCCAATTTTGAATATCTGCAGGAAGCGATCACGATTTTGCGCGCCAATAACATCGTGGTCAGCTTGTTTGTTGATCCGGAGATCAATCAGATCAAAGCCGCCGTGCGCGTGAAAGCGGATTACGTCGAGTTGCACACCGGCAACTATGCGAACGCCGAAAGCTTGAATCGCGTCAACGATGAAATGGAGCGCATTCGCTCGATAGCAGTGGCCGCGAACAAACTCGGGCTCGGCGTCAGCGCCGGCCACGGTCTGAATTATCAAAACGTGCGCGCGATCGCGGGCATCCCGCAAATTGAAGAGCTGAACATCGGCCACGCCATTATTGCTCGTGCCGCGATGACCGGCCTGGAGCGCGCCGTTAAGGATATGTTGGATTTGATGAAGTAGCACAGACGGCCCGTCTGTGGTTTTGAATGGAAAGTCCGTTTTTAAGCGCGAAGTCAACTTGGACGGACCAGAAATGTTTCTTGAATAAACATGAAAATGAATGACGAAGGATTGTCGACGGTTGCACCGGGACGGCATAACGGCGTGACCACTGCGCCGGCGCTGCTGGCGCATGTGACGC
>Ga0247727_10020188_pt1 | contig 10219 bp, 9 predicted proteins | sample WisWelCaveWW1625_FD_202498 | JGI IMG/M metagenome (GOLD analysis project Ga0247727, IMG submission 202498) | Biofilm microbial communities from Wishing Well Cave, Virginia, United States - WW16-25 | ecosystem: Environmental > Aquatic > Deep subsurface > Groundwater > Cave microbial mat | place... | reverse complement strand
TCCGTCTTATGCAGGATCTGGCGAAGAAACATCGGATGGCCATGGTCGTGCCTGTCTACGAGATGGAGATGGCCGGCATCTACTACAACACCGCGGCGGTGATCGACGCGGACGGCTCGTTCCTAGGGAAATATCGGAAGACACACCTCCCCCAGGTGGCCGGCTTCTGGGAGAAGTTCTTCTTCAGACCGGGGAACCTGGGGTACCCGGTGTTTCGGACCGCCTATGCGACCATTGGCGTGTACATCTGTTACGATCGGCACTTCCCCGAGGGTGCGCGGGCGCTGGGGCTGGGCGGCGCGGAGATCGTCTTTAATCCCTCGGCCACCGTCGCGGGTCTCTCAGAGTATCTCTGGAAGCTCGAGCAGCCGGCCCACGCTGTCGCCAACGGCTACTTCGTCGGCGCGATCAACCGCGTCGGGCACGAGGCCCCCTGGGACATCGGGGAGTTCTACGGACAGTCATACTTCTGCGACCCGCGCGGGCAGTTCGTCGCGATGGGCAGCCGGGACAAGGATGAGCTCGTCGTGGCGGATCTCGACCTCGACCTAATCAAGGAGGTTCGCGACCTCTGGCAGTTCTATCGCGATCGCCGGCCCGAGACGTACGAGACGCTCGTCGCGCGATGACCACGTTGTTCACGCACGGCACCATCGTGACGGCGTCGGAGACGTATCAGGCCGACCTGCTCGTGGACGGCGAGCGCATCGCAGCGATTGGTCGCGATCTCCCTGCCACCGGCGCGGCGGTCATCGATGCCCGCGGAAGGTATCTGCTGCCCGGCGGCATTGACGTGCACACGCACCTCGACATGCCCTTTGGAGGCACTACCTCAGCCGACGACTTCCAGACCGGGCACGTCGCCGCGGCCTTTGGCGGGACCACGACGCATGTGGACTTTGTCATCCAGCCCAAGGGCGCCAGCCTGCGCCAGGCACTCGACCTCTGGCAGGCCAAGGCAGCGGGGAAGGCGTGTATCGACTACGGGTTTCACATTGCGATCACCGACCTGACGCCGGCGGTGCTGGCAGAGATCCCTCGCCTACCCGAGTGGGGCGTCACCTCGGTGAAACTGTTCATGGCCTACAAGGGCTCGCTCCAGGTGGACGACGCCACACTGTTCGCGGTCTTCCAGCAGACGGGGCCGGCCGGGATCCTGGCTATGGTCCATGCCGAGAATGGGGACGCGATCGATCTCCTGATCCAGCAGGCGGTCGCAGCGGGGAATGTCGCGCCGAAGTTTCATGCGCTGACGCGCCCGCCAGAGCTTGAAGGCGAGGCCACGGGGCGGGCCATCGCGCTGGCCGCGGTGGCCGGGGCGCCGTTGTACGTCGTCCACCTGACGTGCGACCTGGCGCTGCAGCAGGTAAAGGCGGCCCGGGCGCGCGGGCAGCGGGTGTGGGCGGAGACCTGCACCCAGTACTTCTTCTTCACCGCCGACGACCTGGCTCGCCCCGGCTTCGAGGGCGCCAAGTACGTGTGTTCCCCGCCGTTTCGCGCCCCGGGGGATCACGAGGCGCTGTGGGGCGGCGTGCGCGACGGGTCGCTGTCTGTCGTGTCCACCGACCACTGCCCGTTCAACTATGAGACACAAAAGAGCCTCGGCCGGGACAACTTCGCCGCGATTCCCAACGGCGTCCCAGGAATCGAGGACCGCCTCATGGTGCTGCACCAGGCCGGGGTCCGCGGCGGCCGGATCACGCTCAACCGGTTCGTCGAGTTGACCGCGACGAATCCGGCGAAACTCTTCGGACTCTACCCCCGTAAGGGGAGCCTCGTCGTGGGGGGTGACGCGGACATCGTGTTGTTCGATCCGGATCGCGAGCGGACGCTCTCGGCCAAGACCCACCACATGCGCATGGACTACAATCTCTTCGAAGGCACGACCGTTCGGGGCATGCCCTCTGGGGTCTGGGTCCGAGGCCGTCAGGTAGTCGATGGCGAACGATTCACCGGCGCGCCGGACACCGGGTCGTTCCTCCGCCGGGACCGTTTCAGTCCGATCAGGCTTTCATGAGTCCCCTACGGAGAAGGTTTCCCCGGTTCCGCGGCGGCCGCAACCGGCGCGATCTGCTGCGCGCGAAACGGCGATGCCGCGAGCGACCTGCGCATCAATAGGATGTAGACGAGCACACTCACCGCCCAGACCGCGACGGAGACGGCGAAGAACCGCGAGAAGAGTCCTGCCTCGGGGTCGAGTCCCTGCTGCAGGAACTGAGGGAAGTTGAAGGCCGTGTGCAGTACCGCAGCCAGCAGGACCCCAGCCGTGACCACCCCTGGTGACCTCTTCTCGATCACACGGAGGGCCAGGAAGTAGCCGACGATGCCCGACCAGGCCACGTGGCCGATCGTGGACAGCAGGGCGCGCAGCGGCGCGGTGACGGCGAACGCGGCGACGAAGGCCTGGGTCGCGGCTCCGGGAGCGGGCGTCCCCTCCTTCGCCGCAGCCTGCAACACGCCGACAAAGGTCTGGACGATGTAGATGAAATTCTCGCCACCGGCAAACCCCAACGCGGCGGTGCTCAGGTAGACCATGCCGTCAAATCGTTCGTTGAAGTTCGGGTCATTCCGCGTGCTGTTCGTGGCGACCAGGTATTTCATGGTCTCTTCGTTCAGCGCGGCCAGGAACACCATGCCCGCCAGCAGGCCGATCGCCAGCGAGATCGCCCCTGACTCACCGGCGTTGTCGATCGCCGGGCCGAGCAGGCCCCGCAAGAGATCGTTGAGACCCGCCGCCCACGCCCCCGACAACAGCCCCCACAGGAACAGCTTGCCGATCAGCGACTTGGGTTCGCGTTCGTAGCGATCCCGACTGTAGAAGAACCAGAGCCACAGAAGCGCAGGACCAAATGAAGCCAGCAGCGCCAGGATACGCACGTCCACGTGGCCAGACCCCCCTCCGTGCTTGCTCGTCTACTTCAGGACCACGGCGACCACAAGCAAGACCATCGCCAGCACCGTGGCGCCCATGACGATGGCGACGGCGGTGTTGCCCCGCTTCAACTCGGCCATTTCGTCGATGCCGGGTGTCATGCGGTTGAAGACACGCATCGCCACCGGGACCGCAATGGCGAAGCCGAGGGCGGACACCACAACCCAGAGAAGCAGAAAGAGCGCGTTCAACAGGAACCGACCGAAGTCGGGGCCGGTCGATGGAATGCCGATGGGCAACTGCTGCGCGATCCGGACAAGTAGCAACATGTCGGGTCCTCCCCCTCTTTGGTGAAGATCTTCCGCAATAGCCCCACAGCCCTGGCGCGGTCATCACCGTTTGGTCTGATCGTCCCGCTCCACGTTCGACCCAGGCGAATCTGCATCACCACCGGGGGTCTGATCCATCGGTCCGGTTGGCGACCGCCCCCTCCCCGTGAGGTCTGTGATTCCGCGAGTCTGCTCCTGCGCGTCCGCGGCCGTCTGCTGAGCTCGCCTCTGAGCCTCTTGCTGGGCCCTACGGGCCGCTTCCTCTTGTTGGCGAGCGTACTCCTCTTCCATTCTGCGCCTCTGCTCCTCCTGGCGAGCGCGCTCGTGTTCTGGTCCTGACGGGCCGGTAGGAGCATCACGCGGAACGTTCGACCCACGGCCCAGACCCAGCCCTCCTGCCCCCAATCCGCCAGCAGCGGCCCCGGCCGCCGCTGCCCCCGCTGACGCAGCCCTGATGTTTTCGAAGCAATCTAGGAGACCACTGCAGTTGTCGGCCAGTGCAACCGCCGGAACGAGCAGGACGATGCCAAATGCAAACGCCGTCCACAGCACCCACCACACCCAGGGTTTCATGCCGCTTCCCTCCCTTGAGATGCTGGAACCGTAGAACGCTCGGGGTGCGGAAACAACAGAAGAAAAACCGCCAATGTCAGCAGCGCTCCAAGGAGGACGGGCCGAAAAGTCTCGGTCCCCCACAGGCGCTGGACCATCATGTTGGCCAGCCAGTAACCTGCGACCAGCCCGACTACGAAACGAGCAATCGCTGGAACCCTCCGCACAGCCGCGGCCCACCAACCTGGAAGGCGGCCGATCCCCCTCTGCCAAAGGGCGAGGCCCGTGACCACGACGGCCACGAGCAGCGCGTCTAGCCAGCTCGTATAGGTTCCCGCCAAGAGCAGCGTGATGAGGCCTACCTGCGGCAGGACTTGACCCACGATCGACCTGGGCCGTCCCACTATAAGGACGGCATCATTCGAGCGCTGTTGCCGCAGGTCGCGGACAAGCCCTGCCCGTGCGGACCGCGAGGCCACCCTGTCCTCCAACAAGATGCGCGCTCCCGCAGCGAGCACAGCCACAGCAACCAGCCACTCCCAGTTGAGCTGAACGGGCTGGATCGCACGCGTCGTGGGGTGGTCCAGCAGCCAGGTAAACACCGGCCGGATCAACATGATCATCGCCTGCGACCATATCCAGACCAGCAGCCCGCATGAGGCGCCAAAGAGCGCGGCCCGCGCGACCGGGCGCGCTGCCGTGTAGACAAATCGGTCCACTTCTACCTCCTCTACCATTCGGCGGGCAAGCAGCGGCATTCTGATCGCCAGCAGGCCCAACAGGAGATAGCTTACGAGCAGACTTCCGTACAGGAGGATCCAGCGCACGATCAGGGGCAGGCTCAGGAACACACCCCGAAAATTCCAGCCGCTGCCCGCCCCCAGCAGGTCCACCACGATAAACCCGAACAGCAGCATCGCTCCGGCCGCACCGCTCAGAATGGCCGTGGCAATGATCAAAGCCATGAACGTCAATGACTCTGTGTAGACATGGCGGGTCGCGGGCAGGATGCGCATCAGCAGGAGTCCGAGCGCCAGCGCCCCAATAGGCGCGAACCCGGCTACGCCCCGCCACGCTGTCGTCCACGAGCCGTCCGCGAATGCATCCGCCAGGTGCGGAGCCCAGGGATCGAGCCGGCGGGGCAGCCGGACGGACCAGAAATGGGCCAGAGGATCCGCGCTCGCTGAAGCCCCTTTGTTTGCGACGTCCATGCTGTGCACCTCCGATGGTCCGCCCGTCCTCAAGACCGCCACGCGCGCCTGCAAAGCAAACCAAGCGTTGCGCCGTATGCCACGTGCGAGAGCGCCGAGATCTGAGCAAACTCGCGGTAGGCACGGATGTCGAGCCAGCCGGGGTAGAGGGTCAGCTGGAAGCCTTCCAGGAACAGCCCCCAGGCAATCCCTCCTGGCACCCCGCGTTCGCCAAACAAGACGCAATACACGACGCCAAAGCTGATCCCGTTCACCAGGTGAAACGCGGTCCCGGCAGCGTAGAGAAGCGGCGGAGCCGCGGAGTTGCCGGCGAGCAGGACCCCAAAGACACGGATCGCCTCGAACGGATTGTAGGGAGACGAGTCCAGGAGAGAGAGCGCGAACTTGGAGGCATCATAGACCGCCGTCGCAACGATTCCAGAGAGCAGTCCGACCCTGACGACCCGGACCAGCCGCGTTCGCTCCATCGGCGACGACCGCTGCCAGAGCGATCCGACGGAAATCACCATCACCCCAGCCGTCAACGCGAGCCCAAGACGCAGGGAAACGCCTGACACGATATGCGCCACCAGAGCCACTCCGCTAAATAACCCTGCGAACGCCCAGACTCGGGACAAGATGCTTCGGCGGGTATGTGCGACCGTGTTCCCTCCTCAAGGCCCTCCCGCCTACCCGGCGGCTTTGAGCTTTTCGATCTGCGCCTCCTTGGCTTTGATCTCGTCGGCGAAGGCGTCGGCCTTCTTGCAGAGCACGCCGACCTCCTCCGGGAACTGCGTGCCGGTCTCCGACAGGTCGTAGACCTTGGCGCCGATGGTCTTGAAGGCGTCCTCCATCCTGCCGTGCAGCGTGCGGATCTCCACCTTCAGCCTGCCGATGGCTGCCACTTCGCCGGCTTCGGCCGCGGCCTTTTCAGCGGTCTGCTTGAGCCTGTCCATCCATCCCATCTGCGTTCCCCCCCTCGTACTTCCGTTGCACCTATGGCCCCTGAACCTGGATGCCGACCTCTTCCCCTTCCTTCTTGAGGACTACCTTGGTGAACCCGTTTGGCGCCACCCGTACGTGTGGAATCCTGATCGGCTTGCCGGCCGCCTGGACCACGACGGCGTAGACACCTTCGGGCAGGTTGACTGTTCCCTGTCCCGTCAACCCACCTCCCACCTTGGTTCCGGCCGCGTCGAGGACGTCATAGGGGACGGCCAGCGATTGCTCGATCGCCTGGGTGAGCGCCCTCGCGTTGGCAGCGTCGAAGAACTTGCCGCCGGTCAGCTGTGCGACACGTTCCATGTCACGTTTGGTCGCCGCGTCGGCCAGCGCGAATCCGACGATGTTCAGCCGGATCTTGAGCCCCTTCGACTGCAGCTCGGCGACGGCGTCCGCGGGGTTGCCTTTGCACTCTTCCTTGCCGTCGGTTACCAGGATGACCAGCTTCTCCCCGGGTGTCCTCCCAAAGTCGCGGGCGACCTGCCGCAGCGTGTAGTCGATCGGCGTGGTCCCCAGCGCCTTGACGTCGCGCACCTTCGCCAGCATGCGCGCCTTGTCGATCTTGCCGAATGGGAAGACCAGCTCGGTGTCCTTGCAGTCACCCGGCCGCCCCTCACGGATGCGGTGTCCATAGAACCTGAGCGCCACCTGCGCGTCGTCGGGAAGCCCTTTGATGATCTGGCTCATGGCATCCTTGGCGATGTCCATCATCTGGCGGCCTTCGAGTTTCCGCTTCATCGAGCCCGACCCGTCGAGAATCAGCTCGATCTGGCTGGGGGCTGAGACCGCGGCCAGCCGCTCTCCGGTCGCGGCCACGGCCAGACGGCCCGGTCCCTGACTGAGGGTGGCCTTGAGGTAGTAGGTCGACGTCGTTCTCAGTTCGTCGGCGATCTGCTGGTAGAAGCCCTTGAGCTCCTCCGCGGTGCGCGCGAAGAAGAACCGGCCATTCGTGGCCGTGGCCGCGTGGGTGAGCACCCGGCTGCCCGCCGTCCCGATCCCCGGCACGTAGGTCTGGAGCTCGGTGCCCAGCCCGATCGCATAGAGCCGGATCCGCTTCTCCTCGAGCACCTTCCAAAACCCCGCGTGCTCCAGGCGGCTGGTCGTATCCGCACCGTCCGTCATTACGACGATGGCGCGGTTGCCCCGCACTCCACCGAGCAGCTCGATCCCCTTGGCCACGGCGTCGTAGAACGGCGTCCCGCCGTCGGAGTAGAACTTGCCTTGCGCGGCCGCCTTGAGCCGCTCCCGATCGCTCGTGAACTCCGGCAACAACACCTCGACCGCATTGCCGGCCTTGTCGTTGCTGAAGCGGATCAGGTTCAGTCGCTCACTCGGACGGACCTGGTCGAGGTACGCTTCCACCCCCAGGCGCAGGTTTTCCACACTCGTCTTGTCCATGCTGCCGCTCGTATCCCAGATCAGCACCAGCGAGATCGGCGGCTCCGTCACCTGGACGACGTGGTCACCGGAAGGCACCATCCAGGAGAAGAGCACCCGCTGCGCGGGGATCTGCCCTGGATCGAACCGCTTGGACGCTGCGCCGGCCGCATCGAGCAGGGCCAGGGAGGTGCGGATGTTGGGCCGCCCGAGCAGCTCGAGCGTCAACACGGACGGACTGCTCCCAGGGATCGAGAGTCTGAAGTGGTCGTATTCGCCCAGGGGGTCGATCGTGCCCTTGGTGCGCTGCCCGAGTTCGAGCGCATTACCCTGGGCCGCCGTGTTGTTGGATTCCTTCTCGACCGCGATCCCCGTCTCGTCCACGGGTGCGGCGCCGGCCGTCGAACTCGCTCCGACGACCGCGTCGGAGGCGAGCACAATTGACTCGTACCCCGGGGCCGAGCCCTCGATGATCTTCACTTTCCCCAGGCTGGTGTAGCGCCCGCCAAAGTTTCTCAGGATGCGCAGCTTCACGAATCGTGCGCGTGTGTTGATGGTGAAAGTCTGATCACCTGGGGCCTGGGTCAGAGTGACCTGTCCCACTTCCTGGAATCCATCGAACGGGCTCTCGGATGAGACCGAGACTATCACCAGCCGGGGCCACGTCGAGGCGTCGTAGTGGCTGTTCGACCCCAGCACGATGCGTTCGATGAGCGCCGCCTGATCGCCGCGGAAGGCGAACACGAACTCCTGCGGCAGATACGACGCTGGGCCGTAGGGGCCGTCGTTCGATCGCCACCCGTACTGGGCACTGGTATCGATGAGCCCCCCGATGGGGGCGTGTTCGTACGTTGACGTGAAGCGTACGACCGCGCCGCCGAGTGCCGGCAGCGCGAGATTCTTTGGAGCATCGGTCAGAATCGATGTGCCGCCGTCCCGCGCCTCGAAGATCTTCACCTCGCCCAGTTGTATGTGGGATCCGCCATAGTGCGAGATGATCCGAATCTTGGCAAACTTGGCGCGGGTGGCAGGAAATGCGATGACCTGTTCCGCGGGACGGCGATGCATCCGCGCACCGGCGATCCTCGTGAACCCCCCGGTCGCGCCGGTGGTCGAGACCCACACCTCGACGTGCTTGGCGATGCGGTCTGGACTGCCCAACGTTTCGGAGGTGGTCGTATCGAGCACCAACGCATTGATCGTCGCCTCGCGGCCCTGGTAGAACGAGAAGACGACCTCCTGGGGGAAGGTGACGTCCTTGGCCGACCAACCGCAGGTCCTCCGACACGCCCGGCCTTCCCGGATGAACGGCACCCCATCGATCAGATTGCCGGCGGCCCACGACGTGTCGCTGTACTGCGATGTCGCGCTCTCGACCTTGCCTCCAAGCCCGGCCAGGGCGATGTTGTAGGCTCGGGGGGCGTTTTGCTGGTCGAGCAGCACGGCGGGCGGGAGGAGGGGGACGATCTTGAACGGGATCGAGACCGCCGGTGTCCCGCCAACCTCGAGATCCACGCGGTAGTCGCCGGGTGTGAACCCGCCGCGGGGAGGACCGAGCCAGATGGACCCCCGCCCTCCCGCGCCTACGGACACCCTTGTGGAGTTCAGTTTATCGTCCTTGTTGTACCCTTCGGCCTGAACCGCCACCCAGGTGGCCTCGATGGAGGCCGATTCCAACATCGCGGATTTCAACACCACGTAGATTCGCTCGACGTCTTCTGGAAACGCCGTGGTCGCGTCCCTCGGTTCACCCGCGTCGGTGACGCCGCGGGCCAGGACCGCCGCGAGCTTGTCGCTGGACCGCGGCGCGACGCTCGGGGTGGCGACTGGTGTGCCGGCCGGTTGAAGCGTCGCGACCGCGGCGGGAGAAGACTCGGGCGTTGGCGCAATCGCGACAGCGGCGGGAGAGGATTCGGGCGTTGGCGCAATCGCGACCGGTGTGGCCCTGGGTGCCGGTGTCGGCGCGGGCCCAAGCGCTCCTGGCGACCGGCCGGCCTGCGGGTCCACCGGGCGGCCGCGCCAGGTGGTCGGCTGGTTGCCACAGGCGGCCGCCAGGAGTGCCGCCGTTACGAGCAGGGTGAAGACGCCGAAGCGTCGCGGCTTCATCGTGTGCACCGTTAGCCGAAGTTCTTGTTCACGAAGTCTTTCTGATCGATGAACTGCTGGCGCTCGATGTCGAAGACGGTGAACCGCATCGCCCTGATGAGCTGCCGCCCGGCCTGCCCCCGCTGGTCGTCGTTGGTCGCGCTGGTCCAGGCCTGAATGAAGACGCCCCAGTCCTGCCTGCTCACTAGGAAGTTGAGGATATATTTGTTCCACACCTGAGCCGCGATCAGCACAGTGTTGGGCGGCTCCTGCGCCAGCACCCCGTTCATGACTTCCCAGGCGTTGGCGGCCTGATCCATCGTTCGGCCGGTGTTGGGCGCAGCGTAGAGGGCGGCGGTCAGCGAGGCCCAGAAGGCGGGGTCGCGGCCCTGCGCGGGTTTGATCAAGATATCGAAGACTTTCATCCCTCGTCGCTCGAGCCCGGCCTTCATCTGTTGAGCCCGCGGGTCGGTGGGCTGTTGCGTCTCGACGGTGATGGGAGCCGAGAACGACGGGAACCCAACGAGGAGCACGAGAGCCAGGCTGGCCCCCAGGACCAGAGCTGTCTGGTAGCGAGCCAATCTATTCACCCCCTTGTGCGTTCCTGACGGTAGCAAGGCCACCTGAACAGAACCTGAACAGACATCCTTTTGGCCAACCAGTCAGGAGGTTGTCCAGCCCGTCCGGATCGGTGGCCGTTCGAACTCATGGCAGCTGGAACCACCGTCCCTGCTGCTCCAACTGCATGATCCGCCGTACGATACGACCCAGTTGCCTACTCTTCGCGGCAAAGCTCGCGCTCTGCTCGGTGC
>Ga0247727_10020187_pt1 | contig 10220 bp, 13 predicted proteins | sample WisWelCaveWW1625_FD_202498 | JGI IMG/M metagenome (GOLD analysis project Ga0247727, IMG submission 202498) | Biofilm microbial communities from Wishing Well Cave, Virginia, United States - WW16-25 | ecosystem: Environmental > Aquatic > Deep subsurface > Groundwater > Cave microbial mat | place... | reverse complement strand
ATACCGCCAGCATGTGCGGCAATACCCCGCAATACACGGACCTGGAAACCATCTACGAGAAATATCAGGAGCAAGGGCTCGAAATTCTGGCCTTCCCGGCCAACAACTTCGGCCAGCAGGAACCTGGCACGAATCAGGAAATCAAAGGCTTCTGTCTGACGAAATACAGCCTGACGTTCCCGCTGTTCAGCAAAATCAGCGTCAAGGGATCGGACAAGCATCCGCTCTACCGCTATCTCACCGAACAGAGCCCCTTCCCCGGCGAAGTCGAGTGGAATTTTCAGAAGTATCTGGTAGACCGATCAGGCAACGTGATCGCCCGTTTTCACCACCGGACGAAGCCGCTGTCGGATGAAATTGTGAAGGGAATCGAAACGGCGCTGGGAAAATAGTTGTCAGTTCACAGTCATCAGTTCTCAGTTCTCGGATTAAACTGAAAACTGACCACTGAAAACTGATAACTAGGCTTTTTTGATAAAACTGATATGGGCGCGGTATTCCTGAATGGCCGCCGCCAAGGCTTTCCCCCCAAGAGGGATATTCGCTTCAAGCGTATTTTCCACTCCTGGATCGTCGATGACGACTTCGTAGCGATCCTGCCGATTGGTCAGCACGGGCCCGCTCTGGGCGATATCCCGCGGCATGAAAATCTCCTTCCAGACCTCCTTCTCGACCAGACAGACGTCCTTGAACCGATCGTACAGGAGCGCCAACTTCTCCGGATCCGTCACGTTCATTCGTTCTGACTCCTTACGCCTTACGTTTTCCGCCGTCGCGCTCCGCGCTTTGGCGGACCCGCCGACCCGCCTGCCGGAGCCGTGCGGCGGGCAGGAGCCCCGCGAAGGCGGGCACTTCTCACTTGCCACGATCAGTGATCGTGGCTGTGCTCATGCCCGCAGCCGCCTTCTCCATCCGACGGCATGCTGGAGGGAGCCGGGATGCCGGTCATATTCAACCCGGTCGGGTCCGGCGTCGAAACACCCACAGCGCCCGAACGGGCGGCAAAGGAGGACATCACACGCCGAATCGGCGCGTCACATTCACGGCATGTGGTCAAGGCCGGATCCGACACGCCGTGAATGTATTCTTTGCGTTTGGAACAGGGAGGATTTCTCTCGCACCGCTCCGCCAGATACTCGTAAATAGGCATGGGGAGAGAAGAACGCTACTTCTGGGCGGCGGTACCCGTCGGGCTCGCCTGATCAACGATCTTGAATTGCATCGTCCCGACCTGATTGGCCGCGTGAAACGGCTGCTGTCCCAGCGGCGCGATGAACAGTTTCACCAGATAGCCGCCCTTTGTCCAATTCCCGCTGGCTGGTTTTTTCAATTCGAGATAGCCGTACCGCTCATGTCCGGGCACTTCAAGTGTGTCCTTGCCTGCCGGCTCCATCGACGGCCTGTCGTCCTTGTCCAGAAGAAACCATTGCGCGCTGAACTGCGCGGGATCTTCCAAGGGAGCCACTTCAAACACAATGTAGACCGCGGGCGCATCGGGTGCAAACACCGTCGTGCCAGGATCGACCGGCTTGAGGCGCGGGTCCTGCGTATACCAGCCCTTGCGGCCGAAGCTATCCCACTCCTCCTGAAATCCCCTGGCCATGTGGATGGACACAAATATGGATTGCGGCACGCCCTGTTTCTGTTGATCGAAGGACGGCAGCTTGGTCGATTCCTCCTCGCCGGTATGGCCCTGCTCCTTGGGCGTCATTAAATCGCGGGCTGATCCGATGTCCGGCGCCATCAGGGAAACGGCTCCTAACAGCAACCCCCACATGACACACGACATCGTCCTGCTCAGTTTTCCAGTGAAGCGGCTCATGGCGCACCTCCCGGTGGAATATCCAGGTGTTTCCATGCGCATCCAGTTCATAGAATCAGCCTACTGCAAGGCTTCCGGCGAATGCAACCGCGTCCATGGCGGCCGGTGAAAGCCGCGTCTGCTATAATGCGCGCGTGTCCGACACGTCTTCCGCGCACAATCCCGCCGGCGAGCAGAGCCGCCGCTACGGCATCCGGGACGGCGCCTGCCAGGCCATCATGCAAGGCGGCGGCGAGAACTACCTCTCCGCCTTTGCGCTCTTGCTCCACGCCACATCGCTGCAGATCGGCTTGCTGTCAGCCCTGCCGCAACTGGTCGGCACCTGGTCTCAACTGCTCTCGGTCAAGGCGCTCAACCGCGTCCAGCACCGCAAAACCATCATGCTGGCCGGCGCAACCGGCCAGGCCCTGTCCTGGCTGCCGCTGCTGGTACTGCCGCTGCTGGCTCCGACCTATGGCCCGTGGATCCTCATCGCCTGCACCGTCGCCTATTTCGGCCTTGGCCATTTTGCCGTGCCGGCATGGAACAGCCTGATCACCGACCTGGTCAGCCCCAACGAACGCGGGGCCTATTTCGCGCGCCGGACCAAGGTCATGACGGTCCTGAGTTTCTCCGCGCTCTGCGCCGCCGGCCTTGTCCTGCATGGAGCGGAATCGCACGAACGCGCCTGGGTGGGATTCGCGCTGATTTTCCTAGCCGCCTCGACCGCGCGCTTTCTGTCAACCCGGTACTTGAGCCGCATGGACGAATCCGCGGCGCCGGCGACGCGGGAAGCCGAGTTCCGCCTGCTCGAATTCCTGCGGCACGAACGGAGCGTCAACTACAAGCGCTTCCTCTGGTTCTCGGGGCTGATGCACGTCTGCGTCCTGATTTCCGGTCCCTACTTCGTGATTTATCTGCTCCGGGACCTGCACTTCTCCTATTGGATGTATGCCTCGTGGCTGGCCGCCGGCGTGCTGGGCCAGTTCCTCACGCTGAAGCCCTGGGGCCGGCTCGGTGACCGCTTCGGGAACAAGAAACTGCTCGTGGCCACCGGCTTGATGGTGCCGTTCCTTCCGATGCTCTATCTGGTCAGCACGAACTTCGTGTATCTATTGGGCGTCAATTTTCTGGGCGGCACGATTTGGGCGGGGCTCGCGCTCGGCCTGCAGAACTACGTCTTCGACGCCGTGCACGCGGAGGATCGTGCCAAGGGCATCGCGGTCTGGAACACGATCAATGCGATGGGCTGGTTTGCAGGAGCCATGCTGGGGAGTTGGCTGGCGACCGTGGTGCCGGCCGATCTCACGCTGGCTGGCGTCGAGCTGCACCTTGCCTCGAATCTGCAGGCGGTCTTTTTTATCTCCGGGGTGCTCCGGCTGATCGTCTCGCTCGGCCTCCTGCGAACGTTTCATGAGGCGCGCCCGGTGGAACCGATCACGCACCGGCAGCTCGTCACCGAACTGCCGTTCGTCAAATCGCTGACCGACGTGTTCGTAGGACGGGAGAGTCGTTAGTAACCGCCGCTGTCACCGGCTCCCTTCTTTTCCGGAACCGTGCCGTGGTCCCGCTCTTCCTGCTTCATCTTGTCGAAAAACCGATCGGAGTCGGCTTGAATCTGCCGCTGCGACGGCGCCGGAGCCGCCTTCTGCTCCGCACAGCCGGCCAACATAACGCCGCCAATCAGTACCAGTCGCGCTACTATCAGTCGATAGTTCAGCCACTGACTCATGCTCACCTCCATGCCAACCTTCGGTTGGCCGTCGCGTTCGCTCAAATCGCGACGGATAGTTTCTTTGCCACCGATCGTTTCGGGCTGTCCTTTTGCCGTTGATTTACCGGAACGCATGTCGCAGATCGGCAACGGTCTGGGCCACGCCCCGGTCCAGCGCGGCCCGGAACTGATGGTCCATTTCAGGATCGCTGAAAAAGTGCGGGACCGGGAGGTGTGCCCGCGCGATCGGCGCCGTCACCACATTATGGTAAACCACTTCCCCGCTTTCCACCATGATGATTTTGCTGGTCACGGTGAAGGGCGGAAGATCGCCGAAGTGTTTGGCAAGGGCTCGATCCCGCACGCTCGGCTCCTCGATGCGATACAGCAGCACGCTGTCGACGCCCAGCAGACGCCCGACACTCAATGCGCTCTCATCGGACACGGAGCCGCTGAGCTGGAAACGTTGCTCGTATTGGATCGCCGGCAGATCAAACCGCTCGAGGATGCGAAGCGATGGCCGCTGTTCCTTGAGCCAAAACGTCGCGCCGGCCAAGCGGGCGTAGGCGTCCATGGCCAGCCGGTTATAGGTCTTGGGATACAGCACGGCCAGACGCTCCACATTGATCGGCACACGAAGTTCCGGCGGAACGGTCTGCCACACGAGGGAACGCAGGGGAGCAGAGGGAGCCGCCTGGCACCCAGCCAGGGCCGAGAGGAGCAGCAGCGCAACCGACTTGTGAGCGGCGTCCCATCGCCGAATCATGGCTTCCCCCACCTGTCACGCCCCGGAACGTGGAATCAGCGCATCAGTCCCTCTAATTTCATCATATCCCCTGCCTGGCCGAAAAACCACGGGTGCCGCTGGCAATTCTTGACTCCCTCTGCCTCAAGGACTATCCTCGCCACACTTTTCATCTACAGAAAGGGCCACCATGTCGCTCCACGACCGCCTCTCGGACGACCTGAAAACGGCTATGAAGGCCAAGGATCAGCTCCGGATGGACGTCATCCGCATGATCAAGGCCGCGTTATTGAACAAAGAGATCGAACTCAAAAAGAACCTCGACGACGCCGAGATGAGCAAGGTGATGACCACCATGCTCAAGCAGCGGCGGGAATCCATCGAGCAGTACCAGAAGGCCAAGCGCGACGACTTGGCCGCGAAGGAGATCAAAGAGATTGCCATCATCGAGGGGTATCTGCCCAAAGCCGCATCCACAGAGGACATTACTCAGGCCGTTGACGCGGCGATCAAAGAAACCGGCGCCTCATCCATGAAGGACATGGGGAATCTCATGAAAGCCGTCATGGCCAAGCTGGCGGGGCAGACAGTGGATGGGAAGCAGGTCAGCGATCTGGTGAAATCCAAGCTCAGCAAGGGATAACGCGCATGCGAATGATTTTCGTCAGCTTGTTACTGATCAGCCTGTCCGGTTGCCACTACTACGAAGACTTCCGCGTGAAGAAAACCACAGCGGATATGCAGGAAGAACGGGCCGAATTCATGAAAGCCTATCGAGAATGCCTCAAGAAGTATGAGAGCGACCCTCAAAAATCCCGCGACTTCTGCGCGCCTTATACGCAATCGTTAAGGGAGATTGAGATCAGGAGTGGGAGATAACGATATCCGCGTGGAAACTTGCCTGGCATTCACGAATTAAAGTAGAGACCTCGCAGGGGCTCATGTATAATGAGCCCACATACCTTCTCAACACATATCGCCTTAGATTATCTCGGTCAGTGGGGGGCTAGCTCAGTTGGGAGAGCGCGTCGTTCGCAACGACGAGGTCGGGGGTTCGATCCCCCTGCCCTCCACCAAACCGATCTTCCGTTAATTCATCGAATCCGCGGCGTTCCATTCGACCATCGCCCGCTCGTTGAGAATCCGCAAAAAGCGTGGACGGATCACCAGCTCGAACACCTCTTCCTTGCCAGGGCAGAGCTGGAGAATCTCCCCGCGGGCATGCTCGATGATGGACAAGGCCTCTTCATAACTGAATGATCCCTGTTCCAACCAGTAGGCCGTCACATCCACAACGCGTTTGAGGCGCCCCATACGGAGCTGCTCGTCAATAATGTCCTGGGACATATTCACGATGCACCGCTCACGCGCACAACGCGCCCGCTTACGTTAAGTCGCCCTTCGGCATAGAGCTGCACGGCCCTGGGATAAATTTTGTGTTCCTCGACCAGAATGCGCGCCGCCAGCGTCTCCGGCGTATCCCCTTCCAGAATCGGCACCGCGGCCTGAATGATGATCGGCCCCTCGTCCACGCCTTCGGTCACAAAATGTACGGTGCAGCCGGACAGCTTCACACCATGATCGAGCGCCTTCTTCTGCGCGTCCAATCCCGGGAACGACGGCAGCAGCGAGGGATGGATGTTCATCATCCGGTTTTCGTAGGCCTTCACCAGCACGGGTGTGACGATTTTCATGTAGCCCGCAAGGAGCACCAGCTCGACATCGTGCTTGCGCAGCAGATCCAGCACCGCACGGTCGTAGGCTTCGCGGCTGTCCGGCTGGCCTGCAAAGGGCTTGGGGTCGAGAAAGACATCGGTAAGGCCGTGTTTGCGCGCCCGTTCAAGTGCCACGGCATCTTTTTTGTTGCTGAGGACGAGGACGATCTGGGCGTCTAATCGCCCCGCTTCGATCGCATCGATGATGGCCTGGAGGTTGGACCCGCGCCCGGAGGCGAGCACGCCAACGCGAAGCTTCTTCACCGTTCTAGCCGACATACTCCACGCAGGGCTCGCCTGCGACCATTTCGCCGATCTTGTAGCCCTTGTCGCCGAACGTCGCAGCTTTCGCGATCACGGCATCGGCATCTTTCGCCGACACGATGAACACGAGCCCGATACCCATGTTGAAGACCCGGTACATTTCGGCCTCGTCCACACGGCCGATTTTCTTGATCAGCGAAAAGATCGGCGGTATCGGCCACGAACCCCGGCGAAGCTGCGCCTTGCAGTCTTTCGGGAACACGCGAGGCAGGTTTTCCGTCAGGCCGCCGCCGGTGACGTGCGCGATGCCCTTCACGTGAAACTCTGCGGCCAGCGCGAGCACCTGCTTGGCGTAAATCCGCGTCGGTGTCAGCAGCACGTCGCCCAGCGGCCGGTCGAGGTCCACCAGCTTGCTGCGGACATCCAGTCCTCCGTCCTCGAACAGCGCGCGGCGCGCCAGCGAAAAACCATTACTATGGATGCCGGTTGAGGCCAGACCCACCAGCACGTCGCCCGGCTTGATGGTGGCGCCGTCAATGATCTTCGGCTTGTCCACCACGCCGACGGCAAAGCCGGCCAGGTCATACTCCCCTTCCGGGTAGAACGACGGCATCTCAGCCGTCTCGCCACCGATCAACGCGCAGCCGGCCTGTTTGCAACCCTCGGCAATACCACGCACGACCGCTTCGCCCTTGGACACAGCCAGCTTGCCCGTCGCAAAGTAATCCAGGAAAAACAGCGGCTCGGCCCCGCTGACGGCGATGTCGTTCACGCACATGGCCACGAGATCAATGCCGACCGTGTCGTGCTTATCCATTAAGAAGGCGATCTTGAGCTTGGTGCCGACACCGTCGGTGCCGGAGACGAGAACAGGTTCCTTGTAGCGGTCTGCTTGGAGCTTGAAGAGGCCGCCGAAACCTCCGAGATCGGTCAGGACTTCGGGGCGGAAAGTGGAGCGGACGAACGGTTTAATCCGGCGGACAAACTCGTTGCCGGCATCAATGTCCACTCCTGACTGCTTGTACGTGGTCATCTGAGGACGTGACGAGTGATGCGTGATGAGTAATGAGTCATGATGCGATGATACCGGAGGGCGGCTAGAAGGGTCAACGCGCGAGTTCGACCAAGGTCTCAATATGGGACGTCTGTGGAAACATGTCGAAGGATTGGAGACGAACGAGGCGGTAGCCTCCCGCGCAAAGCTTGCCGAGATCGCGCGCCAGTGTCGCCGGGTCGCAGGAGAGATAGAACAACCTCGGCACATTCAACGCCAGCAGCCCGCGCAGAGACTCGGGACTCAAACCGGTGCGCGGCGGGCTCATGAGCACGGCATCATACTCACCGGACTCTGTCGCATCCAGGCACTCTTCTGCTTTGAGATGCCGGAACCGGCACCGCCCGATGTGGTTGGTTTTCGCGACATGGCGCGCATCGGCCAGCGCCCAGCGATTGGCCTCCACTTCTGTCACCAGTGCGCCGCGCCGGGCCAGCGGAAGGCCCAGCACGCCGATGCCGGCGTATAATTCGAGCACCCGAAGCCCCGGCAAAGGCGCGGCCCATTCGACAAGCATGCGCGCAAGCGTCTCGGCTAGGGGCCAGTTGGCCTGCACGAACGTGCCGTCGGTGATCCGAAAGAGCAGATCGTCCAGCCGATCGGCGATCCAATCCTGCCCCGCCACCCAGCGCCCGCGATTCTCCGCCGTCACCACCTGCCCGACCACATTCGGGACGTCCTGAAACAACGCGAACAATTTCTCCGCCTGTGAACGCATCGCCGGACCGGTCCGCCATGACAAGAGCGCCGATCCAAAGGCCACCGACCGCCGGACTTCCAATGATTCCGCCTGCACCGGCAACTTGCCGTACCGCGCCAGCCGCTCCTGCACATCCGCAATCACCTTCCGCATCGCGTCCGGCACGAGCAGGCAGCCCGCCGCCGTGACTAGCTGATGCGAGCCCTCTTCATGAAACCCGAGCGTGAAGCCCGGTTTGCTCCGAAACACCACGAAGCGAACCGAACTCCGATACCCATAGGGATTGGGAGAGGGCACAATTGGAGGAACTTCAATCTGTAACTTGCCAACCCGTGTCAGCGTCTCGGCCAGGATCTCGCGCTTGAATCGAAGCTGCGCTTCGTACTGGATGTGCTGCATCTGGCAGCCGCCGCACACTTCGTAAACCGGACAGGGCGCGGCAACCCGATCCGGCGACGGTTTCAGAACTTCATGCACCGTCCCTTCCTGGACGCCCTTCCGCTTCGTGCCGCCCGTGAACGAAATCGTCTCGCCGGGGATCGCCCCGCGCACGAGCAGCACCTGCCCCTCCTGCCGGGCAAGCCCGCGCCCTCCCTGGACAAGCTTTTCAATGGTTACCATTGTTTCTTTGTCTGAGACCATAATATAGACTTGGCGATGACTTTGAGGTATCGCATTGGCTTAAAAGCTGAGCCCTACCGCAGTGCACTGTTTGAGTCTACCAGAGGACTACCACATGGAACAGATTAAACAAATGACCGCCTTATTTAGGGCAATTGAAAGCAGGGATGATGCACTGAAGGTTGTTCGTGATGCTGCCATTGTGCTCTGCGTGATTACTATCGCTCAAGCTGCCTTGGATTTTGTCAACAACCCCGTCTGGCTTAACACACGACTCATCGCCCCTCTGATCTTTACAGTCCTTGCTCTCGCACTCTGGGGTTTCCGCAGCCGAACGATCGCTCTAGTATTTTTAGGATTGTTCCTTATTGGTATCTTCGTACCCATTCTAATGCTGAGTGCGAAATTGCCACACGCCATGAATGACATATGGCACTCAGCTGGCGAAATCCTTCTCGGTGTTCTTGGATTCCTAGTAAGCGTTCGTGCAGTAGCAGCCACTTCTAAACTTCAACGCGAAGATGCCAGATCGGAGGCCATCGAACCCACCGCTGGCGATCTCTTGGCCGAGGTCCATCCAAGCACTCCCTTGGGTTCCATAATCCAACGGAGTCCCATCTTGAGTTGGCTCGCCGTTCTTGCCCCACCACTTCTATTCATTCCGTTGTTCTTCACGCCATTTGACATTGGCCCTGCCGCACTTCTGTGGGGGGCTGGATTCATCGCAGTGCCCATTTCTATTATGCACCTCGCAAAGTTTCTCGATATGCGGGCAGCAGGGAAGGTTCCTTTCCGGAAAGAAACACTCCGTCCACTCCTGACCATCCTGATCGTTGTTGCCGCTGTCGTGTTAGTCGTTAAATCCCGACATTCAGCCGACGAATTCGGCAGATCGCTGGCCAACCTGGCGCAGGCACAGTGCAAGACAGACGGAGTCTGCCCCACATCCCTTCGAGAATTCACGTGCACGGAATTAACGTATCGAAAAGATCGCCCGTGCCAGTTTGAAACGCTCTATGGCGAGTATGGCGCCCGGTTTTGGATCCGTTACATCATCCCGGAAGACAAGAAAAGCTTCCTCGTGTTTGTGCGGCATGACATAGATAGCGACCTCGTTTTTACCGGCGGTGTGGAAACCGAATTCACCGAGAAACTGAATAACCACTAGCAGGCACTAACAGAAAAAGGATCGGGGAGGGAGATAGTTAACCTTCGGGGCGCAACTCCACGTTGAGCAATTTGATCTTTCGATGCAAATGGCTGCGTTCGATCTGCAGGTCCTCCGCCGTGCGGGAGACATTCCAGTTATGCTCGCGGAGCTTGCGGCTGATGTATTCCCGCTCGAAGGCGTTCCGCGCGTCCTTGAGCGAGTCGAAGTTCTTGGTCGCCAGTGGGCTGGGCGCCGCCGCGGTTCCGCCTGAGGCCGTGGAGTGCGACTGCAGCAGCAGGCTGATATGGGAGGGATCGATGGTCTCGCTTGGCACCATGATCATCAGTCGCTCGATCAGGTTGCGCAATTCGCGGATGTTGCCCGGCCAGTCGTACTGCTCCAGAGCCACCATCGCCTCCGCCGTGATATTTTTCGGCTTCACCTTCTGTTCTTCCG
>Ga0247727_10020186_pt1 | contig 10220 bp, 10 predicted proteins | sample WisWelCaveWW1625_FD_202498 | JGI IMG/M metagenome (GOLD analysis project Ga0247727, IMG submission 202498) | Biofilm microbial communities from Wishing Well Cave, Virginia, United States - WW16-25 | ecosystem: Environmental > Aquatic > Deep subsurface > Groundwater > Cave microbial mat | place... | reverse complement strand
AAGCCGACTTGAGGATCTGCCTCTTGTCCGACAATCAGGGGTGCCCCCAACCTAAACCGCTCATAATTAAGCACTTGACACAGAATTTCTCATAGTTTACCATACCTGCCGTGCGGTTGCAAACCGCGCCTTTCGGGGACCTTTTTGAAAACACGCGCACCAGCGGCTTCGCACAAGAAAGTGGTGGTGGCCCTGCTGAAGGGAGAGGCCGTGCGCGGCTACTTGAACCCGGCACAACTGGGCCACACCGAGCGCGTGGACCTGCTCACCGTGGACGGTGAACACGAAGAACTGGAACTGGCCACAGTGCGCTGCATCTATTTCGTGCGCGAGTTCTCCGACGACTTTGAGCCCGTGCGCAAAGCCTTCTTCAGCCGCCCCAAAATGGATGGCTTGTGGGTGCGGCTGAAGTTCCGCGACAACGAAACGCTGGAGGGCATCGTTCCCAACGACCTGCTCGACCTGCTGGACCGCGGCGTGCAAATCACGCCGCCGGACATCAACGGCCCGAGTACCCGCATCTTCATCCCCCGCACCGCGCTCGCGGAATTGAGCGTCCTGGGCGTGGTGGGCATTGCCCGCCGGGCGCAGCGCGTGGCCGCCGCGGGCGCCGAAGCCCAGCCCAAGCTGTTCGAATCCTGAAATGGCCGGCCCTCAGTCCGCGCTCTGACGTCCCCTGCCCTTCGCCGCCCGCGGCCCAGTTCCGTATGTTAGATTTTCCCCGCAGCATTCGCAGTGAAGGAGCCTGTATGAACCTCGGCGAAATTGCCCGGCGGCTGGGATGCAATCTCGAAGGCGACGCGGCACTCGAAATCCGCGGAGTGGCCCCCATCGAGGAGGCCGAGCCCGGCGAGCTTACGTTTCTCTCCAATCCGCGCTACCAGAAAGCCGCCCGCACCACACGCGCCAGCGCCATCATCCTGGCCAAAGATGCGGGGCCGGTATCCATCGCCGCGCTGCGCTCCGATAACCCCTACCTGGATTTTGCGCGGGCCCTGGAGCTTTTCTATCAGCCGCCGCGCTACGCGCCGGGCATCCATCCCACGGCGGTGCTCGCGCCCACGGCGCGCATCGAGCCGGGCGCGCACATCGGGCCGCACTGCTTTGTGGACGCGGACGTAGAAATCGGAAAGCACGCCGTGCTGCACAGTTTCGTATGCATCTACCGCGCTGCGCGCATCGGCCACGACTTCTTCGCCCACTCCCATTGCGTGGTGCGCGAGTCCAGCCGCATCGGAAACCGGGTGACCTTGCAGAACGGGGCCATCGTCGGCACCGATGGCTTCGGGTTTGCCAAACGCGCGGACGGAAGCTGGCACAAAATCGTACAGGCCGGAGGCGTGATAATCGAAGACGACGTGGAAATCCAGGCGCACGCCTGCGTGGACCGCGCCACCGTGGGCGAGACGCGCATCCGGCGCGGCGCGAAACTCGACAACCTTGTTCAGGTCGGACATGGGTGCAAGGTCGGCGAGGACACGCTGCTGTGCGGGCAGGTCGGCCTGGCGGGCTCCACCGTCGTGGGCAACAAGGCCATCCTGGCCGGACAGGTGGGCGCCGCGGGGCACCTGGAAATCGGCGACGGGGTCACGCTGACGGCGCAGAGCGGGGTGCACAACGACGTGCCGCCCGGCTCGCTGTGGAGCGGATATCCGGCCATTCCCAACAAGGAGTGGCTGAAGTGCGTGGCGGCATTCAACCGCCTCCCTGAACTGCAAAATTCTGTGCGCGAATTGCGAGCCTCCCTGGAAGCGCTTCAGAAGAAATAGAAGTCGTAGGGGACTGCGGGCCAGAAAACAATCGAAGAATTACACGGAGGACACAAAGACACAGAGGCGCGGAGAAGAAAACTCTACGCCTGTGGCGGCCGGGGCGCCGCAGACAGGGGGATTTGATCAGCGGAGAGGCCGGAGGCCACAACGTCATGGGCGCGACGCGCCAGGGTGTCGCGATGTTCCAGCGCGTAGGAACGCGAGTCAATCGCAGGATGAAAGCGAATGGTCACCTCCCCGGGGCAGAGACCGAAGTGGCCTTTGGGCATGAGCTTGTGGGCGCCGATGACGGAAATGGGCACCACCGGAACGCCGGCACGGATGGCGATGGCGAAGGTCCCGCGTTTGAACGGCCGAATGCGGCCGTCGGGGCTGCGCGTGCCTTCCGGGAAAATCAAGAACGAAACCCCCTCGCCCAGGTAGCGGATAGCCAGATTACTGCTGGCGCGCGCGGCCCAGCGGTCCTTGCGATCTACGGGAACGAATTTGGCGAGCGTCAGGGCGCGAGAAAAAATCGGAATTCGCCACACTTCTTTCTTGCCGAGCAGCGAAACGCGCCGTGGGATGGCCGCGACAACAGCCGGGGGATCCAGGTTGCTCGTGTGGTTGGCCACAAGCATGCAGACGCCCGCGGGAATGTGCTCGAGCCCCTCGCCGCGGATGCGCACCCCCGCAAACCAGAGTGCCAACCGCGCTCCGGCGACTCCCACGCGATAGAGCAGGCCGGCATCGCCGGTCACCACACAGTGCAGGATGAAGACCGGGCCTGCAACCAGGATGTAGGCAACGAGGAAGAGTCCGACGGCAATTGTGCGGAGCATTCGCCTCTGTGGCTAATCCGTCTTACCGCGCAGAAGGCCTTCGCGGATGCGCCGGGCCTTCTCGCCGGCCTGGGAGTCTTCCTGGATTTCAAACCCTGCCTCGGTGCGGCGCCCCAGGGCGAACGAGAGTTCGGACTCCTGTCCGGCGCGCCGGATGCGCATCGTTGTAGTTTGCGCGGGCTGCCGCGAGCGCAGCCAGGCGTCCGGGTTGCGCGGGAAATCTGCGCCGCCGAGTTGCAGCAGGATGTCCCCGGCGCGGAGACCAGCCTTCTCTGCTTCGCTGCCCGGAGCTACACGGGCCACAACGGGAGAAGTCCCGGCTGAAGAGCCGCGTTCCACCTGGAACCCCAGGTCTGCGCGCTCACGCTCCAGGGAGTTGAGATTCAATCCCGCCTTGGAGAGGTACTCGCGGTACGGCAGCTCCCCGGTCCCGGCGACGTAGTCGTTGAAAAATTGCGAGAGAGCCGCACGCACCCCGTCCCTTGAGGGCGTGCGCTCCGAGCGCGAGGCAGCCGCCGCCAGTACAGCCTCCGCGGCGGCGCGGATGCCTGCGCTCTCTTCGTAGAAGCGGCCCTTCTTTGCGTACTCGCGGTCCAGATGGCGCAGCACGTGGTCGAGACTCGCGCGGTTGTCGGAAAGATCGCGCAGCAGAATATCCAGCAACAATCCCACCAACTGGCCCTTATTGTAGTAGCTGATACTCGCCACCGGGCGGTTGTGGTAGGGATATTTTTCGAGCCAGGCGTCGAGGCTGGCTTCCTCGACACTCTTCCACAGCCGCGAGGGCCGCGACTCCAGGGCGCGGATTTGGCCGGCCAGGTCTTCGTAAAATTCTTTGGGGCTGATCAGGCCGCTGCGCACCAGCGAGTAGCTGCCGTAGGTGCTGGTCACCCCTTCGGCGAACCACAGAGCGCGGGTCCAATTCTCGCGCGTGTAGTCCACGGGCTCGAGGCTCTGCGGGCGGATGCGCTTCACGTTCCAGAGATGGAAAAATTCATGCGCGCTGACACCCGTGGGCATCGTCCGGGCGCTGGTGTGGATGGCGGTGCTATTGGCGTGCTCCATCCCGCCTCCGCCGCCCTGTCCGAAGTGGTAGAAAAAAATGTATTCCTCGAAGGGGACGTCCTGCATCAATTCAACCTGATAGTTCACAACCCGAAGTAACATCTCCTCCAACTGCTTGCGGTCCGGCGACTCGCCGTGACTCACCACGCGGATGCGCGCTTTGCTGGCCTGGAAGCGAAATTCATTAAAGGTGCCGGCTTCGACGGGCGCGTCCACCAGTGCGTCGTAATTACGAGCTTTGAAAGTCGCAGTGGCATCCCCGGGTGCCAGGGGAGCTGCAACGCGCCACTCAGAGGGCATCCCAGTCAGCGCCAGGGTGACGTCCTCGCTGCGGCGGTCAGGAACATAGAGCAGGACGAGGGCGAGGTTCAGGAAAGCGTGGCTGGAGTTAAGCTGTGCGCTGAAGGCGCCCGGCTCGTCCCAAAACGCCGAGTACTGGATGCTCACCGCACCCTCACCCTGCACGCGCCAGGTTTGCTTGTCGAGTTTCACAACCGGCAGCGGGCGCCCCTGCGCATCCTGGGCGCGGACGCTTTGCACATACTGAGCGAAATCGCGGATCTGATAGAGCGCATTCCACGCCGGCATCTGGACGATCAGTTCGCGGCGCACGTCCGGGACGCTCATCATCACGCCGATCAAATGTTCTTCGCGCTGTTCCAGAGAAACGCGATAGTGGATGGTGGCGTTCGCGGCGCCGCCTGAACAAAGCAGGGCCAGAAGGAACCACACCAGACGCAGTTGCATCGCTCTCCAATTCCTCATCAGCCGCTCCGTGGAGCTTACGCGGACTGAACCGGCGCCCAGGAATACGTCCCTTCCGCGGTGATTTCCGCCGGGCCCGTGAGTTCAATTAGATCGTCCTCGCGCCAGTTGACTTCCATCTCTCCCAGCTCCAGGCCGACAACCAGGCGCCGCGATGCTCCGCGCGCCAGATGGGCTGCCACGGCGCAAGCGCACGAGCCCGTACCCGAGGCTGTGGTATGCCCTGCCCCGCGCTCCCAGAAGCGCGCCTCGATGCGCCCGGAATCTACGACGGAGACAAAGCCGATGTTGGCGCGGTCCGGAAAGGAGAGATGGATTTCCATCGCCGCGCCGAGCCGGAGCCATTCCCGGTTCGAGAAGTCCTCCCAGAATGTGATGCACTGAGGATTACCCATGGAGAGAACTGTCACGGGGAGAATTCGGCCGGCCACGTCGAGCGGGTAGTCCACGATGGGAGGCGGCCCGGGATCGCCGGACGGCAGAAACGGCACGTCTTCAGCCCGGAAGGCAGGCTTGCCGATTTCCGTGCGGAACACAAATGCCGATCCCTCCATTCTCAGAAAAAACAATTCCCGCAATCCGACGCGGGTCTCCAGTGAGATGTGGCCTTGCGTTCCAGGGTCCCGGCGGCGCATCCAGGCCGCCGCGCAGCGCAGCCCATTCCCGGAAAGTCCAGCTTCGCTGCCATCGGAATTGAAGATGCGATAGCTGGCGTCGGCGTTCGCCGACAGTCCCAGGACCACCAGGCCGTCGGCCCCGATGCCGGTGTGGCGATGGCACATGGAATGCGCCAGGGCCCACGGATCGTTGCCGCGCAACTGGGATTCTTCGATCAGCAGAAAATCGTTTCCCAGGCCGTGCGCTTTGACAAAGGGAATGGAGATGGGCTGCGGAGGCACTATTCTCTCGGGGCGTGCAGGGGGGCCACCTCGCAGCGCGGTTCGATGGCCGCGAGCTTTTCCATCAGCTTGTGCTGCTGCTGGCTGCTGACTTCCGCGTCGAACTCCATCTGAAAGTCTGCACCTACTCGATAAACCTGGAAGTGCTGCATGGTCACGCCGGCTTCCGCCAGGGCCTCCTGAGCGGGCTTCATTACCCGTTCGAGCTGCGCGGTGGTGACCCGGAAGGTCATCAGGCGGGTGGTGGGGATGAGTTTCTCTTCCAGCCAGCCCACCACGGTGAGGGAGAGCAGGATGACCACGCACAGGAACACGGAAGTCCAATACATTCCGCTGCCCACGGCCATGCCCATACTAGCAACCACGAATATGGTTGCGGCAGTGGTCAGGCCGACCACGGAGCCGCGGTCGCGAATAATCGCGCCGGCGCCGATAAATCCGATGCCGGGGATGAGTTGCGCGGCGATGCGCGTATGGTCCATGCCGCCAAAACGCGTGGACAGCTCGTCGGAGAGCACCGTGAACATCGCCGAGCCCAGGCAGATAAATAGATTGGTGCGCACCCCCGCAGGCTTGCGCTTGAATTCTCTTTCCAGCCCGACCAGGGCGCCAAGCAAAGCGGACAGCAGGACGCGGCCGACGAGTCTTCCCGTAAGGTCCATTTCCATCGTCACGGGGCACCGCCCGCCGGATTGTACTATCAGAGCTGCGGCGATTTGATGGAAATTCGCAGTCGCAAAAGGGCGCAGCCCCTCGTCCCGAAGATTCGGGACTCAGGGTAAACAAGCAGCGCCCCTAAAGAAGGAAACGAACCTGGCGCTGCAGCTCGCGTGCGCGGGCATTGATTTCTTTTCGCGTCAGGCGGCGCAGGCGTTCCACGCCGATGCGTTCGACCGCGAAGCTGCCCAGCACCGATCCGTAGATGATGGCGCGGCGGAAGGCGTCCGGATTCACGCGGCCGGAGGCCGCCAGCGCACCCATGAAGCCGCCGGCAAAGGCATCTCCGGCGCCAGTGGGGTCGCGGGGATCGCGCAGGGTATAGCCGGGCACGGAAAAGACTCCCTTGCCACTGACCATCATGGCGCCAAACTCGCCGCGCTTGATGACCAGCGTGCTGGGGCCCATTTTCAAGATTTGCTCAGCGGCTGCCAGGAGGTTGCGCCTGCCGGCCAGTTGCCGCGTCTCCTCATCGTTAATCATCAGGACATCGGTGCGCCGGAGGGTGTTGCGCAACTCGACCGGGGTGCGCTCGATCCAATAATTCATGGTATCGAGCGCCACCAGCCGCGGCCGTTTTCGCAATTGGCCGAGAACGGAAAGCTGAAGCGTGGGCTGAATGTTGGCCAGGAAAAGGTAACGCGAATCCCGGTACGCCAGAGGCAGCTTGGGCTGAAAATCGGCGAACACATTCAGCTCCGTGGCCAGCGTAACCCGGCTGCTCAAATCATCGGAATACCGGCCGGCCCAGAAAAAACTTTTCCCGCGGGCACGTTCCAGACCGCGCAGGTCAATGCGGCGGCCGCGGAATGCGGCGGCGTCCCGCGAGGTGAAGTCGTCGCCCACCACGCCCACCAGCCGCACGGGCGCGAAAAAGCTGGCGGCCAGGGCGAAATACGTGGCCGCGCCTCCGAGCGTGCGCTCAACGCGTCCCGAAGGCGTCTCCAGCGCATCGAACGCAACCGAACCCACAACCAGTAAGGACATAGCCCTCCCGATAGTCTCAGCGTCGCGCGACTCAGGTGAAGTATTTACCGATGATGGCAGCGAGGCGCTTCCGGGTGGCCGCGGGCACCAGCTTGCGGTCCGTGATGAGCGCGCTGGCCAGGGCAGTGACGCACTTGCAATCGCGTCCCGCTGGGATGGCGCGGACCGCTTCGCGCACCACGCGCTGCGCGTTCTCCGCATTTTTCAAGAGACATTCGACAATCTGCGCCCCGGTAACGGAGTCGTGGCCGGGATGCCAGCAGTCGTAATCGGTGATCATGGCCACGGTGGCGTAGCAGATTTCGGCTTCGCGCGCCAGTTTGGCTTCGGTGAGGTTGGTCATCCCGATGACGTCGAAGCGCGCGGCGCGATGGAAATTGGACTCCGCCAGCGTGGAAAACTGCGGACCTTCCATACACACGTAGGTTCCCCCGCGATGCATGCGCACGCCGGCGCGCTGGCAGGCGTCGCCCACGGCCGCGGACAGGGAGCGGCAGGTGGGTTTGTCGAAGGAAACATGCGCCACGAGGCCCGCGCCGAAGAACGTGGACACGCGGTGGATGGTGCGGTCGTAAAACTGGTCGGGGACGAGGAATTCGCCGGGCGGCAACTCTTCCTTGAGCGAGCCCACGGCGCTCACGGAGATGATGCGCTCGACACCCAGCAGTTTCATGGCGTAGATATTGGCGCGGTAGTTGATCTCACCGGGCAGGAGGCGGTGTCCGCGGGCGTGACGCGCCAGGAAGGCGACCCTCCTGCCTTCCAGTGTGCCAACGACAACGGCGTCCGACGGATCGCCGAAGGGAGTCCGGACGCGCAATTCGCGCGTGTCGGTAATCCCGGGCATCGAATACAGGCCGCTGCCGCCGATGATTCCAATGCGCACAGCTTCCTTACTTTTGGCGGCTTTCCTGCGGGACACTTTCTTTTTCATAACCTCCATCACTCGGGTTCGTGACACATCAATCCGCCTGCACCGGCTCGGGCTCAAATTTGCCATTGCGCTCGCGCAGATACGCGGCGGGCACAGCCGGGTCGTGCGCAAATAGACACAGCCACTCCTCGCGCGCCGCCTGAGGAATGATCTTTTTCTTGTTCTCGAGGGTGGTCATCGGGTACAGGTCGTAGCCCATCACCCAGGGGAACGGCAGGTGCGATGTGGTCGGCACAAGGTCGGCAAAGAAAAAGGCAGTCTTGCCGCCGCCGGTCAGCTTGACGCACTGCATATCCGCGGTGTGGCCTGGAGCGCGCACCACGCTGACTCCCGGCGCCAGCTCGACGTCGCCGGAAAGCAGCCGCCAGTTCCCTGCTTCTTCGATGGGCACAAAATTTTCGCGCAGATAGCTGGCGCGGTCGCGCTCGTTGGGCGCCAGGGCGTGCTCATATTCGCCGCGCTGGACGGCATACTTCGCGCTGGGAAAAGTCGGCACCACGCAGTCGTCCACGCGGCGCGTGTTCCAGCCGCAGTGGTCGAAATGCAGGTGCGTGTTGATGACCAGGTGGATGTCCTCCGGCTTTACGCCGCGGTCTGCTAACTGCCCGGGAAGGCGTTTTGCGCCCTCAAAGGCGTAGATATCCGCCAGCTTGGGCTCCCATTTATCGCCCGCGCCGGTTTCCACCAGGATCCATTTCCCTGCTGTGCGGATGAGCAGGCAGTTCATCCCCATAAGAATGCGGTTGCGCGCGTCCGGGGGATTCTTGCGCTCCCAGAGTGGCTTCGGAACGACGCCGAACATCGCGCCGCCGTCCAGACGGAACGTGCCGTCGTTCAAGACAAAAAATTCCAGTTCGCCGAGTTTCATACGCTGCTCAGGCGAGACCCGCGCGGGCCAGAATTTCGTTCACTGCCGCGTAGGGGTCTTTTTTCCGGTCGGCCACTTCGGCGGCCACGGCTTCCAGGGCGGTTTCGCCGAGCCGCTCACCCACGACGCGATCCAGCAGCCGCTGCTGGAGCAATTCGATCAAGCGCTGCTTCCAGCGTGCCACGCGGCCCGCCTGGCGATGCGCACTGGTCTCGAAATGCCGCCGGAAGCTGGTTATGGCAGCGGCCATTTCGGCGATTCCCTGGTTTTCCGTGGCCACGGTGCGGACCACCGGCGGACGCCAGCCATTGCGGTCGGGCGCGATGCTGAGCATGGCCTTGAGTTGCTGTTCAGCCCTGTCGGCGCCCTCGCGATCGGCTTTGTTGAGAACAAAGATGTCGCCGATTTCCATCAGCCCGGCCTTGATGTGCTGCACGTCGTCGCCCAGGCCGGGCACCAGGACCACCAGCGTGCAGTCGGCAAGGCGCGCGATATCCACTTCATCCTGGCCGACGCCGACGGTTTCAATCAGCACCGTCTGCTTTCCGGCAGCGTCGAGGAGCAGCGCCACTTCCGTGGTGGTGCGCGCCAGGCCGCCCAGAAATCCGCGGGTGCCCATCGAGCGGATGTAAATTCCCGCATCGGTGGCGTGACCCTGCATGCGGATGCGGTCGCCGAGGATGGCGCCGCCCGTGAACGGGCTGGTGGGGTCCACGGCGATAATCCCCACCTGCTGCTGCTCGCGGCGGTAGTGCGCGGCGAGGCGGTCCACCAGGGAACTTTTTCCCGTGCCGGGAGCGCCGGTGACTCCAATGAGGTAAGCACTGCCGGTGTGCGGAAAAAGCTTGCGGAGAATTTCCTCGGCCTCCGGCTGCTGGTTTTCGATGGCGGTGATGGCCCGGGCGATGGCACGGACGTCTCCCGCACGCACCTGTTCGGCCCAGTTGGAGTCTGCGTTGGGCATCTGCGGAGAGCTGCGCGGCCCTACTTCTTCCCCAGCAACTGGCGGGCGATCACCAGCCGCTGGATTTCACTGGTGCCTTCACCGATGGTGCACAGTTTGACGTCGCGGTAGAACTTTTCCGCCGGGTAGTCCTTGATAAAACCGTAGCCGCCATGGATCTGCACGCCCTCGTTCGCGATGTACACAGCGGCCTCGCCGGCGTAGAGCTTGGCCATCGAAGAATCCAGTGTAAAGCGCGCGTCGCCCCGGTCGGCGAGCCATGCGGCGCGGTAGGTCAGCAGACGCGCGGCATCCAGGCGCGTGGCCATATCGGCCAGCTTGAACTGGATGGCCTGGAATTCACTGATGGCCTTCCCGAACTGTTTGCGCTGCTTCGCGTAGCGGGCTGCGGCATCGTAGGCACCCTGAGACATTCCCAGGGCCAGCGC
>Ga0247727_10020185_pt1 | contig 10221 bp, 9 predicted proteins | sample WisWelCaveWW1625_FD_202498 | JGI IMG/M metagenome (GOLD analysis project Ga0247727, IMG submission 202498) | Biofilm microbial communities from Wishing Well Cave, Virginia, United States - WW16-25 | ecosystem: Environmental > Aquatic > Deep subsurface > Groundwater > Cave microbial mat | place... | reverse complement strand
GGATCGCACAAACAGGCTCATTCTATTCTTATGGGTAGAGTTATTGCAGTTGTCAATCAGAAAGGCGGTGTTGGAAAGACAACCACGGTCGTCAATCTATCCGCTTCTCTGGCGGTCGCGGAAAGAGAAACACTCGTTGTGGATCTCGATCCGCAGGGGAACACGACGAGCGGTCTCGGAATTTCGAAAAGCCATCCGGACAACATTTATCATTCGCTCTTGTTTTCAAAACCGATTGTCGAAATTTATTTAACCACGCAACTGGAGCACCTGAAGCTGGTTCCTTCGCATCGTGATTTGACCGGAGCAGAGATTGAATTGCACTCAGTTACAGAACGGGAATACCGTCTCAGGAGTTTGCTGGCGCCCGTGCGTGGGCACTTCGAATTCATCCTGATTGATTGTCCTCCTTCACTGGGACTCCTGACGTTGAATGCATTAAGCGCTGCTGATTCGGTCCTTGTTCCGATTCAGTGCGAGTATTTTGCCCTGGAAGGACTCGCTGATTTGCTCGAGACCCTGAGGCGGATTCAACATCAATTGAACCCGGCTTTGAGTATGGAAGGGATTCTCCTTACCATGTACGACGAACGAACAAATCTGTCTCGCCAGGTCAGGGAAGACTTACTCAAACACTTTGGCGACTCTCTTCTGAAAACCGTGATTCCCAGAAATATCCGGTTGGGGGAGGCGCCATCCTTCGGTAAACCGGTCTTGTTGTATGACATCAAATCAAAAGGGGCGGAAGCATATCTGCATCTTGCCCGGGAGATTATCACTCATGGCCACGAAAAGAAAAGCGCTCGGTAGAGGGCTTGGCGCCTTGCTTCCTTCGGTTCCTGCCGGCTCTGCAGAAAAGACATTTCTGGAATTGCCGGTAGAAGACATCATTCCAAACAAATACCAGCCGCGAACGACTTTTAACGAAGAATCTATGAATGAACTGGCACAGTCCATCAAAAGTGACGGAGTCATACAACCGGTTATAGTTCGGCGAAGTGGAGCTCAGTATCAACTGATTACCGGAGAGCGACGATGGCGTGCCGCGAAAAAAGCCGGATTGAAAACGATCCCTGCAGTAATTCGTGACGTTAGCGAATTCCGGACCCTTGAATGGGCCCTGATCGAAAACATTCAACGCCAGGATCTGAATCCAATTGAAGAAGCAACGGCATACGCGTCTCTCATAGACGACTTCCACCTCACCCAGGAAGAACTGGCTCAAAGAGTCGGAAAAGACCGGTCTTCTATCGCTAACTATCTGCGTCTATTGAAGTTACCGGCCGACATTAAAGGGATGATTCAACGTCACGAACTGTCCACGGGGCATGCAAAGGCCCTGACCGGTCTGGAAAAAGCGAAAGACCAGCTAGAGCTGGCCCGCAGAATTATCCAGGAACAACTCAACGTTCGGCAGGTCGAAAACCTGATTCGCGGTTGGAAATCAGATCGAACCAAAACCAGCAAGTCGAATCGGTCCGTTCAAACTCAGGATCCCAATTTGCGCGCCGCACAGCAAAAGCTTCAGGAGTATCTGGGCACCAAAGTCTCCATTGGCGCGGCTAAAATCGAGATCCACTTCGAAAACCAGGACGATTTGATCCGAATCTACGATCTGTTGCTCAAAGATTAAGTTGAACTTTGTACCGCCGGCGTACGAGGCTGTGAAAAAATCCCCATACCAGTGGTAGCAGGCGTCCCTGCCAATTTCTCGTCGATCAGGCTAGCGGGCACGGAGGCCCGCTGCCACGGATCAGGAATTTTTCACGAGTTCGGGGACAGTTTCGGGCGTCTCTCCCGGTTTCTGCAAAATGGATGATTTACATTTCATATAGAATTGAATATCATAGGTGCAGTCGTAGTGTTTTTAATTGGAAAAGGTTTGAGGAGTAAGTCGTGAAAGTACTACTAATTAATCCGCCGGCAACCATGACGTTGTCGGGGAATTTACCGCAGGTTGTCGATGAAGAGCGGGGATTTAATCCGCCTCTCGGCATTTTGTATCTGGCCGCCTTTCTTCGGCGTGAGAAAGTTTGTGATGTTGAAGTCATTGATGCGCAGGTTGAAGAGCTTGACTTTCCGGCATTAAAAGAACGGATTCGCAAAGTCAGTCCGGACCTTGTCGGAATCAGTGCGATGACGTTTACGCTTCTGGACTGTATCCGCACGGCCCGTATTGTAAAGGAGCTTCACCCCGGGATTCCGATCGCTTGGGGCGGTTCTCACATTCATATTTATGCCGATGAAATGATCCGGTTGCCTGAAGCGGACTTTTGCTTTACCGGTGAAGGCGAACACGGTTTTACCGAGCTCCTCCGAGTTTTGCACAAGCCTGAGGAGTGGGACAAGATTCAAGGCCTGGTCTTCCGCAGAAACGGTAAGGTCGTTCGCACTCCTACGCGAAAGCTTCTGGCAAACGATGATCTCGACTTGCTTCCGTTTCCGGCGCGCGATCTGGTTCCCTATCACAAGTACAGTTCGGTGATGGCGAAACGAGATCCCATCACAACCATGTTCACCAGCCGGGGCTGCCCGTTCCGGTGCAGCTTCTGCGATCGTCCCCATCTTGGAAAGAATTTCCGGGCGAACTCTCCGAAGTACGTTGTCGACGAAATGGAAGAATGTATCAACATGGGAATTCGCGAATTCCTTATCTATGACGACACGTTCACTGTTGATAAAAAGAGAGTTCACGCCATTTGTGACGAGATTCTCCGTCGCAAACTGGACATCGGCTGGGATGTTCGCGCAAAGGTGAATACCATCGATGCCGATTTGCTCAAGCACATGAAGGCCGCCCACTGTGAACGCATCCATTACGGCGTTGAAGCTGGAACCGATCGAATCATGAAGGTGCTGCGTAAGGGCATTACAACTGAAGAAACGCTGAAAGTGTTCCGGATGACCAGAGAAGCAGGCATTGATACGCTTGCTTATTTCATGATCGGTTCACCGTCTGAGACGCGGGAAGAAATCCAAAAGACCTTCCAGTTCATGCGCGACATTGATCCCGACTACACGCACATCACCATATTGACGCCATTTCCTGCCACCGAAATCTACTATCAGGGCCTCAGTAGCGGAATTCTAAAAGAAGACTACTGGAAGAATTTCGCGATGGATCCGACACCGGATTTCAAGCCAAAATTCTGGACTGAGATGCTGAGCGAGCAGGAATTGAACGAACTGATCGTTGATGCGTACAGATCATTTTATTCGCGACCATCGTATATCTTCAAAAAGATGGTGCAATTGCGAAGCTTTGCCGAACTGCGCCGAAAAGTAAGAGCCGGATTCCGTATTCTCACCATGTCGCCGGCTCCCGCTTCTGCGTAATCAACGTAATCAACGTAATCAACGTAATCAACGACAAAACCTTGACCTGTCGGATACCGTGTGCTAGATTACTTGCTTTGCTTTTGATGCGAGGCGAAGTGTGGAACACGGAATCACTCACGAAATTACTCTCCTTGTTTTACAGTTCGCTTTTATCATTCTAATAGCCCGTATTTTCGGGGAGTTCTTTGAAAGATTCTTGAAGCAGCCCGGGGTTCTGGGCGAACTGATAGCGGGTGTTGTGTTTGGTCCTTATTTGCTCGGCGCCGATCTTTCATTTCCCGGATTGGGGCCGTTGTTTCCTGCCTTATCTCCGGACTCACTGGAAGCAAGATCGAATGTTCCTATTCCGTTACCGCTTTATTCAATCGGACAAATCGCTTCCATCCTTTTGTTGTTTATGGCCGGACTGGAAACCAATCTCGCCACTTTCCTCCGTTTTGCGGGGAAAGCCAGTGTGGTCGGCGCTGCCGGGATCATTATTCCCTTTGTTCTGGGAGATTTCGCAACCATCTGGTTCGGTTTTGCGGATGGTTTTTTTCATGCGCACGCCCTCTTCATGGGTGGAATCATGGCTGCAACCTCTGTGGGAATCACAGCCCGCGTTCTGAGCGATATCAAGAAACTCGATACACCTGAAGGAATTACGATTCTTGGGGCCGCAGTCGTGGATGACGTTCTCGGAATTCTGGTTCTTGCCATTATTGTAAATCTGGTCGATTCCGGAACTGTTGAGCTCGCATCCGTTGCGCTGATTGCGATCAAAGCCATTGGAATCTGGTTAGGCCTTTCTGCATTTTTTGTTTTAACGGCGCCGTGGCTCACCAGATTCTGGTCCTGGTTTCGAACGCCGGGTTCGGGGCTGGTGCTTACTGTTTTTGCTTGCATGCTTGCTGCGGTGATTTGCGAAAGTGTCGGGCTTGCGATGATCATTGGCGCCTACAGTGTTGGTCTCGCATTTTCAAATACGCCCATTGCTGAAAAGCTGGTCGAAGAAATGCGGGGTGTCTATCATCTATTTGTCCCGGTATTCTTTGTGGTTCTTGGAATGCTGGTGAATGTTGACATAATGCAGAATGCGCTTGTGTTCGGACTGGTGATCACTGTACTAGCGATTGCCGGAAAGGTCGTGGGTTGCGGCGCTGCGGCATTGGGCGTCGGCTTCAACACGACAGGCGCCTACAGAATCGGAATCGGCATGATGCCCAGAGGTGAAGTGGCTTTGATCATTGCGGGGTACGGTCTGACCAGGGGAATTGTGACGCAGGATATGTTCGGAGTGGCAATTCTTATGACTCTGCTGACAACCGTCGCCGCCCCAATTTTGCTGGTGCCCGCATTCAAGACGGACCGAAAGGGCCTCAAGGAGAAAGTTTCCCGTGTACATTGAGATCCATGGTTCCGAACAAAGAATGGATGACATCCGGCTTGCATTTCAGGACCAACTGGAGAAAGCAGGCTTTGAGGAAGTATCGAAGTTCGGCTCGATGGATACAGGTGTTTTAATCAGCTATATTAAGCAGGACTTTATTGTGAGCATTCAGGTAACCGGGGAATCGGAATTGAATGACAGCAAGCTCAGGGTTGAAACAGAGCAGGAAATGGACGAGATTCGACTGCTTTGGGATTCTGCGTTAATTGTGTATGCTATCGAGGTCCTGAAACAGATCAAGAGCTTTGCGCAGGATGTAAACCGGGTAGATCAGGGGATCAAGTAATATGGAAATTTTCCCGAATTGGACGACCATACCGATAGTTTTTTTCTTGATCCTTTTGACGTTTATACTGAACAGAACGTTTTTCCGGCCCCTGGGAAAGAAGCTTGAGGACAGGGAAAAGCTCATTGGGGGCGCGCGTGTCGAGGCGGAGCAGATACGCAGAGCCTCACAGGAGCGTGTGCTTGAATTTGACCGCAAGCTGCGCGAAGCGAGAAGGGAAGCTGACCAGCAACTGGCTCAGGTAAAAAATGCCGCGCTTGGCGAGAAAGCCGGCATTGTTTCAGCACAAAGAAAGGATACGGAAAAGATGCTGAGTGACGCGCGGGCCGAAATCAAAACGAAAACAGATGAAGCGCGCCGCACTCTGGAACTTCAGGCCCAGCTGTTTGCCTTTCAAATTGCGTCTCGAATATTGAAAAGACCCGTTCAACGGAAGAGGCCTGTATGAAAAAAACACTTTTATTACTGTTAATTCTGGGAGTTCTGGGTGGGGCCTTTTCGGTAACCTTGCCCGTTCTGGCCACTGAAGCCAGTTCCAGCGAGACGGGTCACGCCGGCGGTGGGCACGAACAGTCCTGGTGGGATATTGCGGGACAATGGTTTAATTTTGTTGCGCTGGTTGCTATTCTTTATTTATTTCTTGCCAGATCGATCAAAGTTCAGGAAAAATTCAAGCATGATGCCGACGAAATCCGGAGCAGCATTGAAAGCGCCCGGGAAGCCAAAGAAGAAGCAGAGCGTCATTTGAAAGAGCTGGACGAACGCATGGCCGGAATGAACGAAGATATTGCAAGAATTAAAGCGCAGGCCGTTCATGAAGCGGAAGAAGAAAAGAAGCGGATCCTGGAATCGGCCCAGGGCGAAGCGAAACGAATTGTGGAAGTCGCGCACCGTGAAATTGACAGCGAAGTCCGGCTTGCGCGCAAACAACTCCGAAAACATGTTGCCGATCTTGCTGTCGGCCAGGGCGCCCGGATCATCGCAGAAGAAATTACAGAAGATGATCAACACCGTTTGATCAACGATTACATCGAAGGATTCGGAAAATGAAACGCGATATTCTCATCAGCACCGTGGCACGCCGTTATGCCAGGGCCGCGCTCAGCGTTGCGATCAAACAAAGAAATTTTACTACACTATTAGAAGAGCTGGAGAATTTCAAAAACCAGATGGATTCAACTCCGTTGCTCCGGACTCTTTTTATGAATCCTGCAGTTTCGTCCGAGGCCAGGCAGAAAGTATTAACGGAACTTTGCGGACGAATGAAGTTTCAGGACCTGACGTTTAATTTTTTGAAAACTCTTATTCACAGGGACCGTCTGGGTTTTCTGCAACAGGTGATCGTTTCTGCAGAACAGCAGTTTCTGGAAAAGCAGGGAATCATGGTTGTGGAAGTGATCACGGGCAAACGCCTTTCTCCTGATGAGGAAACGCGATTGGTCGACAGGTTACAGATGTTTACCGGAAAAAGAGTTCAACTGGAAAACCACGTGGATGCGGCCATGATTGGTGGTGTTGTGACGCGTATCGGAACAACGCTCTATGACGGCAGCGTGCAGGCGCAGCTCGAACAATTGAAAGCGAAGATTCAGGAGGCATAATGGCAGCAACCATTCGAGCCGAAGAAATTACGTCGATTATCCAGCAGGAGATCGAAGGATATCAGACGATTCTCGATGTAAAAGAAGTCGGAACCGTGCTGTCGGTCGGTGATGGCATCTCCCGTATTCACGGTCTGGAAAAAGTAATGTACGGTGAGCTGATCGACTTCCCGCATAATGTTGTGGGAATCGCCATGAACCTGGAAGAAGATAACGTGGGCGCGATTCTGCTCGGTGAATTTGCCCGAATCAAAAGCGGTGATCAGGTGAAGCGCACGAAGCGGATCATGTCGGTTCCAGTCGGAGAAGAGCTGGTTGGTCGCGTGATCAATGCCATTGGTGAGCCTCTTGACGGTAGAGGCGCTCTTCTTTCGAAGGAATTTGCTCCGATTGAAAGATTGGCTCCCGGCGTCATTGACAGGCAGTCGGTTAAGGAACCGTTGCAAACGGGATTGAAGGCAATTGATTCGATGATACCGATCGGGCGCGGGCAGCGCGAGCTCATCATCGGCGATCGTCAAACAGGGAAAACGGCAGTCGCGGTCGATACAATCCTGAATCAGAAAGACAGTGAAGTTATTTGTATTTATGTTGCTATTGGACAAAAGAATTCCACCATCGCTCAAGTCGTGAAGACACTTCAGGATAACGATGCGATGCGGTACAGCATCGTTGTGGCGGCGCCGGCAAGCGATGCTGCAGCCATGCTGTATCTTGCCCCATATGCCGGTTGTACGGTTGGCGAGTACTTCCGCGATAAAGGTAAGCACGCGCTTGTTATCTACGACGATCTGTCCAAACACGCAGCTGCTTATCGCGAGATCTCGCTTGTTTTACGGCGTCCTCCCGGCCGCGAAGCGTATCCGGGCGACGTTTTTTATTTACATTCGCGACTGCTGGAACGCGCTGCCAAATTGAATGATGAAAAGGGCGCCGGGTCACTTACAGCGCTTCCCATCATTGAAACCCAGGCGGGTGACGTGTCCGCGTACATCCCGACAAATGTTATTTCAATCACGGACGGGCAAATTTATCTTGAGTCGGATTTGTTTTATGCGGGTATTCGTCCTGCCATTAACGCCGGCATTTCCGTTTCACGCGTGGGCGGCGCCGCGCAAATCAAGGCCATGCGCCAGGTTGCAGGTATGTTGCGACTGGATCTTGCCCAGTATCGTGAACTCGCTGCCTTTGCCCAGTTCGGATCCGATCTGGATGCTGCAACGCAAAGACAGCTCGCTCGCGGCGCACGGTTGACCGAAATCCTCAAACAAAAGCAATACGCTCCGGTTCCTGTTGAAAAGCAGATTCTCATCATTTATGCGGCAACCAATGGTCATCTGGACGACTTGCCTGTCGCTTCCGCCGGAAAATTTGAAAAAGAGCTTTTTGAGTTCATAGATAATCAGAGGCCGCAGCTCGGGAGATTGATTCTTCAAAAAAGACAAATTGATGATGAAGTAAGAGATGCAGTGAATGAGGCCCTGGGCGATTTCAAAGCCCGTTTTACGGAGAGCATGAAGAAATAATATGCCGGCGCTTATTGATCTTCGTAGAAGAATTCGCAGCGTAAAGAGCACGCAGCAAATCACGAAAGCCATGAAAATGGTTTCGGCAGCAAGACTGCGTCGCGCTCAGGAACGGATGATGGCCTCACGACCGGTTTCCGCAAGAATGCTGGATGTTCTGACAAGCCTGGCCACCCGGGCAGATCCGGAAAATCATCCGTTGTTGAAAGTGAAAGGCGATCGCAATGTGGAGCTCATGCTGGTGACAGCCGACCGCGGGTTGTGCGGATCATTTAATGCGAACCTGATCAAAGCAGCATTGCATTTTCTCGATGAAAGACAGGATTTTAATCTCAGCCTGCATCTGGTCGGCAAGAAAGGCTATGAGTTTTTCAAAAAACGTAAATATCACATCTCAAATTACTATCTGAGCGTTTTTAGAAATCCTCAGGCGCATCACGCAAAAGAAATTGCAGAAAAGACGATCCATTCCTATCTGGATGGAAACCTTGATGCGATCTATATCGTTTACAACGAATTCAAATCGATGATCCAGCAACGGATCGTGGTTCAGCGGTTGTTGCCGCTGGAAAAACTGCCGGAACCGACAGCAGAGCAATCGCTGGATTACATTTACGAGCCGGATGCTCCGAAAATATTCGATCGCCTTTTACCGTTGCATCTGGAAATCCAGATATTCCACGCTCTTCTGGAATCTGCTGCCGCCGAGCACGGAGCGCGAATGGCCGCGATGGATTCGGCAACCAGGAATGCAAAAGATATGATCGAATCGCTGACTCTGACGATGAACAAGATTCGTCAGGCCGGCATCACGAGAGAAATTATTGAAGTTGTCAGTGGCGCTCAAGCGCAGTGACCGGCGGGCAGGGACGCCCGCCCCACAAATAACAGCTGTATAGAGGTCAAAAATCATGATGACACCGGATTTTGAATATAAAGGCATCGGATCAATCGTTCAGGTGATCGGGCCTGTAATCGATGTTGAGTTTGAAGACGAACAGCTTCCCCATATTTACAACGCCGTTCGTATTTTTGATGAGAGCGCGAACAACGTAAACGTCGATATCTATGCAGAGGTCGAACAGCATCTGGGCGAAAACCGCGTTCGGACAGTTGCTATGGAACCGACGGAAGGATTGATTCGCGGCATGAAAGTGTACGATCTGGGAAATCCGATCAGCGTTCCCGTAGGTCGTGGAACACTCGGTCGCATCATGAACGTCATCGGTAAACCGGTTGATAAACTCGGACCCATTGTTTCGGAGAAACTCTATCCGATTCACAGACTGGCTCCCACCGTGGACCAGCAGGATACGAGCATGTCGATGCTCGAAACAGGAATCAAGGTGGTTGATCTCCTGGAGCCTTACCTGAAGGGCGGAAAGATCGGCCTGTTTGGCGGCGCGGGCGTGGGAAAAACCGTCATCATCATGGAGCTGATCAACAACATTGCCAAACAGCACGGTGGGTTTTCCGTGTTCGCTGGTGTCGGCGAACGGACTCGTGAAGGAAATGATCTCTGGATCGAAATGAAAGAATCCGGCGTTATCGAAAAGGCCGCTTTGATTTACGGCCAGATGACCGAACCACCCGGCGCCAGATTGCGTGTCGGCCTCACTGGATTAACGGTTGCGGAATATTTCCGCGATGAAGAAGGACAGGACGTGCTTCTCTTCATCGACAACATTTTCCGGTTTACTCAAGCCGGTTCCGAAGTGTCCGCTTTGCTCGGGCGCATGCCTTCAGCCGTAGGTTACCAGCCGACACTGGCAACCGAAATGGGCGAACTTCAGGAACGCATCACTTCAACCAAGAAGGGTTCCATTACATCTGTTCAGGCTATTTACGTTCCTGCGGACGACTACACAGATCCGGCTCCTGCGACTGCATTTGCGCACCTGGACGCAACGACCTATCTGTCTCGTCCCATCATGGAGCTCGGCCTCTATCCCGCTGTGGATCCGCTGGCTTCCACATCACGAATACTGGATCCGCGCGTTGTGGGTGACGAACACTATTCTGTTGCGCGCGCCGTACAAG
>Ga0247727_10020184_pt1 | contig 10221 bp, 9 predicted proteins | sample WisWelCaveWW1625_FD_202498 | JGI IMG/M metagenome (GOLD analysis project Ga0247727, IMG submission 202498) | Biofilm microbial communities from Wishing Well Cave, Virginia, United States - WW16-25 | ecosystem: Environmental > Aquatic > Deep subsurface > Groundwater > Cave microbial mat | place... | reverse complement strand
CATCCGAGTTAAAGATGATACCATCATTGTTACCTTTTATAATGCTCCTGAGGCGAACGCCTTAAGAGAACATTACGAGAATTTGCCTCAGAAACTGGAAGCGGAAGGTATTAACCCAAAAGTTCCACGGCTATACAATTTCAAAGTCGATTTCCGCTTCAAATGAATGCACATGGGTCAAATAAATACCCGTGAAAAAATCGCTGCTCGGGCGGGACTCGGAGCGGGGAAAATCGCCGCAACCACCATTCGCTACCAGTTGCCGAAAACGACCCAGGTGGTGCTTAAGATCTACAATACCTTTGGCCAGGAGGTGCGCACGCTGGTCAATGCGCGACAGCCTGCCGGTGTGAACTCGGTGGTGTGGGATGGCAAGGATGAGTCCGGCAAGGAAGTGAGTTCGGGCATTTACATTTATCGCCTCCAAACAGGGGAGTCTATACAGAGCCGCAAGCTGTCTTTCGTGCGGTGATTTTGCATGCCGACGGAGGTTTGAAATACTAACGCCGGGAACGTCAAATATTTATAGATCAGCTTACGCGTACACGATCATTGTATAGAATGATCAATTTATCGCGCAACTCTTCATCGTTGGTTGTTTGCAAGAACTGCTCAAGACGGGCGGAAACCCATTGCCAGCGCTGCGGATGGAGTTTTAACCGAATAACGCCAGGATGATGTTCGGGTAAAGGCAGTTCTTGGTAGTCGCCAATGCCTGCGTCGAAGGTGATCAGTGTGCGTCCACCAGTAACGGACGTATCAAGAACAAACTCATCTTCGCGCCTTGCCAGTCCGATTTCAGAAGTATGAAGAATATCGTACCCCAGTTTTCTGAGCGCGAGAACGGCGCGAAACCGAACATTTTGATCGACCAGAAATTTCATCACGCCACGACGGTTTCAAGTTCAGCTATGGGATACCACTCTTTTTCTTTGATAACGTCATTGGCAAAGACGACGCAAGCCAAAACATCTTCAGCCGTAATGCCTGGAAAGTCTTGAAGTATCTCCGACATCGGCAGACCTTCGGCAATCGCCGCCAAAATGTTGGTCACCATGATGCGCGTACCTTTGATGCAAGGCTCGCCGTGGCAAATTTTCGGATTGATTGAGATGCGTTCGTGCAAGTCCATTTTGAGCGCTCCAGAATTTGACTTTTGTTCTGATTTATGCCATAATATACGAACCCAATATCAAAAAATCAAGCTTCAGTAAACACGATGAAAGAGCGCCGCTAAAAGATGACTCAAACCATTCGGTGATAGCCGACTTAAAGTCGGCTTACAACTTTTAGCTTGATGATTCATCATCAAGCTCTCTAACCTCAACCAAGGAGACACAAACATGAAACGTTTGCTTTCTCTCTTCGCCATCGTTGTCCTGCTTGGAGCACAAAGCCTTCAAGCGCAGTGGATTCAAACCAATGGACCTTACGGGTGCAATATTCAGTGCCTTGCCGTGAACGACTCGAATCTCTTTGCGGGAACTGATGGCGGCGTGTTTCTTTCCACCAACAACGGCACAAGCTGGACCGCCGTCAATACCGGCTTGACGAACACTGCTGTTGTTTCTCTTGCCGAGAACGGCTCGAATCTCTTTGCGGGAACTTCTGACGGCGTGTTTGTTTCCACCAACAACGGCACAAGTTGGACCGCCGTCAATACCGGCTTGATGAGCACTTTTGTTACGTCTCTTGCCGTAAACGACTCGAATCTCTTTGCAGGAACTGAAGGCGGGGGGGTGTTTGTTTCCACCAACAACGGCACAAGCTGGACGGCCGTCAATACCGGCTTGACGAACATTGCTGTTAGGTCTCTTGCCGTGAACGACTCGTATCTCTTTGCGGGAACTCTTGGCAGTGGCGTGTGGCGTCGTCCGCTATCAGAGATAATTATTGGAGTTGGAAAATGATTTCAGTCAAGCACCAGTTGGTTTTACGTTGGAACAAAACTATCCCAACCCGTTCTGGAGCGGAGCGACATCCCGCGCTCCCAACGCGGGAAATCCCCAAACCACCATTCGCTACCAGTTACCGAAAACGACCCAGGTCGTGCTCAAGATCTACAACACCTTTGGCCAGGAAGTGCGCACGCTGGTCAATGCGCGACAGCCTGCCGGTATGAACTCGGTAGTGTGGGATGGCAGGGATCAGTCCGGCAAGGAAGTGCGTTCGGGCATTTACATTTATCGCCTCCAAACGGGAGAGTCTATACAGAGCCGCAAGCTGTCTTTCGTGCGATGATTTTCCATGCTGTGGCGCATAGCGCAGAGGGCAAAGCGCATGGCGCCATCGTTAAAATTTAAAACGCCGGAGGCGTGAAATGTTTATAGGCCAACGCCACCATGAAAATTTAGAACGCCGGGGGCGTGATATGCTCATAAAACGAGGTCTTGATCAATAGGCACCACAACACATGCCACCCCGATGGGGTTTACGGTTCGTTCTTATGTCACAGTTCTATAAACATCTCAACCCTACGGGTTTTGAAAATTATTATTTGTCAGAGGTTTTCTTCCGTTGGTAAACTGAATCATTGACCATTACCATGAAAAAACTCCTGCTCCTCATTTTCATTCTCGCGAGCGGCACGAAGCTCGAACCGGCGCAGCCTCAAGGCCAAGCCGCGCAACCGAAGACTTCGGACTTCGCGACCTCGAACTCTCGAACACCCGAGTTCGGCCTTCCCTTCATCCGCAACTATAGCCCAAAAGAATACCATGAGCACGATCAAAACTGGGCCATCATTCAGGATCTCCGCGGCGTCATGTATTTTGGCAATACCGCCGGCCTGCTCGAATACGACGGCGTTTCATGGCGCACGATAAAAATGCCCAATGCCTCCACCGTTCGCTCTCTCGACCGAGATCACAATGGCCGGGTTTATGTCGGGGCCGTCGGCGATTTCGGCTATTTAGCGCCGGATGCGATCGGGCAAATGCGATTTGTCTCGCTGCTGAATCTCGTGCCGCCCGAAGACCGTGCGTTTATTGATGTGTGGGAAACTCATGCCGCGCCGGAGGGTGTTTACTTTCAAACTTACACACACCTGTTTCGTTACACCCATCTGAAATCGCAGCCCCTCCCGGCCGGTCAAGATCAAGAGCCGGAGCATGGTTTGATCAAAGTCTGGAAACCGTCTGCTTCCTTTATTGCTTCGTTTCTGGTACGTGGCCGGTTTTATACTCGCCAACGGGAAATCGGGCTGCAGCAAATGGTCATCGCGGATTCTTCCGGAAGCGATTCCTTGCGGCTTGTGCCTGGTGGAGAAAGATTTGCGCAAGCAAGCATTGCTTTCATGCTGCCGTACGGCGAGGAAAGCATTCTGCTCGGCGCGGGAAATCAGGGTTTTTTATTGTACGATGGAATTTCTTTTCAGCCCTTCAACATAGAGATCGAGGCGTTTCTACGTGAGAATCGGCTCTATACCGCCGCTCTTTTGCAAAACGGTTCATCCTGGGCGGCATTGGCAACGCTCAACGGTGGTGTAGCCATCATTGACCAACAGGGACGTTTCCTCAAGCTCCTGGACAAAGGCGCCGGCTTGCAGGACAATATCGTCTATTCCGTCTTTTTTGATCGTCAAGGCGCGTTGTGGCTGGCCCTGAATAGAGGTATTAGCCGGGTTGAATTTCCCTCGCCGCTTTCGCTCCACGGTGAAAAGACCGGGCTACAAGGTCCGGTGCAGTCGATTCTCCGGCACCAGGGAACTTTGTATGCAGCGACTTTTCTGGGCATTTTTTATTTGCCTGCCCGGCAAATGTCAGGGGCATCATTGCAACAACTGCATTTTCAGCCGGTATCGGGCCTTGCGACGGAAAATTGGTCTCTGCTCTCCACAGGTAACGTTTTGCTCGCGGCAACCAGCGCCGGTATTTACCAGATTGACGGTGATCGGGCGACTTTGGTCAAAGGATTGGAGTATAAATCGCCGTATATTCTTTATCGCTCCAAACACGACACCAGTCGCGTTTATATTGGATTAAAAACCGGCCTGGCGTCTTTGCGGTATGATCGCAACGCTTCCAGGTGGATCGACGAAGGAAGAGTCGAGGAAATTGAGGAAACGATTCGCTCCATCGCCGAGAGCGAGGACGGCAAATTGTGGCTGGGCATATATCCTCGCGGCGTTTTGCGGCTGGATTTCACCACGGCCAAAGCTCGGCAAAATCCCCAAATCGAGCGCTTTGATTCGCAGCATGGCCTGCCCGCGGGAGGGGTTCATGTTTATGCAACCACGGCTCATCCTGTTTTTACAACTGAAGTGGGACTCTTTCGCTTTGACGAAGAGACGCAAAAATTCTTTCCGGATTCAACCTTCGGAATCGAGGGTTCGCGGCGGCACGGCAGTTTCGTGGAAGACCGCTCGGGCAACGTCTGGCTGGAATCAGGGCCATCCTCGGAAGTAAACGGCCGTTTGAGCGTCTGCCTTCACCAAGCGGATGAAACTTATGTGTGGCAACGAGCTCCCTTTCTAAGGGCGCCTGAAGGCGTGATCACGGCCATCTACCCCGAGGATGATGGCACAACCTGGTTCGGCGGGTCGGAGGGATTGATGCGTTATGATGCCCATGTTGCAAAGGATTACGATCTGGAATACCCCGCGCTGGTTCGCCGGGTAACTGTTCATGAAGATTCGGTTATCTTTGGCGGCGCGACTACGGTCGAGGCGTCTTCGCCCGTCACCCATCGCTCTTCGCTCATCGCTCCACGCCCTTTGCTCTCCTACGCCCACAACGCCCTGCGCTTTGAATTTGCCGCCCCCAGCTTTGACGCAGAATCTGAAAATCAATTTCAAACTTATTTGGAGGGATTTGACCAAGGCTGGTCGCCGTGGAACAAAGAAACCCGGCGCAACTACACCAATCTTCCCGAAGGAGAGTACCGGTTTCGCGTGCGTGCCAGGAATGTTTACGAGCACGAAAGCCGCGAAGGGATTTATGCTTTCAAAATCCTGCCGCCGTGGTACCGCAGTTGGTGGTCGTATGCCTTTTATGGGCTGGTTTTGGCCGCAGGTGGCTTCGCGATGGATCGCATCCAACGCCGGCGCTTGATCAAAAAAGAGCGTGAGCGCGCGGAAGCGGAACGCAAAGAGCTGGATCTAAAAAAAGCTGAAGAGCTAAAAGCCGCCTATAACAAATTGCAGGAAGCCCACGAACGTTTGAAAACCACCCAACAACAATTGATAACGCAGGAAAAGCTCGCCTCGCTCGGCCAGCTCACCGCCGGCATCGCGCACGAGATCAAGAACCCGCTGAATTTTGTGAACAACTTTGCCGTGCTGTCGGTGGATTTGGCGAAGGAGCTGCGGGAGGAGATTGTGAAGCGAAGGGCGAAGAGCGATGGGCGAGGGGACAGGCGAAAAGCGAGGGAGCAGGGTGAGGAAGGCGATGACTTTGCGAATATCGAGGAGATTCTCGACACGTTGGTGCAAAACGCCGAGAAGATCAATCACCACGGCAAGCGCGCCGACGGCATTGTGAAGAGCATGATGCAGCACGCGCGCGGCTCCTCCGGCCAGCGCGAAGTCGTGGATATCAATCACTTGCTGGACGAAGCGGTGAATCTCACGTATCACGGCATGCGCGCCAACGATGCTGCTTTCAACATCACGATTGAAAAGGATTACGACGAAACCATCGGCAAGCTCAGCGTCGTGCCGCAAGATTTGAGTCGCGTGTTTTTGAATGTGATCAATAACGCCTGTTTTGCTGCTCATCAAAAGAAGAAAGAGAATCGCGAGGTTTTCTCGCCAAAATTGTCGGTATCGACCAAGAATTTAAATGGCAGAATCGAAATCCGCATTCGCGACAATGGCAACGGCATTCCGGCTGAAGTGCGCGAGAAAATTTTCAATCCTTTTTTCACCACGAAGCCAGCGGGGCAGGGAACAGGTTTAGGTTTGTCGATTAGTCATGACATCATCGTGCAACAACATCACGGGGCAATCAAAGTGGAAACCGAAGAAGGGAAGTTCACAGAGTTCGTGGTGCGGTTGCCATGTAGAGCAGAGGGCGACAAGCTGTGACCTCTAAAAGTTCAAGCCGCTTGTGGCATCAGGTCGGGCTGTCTGATTGTTGCCATTGGAATGATTTGATGTTCGTGAGCCGGAGCATAGCCGCTCAGTTTCAGAAATTCTGCTAACGGCGCCATTTGCAGCATTTTCCAAATTTTATCGCGAGCCTCATCTGGCCATTCATCCGTCAACAATTGAAAATGCACTTCGCCATACGGGTTCGCTTGCAAAAGACGCGAAAAACTGATGATGCTTAAGCTCAAAGGCTCGCTTGTCTCCCAGGCAAAGCGCAAGATGATGCTTTCAGTTAATTCCACCGCGCCGGTCGCTTCGTCAGGCTGGAAAATAATCTCCAACACATCACCGTCGCGATCATACTCATACCAGGCCGTCTTGAATGCCGCTAAACGGCGGGCGCAAGGTGACACACCTTAAACGGTAGACGAAAGCTTGCGGGTCTTGTGGTTGTTGCCGCCGCTTTCCACGCCGAACGGTATTGAGAACTTCATCCAAATGATTTCTGAGCTCGCGATGCCGGATCTTGATGTGTTCCCACTGCTCCTCAGTGAGATAGATTTCGCGTCCGTCGCTATCATGCACAAACCATTTACGCATAAGAAGTCCGGCTGGTTGAACGAGAATTTACATTTGGAATTTAAGCAAGATTTTGCATATTTGTCAAGAAGATTATTCGCGGCAACGGGCACGTGACAATATCAACGGAATTCCCGTTGACATTTACACCAAAACCAACCGGGCAAGGCACGGGCTTGGGCTTGTCGATCAGCCTATGGCCGTAGGCTACGACATCATCGTGCAGGCTACGCCCGCAGGGAGCACAAAGGCGAGATCAAAGTGAACACTGAAGTAAGGAAAGTTCACGGAGTTTGTGGTGCGGCTGCCACGAAATGCGTAGCGCCGAGGGCAGAGCGCATAGCGCCTTGGAAAAGTTTTTAGATTTTGTGGCGCGACTGCTGAAGATATTTAGCGCCGATTGCCAACGCCGGAGGCGTGAAATGTTTATAGCCAGCGCCATCACGAAAAATTCAAAAACGCCATCGGCGTGACATGTGGTTATAGATCGAGGCGTTAATCAAAACGCGCGACAACACATGCCACCCCTACGGGCGCAGCCGATGGGGTTTGCGGTTTGCCCTTGCCTCGCGTTTCTATAAACATTTCAACCCTACGGGTTTGGAATCGGTGGCGCATTTGCCAACGCCGGAGGCGTGAAATGTTTATAGGCCAGCGCCGTCATAAAAATTCAAAACGCCATCGGCGTGGCATGTTCCTATTTCTCTCACTTTGATGACCGTCATGAAAAAAATTCTTCTTCTTATCGTGTTCGCAGGTTTCGCGCACCCGACACCCGCGCGACCACAAAGCCAAAGCGCCCCGCGCCCTTCGCCTTTCACCCTTCACTCTTCGCCCTCTCCGCGCAACGAGCTCGGCAAACCCTTTCTCACGAACTGGCTGCCGAAAGACTACCGCGCGCATAAACAAAACTGGACGATTGTACAGGACGGCCGCGGGGTGATGTATTTCGGCAATGGCAACGGCGTGCTGGAATACGACGGGGTTACCTGGCGGCGCATTTCACTTCCCAATGAATCGTGGGCTCTTTCGCTGGCAATCGACCGTAATGGACGGATCTATGTTGGTTCAGAAACTGAATTCGGTTACTTATTGCCGGATTCCGTGGGTGAGGTGCAATACGTTTCTCTTATGGCACATGTCCCGGAGCAGTATCGTGACTTCGGTGATGTCTGGCAAACTCTGGCTACCAGTCATGGGATATACTTTAGCACCTCCAAATATTTGTTTCGCTGGAAAAATAGCTTGACCGCGAGTGGGCGCGGTGATTTGCAAATATGGAAACCGGAAAATTCCTTTCACGTCGCCTTTTTGGTGGGAGACAAGCCGTATGTGCGGCAACGGGAAACCGGGCTGATGGAGTTGGCAGGTGATTCATTACGGCTGGTTCCCGGTGGCGAAAGATTTGCCAATGAACGGAATTATGCCATACTTCCGTTTGATCGAGATAGAATACTGGTCGGCACCCGCACCCAGGGTTTATTTTTATATGACGGCGAGACATTTCAACCCTTCAATACCCAGGCGGACGCTTTTCTTCAGGAAAATCAACTATACCATGGTGCAGTGTTAGCAGATGGTACGTTTGCACTAGCGACTCTCCGTGGAGGTTTGGCCATCATAGACAAACAAGGCCGTCTGCAGCAGATTGTGAGCAAAATCTCTGGCCTCCAGAATGAAAATATCTGGTTTTTATACCCTGACCGCGAGGGGGCGCTTTGGCTGGCTTTGGACAACGGTCTGGCGCGAGTGGAAACGCCGGCGCCGTTCTCACTATACTCTGAACAGCTCGGCATCAATGGTTCTGTAGAAGCTATTTTGAGACATCAAGGCCGGCTGTATGCTGCCACCAGTCAGGGAGTCTCTTTCATGTCATCACCCACACCCACCGGCAAGTTCCCCATTTTTCAATCCGTTTCCGGGATTGCTACCCAATCCTGGTCGCTGCTCTCGGTGGATAACACCCTGCTGGCTGCAACCAGCGATGGTGTCTTCCGGATTGAGGGAGACCGGGCAACACAGCGGGTGTGTGATTTGTTTTCATACTTTCTCTATCGTTCACGGCAAGACTCCAGCCGGGTGTACGCCGGGTTAAATGATGGCCTGGCCCTGCTGCACTGGAAGAATGGCAATTGGCATTTCGCAGGCCGCGTCCCCGGCATTAGCGGGGAGGTGCGAAGCATTGTTGAAGATGAAGAAGACGTATTGTGGCTGGGCACCTCACAGCAAGGTGTTCTGCGAATGAAGATCCCTCCCCGCCAAACGGGATTGGCAATCGACAAAGAAGCGCCGGAGGTTGAGATAGAGCGCTATACCGAGGAGGATGGGATACCGCGAGGGTGGGTGCATGTATTCTTAGTTAAAAAGCGGGCTCGCTTCGCCACAGCTAAGGGATTGCGATACTTTGATCTCCGAAGCCAGTCGTTTCTTCCGGATTCCACATTTGGGAAGACCTTCGCCGACACGGCACGCTGGATTAGTCATGTCATTGAAGACAAGCAGGGGCGGCTGTTGATAAGAAGTAGTGATCAAAACAGAGACGCAATTGGTGCGGCAGCGCCTCAAGAAGATGGAGCGTATACCTGGAATATAACCCCTTTCCTCCGAATCTCAGAGTATGGCAAAATGTTGGCGATCTATCCGGACCCCGGCCATCCTGGAGTGGTGTGGTTCGGCGGCGATGAGGGCATCGTGCGTTATGACCCGGCGGTTGCGAAAGATTACTCCGTCGATTACTCCGCCCTGATTCGCCGGGTGACGGTGAATCTCAAAAGGGCAGGCGGGGATTCGGTGATCTTTGGCGGAACAATTGAATATGGCAGGGAACGGTCGCAGTCGTTCCCCACGCTGCGATATGCAAACAACGCTCTGCGCTTCGAATTTGCCGCCCCCAGCTATGATGATCCATCTGCAAATCTATACCAAATTTTCCTGGAAGGCTTTGATAAAAACTGGTCGGAGTGGACCGATGAAACCAAAAAAGACTACACTAACCTGGCGGAAGGGGACTATCATTTCCGGGTGCGGGCGAAAAATGTGTATGATCACGTCAGTCAGGAGGTCGTGTACGCATTCACGATCCTGCCGCCGTGGTGGCGCACGTGGTGGGCGTATGGCGGTTATGCGGTGATGTTGGGTCTGCTCGTGTTTGCAGTTGATCGCGTGCAGCGCCGGCGCTTGATCAAAAAGGAACGCGCGCGGTCGGAGATTCGCGAAACCAAGCTGCGCGCGCAAGCCGTTGAAGCGGAGAACAAAGCGCTGCAGGCCGAAAACGCGCGCAAGAAAAACGTCGAGCTGCTCAGTGAGATTGGGAAAGACATTACCGCGTCATTGGATATTGACACGATTTTTTACAAGCTGTACGAGCACGTCAATCAACTGGCGGACGCCTCCAGTTTTGGCGTAGGAATTTATCATCCCGAGAAGCAGCAAATCGAATATCGCCTCGCCATTGAAAAAGGCAAACGCTACGCGCCGTACACGCGCGACACGCGCGCGGCTCTTCCGGCCAGCGCGAAATGGCGGATATCAATCATTTGCTCGATGAAGCCGTGAATTTGGTTTATCACGGCATGAGGGCAAATGATGTTTCATTCAATGTCACGATTGAGAAA
>Ga0247727_10020183_pt1 | contig 10222 bp, 4 predicted proteins | sample WisWelCaveWW1625_FD_202498 | JGI IMG/M metagenome (GOLD analysis project Ga0247727, IMG submission 202498) | Biofilm microbial communities from Wishing Well Cave, Virginia, United States - WW16-25 | ecosystem: Environmental > Aquatic > Deep subsurface > Groundwater > Cave microbial mat | place... | reverse complement strand
CATCAAGCCAGAGTTTTCCCTTCGGCGGATGGCTGTCGGGCTCGGCATAAACCCATTTCCCTTCTGGAAAATTTTCGATTGTGTTCGCGATCTGTTCCTTTTCCAGAACAACAAACTTCATCCCACGCTCTTTTGCCTGGAGCGCCGCGTTCAATCCGGCTGCACCCGCGCCTATGATGACAACGTCATACAGTTTGTCATCCCCCCCTCCGACAGCGCCGGGCAGTGAAGCAATATGCTCAATCACTTCGTATCCCTGCGCCATGGCGTATTTGATGACGGGCGCTCCTGCGAGGTCGCCGATGACATACAGGCCGGGAATGTTGCTTTCGTTGTGCTTCTTCAACAGCGGACGCTCATTCACACTGCTCCCGGAATGGAGAATCCCGACAACCAACCTCCTGAGTTTTGCAGCAAGAGAAGCAACGGAGCTGTCGTTCATTTCATTCTTCCCGAATGGATGTGAGGTTCATGATTTGAGCATCGATTGCTGTGAGGCGCGTAACACTTCCGATTCGAGCGCCGGAACCAATGAGGCCTTGCATCCCTGGCAGATTGCTGCGGAGGGATGATTCGAGTAACCGCATTTCGGACAGCGGACGGGGGAACTGGTTTCCGGAACTTTCACAAGGCCATGGGGAATCGCATCGCTGCCCGCCGATCGCGAACGCGTGACCACATAGAGATAGCCGAAAGCACTGAACAGGAGACCGGCAAAAAAGAATGGGATCGGCTTGAGTCCTTTGGTTACTGCGGTGAACCCACTCAGCCCGGCGAATACCAACGCGACGAGAACGTGGAGGCCGAAGAGGAACCATCCCCAGGTGATTCCCCCAAGAGATGTTCCGGGAGGCGAGTCCATGTCTTCCTGAAACAGCGCCCCCTTTGGCTGAAGCCGGGCAAAGTATTGCCCTTGGTGATCGAGAAATTCCTGAACCATCGCGCGGTTGAGAGGCACCCGCCTCCCCTTGACAACAAGGGCAACATCCTCTTCGGTTAACCTCATTCCGCAGACGGCACACTCTTCGCCGGCTTCTGCCCGCAGAACGGAGTAGCCGTCAATTGAAGTTGTATCGGCGCGCAAAGCAACCGTTGAGGAAAGAACGAGAAGGAGTGTAATGCCCGTGTTCTGAAGTCTCATGACTGGCTCCCGTTCGCAATATCGTTCTGAATATCCAGGATTCCCCTCACGAAAGAATCACGAATCTTGAAAGAAACGTTGGCGGAACCGAACGGACTACCTTACGAAAGAAGGGTTGATTTTTCAACTCACCATCCACAACGCTTTCGTACTGTCTTTAGGACGGCACCGGGTGTTTGGTACTGGTCAGTTTGAGTCCAAAAGGACGCTAAGGATGATGGCAGACTCGTTTCTCAATCCGTCGTCACCCTTCGACTCGACAGAGTAATCCTGACAACTCGCTCAGGGTGACAGGTAAGGCATTCCTAACTCTCCCTCGTCATCCTGAGCGGCCGACGCTAAAGCCCTATTTCTGAAGAGGGAGTCTCCACCAAAGGCGCCAGCCCGCCATCAGAGAATCTGAAAGGCTGGCAGGGATGCGCCTCTGGCGCAGAAGGATGTCCTTCGTGGTGACACCTTCTCAGCCGGAGGCTGATGCGCCTCCGGCGCAGACTCCTCTGAGTTAATTCCTGAAAAATCGCTCAGGGTGACGGACGTCTGATCGCAATCCACCAAGGTCGAATCTCAACCCTGAAACTGACCCACTACCAGGTTCTTGCCTTTCTCCTACCTTACAGGTAAATTTCAGCTACTGCAATTCTCTACATATGGCCCTTCCGGGCCAAGGAGGCAACGATGAAACCCGTACACCTGTTCTTGTGCCTCATCCTGCTCACCCACCATCAAGCAGGGACCGCCGGAAAACAAACGACAAACCCGACTCCAATCACCATCTCCGGCCTGCCCGCCGCAGCGGAAGCGAAGGCGGGGCTCCCGTCCCAAACGCTCATCAATATCAACAGGATTTCCGCCTGGTATTCGAGTGATGCGGTTCAGGAAATGAACCAGAGCATCGGTGGGGCAGGCTTGATTTATCCAAGGGGAACGGCAACCGCTGTTTACTCATCAGGACTCCTTTGGGGAGGAAAATTCCACGATGGGCTTGAAACGGTTCTCCGCGTGAACGGCACAGTCTATAACACAGGAATGAAGCCCGGAGCGATCCTCGGTATCAGAACAGGTATCTCGGAAGATCCCTCCGGACCAAACGTAAGGATCTGGAGGATTCGAAGAGACTTCGCAACGGCCGACCTTCGCCAGGATGCCGCGGAGGTCAACAATGTGAGTGTGGACGAGGTCACCGCAGGAATGATCGCAACCGTCAGAGCTCAGTATGAGACCGATTGGACCGAGTGGCCGTGGGACCGGGGGGCGCCATTCTACGATGGAAACAACAATGGAATCAGGGAATCGGGAGAAGATCCTGGATTGGCGGGAGCTGACCAGGTCGTCTGGTTTGTGTGCAACGATCTGGATGTGTCACAACCATGGACGAACGTCGAGAGCGGAATCGAGCTGCAGGTGACAGTCTGGGGCTACAACCAGTCAGGCCCACTTGGCGATGCGATCTTCAAGCGTTCACGCTTCATCTACAAGGGAACCACGGGAACATCGGCCTCGGCAGTCATCGATAGCATGTATGTGTGCCACTTCGTCGACGTGGACCTCGGATCATTCGCCGATGATTTTTCCGGCTGCGATACGGTAATCAATCTTGGGTACGTTTATAACGGGTCGCCGAATGACGCTGATTACGCTGAATACGGTCTCATACCACCCTCTCTGGGATACCGGCTTGCACAGGGACCAATCGAGTTCACAGGAAATTCATTGGACACTGCGATGTTCGATTTCCGGAAAATCCCCGGCGCTCGAAAGGTTCCCGTGACAGCGTTCCTGTATCACGCCGCAGGGGGTATCTACTCAACACCTCCTTTCAACTCGGATGGTGGAATTCAATGGCATCGCATCATGCGGGGTTTGCCTCCAACTCCCCAAGGACCGCCGGACCCGCTCCCTCCATTCGATCCTTACACCGGCGAACGGGCTGGACCATTTTGGCTTTATGCCGGCTCGGATGGCATCTCGGCTCCCAACCCTGCTAATCCCAATGGTTGGGTAGATGGAATGCTTGAAGGACCTGGAGATCGCCATCTCATGCAGTCAACGGGTCCGTTCCAGCTTGCCCTCGACGACACACAGGATGTCGTGTATGCGATGGTGGGTGGGCTGGGCGATGACTATCTCCAGAGTGTTGTAGCAATGAAAGCCAACAGCTCGGCAGCTCAAGCAATTTACAATGACCTGGTGAATGAACCCGCTCCCATATTCTCCGTGCTGACAACCCTCACCGCAGGACCGGCTGCGACTCTGCGAATCGAAGGAGACGCAACCGCAAGCACACCAGCTGGAATTAGCTTCGTTCTCAAACGACAAGACGGCTCGGTAGTCGTGGCGGACATTCTGTATGACGATGGCACCCATGGAGATGGAACTGCTGGCGACTTCATTTTTACCAATACAATCGCCGTCAGCAGGGAAGCCGGCCCGATGCATCTTGACGGCACGGTGTCTTACGGTTTGGGACAGGAGTTCACCTGGGAGCACGTGTATGATGGTATCACAACGGTTGGGCTCACTTCAGTTGACGATCTCCGGATTTTCTCGGACAACTTCAATGATGATGGCGAAGCCAATCCCGGAGAGAACGTCAGATACGGATTCACGTTGAGTTACTCGGGGATCGCTGCATTGGCGGATGTGGTTCTCACGGCAGATCCCGAAACGGATGGTAAGTCGCTTGCATATCCCCTCGTTCCAGATGGTTTCATGGATACATTGGTTTACAATCCTGATGATGAATACAGCTACCTCTCTGTCGACATTCCCGCCGACTTCTCCGGTTCGAACTATTCGATTGCAGTAAGCATCCTCGACTCTCTCGAAAACATCTGGAGAGAAACTCTCCTCGTGCCGATCATTCCTCTTGCCACCCCGGTCCGCAATGCCGAGATCACGCATACGCAGGGGACGGCTTTGGGTCAGTTCGAGATCCTTGTCCTTGATTCAGTTGCGGTCACAAATCATACCTACAAAATTGAAGGGCTCAATGAGCCCGACGGATTCCTTGGGTTCACTCTCAGGGACTCGACCGACGGAAGGGTTCTGTTGGATCACCATGCATTTCCTGACGAGTTCGGACACAATATTCCGGTGACCGACGGGTTCAAGATCATGCGGGGCTCCATCGAGCCGTTTGGAGGATGGGATACCTCAATCGTAACGGGCAATCCGGTATGGAACTCAATACTTGCCAACGGTCTAGATCTTGAAGGATTTGGCGGCGCGATGGGATCCGGATGGCTGCACTGGTTCAGTGGATCGACACTCCCATCATCCCGCGCATCAGACGTGTTGATCAAGTTTGCATCTACCGATCTCCAGGGCAACCCTGTTAATGCTGCGGACACATTGGTTTCATTTGCTTATCGCTACCTGCAAAACGCCGATCTGCCTCCCGCGCGGCCCGAGTTTGCCCAATATATCATTCACCCCGATCCCGGTTTTCCATTTCAGTCCTTTGAGAAGTCCGTGCCGTTCGCGGCATACGACATCAACAGCATTCCTCCAAGGCACCTTGCAGTTGGCCATCTTGAGAACAATGTCATGGCAGGTCTCGTCGATGGAAAATACTGGCCGGGGACTGCTGGCAACACGTTTGATATAAGTCCGCGCGAATGGTTCTTCATCTTTGATCTTGACTATGCAGAAACATCCGATCCGGCCCTCGAGGCGGACATTCTCAACGAAACTCTCCCTCTTCTCTGGTGGGGAACGCCGAGACGGAACGGAAACATCGCCTTTCAAGCCGGGGATCAGTTTCAGATCGTCGCGTACTATCCGTATCACTCGAGTGACGTCTGGACATTCAATCCAACGATTCTTGTCGGCGTTCCGGATGAAGGCATTCCCCTGGACTACGCGTTGTGGCAGAACTATCCCAACCCGTTTAATCCGACAACAGCAATCAGCTATTCCGTCCCGCAGAGCGGGACGAGATCTCGTCCCGACCGGAGTCGGGACGGACAGCTTTCAGCAGTCGGCCACGTATCTCTGAGAGTCTACAACGTCCTCGGACAGGAAGTGAAAACACTCGTGGACGGAATCGAAAATCCAGGGAAGAAAATCGTTGAATGGAATGCGACGAACAACCGGGGAGTCCGAGTCTCGAGCGGGGTGTATTTTTATCGGCTATCGACAACTAACTTTGTTCAAACCAAGAAACTTGTTCTGCTTCGGTAATCCCCGCTCTATGAGTCTATCGACTCGTAGAGTCGTAGACCTGACCGCCGTTCTTCGGGATTTCAGGCGGGCAGGCCGACATCTCTTGTCGGGACTACAGACTCAGCTGGAGACTTCATGGCAACGATGAAGATGGTGATGGTGCGTTGAACTGCGACTCTATGGGATGACGATCAATTGATGAGGACAAATCCATATCGGGCGACCACACCTTGCGTGATTGCTCGGAGACTACTTTCTTTCCTCACCCTTTTGACGATACTTGTCCAGGAAACGGCAATCAGTCAATCTAATTTCTGGCAAGCAGCAAGCATTCCTAAGTGGTACAGGCACCCTATCTGGGACATTGTTCAGAGCCCCACTGGGGGGATTTTTGCATTGATCGGCTATCCAGAGTATTCGCTTGTCAGGTCGACTGATAACGGACAAACGTGGGAGGTGGTTGGGACCGGAATCACATTCTTCAGTGTTGGAACAGAGAAAACTGTTCTTGCCTCCAATTCGTTGGGACATGTTTTTGTGGCGGGGGGTGACGGCCTTTATCGATCAACTGACAACGGAAGCTCGTGGGAAAACATCTGGTCAAATTTCCCTCCCTACACCGTTGCCGTCGATCTTGATGGAAATGTCTTCGTATGTGCCTACGAAGGATTCTTCAAGTCTACTGATAACGGCACAACTTGGACTGAAACAGGTGTCGGTCTGCCTGCGAATCTCGCGGCCTCTCAGATTATTCCTTCTCATTTTTCCGGGTCTATTCGAGATGTCTATGTTCGTGCCTTTTCCGTCGTCTATCGGTCCACAGATGCCGGCGATACGTTTATGCGCCTCACAGTGAACCTTGAGGATACAACCATCGTTGAGATTGCAATCAGCCCGACAACCGGAACTCTCTTTGGGACCTTGGGGTACGGCGGGATCATTCGCACAACAGACGGCGGAACCTCATGGCATCGCGTGGGATCGTTTGGCTCCCCTCTGTTTTCCAGGATAGGGGCAGGAACCAACGGATACATTTTTGCAGCGACCGGTAATGCAGTATGGACATCAGCCTCAGATGGAATAGGATGGAGCTCTTCTCCTTTTGTAAGTCCCTGCATCTCCATTGGCAGTGATTTGGACGGAAGGGTCCTTGCGGGAACGGAGGATGCCGGCATCTTCAGCAGCACCGATCACGGCAGTAGCTGGACCTCCATAAGCGATCAACTCCCAGGTTCTTCCAACAATGTGACAACCCTCGCCGTTAATCATGTTGGCGTCGGCTATGCGCAGGGAACTTTCGGAACTTACAACTCAAGCGACCATGGACTCACATGGACAAGAGTGGATTCTGAACCATTCAATGACATCGTCGGCGTTTTTCTCACTCACCCCAATGGCAACTTGTTTGCCACCCAGAATTACTTGCGCAGATCGACGGACGATGGTTTGATCTGGCTGCAATATTCATGGTATGGAGGGAAGGTGACCATTGCCACTGATGGTGACATCCTCACTTTTTCCTCAGCGAACGGGATTAGAAGGTCCACCGACCTGGGGACAACTTGGCAATCACTTTTTCAATACGGGGACATTTGTTTCTGTGGTGAGAGGTCAATTGGCACAACGGCTAACGGAGTGATTCTGGCGGGAGTTGGCCACTATGACCCGCGAATAGGTACATGGTATACATCCCTCATTTCGACGAACGATGGGGCCACCTGGCGGTCTACCGGAGTCTCTTACGCTATGAATGCCATGGTGGGATCATCCACAGGTCGGCTGTTCCTTGCAACAAGCACAGGAGTGTACAAGTCCGACGATCTGGGAACTACGTGGTCCCCTGTCAATGGAATTGGGACCTTTGACACAAGGTCGATCGTCGTGAACCCGGTGGGTGAAATTTTCGCAGGCACCGCAACATCAGGGGTGTACCACTCGGCAGACGAAGGAGAGAATTGGATTCCTCTCAATGGGGGGCTTGAGGATCTAAAGATCAATGCGCTCGTTCTCGATCGATTCGGATATCTTTTTGCTGCAAAGGAGACTGATGGGATCTTTCGGAGTGTTCAATCGACGATGCCAACTACCAGCACGGTCGAAGGTCACGCCATAGATTTTGGATCTGCCCATTTCGGCTCGCTCGTAGTCGATTCGTTCCTCGTGAGGAACACCGGAACATTCCCGCTGGTCATCACCTCTGTTTCATCAAACAGTGTATTCAAGCTTAATCCTGGGTCTGCCACAGTGGCAGTTGGAGAAAGTCTCTTCACGCGAGTCTCGTTTCCACGAGACGTGTTGGGTCTGTCGGCTGGAACCATTCGGCACTACAGCAACTCAACCGTAGCGTTGAGTGAAATACCTGTAACGGGGGCGGCAACGGGATCCCTCCTCAGCTGTGCTACACGAGAAATCAGTTTTGGCACCACGGTATCTGGCGTCAGAAGGGACACTCTTCTCTCGATAACGAACTTGGGCTACAGGGATTCCCTTATCATCACCTACATTGAATCCACCGGTCCGGCCTTCGTGTTTCTCCATCCCGGATCGCTTATTCCGCCGGGAATGACTCAGACGGACACCATAGCTTTCACGCCGACAGCACCGGGTCTCTACGTCGATACCATGGTCATCTACAGCAACTCCATATCCTCACCGGACTCTTTGATAGTATCGGGATGGGCCAACGATAATGGCACCAGTGACATCCCCAACACATACTATTTGTCTCAGAACTATCCCAATCCCTTTAATCCATCGACGACAATCAATTTCGGGCTTCCGGTTCCCGGGCGGGTCACTCTTTCCGTGATTTCGTTACTGGGAGAAAGCACAGTATTGATCGACGCCGAGTTTTCCGCCGGCAACTTTGAGTATCTCTGGCAGCCGGCAACTCTCGCAACCGGAATCTACTTTTGCAGGATCCATTCAGGCAACTTAGTTCAAACAAGGAAGATGCTCCTCTTGCAATGAGTTGCCGATCACAACCAATACCCGGTTTCCGATCTTCAGTTTGGTGGTTGTCTGGCCTCTGGCTTCTGGCCTCTGATTTCTGGCTTCCGGTTTTCCCGCCTCTGGTTTCCGTCTTCCGGTCTCCGTCTTCCCTTCTACTTTATTTCTCAAATGAATCCTGAGGTGCGCGGCCGCGCCGCTACATTCAACCCCGCCAATCGATTCGAGAAGAGCCATCTCGAACCGCTGGATATCGACCTCGACTACGAAGAAGAACGGCCGGCAGTCCGCACACAGTTCTTCCACGACACGTCCCGGTCCATCCTCTCAAAAAACGACAGTCCCGACCTCGACTTCACCTACAGCATCAATCCCTACCGTGGATGCGAGCACGGATGTATCTATTGCTATGCCCGTCCATCCCATGAATACCTCGGCTTCTCTGCCGGACTCGATTTCGAAACGAAAATCATGGTGAAGATGGATGCACCCGGTTTGCTGGAAAACTCTCTCCGGAAGAAGGGTTGGGTGCCGCAGATGGTCGCGGTGTCGGGTAACACCGACTGCTACCAGCCGGTGGAGAAACGATTGGGCCTGACGCGCAAGTGCCTTGAAGTGTTCTTGAAGTACGGGAACCCCGTCGGACTCATCACGAAGAACGCTCTGGTCACGCGCGACATCGACGTCCTTCAGGAAATGGCAAAGATGAACCTCGTGCATGTGTTGCTCTCGATCACCACGCTCGACCCTAACCTTGCACGGGTGATGGAGCCGCGAACATCGTCTCCAGCAAACCGATTGAACGCCATTCAGCAACTTGCGAACAGCAACATCCCGGTCGGCGTCAACGTTGCCCCGATCATCCCCGGACTTACCGACGAGGAGATCCCGCCCATTCTCAAGGCCGCAGCGGATCACGGAGCGCTGAGCGCCGGCTACATTCTCCTCCGGCTTCCGGGCGCCGTGGAGCCGCTGTTCATGGACTGGCTTCAGCGGGAACTACCACAACGCGCAGGAAGGGTGATCAACCGGATCAGGCAGACAAGACAGGGGAACCTCAGTGACGCACGCTTCGGCAGCAGAATGAAGGGTGAGGGCGAAATCGCTGGAACCATCGAATCGCTTTTCAAAATCAGCGCACGAAGACACAAGCTCAACAAACGATGGAGCGGGTTATCAACAGAGAATTTCGTGCAGACATTGGACAACACGCAGCTTGACTTGTTTCGACGAGAGTAACCGACTGGTTTCGCTATTCATGCGCTGACGACAAGAGGAGATGAAATGAAACAAATGTTGTTTTCGGTGCTCGGCATTTCTGTTAGCCTCCTGATCTCTTCATGCGGAGACGAGATTCTTAACACCACAATCTATGAACGCGGTTCATTGACCGACCCCTCCATCACCCCGGGGGTAATCTTCACCTATCCTTCGCCAAGGGGACAGGGCCCGTTTGATGGATTGTTTGATTCAGGGGAAGGGCAGTATGACCCCCACTTTCTGATTCAATTCAACAAGTTGATCCATTATACCATCTTCGATGCCGGGGTGGCCAGCGTTCAAGGATTTGATGAAGAGGTCGTCGTCAGCCTTGGTTATCCTACAGGGGGCGAATACACTGATGTGTTTGCTTTCGGTATCCACCCCGTCTCGGGTTACAACAGATCCCAATACAAGGTTGGAAACAGCTACATAGTCACCATCAGCACCGATGTCGTCGACATCAACGGAAACCGTATGCTCCTACCGTTTTCGTTTGAATACACGCCGGAACCATTCTTCAGGGTAACAGGTGTTTTTCCCGTCAACGGACAAGTCGAATTCCTGCCTTATTACTTTGGCCCCTCCATTACCTTCAACAGCCCGGTCTCTGAGTCAATCCTCTCCGCCATCAGCATCCAGCCTCCGCTCGATGGGGAATGGCGCTTTAATGGAACGGACTCCCTCAATCTCGCGTTTTATCCTTCA
>Ga0247727_10020182_pt1 | contig 10223 bp, 7 predicted proteins | sample WisWelCaveWW1625_FD_202498 | JGI IMG/M metagenome (GOLD analysis project Ga0247727, IMG submission 202498) | Biofilm microbial communities from Wishing Well Cave, Virginia, United States - WW16-25 | ecosystem: Environmental > Aquatic > Deep subsurface > Groundwater > Cave microbial mat | place... | reverse complement strand
TTTCATGCATTCCTCGAAGCGCCTGCTTTGCAGGCGACCTTAGCGGAATTTGCCGGATCCCTGCTACCGGTCACATTTTCAGCTCTTCTTGTCATTTCCGGCTTTCTTGCCTTCCGGAAATATGTTCAGGCAATATTGCTTTGCGGCTTTCTGATCATGTATTTTATTATTTACAATGTTTCATTTCTGGAAGGAGATTCACCGGTTGTTATGGAAAACATGATGCTGATGTTTCCGTTCTTTGTGTTTATTGCTTCCACCGGATTGATGCAATGGATGCTCAACAAGGGCTTGCTTCTGCCGGTATTGGGAATCGCGATGGCAACATTCTCATTCAGGTTCTTCATGGCGGCCGAGAAGGCTGCTTTGCGGACCAAATGGCACGATGAGATGTTTTTGAACCTGAGAAAATTTGAGGAAAGAAAGTATGTCATGAACAAAGCCGGTTTACCGGAGGGAATTGTAGATGTACCCTGGGCACTTTATTCGGAATCCCTGCTTCTTTCCGCATTGCACCATCCGGATTCCTGCTATGTATTGGTTGCAGTCAATAATCCTGAGGAGTTTATTTCAGGAGCTAAGGAACAAGCCTTGCAGTATCCCCGAACCACATTCTGGAAATACGATTGGTTAGAAAATCTGGGAGGTGAGTATTTCAGGTTGCCGGGAAGTAATTTCAGGTTGCTGAAAAGGGAAGAGATTTACCGGGATTCACCAATTGTTGATGATTGGCAGGATTGATGACAATGAAAATTGGGGAGTTGATTAGGAATCTTCGCGTTGATGCCAAAGCTATTGGCAAGGGACAATCATGGTTTTGGGTTATGATCATAGGAAATGCCTGGTTCCTTGGCAATATCATATTCGCAATACTCTATTACAAGGAAAGAATCGGGGCAATGGATACGAGTGATTATCTCGTGCAGATGGTCTCCGGCGAAGGCATTCACTTCGTCCCGATGCGTCCGGCAGCGGTCCTCACACAGGTCCTTCCGGTTCTGGCAATTTGGTCAGGTCTTTCTTTACGTACGATCATGGTCGCCTATTCGGTAAATTTTGTCATTGTTGCCTACCTGATCTGGTGGATTTCCGCATATATTTTCCGGAATAAACCCGGTTCAGTTGCCTTACTGCTATTCAATATCGTGGGTATTACCCACCTCTTTTTTTGGCCTGTTTCAGAAAATTTGCTCTGCATAAATCTGGCGATCTTGCTTTATTGCTGGCTAAGCTCAAGCCATGACAAAAGCAAAAAGACTTCGTTTCTGCTGGTCGCGTTATTGTCGCTGCTGATTTTTGCTTCTCATCCCCTGGCTATTGTTGTCCAAACCTATGTATTTGTTTCGTATGCCATTCTCGTTCCGGCATTTTGGAAAAGCAGATCAGTTCTTTTTCATCTCGCTGGGGCTTTGTTTGCTTTGACAATTTTTAATCTCGCCGGACTTGCGTTTGGATCAAAAGAGCAATCTGTCTCCGAGGCAGGTAATGTGCTCGCCTCCGTGAAGATTTTATCTGAAATTCCCGGCCTGGGTATTGCTGCAAAATCTTTTGCCGAAACATTTTTCATGGTCTCTTTGATTGGAATCGTGTGTTGGTTCTGGCTATTGCTTACGCGACGATGGTTGCAAGCCGTTTTGTTGATATCAGCTGCGATCTTGTATTTTATTATTTTCAATCTGAAATACCCGAACGGCGAATCCATGATAGTTCGGGAAAACCATATGCTTGAATTCAGCCTTTTCGCTGTACTTGGGACTGCGGAACTTTGCTCATGGTTGAACAAGTTGAAAATATTGCCGGTCATATTGATTTTGATTTGTTTTTTTTCCGGAAAGCGGATTCTTTCCAAATCACAGGAATACTCAGATCGCATTGCCTGGCATGAAAGCATGTTTACCAATCTCAGGAATCATGACAACCGGAAATACGTCATGGACAAAAGAAACCTCCCTGAAAATATTGTGCCAATTGGATGGGCCTTATATTCAGAATCCCTGGTCCTGTCATCCTTACACAGTCCCGATTCATGTTTCGTTTTGTATGCAGCTGATGATCCGCCCGCAATTGTTGCCGGTGCCGGAAATGCATTGAACCTCTATCCAAGAACAGATTTCTGGCCTTATGACCGGATAGAAACTCTTAATCAGAATTATTTCCGCTTGCCAGAATCTTCCTTCAAACTTTTGAATGCAACTTTTCAGACATCTGATACCGGTTCTGTTTTCCCGCAAATTGCCATTGAATGCGTGACCAGGAAGCTCACGATTCGCAGGTTTGATCATCCCATGCTGAATTTAATTATCAGGAATTCTTCAGGAAAAACCTTTCCTTCGGGACCAAAAGCACCATTGATTGCCTGCAGAATTCTGGAAAATGGACAGGAAATTGATCTTCAGTTAAGTGAATATCCTTTGACAATTGACATTGAAGAGAAAACGATACAGCCGATCCGCATCATACGATATCGAAACCAGAAGGGAGATTACAAAATGCAGTTTGGCCTTATCTTTCCGGGACGGCAGGATTTGTTTTCCGCCAAAACCGAAATTGACTTTGTCATTGAATGACCGGAATCACAAGGAATTTCTTTGTTTGCTGACGACTTGCAAGACTGGCGCGGGCGAAATACATGCCAGGAGGAATTCCAGCCAAATCCAATAGAAATTCCTCCCCCAATGTTTTCGTCATGTCAGATTCAATTGAATAGTCCTTGATTGTTTTTCCTTCGGTATTGAAGATCTGGATGTTGCAATTCGCATCAATGGAAGATTGCACCCTGATTATCAATACATCTGCCGCGGGATTGGGGTAAATCCGAAAGCCGAATTCTTCTCCGCTTATCATGCACGATTGGCCTTCAAATGTCTGAAGTTGAAGATTGGTATTCTCCATATTAAAGCAAGGCAATTGAATTTCAGTATAACCGTGGATTCCCGGCTGAATATTCAGGCAGCTTTGGCAACCGGGCGCCGTCACTTTCAATTTTTCTACTACATGGAAGAAGTTTGCGCGAATTTCGAAATAGCCAGAACTGTCGCTGATCGCCATATGCTTTTTGCTTGTCCCTGTTCCATGGAAAACCGGCAAAACGAGGGCACCTCCTATTGGATTGCCTTCCCAATCTGTAATGACACCGGAAGCTTTCAGCAATTTTGCCGGGCCAGAATAGAAATAATTATCAGGTTCGCAGTTTCCAGGTGCAATTTGATTCCAGGACTCGCTCGCGTTCAAAAAGATTTCTGAGACCGGTTTCCAGTTGTTGTTGCGATCCCGGAGGCCATACCACCGACGTTCATCAAATCCATAAATCTCATCGGTAAATGTCCACCAGGAATACCCAAGTCCATTGCAATCCCGTGTAGCTGCCAGGGACCTTTGGCCAAATTCCTTTTGCTGTGAAAGGCTTCCATGGTCCCCGGTTTCTTTTGGGTCAATGGAAACAGAAACTCCCGTTTCACCGATGATCCAGGTTTTCCGGCAAACAAACGAGGCATATTGCAAGCTTCTGAAAAATTCCTGCCAATATTCCGCGAACTCCATTTCCCATTTTGTCTCAATCGGGAATGAAGGGTAGGTATGGAAGGAAATGAAATCCACATCCATCATTGCAAAATCCCAACTCCAGATATCGAAAGGTGAAAGACCGATCGTAACCAGATTCGTCGTTTCGAATCGAATTCTCTCCCGCCAAAACCGCACCTTTTCAAAAGCTTCGCGCTTGGTATGCCTGTAGGTCTGCTGATAGTCCGGTTCATTGTAGAGATCATATGCGAAGATTCTTGGATCATTTTCGAATCTTTTTGACAATCCCGTTAAGAAATCAGCGTAGGGGATTGTCAAATCCGGGTGATCTACGCCGCGATGGCCGGTCAGCAATATTACTTTCAATCCTTCGAGGTCCGCGAGCGTCAGCAATGTATCAATGTAGGTAAACAAATGTTCGATACTGTCCTGGCAATAAAATTCTCCGAAAGGTCTCTGTGGTTCCCCGACAACCAACCGATTGAAATTTGAAGAAGCCTGGACAGCTACGCCACTCCGGATGGTATTAAATCCTTTTGCCCTGATCTCTGCAAAATGTCTCCTGATTTCCTTGCTGCATTCCGTCTGGTTCTGACATGTGAGAGCGCCGGCGGGATAAACCCAATCCAGGGGACCAATATGGCAATTCCCGGGTATATATTCATCTTTTATCCATGCACCATAATTTGTAACGATCGGAACAAAAGAGGTGCTGTCCGGGAGGAAAAATTTTCCATCCTGGAGGTAGATTGTCTGAAGCTGGGATTGCGCAGCTGAAATGTGAATGAAAGCGAATACTGCAATCCAGACGGTTTTGTAATAGAGACCGGGATATCTTTTCAAAACCAATTCAGGCGATTTTCCGCAAAAGTGCATGTTCCGGGTATTTGAACTTCACGGCATTGGAAGTTTGCGGCAATTAGATTGTTAAAATAGCAATAAAATGGTATCGTTTGCAGCACAGAATGATCTATTTTTCCACGAACAAATCCCTTCCCAAATCGGTTTAGTCCATAGAAATTCACATTTTTGTAAATGCCACGGTTTTTCTCGTTTTTCGTGGTGGAAAGCGAATCTTTCGTTTTGTAACTCGTTGTAAAAGAAATAGATAAGAGGTCAGCGAATGAGGCAACTCAAAATCAGCAAACAAATCACCAACCGCGAATCCCAATCGCTCGATAAATACTTGCAGGAGATCGGGAAAGTGGAACTGCTTACACCCGATGATGAAGTGGAATTGGCAAGGAGGATCAGGGAAGGCGATCAGGAAGCCCTGGAAAAACTTACCAAAGCCAATCTTCGATTTGTCGTTTCTGTTGCCAAGCAATACCAGAATCAGGGACTTTCTCTCGGAGACCTGATCAATGAAGGAAACCTGGGATTGATCAAAGCTGCCAAACGCTTTGATGAAACCCGTGGATTTAAGTTCATTTCCTATGCGGTATGGTGGATTCGTCAGAGCATACTCCAGGCTTTGGCAGAGCAGTCCCGGATTGTCAGGCTGCCGCTGAATCGTGTTGGCGCCCTCAATAAGATCGGCAAAGCTTTTTCCAAACTGGAACAGGAATTTGAACGGGAACCTTCGCCCGAGGAAATTTCTCAAGTGCTGGAAGGAATGAGCGAGTCTGAAGTTTCAGACACACTGAAGATTTCCGGCCGCCACATTTCCATGGATGCGCCTCTGGTCCAGGGGGAGGAAAACCGTTTGCTTGATGTCCTTGAAAACGACGAAGAGCCTGATCCTGATTCCGGACTGATTAACGAAAGTCTCAGCAAGGAAGTGGAGCGGGCTCTCAGTACACTCACACAACGTGAGGCTGAAGTCATTCGGCTTTATTTCGGAATTGGCGTCGAGCACTCACTTACTCTGGAAGAGATCGGCGAAAAATTTGATCTCACCCGCGAGCGGGTCCGGCAAATCAAGGAAAAGGCAATCCGCAGACTCAGGCATACCTCCCGGTCGAAAGGCCTGAAGGCTTATTTGGGTTAATCCGGGCAATCCCTGTATTTTTTTGATTAATTTTGGACCGAACGACCGTTCGCCCGATGAAAACCCATTTCGTTGCCCCTTCTATCCTTTCCGCAGATTTCGGAAATCTCGAAAGGGATATCCGCATGATCAATGAAAGCGAAGCCGATTGGATTCACTGCGACATCATGGACGGGATCTTCGTGCCGAATATCACTTTCGGTTTCCAGGTTTTGCGGACGGTGAAAAAGATCGCGAAGAAACCTTTGGATGTTCATTTGATGATCGAACGTCCGGAACGGTTTATCTCAGAATTCCGTGCTGCAGGTGCAGATATTCTGACCGTACATGTGGAAGCTTGCGTGCATTTGGAACGAACTATGACGCAAATCCGCGAAGCAGGAATGATGGCAGGAGTTGCAATCAATCCGGGGACTCCGGTTTCATCCATTTCAGAAGTTATTGAAATCGCAGACCTGGTTCTGGTCATGTCGGTGAATCCGGGATTCGGCGGCCAGAAATTCATTCAAACTGCATACCGGAAAATTCAGGAAGTAAAAGAACTTGCCCGGACTTCCGGAACCGATACCCTGGTTGAAGTTGATGGAGGGGTGGATTCCACGAAGGCGATGAAACTGATCCAGGCTGGCGCCGATGTTCTCGTTGCGGGAAACTCCGTGTTTTCTTCACCCGATCCGAAGGCGATAATTTCCGTCCTCAAAAAGGCGAAGGCAGACGTCAGAAGTGTATAATTTATTGCCCTTCAGGTTTGTGCCGTTTTCGGTATTTTTGAATGTGATCCGGATGACAATGGCCGTGTTTGCCACGGCAATTTTTTTGTGCTTCAGCACCGATGCCTTCGCGCAAAGCTATGCGTCGGTTCGCGGGAAAATCCGGGACAGGTACAACCATGCTGTTGACAGCATTGAAATCAGGGTGGAAGGAGAGCAAATCCTGCTGACTACCGATTCCAGCGGTACATTTTCATTTGAAACAAGTCCGGGAAAGAAGCGGATCAGTTTCCGCGATGTCCGCTCTATGATCCGGTATCACATTGCAGTGCGGGAAGTCATCCTTTCAGCGGCCGATAAAAAATACCTCTCGGTCATCATGAGTGAATTCGAATTGCTGGTGGAAATCGGCGACAATGCCGATGATCCGACCGGACTTCCTGACCGGCCGGCATTTCAGATTTTGCCGATTGACCCAAAGGAAGTACGCAATATGCCAAGTCCAAAGATTGACATTGAAAGTAAATTGGAAATGATGGGCGCCATTAAGAACAATGAGCTGTCATCCCAATACCGCGTCAGGGGAGGCAACTTTGACGAAAATCTGATCTATGTCAATGATGTGGAAATTTACCGTCCGTTTTTGATCCGGTCGGGACAACAAGAGGGACTTGGATTTGTCAATCCGAATCTGGCAGACGTGGTGGCATTCAGCACAGGCGGATTTGAATCGCGATATGGTGACAAGATGTCGTCTGTACTTGATGTAAAGTACAAATCGCCATATAAATTTCATGGATCGGCGGAGGTGGGGCTGATCAGTGCCAATTTCCATTTGGAAGGAAGTTCGGTCAACAAAAGTGATTCATCGCAGCCGGGAAGATTTTCCTACCTGCTTGCGGCGCGGAGGTTTGCGATCCGTTATGTATTGAACAGCCTTGATGTTTCCGGGAATTACCAACCGGATTTTCATGATGTGCAAGGGTTATTTGCATATGAATTCAACAACCGGCTGAAGGTCTCTTTTCTCTACAATGTGGCTTCGAACAAATACCGGTTCATTCCGGAAACAAGAGAAACTTCATTCGGCACAGTGCAGACCGTTTTGCGGCTGAGGGTGGCCTTTGAGGGAAGGGAGCTGACGGAATACCTGACGGCGCTGGGCGCACTGACTTTGGAACATAAACCATCTTCGAAATTGCGGTTTAAATATATTTTTACGGGATTTGGTTCGCGGGAAAGTGAAGTATTTGACGTAGAGGGGGGATATTGGCTGAGCGATGTGAATACGAATTTCGGCAACGAAGGATTTAATGAAGTTGTATTTGACAGGGGAGTGGGGACGAATTTCAGGCATGCGAGGAATTACCTGGAAGCCCGTGTCCTTGCGATGGAACAGCGGGGAGAATGGTTTCCCGGACAGAGTTTCAAGCACCACATCAGTTGGGGATTGCGGGCCCAGAACCAGGTCATCTCCGACGAGATCACCGAATGGAACGGAGTGGATTCAGCTGGATATTTTGAGATCGTGGAACATATCCGAAGCCAGCTTCGCCTGGACAATTACCAGTACAAAGCATTCATTCAGGATCAGTGGTCTGTTAACGGGAAAGGTTCCAACCGGATCATAGCAGGTAGCAGGGCGGTGTATAACACTCTGAACGGACAATTTTTCATGAGCCCCAGGGTCCAATTTGTTTACGATCCTTCATCTGCCCAGGCTCCAACGGATCTGGAAAGCGAAGAGTACAGGAAATGGGAAAAGAGGAGATACCAGTTGCGAATTGCGACCGGCCTGTATCACCAACCAGCATTTTACAGGGAAATGCGGGCACACGATGGGAGTCTGAACACAAGCATTGCGGCACAAACCTCAGCGCATTTCATGTGCGGCGGTGATTACCGCTTTGAAGCCTGGGGACGCCCATTTAAATTTTATGGCGAATTGTATTACAAATATCTGGACAACCTGATTCCGTTTGAAATTGACAACGTCAGGGTGAGATACTATCCCAACAATCCGGGAATCGGATATGCTTATGGAATAGACCTTCGGGTGAATGGAGAATTTATCCGGAATGTGGATTCCTGGATGAGCCTCGGTTTGCTCAATACCAAAGAAGACATCACGGGAGACGGACAAGGCTACGTCAATCGTCCGACCAACCAATTGTTCACATTTGCCATGTACTTCCAGGATGAATTGCCGATCAATCCAACATATAAAGTACATGTAAATTTTGTTTATGGATCCGGACTTCATATCGGACCGCCCGGCTCCCTGGTAAACCGCACCGCATTTACCGCGCCGGCATACAACCGGGTGGATCTGGGCTTCAGCAAATTGATTTCGTTTAGATCTATTGAAGAATACAATGACAGGCTTGCGATTCAATCGTTCTGGATATCCGTCGAGATCTTCAACCTCTTTCAACGCTCCAATACGGTTTCATATACCTGGATCAAAGACGTTTACAACACCCAATTTGCCGTACCCAATTTTCTCTCGGCAAGGTTGCTGAACGTAAGAATGATCGGAACCTTCTGAGCTCAATATCAGGAGGAGATGTTATTTTTGCGCATGAGTCAGGTCCGAACCGTATTGCTGATCAATTTTCTGTTTTTTTTCGGACCCGTGCATCCGTACCTGAATTCACAAACCATTCAGGAACTTTTTGAATCCGCGGACCGGCTTGCGATTCTTGGGCATGATGGCGCGGCCCTTGTCAAAATCCGGCAGGTAATCACACGGGAACCATCAAATTTCAAAGCCTATGTTATCGCATGCGAAATGCTGACGCGCATCGGGCAAAGGCAGACAGTATTTGAAACTGCAAAGACCAATTTCAGTGAAGCAGAGAAATACGGCAAAAAGGCAATTGATCTCAAGCCGGAAAGTCCGGAAGGTTATTTCGCGGCAGGGCACGCAATCGAACGTCTGGCAGAAGCATCCGGAGATAAGAACGGACTTGTATTCACCGGTGATATTCTGAGGTTTGCCAAGCATGCCATCAAGAATGATAACAAACATGCCGGCGCCTGGTATCTATTGGGAATTTGGCATCTCCGGCTTGCTACATTGCGGGCAGGCTCACGTGCGACTGCAAGTATCCTGCATGGTGGAATTCCCGAAGAGGTAAGTCTCGACAAAGCAATCCGGGCGTTGATTTATGCCAATCAGTTCGATGCCGGAAAGATCATATATCACTACGACCTGGCACGCGCCTATAAGGAAGCAGGCTTGACGGATGAGAGCAAATCAGAACTATCGAAAGCACTGGTGTTTGTCAGCGATCATCCGTTTGATGTGTTTATCAAGCAGAAGTGCAAGTCGTTTTTGGCGGAGAATTTTTGAATTCATATAGTGATTTTCAGGAGGAATTTCGCCCTTGCAGGGCTTCTTTTCGGGATGCCGCAATATACCCAGGGCTTCACCCTGGGCTAACATATCGCGCCATTTCATGGCTTTAATGACGCCAGATGGCGTTAAATTTCTGATCTCTCCCTTCGACTCCGCTCAGGGCAGGCGCAATGATTACTCGAACCGTCCTTTCGGGGGCGAGGGCATTACGGCACACTTTGATACACCAATTGATTATCGAGGTAAAACCGGAATTCCACCCGCCGGTTGTTCTGCCTGCCGTCGGGATGTTCATTGGTATCAATCGGTTCCAATTCGGAGAATCCTGATACAAAAGATTGCGAGGGGTCAATGCCATTTTTCTGCAAATATTGAGACGATGTTTTGCACCGGTTCTCTGAAAGTTTTTGGTTGTAATCAACGGAACCGAAAGCATCGGTATGACCGTAAATCTCGAGCCGCAAACGAAGGTCTTCTTCCAAAACCCACTTTACTTTGTTTAACTCATCCATTGCTTTTTGTCTGAGGTCATACTGATCAAAATCAAAGTAGATATGATGAAGTACGACACCTGCGAATACTTCCGGTATTTCCACCTCATGATCTGTTGATCCGGGATCGTCATCAGATATGGCGGGAT
>Ga0247727_10020181_pt1 | contig 10223 bp, 10 predicted proteins | sample WisWelCaveWW1625_FD_202498 | JGI IMG/M metagenome (GOLD analysis project Ga0247727, IMG submission 202498) | Biofilm microbial communities from Wishing Well Cave, Virginia, United States - WW16-25 | ecosystem: Environmental > Aquatic > Deep subsurface > Groundwater > Cave microbial mat | place... | reverse complement strand
CAGAGATTTTCACTCACACCCATTTTATAGCAAAGATTTTTGAGGAACTCCGCGGGGTCTGAAATTTTCTCCCACACCTGCGGGAGGAATGTAGCGCGGCGATACGTTCCGTCGCGCAGGACGACTCCATCCACATGCGGGCGCAGTTTGGACAGCAGGTCATTTGCGTCCTTATATTCGAGCGGGACAGGGCGCGTCAACCGCGAGACTTCGATCTGGATCCCGTTTAATTCGCGTTCACCCACCGGAGGGAAGCGCGGGTCTTCGAGCGCCGCGGCAACTGCATGTTCGCGTACATCTTCGGCAAGCGACTGCTTCGGTTCGAGTCCGCCAATGCAGCCGCGCAGTTGGCCGCGCACGGTTAATGTAATGAAAGACGACCCCTGTTCGCGCAAATGCGGCGATAAAGATGATTCATCAAGAGGCGATAACTTCTCGCCCCTCACGCCGCGTTCCATTGCCTCGCGCGCCAGGCGGAGCAAAGTCTGTTGTTCTTCGAGAGTAAGTTTGTCTTCCATAAATCATGCCCCTCCCTCATCCAGTCCCCTCTCCCGAAGGGAGAGGGTTAGGGTGAGGGCAGGGTCAACTTCCAATACACCCGATTATGATACACCAATGGGTTGTCCTCATCTTTGCCTTCTCTGGAGACTGCAATAACCTCGGCAATGAAGAGCGTATTCTCACCGATGGGCATTGAATTCATGACGCGGCAATTGAAATAAGCCATCCCGTTTTTGAGGATGGGCGCATCTATCGCGAGTCTCTCTGTTTGCACTCCTTCAAAACGGTTTGTGATATTTGGGATTTTCCCGGCAAAGCGATCGGAGAGTTCCTTTTGTTCAGAGGTGAGAATGGTCGCCGCGAACACGCCTGATTTTACAACCAGATCATGCGTATGGGTTAATTGTTTCAGCGCAACGGAAACCACTGGCGGCTCCAGCGAGACGGAATTGAATGAGTTGACGGTCATGCCGTATTGCTCGCCTTCATGTGTGGCAGTGACGACGGCCACACCGGTCGTCCAGGCGCGCATGGCATGGCGGAGTTTTTCAGAGTCTAATGTCATGTGAAGTTTCTCCATGAAGAATCATCATAACGGTGAGGCAAGAGTGAGTCAAGATAGAAATTGGGAAAAGCAGGGGCGACCCTTCATGGTCATTCGTGTTGATTATTACGTCAGGCTCTCATACAATCCTCCTTCTTCATAATGCCGTGGCGGGTCGCCCCTTCATATTGCGCGGAACCGAATTCAACCCTTGTACGTTAATTCCTTAATAAGGTACTATTACACGCAAGTGACATGGAATCGACCCCTACCAGCCCCGCGCCGCGCAAACGTCCATTGCGCGCCGTTCAGACCACAATTGGCATCGCCATTTTGCTGGCGACGCTCTTCACAGCGCTGCCCTCTCGTGGACTGGCTACAGGTGATTTCTATGAACGGTTGAGTCTCATTCTCACCCCGCGCTCTGTCGAAGGCGCTCCTCTGGCAGCACAGCCGCAATTACGTATCGGTATCGTTGCAGGGCACTCGGGCAACGACTCAGGCGCAGTCTGCACAGATGGCAACGGGGAGGTGACACTTACCGAAGCGGATTTAAATCTTGAGATCGCCGCGCTCGTCCAACAGCAGTTAACACAAATCGGCTACCAGGTGGACTTATTGCGCGAATTCGATACCCGTCTGAACGGTTATCGCGCGCTTGCCATTGTGTCCATCCATAACGACTCATGTGAATATGTCAACGATCAAGCCACAGGCTTCAAAGTTGCTGCGGCGCTGAACACATACGACGTCAACCGCGCCAACCGCCTCACTGCCTGTCTGGTTGACCGTTATCAGCGCGACACAGGTCTTACCTTCCACGCGGGAAGCATCACGGGCGATATGCGCGAGTATCATGCCTTCCGCGAAATAGACCCAAGCACGGTCGCCGCCATCATCGAAACCGGATTCCTCAACCTCGACCGTGAAATCCTCACCACCCAAACCGACCGCGTCGCGGCAGGAGTGGTGAACGGCATCTTGTGTTTTGCAACGAATCAGAATGTAGAATCGACTCCCATCCCCAACCTGACGCCATGAAAGCTCTTCTTTCCAACGGGCAGATTCGCTTCTCCCTCTTCCTCATCCTGTTTCTGATATGCGGAAGCGGATTCGCCGCTTTTGCCATCACTGCCTCACCTGTGAGCGCCTCCATTTTTGGCACAGTGACGCCAATAGCCACGGAGGAAAACGCCTGGGCGTATGCCAGTGTGCCCAAACCCACTTACACACCAACCAACATACCTGTCCTAGCTCCAACTGAAATGCCAACGCTTGCACCCGCAGCCACTGAAACACCCCGCTCGATGGTGATGGAAATCGTTAACGGAGGGCAGTTCTCGTCTGCGAGCCAGGATCAGAATCCCGCCTATCAACCGGCGATCTCATACGGCGGATCGAAGTATATTCTCGTGGACATTTCAGAACAGCACATGTATGTATATGAAAACGATGCTCTTGTTTATAGTTTTGTCGCCTCCACGGGCATAGGTAATTCCACTCGCGCTGGTACATTTCAAGTGCAGACCAAACTCCCAAACGCCTACGGCGCGACGTGGAACATCTGGATGCCGAATTGGCTTGGGATATATTATTCCCATGGCCTGGAAAACGGCATTCATGCCCTGCCTATTTTGTCAAACGGCGCAACGTTATGGGCTGGCTTTCTAGGGAGACCCGTTTCTTATGGATGCGTGGTCATTGGCACATACGAAGCCCAAGTGTTGTATGATTGGGCAGAGCTTGGCACGCCTGTGGAAATTAGATGGTAGAAAATCATGTCATTGCGAGGAGGGCGTTCTCCCCGACGACACTTGCACCGCACTGCGTTCGGTGCAGTGCAGGTGAGCAATCTCCAACTCGATGAGGAGATTGCTTCGCCGAAAACTGCGGCTCGCAATGACGGGAAGTGACCATGAACATGAAATTCATCGAAGCCCGCGAACACATCGCCAAAGCGCGCGAAGCCCTGCGCCGGAGTGACAAGGAATCCGCCCGCCAATTGGGCGAGAAAGCCGCGCTCCTCGCGCCGGATATGGAAGACGCATGGCTAGTTCTCACCGCGTCTGACGCGAATCCGCGGGATGCGCTTGCGTACGCTCGGAAGGCGCTGGAGATCAACCCCCAGAGCGCCCGCGCCCGCCAGGGCGTGGAGTGGGCTTCGGGTCGGTTGAAACAGGCCGAGGGTGGGAGTGGTCGAAACGAAGCGGTTGTCGCAAGTCCCCCAAAACGCGTTTACCGAGAGGCAATCGCCTCGCCCGCGTTGCGAGTCAATGGAAGGAACTGGCTTTATCCAATTTTATTGATCGGGGCAGCGTGTATGGTGATCGGCTTTGTGGTATTGTTCGCATTGACCAGCCCTGCACTCGCATCCATTGTAAATAATGTTGGCGCGCCCGCTCTCGCGCAGGAGCAACTTTGGGCTCCTGTAAATATCGCAAAACCCGAGGTCACCCCGATCGATGTCGGCGCGTTTGCTCCTCAAGCCGCGGATACTCCCGCGGCTGCGCCATCGGATGTCCCCGCAGCCCTGCCTACCCAGGAGCCGACGTCCGCGCCTACGGACGAGCCAACCTCCATTCCGACCGAGGCGCCCACATTAACGCTCGAAGCCACTGAAACCCCCGGCACTATGGCAATGGATATCATCGTCGATACCCCGACCAGTCAATATGTCGCGCCTGCGCCGGCCGCCGAAGGCCTGGCATATCCCGCCAAGGGCAACGGCGCGCGCTGGATTGACGTGAACCTCTCCGAACAGCGCGTGTATGCCTACGAAGGCGACGTGGTTGTAAATTCATTCATCGTATCCACAGGCACAGCGCGGACGCCGACCGTCACGGGCAAATTCAAGATATGGATCAAACTCAAATCCACCACCATGTCCGGTCCCGGATATTATTTGACCAACGTGCCGTACGCCATGTATTTCCACAAGGGCTATGGGTTGCATGGCACCTACTGGCACAACAACTTCGGCACGCCGATGAGTCATGGATGCGTCAATTTGAGCATACCCGACGCGGCCTGGCTGTATGGCTGGGCGTATGAAGGCACTGTGGTGAAAGTGCATTATTAGTAGGTCAGCCGTAGAGACACGGAGTAAAAAATCTCTGCGTCCCAGTGGCTCCGTGGCTAAGTTCTTAAAATGAGCAAGTCGAGTTTTTCCAGACGTGATTTTCTCAAGTTGAGCGGTTATGGCTTGCTGGGGATGTTTTTGCCAGACCTGCCCTTGCAATTTTACCAACAGGATGACTTCGTTAACTTGCAGGGACGCGTCATTGACCGCATCCTGTGGGCTTATGATGAACCAAGTCCCAAAGCCAAACGCAAAAAATTATATTGGCACGACCTGATCGTTTCCATAACAAACACGACGATCAGCGACGATGAATCCGCGCACAACCGCGTATGGTATCAGGTTGAAAACAGCGTATATGTTTATTCGGGAAACATCCAACCCGTCCGCACGATCCTGAACGAGCCGCAGCAAATTTCTCTCAAGGGCGCGCTCGGCGAGGTCAGTGTGCCGTTCACCGAAGCGCGCCTCGAAGCCGACTCGAACGCGGAAGTCGTTTACCGCCTTTATTACGAAACCGTCCACTGGGTCAAAGCCAGTGCTATTCACCCCGTGGATGGAAGCGTATGGTATGCCCTTTTGGACGATAAATTCGAGCAATACTATTACGTCCCCGCGCAGCACATCCGCCTCATCACGGACTCGGAACTGGCTCCGTTATCTCCGCATGTTCCCAACGAAAACAAACGGATCGAAGTCCGCCTGGACGACCAGTTGCTGTTGGCTTACGAAAACGGACAACTCGTTTTCGCCACGCGCGCATCCACAGGCGGGAAGCGTCTAAGCGGAAAATACACGACCCCAATCGGAGAATTCATTACCTATCATAAACGTCCCACTCGGCATATGGCAACAGGAGACATCGCCTCAAGTGGCTTCGACCTGCCCGGTGTGCCCTGGGTGCTTTACATCACAGAGAGCGGAATCTCCTTCCACGGAACATACTGGCACAACGACTACGGGCGTCCACGCAGTCACGGCTGCATCAACCTGACGCCTCAAGCCGCCAAATGGCTCTATCGCTGGACGACGCCGACCGTCGCGTTTGATAAGGAATTAGTATATGGTTATGTTGGGACAAAGGTGGAAATCAAAGTATAAGAAAAAAGTAATAGTGGAACAAATTCCCATCTTTTCCGGTTAAACTTATCAAATGCTCAACCCCCAAATATCCCGACGTGATTTTCTCAAACTCGCCAGCGCGGGCTCGCTTGCTTTTGCACTGCATGACCTACGACGCCTCGACCGCGTCCTTGTCGTACCTGCGGCGCTAAAACAGGGACGCATTACTCTAAGCGGCATCCCTCTTTATGATGGGCCCGCATTCACTGCCAAAAAAATACATCATTTCAAACGCGATGAGATCGTGGACATTACTTCTGTGAATGAGAACGGCGAACAGGGCAACCCGTTCAACAGCGCGTGGTACCAGGTCAATGGGGAGGGATACACATATTCAGGCTGGGTACAACCGGTGGAGACGAATTATCAAAAACCGATTTTCACCATCCCTGAAAAAGGACAGGTTGGAGAGATCGTCGTTCCATTCAGCGATACAAGGAAAGAGCCTTATGTATATGCCGAACGAGGGTATCGTTTGTTTTATGGCACAACACATTGGGTGATGAGAACTATCGTCAGGCGCGAGGAAAAAAGCATCTGGTATGAGATCTATGATTTCCATCTCAAGAGATTATTTTACGTCCCATCGCATGACATGCGGCTGGTGCCGAATGACGAGTTGACTCTGGCATCGCCTGAGGTCCCGGACGAAGAGAAAAGCATCATCGTGGATCTATCCACTCAAATGGTGACTGCCTTTGAAGGAGAGAAACTTGTCTTTTCGCAACGCTGTTCGAGCGGAGCAAAAGGCACCGAAACTCCAAAGGGTGAATTCCGTACATATCATAAAGGTCCATCCGTCCACATGACCAACCAGGGCGATGCAATTGAGAACATCTTTAACCTGCCCGGTGTGCCATGGTGCGCGTTCTTCACCGGCGCGGGCAACGCCTTCCACGGAACTTATTGGCACAATGATTATGGCAGACCGCGCAGTCATGGCTGTGTGAACCTGCCGTCAGAGGCGGCAAAGTTCATTTATCGCTGGACCAAGCCCAACGTCCCGCCTGATTCGGATTATGTCCATTTGCCAGGCGAAGGCACGAGAGTCCAAATCTTTTAGCCTTGCGAAGGCTTGTCCTGAGAGTGAAACTCGAAGGATCCAGACTTTCGCAAGGTTGCCAACGGAGAATACAATGAATCCCATCTTTCAACACCCAAGCTATCTTCTCAAACGTCAAGCCATCGCACTCACGGGCAGGTTTCGTTTTTATGACCCGTTGGGCAATCTCGTGATGTTCAGCGAGCAAAAGATGTTCCGCCTGCGCGAGGATATTCGTGTGTATTCAGATGAAAGCAAAACGCAGGAAGTGTTGAGCGTGAAGGCGCGGCAGATCGTTGATTTCTCCGCTGCGTATGATGTAGTGGATACTGCGCTGAATCAAAAGGTTGGCGCGTTGCGGCGCAAAGGTTTGCGTTCGTTGTTGCGTGATGAATGGGAAGTGCTGGATGCGAGCGACAACATAAGAGGATTGCTCTTTGAAGACAGCGTGGGACTTGCGTTATTGCGCCGCCTCATTCTCGGCTCGTGGCTGCCTCAGAATTATGACATCACTTTTGGCGAGACGCGTGTTGCAGATTTAAAACAGAACTTCAATCTCTTTCGTTACGAGCTGAATCTTGATTTCAGCATGGATATGTCGCACATGCTTGATCGCCGTCTTGGAATTGCTGCGGGCATCCTGCTCGCCGCGGTCGAAGGAAAACAAAGCAATTAATGGCCCGTCAACCTCTCTTTGCGGGGCTTGTCATTGACGAATCAGGCCGCTCTGCTGAAACCGCCTATGTAGGCGATGAACCTTGTTACGTGGTGGATGATTATGGATTCCGCCGCCACATTCCATCGGAACAAGTGGATCGACAGGTGCTCGGTCAGATGGCTGAACTGATGAAAGGCAGTGAGGATTACATTTCCGAGCAAACCGCCAAGATGCTTGGCCAGGAGGATGTATTCACCAAAGCCGCCATCGAACAGCAGTTGAAGAACATTGACAAGCAGTTTGACCAGGTATTACAGACGGGCATCCCTGAGGATATGCGGGCATATCTGGGAATGATGGGATTCAGGATCATCATCAACATGCACGGAGAGGTGCTAAAGGTGGAACAGCCGGGCGCCGCCAGCGATGATGGGGAAGAATAATATGGTGCGACGCACCCTCACTTCACTCACTTAAATCGTAAAGATATAAATAAACCGAGGTCCCGGGTTCGCGGAACTCGCGTTTTTTGCTTCCGATTTGGTCGAGATAGGAGGTTAGGAAATCCTTCTCGCTGAAATCCCCCTGCTCGTATACGTGGGATATCAAAATCCACACGCGTTGCTGACCCCTGAGCGAATCGAGCCTTTGAAGGATCCTCGGCGGATCGGTGTAATCTGTATAAAGACCCGCCTCATAGCGGATCTCTTCCAAACCGTAGGCTGGCGCGTAGAACCGAAAGGCAGGCACGGCTCCGTAGGAGATGTACATCGCGTCGCCTTCCCTCCAGGCCGACCTGAAATACTCAAGAGTGGGGCGAATGTGTTCGCTGTATTTCGGCTTGATAAGATATTCCAGTGAAATGGTGAATGGGTTGTATAACAAATATCCGCTTAACATGAGAGGGACGATCACAGCCAGCAGCGGACGCGGCTTGATCCATCTGTGAAAGACCTCCAGCGCCTTGCCGATGAGCAGCAATCCCAATGGGACCAGGAATTGAATCAACCGCCCAATGAGGGGATACAACCGCAGGCTCGAAGCAATCAACGCAAATAGCAATGTCAAAACCAGCGCGCTGGCATAGGAGCGCTTTTCAAGGAATAAAGCGATCCATCCGACCAGCATCAGGCCGAAGACCAGTCCTGCCGCGTCGTTGATCCCGAACTCCACTGCGACGTTGGCGCGAAAACTCCTGGCGAACCAGCCCACATCGCTCCACAACGGAGAGGGGACAAAGGAAATGTCCCAGTAATCGAGCAACGTGCCGTTGCGCGTCAATCCCTGAAGTGTGGTGAAATACAACAAGCCCAGATTTGCCAGCCAGAGCGCGCCCATTGCAATGATCAGCCACAGGCTGGAAAGATCGCGTTTTCGCAGATAGAGGATAACCAGCGTGATCTCGATCCCCGCCAGCACAAACAACGCGGGGTGCGAGAACCACAATGCAAAAAAGCCAGCCAGCCCCAGCCGAATAAAACCCTTTCCTGAACCTGGCAAGTCTTCGGGAGGCGGCCTGCCAGGTCTTTTGATCTCAAATAGCGGCGCAGCGACGAGCAATAAGCCAATTGTCACAGCCACATCTACAATATATTGCTTCACTTCGGAAGAGTAATAGATCAAGCGCGGGTTGAACGCAAAGAGAGCCAGCGCGACCCATAATCCCACACCGCTGGTAATTTGTTTGAGCAAAAGATAAAACATCCATAACGAGACCAGCCCAATAAGGAGGGGAAAGAGGCGCAGGGATAATTCGTTCCTGCCGAGCACGAGGTTGAATGTTTTCTCGACCAGCAAAAAACCGATTGGAGCGCCCTGGTCGTAATCCAACGGCTTGAACAGACTGACATAATCGCGATTGACAATATTCAAAGCCAGCATCGCTTCGTCCAACCACAGGGAGCGGCCCGTTAGATACTGCCTGAGGCGCAATAAAACCCCAGCCAGGAGGATCAAGCCCGTCAATACAATTTCCCGTGACAAGGTTTTATTTAGTTTCAAGCTGGCAGGCGGGAACAGTTTTATGTTCATGAATCAATTTTATTGATCTGCCTGGATCCTGGTGCCGATGATTCGGTTTTGAGCGCGAAGAAGCGCTCTTTCAAATTGAGCAGAGGTTTCTCCAGGTATTTGTAACTCAGGGATGCGACCAGAAGGGTGGCGAGGAAGGAAATCAGCGCGATCAACGGCTTTGCAAACGGGTCCACCGCTCCATAGTCACGAACGCGAATCGAGAACCAGATGATGGGGAAGTGATAGACGTATAACCCGTAGGATATTTTTCCAAGATATCGCAAAAGAGCCGAATCTAGAAAACGAACAAACAATCCGTGCTTTACAACGGTATAGATGATGACTGCGAAGAAATAATTCAGAAGTGTGTAGCCCCAGATGAATTGATAAGCCTCCGGCAAATGGAGCGGATACCCAAGCGCTGAAATCGCGCCGATCTCGCCTGTTGCAATATATTGCGAACCGAAACCAACCAATGGCAGAATTCCCAATAAAAGAAAGAATTGTTCTTTTGATTTCGGAATGGAATAACGGCTGATGTACGCCCCAAAGGCGAACGCGTCCATGTGGCTGAAGGGGAGGGGAAAGACCGCAAGTGCAACAGTATCACCCAGGAAACGAAAGACCCCGGAACGATGAATGAAAAAGAACGCGATGCGAAAGATTGGTCCCAGTATGATAAACCCGATAAATAATTTCTTGAGCGACCTCTCGGGAACCAGCAGGATCAGCAGGGGCCAGAAAATATAGAATTGCTCCTCCACAGATAAAGACCAGAAATGATCCAGAAAAAAGGAATATTCGAAAGTGATCGTCCCAAAAAAGAAATCGTATACATAGAAAACGGCATACCAAACCTGGTCCAGGAACATTTGCATGAAGTTGGGTCTGTAGGAGATGGAGAGTAGCCAGATTGCCACCCCAGTCATCAACGCCAGATAAAAGTAATACAGGGGGAAAATGCGGAGGAAACGCCTGCCATAGAATTTGAAAAAATAATCCCTGGCGGTCAGCGACTTTTTCATATCCAGCAGGATGCCAGTGATCAGAAAACCAGACAGGACAAAAAATAACGACACGCCCACCCAGCCAAATTGGAGATAGTCTGTGTGAAAGGCAAACACAAGTAAAAAAGCAATTGCTCTAAGGCCGTCCAGTCCTGGAATCATTTCATGTGATTGAAATACAGTTTTGTGATCATGTCAAGCATCCTCTTGATTTAATCAAATCATGAATGTGGGCTTCAAATCAACCGCGGACGACT
>Ga0247727_10020180_pt1 | contig 10223 bp, 11 predicted proteins | sample WisWelCaveWW1625_FD_202498 | JGI IMG/M metagenome (GOLD analysis project Ga0247727, IMG submission 202498) | Biofilm microbial communities from Wishing Well Cave, Virginia, United States - WW16-25 | ecosystem: Environmental > Aquatic > Deep subsurface > Groundwater > Cave microbial mat | place... | reverse complement strand
CCGAAAATTTGATGAAGGCTTATGGCGCGCGCATGAGGGTCGACTCGGAGGGAACGATGCTGGTGGATGATTGCTGCCCTCCGGAAGAATAGAGCAATTTGCGATTGCCGATTAACGATTTACGATTGATTGATGATTTATGTATTGGTGAATAATTACGATATCTCGTAAATCAAAGGATGCAGCGTGACAATCAATAAGATTTACAAAGTTAGGGTGATTTTCTTCTTAGGAATGGCTGTATCCCTACTCGCCGCGTGCGCTGGAGGGTTTTCATCTGTTCCAGAGGTAACAGCGTCACCAGTTACAGTCACTACGACGATTGATCCGAGCGAACCAACTTCGATACCAACACCAGTACCTATTGCAAGTACTACACCAACCCTGACCGCGACTTCAGACCCTACACAGCAAGTGTGGTATGTTACAGCCATAGCGGTACAAGCGACACAGAAGGCTGTACGTCAACAATCTCGGAACGATAAGGAAACGGAGATCGCCCAGTTTCCCTTTATCTGCGACGATATGGAATTTCATTCAAGTGACGTCTCTCCTGATGGAAAATGGTTTGCTGCAAGTTGCGGCTACAAAAGGGATCAAACATTAATTGTGCAAAATAAAAAAGGAACCAAGTGGATATTAGAATTCAAGGATTTTCTGCATCCAGATAGTTTTTTCGATGGAACATCGCCCATGGGTGCCTTATACCCGAAATTTTGGAGCCTGGATGGGGAATATCTATACTTTACAACGGGGTTAGGGTATTCCGGGGGTGGCAATGATTGTTTTCCTCGTTTTTTTACAGGTGATTATGGGCTCTTTCGTCTCAACCTCAAAACAGGCTTGTGGGTGACCCTTATTCCACCTACAGATTCGTTTCCCGGATACGGAATCGAGTTTTCGCCAACAGGGCGAAGATACGCTACAGATATTAATGGGGTCATAATAACTGACCTAAACACTGGTGAGATCACTAAAATTGATGTTCGTGGAATTATTCAAGGTGTGAGCTGGTCGCCTGATGGTATACATCTTGCTTATTCTGTAGCAAGTTGTGGAGAACAGAGCGTGCAATCTTCATCGGTATATGTTTGGGATGCATTGACAAACCAAACGCAAATGCTTATCACAACCGATGGAATGTTGTTGAGACCCGAATTATGGGGCGATAATTCGACACTTAGGGTCATAGGAGAGAAGGTAATCGACCTTGATGTGCTTTACACTACTTATATATATGACATTGCGCAAAATAATTTGATGTTCACTGGCACAACTACACCTTCGCCCTGAAAGATATTCATCAATGTTATCGCAATCATAAATCCAAAACTTGTACTGAGCGTAGTCGAAGTATCGCAAATCGTAAATCCAAATGTCTTTTCTCCTCGAACCTCTTCAATACGAATTCATGCAACGCGGCATGATCGCCGCGGTACTTGTCGGCATCGTGTGTGCGGTGGTTGGCGCATATGTCGTCCTGCGCGGCATGGCTTTCTTTGGCGATGCGCTCGCGCATACGATATTACCCGGTATCGCGCTGGGTTATCTCGTCAGTGGCGGGGCGCGCGAACCGCTTTTTTGGTGGGCATTGGGAACATCCATCGTTGCGTCACTGGGCATCGGAGCGATCAGTAAGAACGCGCAGATCAAAGAGGACACTGCCATCGGGATTATCTTCGCGGGTATGTTCGCGCTCGGTATTGCACTGATCTCCACTGTTCGCAGTTATGCTGTGGATTTGAGTCACTTCCTCTTTGGGGATGTGTTGAGCGTCTCAACCCAGAGCCTGTGGCTGATCCTCATCTTCGGCGGGCTCGTCCTCCTGACCATTTTCGCGTTCTACAAGGAATTTACAACCTTATCCTTTGACCCTGTTCTCGCCGTCACACTTCGACTCCCCGTCGGCTTGCTCAATAACCTTTTGCTCACGTTGATCGCTGTGACTGTCGCGGTCTCGCTTCAAACGGTCGGTGTGGCGTTGATGGTTGCCATGCTCGTCACTCCTGCCGCGACGGCGTATCTGCTCACGCATCGTCTGTCAACGATGATGATCCTTGGGGCAATGTTTGCATCCCTTTCGGGAGTCATTGGCTTATATCTTTCGTATTATCTGAGCATTGCGTCAGGCGCGGCAATCGTGTTGACGGCGACCGTTTTCTTTATCATTGCATTTGTGTGGAAGAAGATAAAGCCAAGGTAATTCCTTCCATGTTCCCTGCGCCGGGGACGACCGAGGACGCAATCCGCGAGTACAATAAGGCGGTTATCAACACAAATGACCTACGAACTATTCAACCCCTCAACGACAATATGCAGAAAGTTCAGCAGGCAACACTGGGCTAAGGCATTGGAACTAGCCAGGCTTTACGGCTGGCGACCTGTGGGCACGCGTTCACCCTCAACACATGACTTTCACAAATTAGGCGCGGATTGGAATGGCACGTATTTGACCAATGACGGTCAGGTGATAAAAGCCGAAGACGCGTTATCCCTGGCTGTTGCCCTGGAAAGGTCGCTGGATGATATTCCCGATGCCAATATCGAGATGGATTGGAATCCCAGGTTTTGGGTTGAGGATGAACTTCCCGAATGGCTATCTCCATTCGAAAAAGAAATGATCGAAGATGGGCTGGAGGATGAATTGCTCGATATGATGGGAATACATCCATTCGAGTATTTTGCAGGTGATGAAAAGCGCCATCTGACCCAGTTCATAAGATTTTGCAAGTTGGGAAGTTTTGTTGTTTTGTGAATCCAAAATAAAACAGCGCAGGCTGATGTCTGCGCTGTTCATACATTATTGACTTTTTAGTCCAACAATGCCTGCGGAATGTTGCCACCGTTCTCCGCAATTTTCTTCAAGACCGTCTTGTGGAGCCAGGTGTTCATTTTGGCCGAGTCACTCATCAGTTCGGGGGGGCAGCCAAGTTCCTTCGCCAGTTCATTGCGTGCCTCGCGGCTGCTGTCGATATCGAGGAGTTTAAGCAGGTCTACGATCGAGACTTTCCAATTAAGACCTGACGCCAGCAACACCAACACCTTCATTGCCAGGGGCGGCTGGTACTCCGATGGTTATCATAAACACACCTGTAGCCGACATCAAGATCGAAGATTTCTATATTATTGAGGAATCAGATGTCGATACCATCCTAAGCGGCAAGAAGACTATACCGGCCATATTTTCTTCGGGAACAACACAACTATCCATAGTAATCGTAATTTGTTCTCCTCTAGAAAACGGGACCGACATCAATGTAGAGATTATGGGAAACGATGGGCCGATTGAAGTAGATGACCTTGCCGGTTTTATGACCTTTTCCTACCCTGATGGGTGTATCACAGTCACCAGAGACTTTAAACCAGTCAGTGGAAAGTATGCAGATGGCCCATATCAAGCCCTGTTGAGTATCAATGAGGTCGTTGTTGCGTTACTAAATTGGACTATTGGTTCACTATAAAAGTGGCGTAACAATAATAGGATGACCCATAGCAACCGTTTGATTGAGAGAGTTGAAGTCTCGTATTCTCATGGCAACTTGCTCTCCAGTGAACTGAAGCCAGCTCGTGGGCTAACCTCGTGTGTAACCGACAAGAAGCCAGACTCGTCGGTTTCTGATGGAAGTGCCGTTCCGGCTTTTGTGGCTGCCTTCACTTCCTTTTCAGATGTGATTGGTTTGTGTCTCTCGTATTATGTGAGCATCGCTCCCAGCGCGGCGATAGTGTTGACCGCGACTGCGTTCTTTATGATTGCGTTTGTGTGAAGAGGATGATGAGATGTATAATCGCGTCGAGTATAATATCAAGAGAAACTAATTGTCAAAGTTATTGTAATGGTTATGTCAAATCTACCCTAACCCAAGCACCCCTTGATTTAGGTGGATTTGCCAAGGTATCCAAAACCCTATACCATTCCATACCGATAACCGACTCAGACGCTCTATGCACAAAGCCCATCTGACTAGGCTCAGGAATCGGTTCTGAAGGTGGATTCGCCTCAGCAATAAGATATCGGTGCACCGTCTCTTCATCAGGCCCAAATATGAAACGCCGTGCATATCTCCCTGCAAGGGTATTAAACCCTATATGATTATCTCGAATCAATTTATTTCTTTCAATCAGCGGAACCCATTCCCCCTTTCTTTCGACTGCTACCTTTCTTCGGGCTTGTGGTATTACAGCTAGCATATGACCAAGACCTAATGGAAACGTTGGTCCAATGTCTTGTTGCACTCCCACTTCGACATAACCTCCTTTCATACCTACATAACCTAGATCATTAATAATCAGTGGATCATTCCCTGTTGTTTCAAGTAACATCCACTTTGCTGCCATAATCGGAGCCAATAAATCTGTCCGCTCTCTAACCCTTGCGAGGTTTATATTATCCGAAAAGGGCCTGTTAAGAAGATCTTCAAACTCCGAAACACTGAATCCCTCCATCCTCTCGAGTCTATTCTTAAATCTAATGTCAAAATCCGGCCCTCGTACTAAGAATCCAGCAACAAATGGAACGAGAACCTTCGCCCAAGTAAATGCTGATAATTTATCATGGATCAACTCATTAATCGCCCTATCAAGATCGCTTTCGTACTCCCCCATGGCTTGATCAACATGTAGAGCAGAAAGTGCTGGCGGAAATGAAAATAGAGTATATAAATCCTGAATCGCTGCAACCTTAGATATAGCTGCTGTGAAGCATTTTCCTGTGCGTCTATCACCTACTGAGATTAAACTATCACGCCTAGGTGTTAGGATTGATTTAGAGAAATTCGCCAAAAAGGTGGCAGGAATATAATGTTGAAGTGGCATCTCAAGTATAACCTCGATAATTTTATCGCAGCTCTATACTCTCTGCGCCGTCCTTTGTGAAGCACTCTGCGGGCGGGCAGATATATTTCGGTTAAAATACCCCAATGCCTCAACACATCGCCTCACGCATCCTCCTCTCTTCTTTCCTCACTTCGACATGGCTCAGTGCAAGCTTTCTTCTTTCTTCCTGCTCCTCCTCGACCCCTCCTCCTGCGTTAACTGAAACTCCCATTCCCTCCTCAACCATTCCTCCAACGGAAACAGCCCTTCCAACCGAAACGCCGACCTCAGTTCCCACACTCACGCCTGAGTTGGAACGTCCGCAGTATGTGTTGGATTTGCAACTCAACTATTCCAGCAGAGCCGCGGTCGTGAACCAGACCATCGCCTATCCCAACTGGACAGGTGAAACGCTGACGAGCATCATCCTTGCCGTTGAACCCAACTTATGGAGCGGTGGATTCAGCCTCAAATCCCTCGCAGTGGATGACCAGCCAATTACGAATTACACGATTGGGAACTCGAATCAAAAACTCGAAATTCCATTACCTCAACCTTTGCCGCCAAGTGGAACGATCACTATTACCATGAATTACGGACTCATTCTCCCGCAGATGCAGGCTTATAGCAACCCGAACGAAGTCCGTCCGCAGATCTATGGATATTCCGAGAAACAGATCAACTTTGTGGATTGGTATCCGTTTGTTGTGCCATACATTCCGGGTGAGGGATGGGTCTTGCACAACCCCTGGTTCTATGGCGAGCATCTTGTCTATGATGTGGCTGATTTCGATGTTGCAGTCACCTTCACCGATGGGTCAATGCCGCAGATCGCCGCGTCAGGCGCGGAGGTGGAATCTATAACGGAATCAAGCCGTCGGTTTGTCATGGAGGCGGGGCGCACGTTTGCCCTGTCCATCAGCACGGATTACAAAGTCGCCATGCAAAAGGTCGGCGATGTAACGGTCTATAGTTTTTACTTTGGGTTTTATGACAAGCCCGGCCAGGCGATGCTGCAAGCCACTGTTGAAGCCATGCAGGTTTACAACGACCGCTTTGGTCCGTATCGCCACAAAACGCTTACTGCTGTTCAAGGGGATTTCAATGACGGCATGGAGTTCTCGGGTTTGTATTTCATCAGCCGCGATTATTTCAATCTGTATGACGGCACGCCGAAAAATTATCTCGTCACGATTGCCGCGCACGAGACCGCGCACCAGTGGTGGTTCGATGGCGTTGCCAACGACCAGGGGCTCGAGCCGTGGCTCGATGAAGCAATGGCAACCTATAGCGAAGTGATCTATTATGAATCCATTTATCCCGATCTCGTTTCGTGGTGGTGGGGCTATCGTTATTTTGAGTTCCAGAATGAAGGCTTCGTTGACACGCAAATTTATGACGGCGGCGGTCAACGCCCGTATTGGGACAAGGTTTATCTGACGGGCGCCCGCTTCTTTCAAGACCTGCGCGAACGACTCGGCGATGATATTTTCTTTCTATTCATCAAGGATTACTATACTCAATACGCGGGCAAGCGATCTACAACTGCCGATTTCTTCCGCGTCCTGCGTGAACACACCGCGGCGGATATTTCAGACTTGATGACGCAGTATTTCAAGAATACATATTAACGTCATTGCGAGGAGGGCTGTTGGTCGAGTAGAGCTGTGTTCGTCGGCTCGTATCGAGACCCAGCCTGACGAAGCAATCTCCAAATCTACAGGAGGATCGCTTTGCTAACTTGGTCTCGATATGCCCCTCGAAAAACACTCGGGGCTACTCGACCAGCGGCGGCTCGCAATGACTGATTAATTTTTTATGACCAAGACTCTTCGACTCGCATTCATCCTTTTTATTTGGATTCTCCCCTCATGCGGAATCGCGCCTGCCGCGCCGCCTCCCGCGCCTTTTGAGCTGGTCACGGCGAACCCAAGCGCATTGCCTACCTCCACACCTTTTCAACCTGTTTCCTCGGTTCCGTCTCTAATTGAATCGCCGGTCCCAACACCCACAGTTCCAACCTTTACGCCGCTCCCACCAACAGACACGCCTCTCCCAACGCTTGAATTCACCGCGACGACTCTCCCGTCACCGACCGCTCCTCCGACCTCCGCGCGGACGCAATATACGATGTTTGCCCTGGTCGATTATTACGGTCATCAACTGGCGGTGGACGAAACAATCCGCTACACAAACCAGACGGGTGTATCACTCAATGAACTGGTGATGGCTGCGCAGCCCAATCTCAGGGGAGGCTTTACGCTCGAAAACATTTTGCTGGATGGCAACTCACTTAATTATGATCTGAGCGGACAGAGACTCACCGTCTACCTGCCTCAACCGCTTACGACAGGCGCGCAAGTGAATCTCGCGATGCGCTTCCGCATTGCCATTCCATCGAAAATAAAAGAACACCCGTATGGCTATGACTCGAACCAGGTCAACCTGACGGATTGGTATCCGTTCATCGTTCCGTATAGCAACGGCTGGGTCTTGCACGACCCTTGGCATTTGGGTGAACACCTTGTTTATGATTCAGCTGACTTTGAAGTGAACGTCAAAACGATCGATACGGGAATCACGTTCGCGACAAGCGGACTCTCAGAACCTGCTTCGTCAGGCTCAGCAGGCGAATGGACGCGTTATCGCCTGTTCGGCGCGCGCACGTTTGCGCTGTCAGCCAGCGACCAGTTCCTTGTGGTGGATTCAGCTGTCGGGGCGGCGGTGGTGCGTGCGTATTATTTTCCGGGATATGACGATCAAGGGCTGGCGATCCTGAATGCGATGGTGCGCGCGGTGGGTCTGTTTGAATCGCAGTTTGGTCCCTATCCGTATGGAAGTTTGAGCATTGTGCAATCTGATCTAAATGACGGGCAGGAGTACGATGGTCTTGTGTTTCTTGCATCGAAGTTTTATGATGAATATAACGGTTCGGCGCGCAGCAATCTCGTGGCGATTGGGGTGCATGAGATGGCGCATCAATGGTGGTTCGGGCTGGTGGGGAGCGACCAGGCAATGGAGCCGTGGCTGGATGAAGCGATGTCAGTTTACAGCGAAGCGATCTTCTATAAATATATCTACCCCAACTCGAGCGATTGGTGGTGGAACTTCCGCGTGAATTATTTCGGGCCATCGGGCTGGGTGGATACGACGATCTACGAAGGAGGAACGTTCCGCGCCTATGTCAACGCCGCGTATCTCAACGGCGCGAACTTCATCGAGGCTCTGAACTATCGAATGGGTGACGACGACTTCTTCCGTTTTTTGAAAGACTACACTTCCCGCTATGGCAGAGGCCGCGCCACTGCCTATGATTTCTTCGCGGTCGCGCGCCAGAACACAACCGCCGATATTTCGGATTTGATCAACGCGTATTTCAAGGGTTCGTATTAGTTGAACAGCGGAGGAAATAAAATATGAAAAAGCTTCAAGTGATTATCCTGTTTGTGTTTCTGGTGGGTTGTACATCCAATCCGACGGCATCTCCAACTGCCCTCCCTGAGATTCTGCCAGTCACCGGCTTGCTACCAACAGAAACGATTGCGCCGCCCACTGAAACATTAACGCCAACATCAACACCTGCTCCAATTTTTACCTCCGCCCCAACCCTGGAACCCCTGCCCACATTTCCTGCCGATACTGGCATGGAGAAATTGCAATCCTGGATTCAAGGAGTGTTTGATTGTCTCCTGCCCTGTTGGGGTGGGATCACTCCCGGCGAAACGACCTGGCAGGAAGCCAAACAGATATTGGAGCAACTGACGGGGTTTTCCACGGTGAACGCCTCTGAAAACATGAGTTGTGATTTCGGTGTTTGCAACGGGATCGTCTGGTCTCTTTACCCGCAAACTGTGGCGGAGGGAGTCTTTTACACCAAATTCCCTGAAAATATCGTTCACTCGATCAACATCAATATCCAGAATGAAGGCACTCAAAAAATAAACCTGCTAAGAAACGTTGGGTTGATCGATATTTTCCGCTGGTACGGGGCTCCTCCTGTATTGTTATTTCGCGCTGAGCCGGACCGGGAGGGGGATAAGTTTTTGGAAGTCATTATGGTTTATCCCGAGAGACAATTTATCATTCGGTATCTCAAACTGGCGGATTTGGTGAATGATAAACTGGTCAATTGCGGGAAAGACAGCCAGATCGAGTTGATCGTATTGGATAACAAGAAGCAACTGATGTCTCTCGATGCAATCGCCAGCGCCGTGGAGACAAGGAATTTACATATTGACACAGGGTATAAGCCTGTTGAGGAAGCACTGGGAATGACGATCCACTCATTTTATGTGACTTTCAGCACCTCAAATTCGGCTTGTATTTCCACACCAGTCAATATTTGGTCTCCGTAGTTTGACTCATTCAATAAGATGTAGTCGGTGCTTTAAGGATATATTCATAGCTCAAAGCATCATTCATGCGGCTCTCCTCCCGATTTCCACGACAAAGTTCGTGCCTCTATCCCACGGATACACCTGACTCATTAGATGTCAGGATACGCTACCAAGCATTTCCTTCCACAGAGAACCCAATCCCAGGCGGGTTACCCATTTCTCCATATACTCGAAATCGAGTTGATTTTTCTTCGCGCGCAGGATAGCCGCAATATCGCGGGAATGTTTCGACTGCCGGCTGATCCCGAAATAGATGAGTTTATAGAGGATCAGATCTTCCGGAGCATGGATATATACGCGCCCAATCGGTGGGCCATAGTCAACGCGTTGACGCCGTTGAAATGCGCTGAGACGAAGTTCATCCCCATCACGCACCGGATATAAATCCGCTTTGAGACCACTATGGATGTGGATTGCATTAATCGGGATATCCGCGCGGTCTTCCAGGATCGTATCCAGTATGATCTCAGCCGGAACGAGCATGTTCCTCTTTTCCAGCTCTTTTGAAAACTTGCCGACAGATTCAATGGGGAGATTAATGACAAGGTCCAGGTCCTGAGTCGCTCGCGGCTCACCCCAAGCCCATTCAGCGATCGCGCCCCCAATCAGGTATTCGACGCCAGCCGCTTCGAGAGCTTCAATCACCAACTTAAGGAAGCTGGTGATATCTAAAGGAGCGTCTCTCATGGCATATACGCTCGTTGCAGCGCCATACGATTGGCTTCAATCGGAGACAGGTTTGGGTTTTCCTGGCGGATTCGGTAGGCGACGACGTTCCGCGCAGTATCGCTGATGGAACATCCCTGATGGAAGCGATCAGCGGGGGATAACCGCTGATAAATATCAATCTGACGCTGGTCGGCTTCTGCGGCGCTGTTACGCAACACCTGTCTGAGTTCGAGGGATAACGCGGGCTGTCCTTGAAGATGATAGCCTGATTGCGGGCTGCCCCGGCTATATGATAATGTGTAACCCGCGGCTCTCAATTTCTGTTTGACGACCTGCATATCTCGA
>Ga0247727_10020179_pt1 | contig 10224 bp, 10 predicted proteins | sample WisWelCaveWW1625_FD_202498 | JGI IMG/M metagenome (GOLD analysis project Ga0247727, IMG submission 202498) | Biofilm microbial communities from Wishing Well Cave, Virginia, United States - WW16-25 | ecosystem: Environmental > Aquatic > Deep subsurface > Groundwater > Cave microbial mat | place... | reverse complement strand
GCCAAACCGCAAGCGTTGTTCATTATTCCTGGCCGCGATCCGAAAGTGGATGGCATCCAAATCGACCGCTCGTTTTTTCGCGAAATTTTCCGGCCAATGGAGATCGGGCGCTTTCCTCGTCTCGCCGGTCGTTCGCCAGGAAATATTCCCTGGTGAATCCGTAATGCAATTCCGAATCACCGGAGTTGCTAATGCTTTGACGATGAAATAGCTCGACAATGTTAAGTAAAGTTAAATGACATTCTGAAAGAATCTTTTTTGAAGCAAAGCCGTTCCTTCAATTCAAAAAAGATTCCTGCGGAATGACATTGGTGGGGGAATACAACATTGTCAAGATAGAAATTAAAAAATCAATCGAATTACATGAAGAATTCCAAAGAAAATGTGATGACGCAAGTGGCCGCGCCCAACGCGCAGAAATTATCGACGCTGGATACGGCCGCCATGCACACCCCCAGCCGCTTCAGTGTGGCGATTAGTTCTTCGATTTTGCTGCACGCTTTATTTTTTGGATTATGGGCGTCAAATTCTATCATCAATCCACCGGAAGTTCTCGAAATTCAGGAAATCAGTTTTGTCGATGAGAATGAAGAACAGCCGGAGAAAAAAGCGCCTGAGCCTAAAGCCGAGCTTGGTCGCGGTAACGATCCCGTCAATGCGCCGCCTCCAACCGCGCCGCCGGAAGTAGAGAATCGACCAGTCACTCCTCCACCAGTGGCAGCAGCCAGCTCCGAAAACAATAATGAGCAAAACGCCGCAGCGGCAGAGGCTGCTGAAAATGCGAAAGTGGATGAGTTGCTGTCAGTCTTTGAAGGTGTTTCCGACAATGCGAGTAAGTCCGGTAGCGTGGCGTTGAATCTGCCAACCGCCGGCACCAAGCTTTCTTCGGGGCGAAGCAACTCGAACACGAATGGCACGGCAAATTCGGGTGGTGATTTGCTTGGCTCCGGCGGCAGCGATATTATTAACGACATCGTCGGTGAAACTAAAAGTAAATCTCCAAAAGTCTCGCTCAACAAAACCGGTCGTGTCAGCGTTGGCGGCATCGGCTCCAAAACCGGATCGCCGGATGCTATCGGCGCGCGCTCCGAAGAATCATTGCGAAGCGTGTTGAACAAATATATGGGCCGCTTGCAATACATTTATAATAAACATTTGAAGCTTTCACCGGAAATCGGCGGCAAGGTTGAAGTGGAAGTTAGCATCAATCAGGATGGCGCTGTTGGCAATGCGACCATTCTTTCTTCTGAAATTGACATACCGCAATTTAAGCAGGAAATTATCGACGCGGTTCGCCATTGGAAATACGATACTATTTCCAACGGCCAGGTCAAAGTGGTTTATCCGATTTTTTTTGTTAAAACGAATTGAGGATGCATGGCATGGAATTGAGTTTTTGGGAAACGGTACGAAGTAGTCCCACTTTTATCATTCTCTTTGGCTGCTCGTTGTTGACGGCGACGTTTATTTTGGAGCGCCTGCTTTATTTCCGGCGCACGCGGATTAATGCGAATGCCTTTTTTCAAGCTGTGGGCAAAAATCTGCAAGCCGGCGATATGAACGCTTGCATCTATCATTGCCAGAATTCTTCTGCGCCGCTTGCCGCCGTTGCGCGCGTCGCCTTCGAGAATTATTCTCTCGGCGATAAACGTCTCACCGAGCTCATGGATGCGGCAGCGCTGGAAGAAAAAATGAAAATGGAGCGTTATTTGAGCGTGCTCGGAACGATGGGTAACATCGCGCCATTCATCGGCTTATTCGGCACTGTGGTCGGCATCATCCGCGCATTTCATGATCTGGCGGTGTCAGGTTCCGGCGGCCCTTCGGTGGTTGCAGCCGGTATCGCCGAAGCGTTGATTACCACGGCTGCCGGATTAGTGGTCGCGATTCCAGCGGTGATCTTTTATAATTATTTTTTGCGCCGCGCCGGCAACATTATGGTGGAGATCGAAGCCACTACCAAAAAAATTCGCGTGATCTTGAAGCATATCAAGCCTCATGAGAGGCCAATTACGGTCAGACCGGAGGCCGTGCTCGGCGCCATATTGCGTCACTCGGAAAGATTATCGCACGTGGAGGCCGCTGTTTAAAATGAAAAAGAATGATTAGCTCACGGAAATGGAACAGCTCACTGAATTAAAATTTATAAGTTTTCGTGAGAGTTCCATTCCGTGAGCTAAAGCTGTCGTTATAAAGATTGACCTTTAGTTTGGAGAAACTTAATGGAATTGAATTTTTGGGAAACCGTAAGCAGTAGCCCGACATTTATCATTCTCTTCGGCTGCGCTCTGATCGCCGTCGCCTTTATTTTCGAGCGTTGGTTTTATTTTCGTCGCATTAATATTAATGCCGACCGGTTTGTGAAAACCATGACGAAAAATTTAACAGCCGGCGATACCAAATCCTGTTTACAGCTTTGCGAAACTTCGCGCGCGCCGCTGGCGGTTGTGGCCCGTACCGGTTTTGAGAATATCGCGCTGGGCGAGAAAAGCGTCGTCGAGCTGATGGACGCCAGCGCGCTCGAAGAGAAAATGAAAATGGAACGCTTCTTGAGCATTCTCGGCACGATGGGCAACATCGCGCCGTTCATCGGATTGTTCGGCACCGTCGTCGGCATCATCCGCGCGTTTCATGATTTGGCGGTTTCCGGCACCGGCGGCCCTTCCGTGGTCGCGGCTGGTATCGCTGAGGCGCTGATCACCACGGCGGCAGGTTTGGTGGTGGCGATTCCCGCGGTGATTTCGTACAATTACTTTTTGCGCCGCGTTGGCACGACCATGTCCGAGATCGAATCCGCCACCAAAAAATTGCGCGTGTTGATGGGATTTTCCGATTAATTTTTAACGGCGAGTGAAAGTATGAAAAGCAAATGGCAAGACACGGACACCGGACTGAATGAAATTAATTTGACTTCGCTTATCGATGTCGCGCTGGTGTTGGTAGTTATTTTCATGGTCATGACGCCGATGGTCATGCAATCCAACATTTTGGTTTCAGCGCCGAAAGTAGGAAAGGCCGCTGCCGGTGAGAAACAAGTTGACGTTCAGGCTGAAGTTCATTTGGCCGTGGACGGCACGATCTTGGTCAATAGCCAACCGGTGACGGCGCAAGCATTGATCACACATCTCCGCACGGTTTTGTCGTCGAGCAAGAAAAAACTGGTCGTGGTGAGCGCCGATGAAAGCGCGGTTCACGAGCATGTCGTCACCATTCTTGATGCGGCCAGACAGGCGGGCGCGCGTGAATTGTCCATCGTCAAACGGCGGGCCGCACAATAATTCCGAGTAGCAATGTCATGCTGGAAGCATCTTTTTTCAATTATGCACCGTGCTTGATTGAAAAAAGATTCATCCTGAATGACGGCGTTGTTTGCCAAACGAACTTTAGTAAAATTGAAAGAACACTATGCAAGCTGGAAATTCTTCTACTGGTGGCGGTATCATCAGCAACATGCAGTTGGCGCCGTTGGTGGATATCGCGCTGGTTTTGGTGATTATTTTTATGGTGACCGCGCCGCTTTTGGATGCGAATGACAATTTGCAAGTCGATCTGCCCAAAGCCGCCACTGTTGAAGCCAAATCGGAAGATAACATCACGATTACATTGGATGACGCCGGACAAATGGCGTTGAACAAAGATATGGTGCCGTTGGCTAAAATGGAATCGGCTTTAAAGAGCATTTTAATCAAGCATCCGGATCGTCTCGTGCTAATTCGCGCCGATAAAAAAGTGTTGCATCAGCAGATTCTGGAAGTTCTCAACATCGCCAAGAAAAGCGGCGCGAAAAAAATCGCTATCGCCACGCTGCAACGTTCGCGGATGCAGTAGAAATTTTTTGAACAAATAAAAAATCCCATCGAGATAAAATTTAAATATTTCGGTGGGATTTTTTAATGGAAAAGCTTTTAGTTGCGTCAAAGCAATTATTTCATCCCCGCCTCCAACATCCGCCAATAATATTTTCCGTACTCAAAAATCGCTTCGGTGCGTTGGTAATAAAGCACGAGCGAGATGATCAAGCCGCCAACTAAAATTCCGAAAATAATTATAGTGCGCGGAATGCTCATGGTATAAACCACGCGCATGCCGCGGAAGAAACGCGCCGCCAGCCACAGCACGACAGCAATGGCTAAAAACAACAATGGCGCGCTGAAATCTCTATAAAGCAGCAGGCGATAAAAGAACGGCGCGATAATGCCCAGAATAAGCAGATTAGACGCCGTCCAAAACACAAAGGTAAAATATTGAACGATGGGCAAGCTCTTACCAAGAAAGAAGCCGAGAATTTTCATGAAAATGGCCGCGATCAAACCGAGGCCAAACAAACTCGCGGTGATGATCGCAATGAACCACGACGGATGCCAGATCAGCCAGACGATTCGCGCTTTCCACGCCGGATCGCGAATCAGCAAATTGAGAAATTGATCAAAGACGAGATTGGTGCGATTGGCGTAGCAAAATCCGGAAAATAGAATGGCAATAATGCAGCCTTCAGCCAGGCCGAGTAGCGTGCTCAGAAAGGGCGCCATTTTGCGATTCTCGTTGATATCGACGTAGAAACCGTGAGGATGAACAAACATTCGTTGTAAATTGGCACGCAAGCGACGGTCGCGGTTTATATAAAAGAGCAGCACGAGCACCACGGCAAGACCGACAATCGGATACTCCTGAGGAAAAGTTGGCGAGGTGTTTGGCGACATTAGCATTTGACGGCGCTCGCCACGGTTGAACGCTTGCACCAATTGAAACGCCATTCGCGGCTGGCCGTTGTTGCCGATCAAACCGGCGGCATGAAAAAAGACTTCTTTGGACAGCGGGTTCGTAGCAGTCAGCGAGGTGGGCTCCCGTCCGGCCACGGGGCCGAGAACCAGCGTTGGCATGGCCGCAGGCCAATCCGTTATGGCCTGGATAAAATATCCCGCGAGATTGGGAGTGTCATCAAATTTTTTAAAAACTTCGTTCAGTTTTCCGGCTTGCCGTTGCTCCATAATTGCTTGATTGGCCAAATCGCTTTCATGCCGCGACCAATATCCGATGATCGGCAAAACCGGTTTTTGATTTTTGTTCATCAACATGTGAAAATCATTGGGGCTCTTCTCAAATAAGTCAGGCAAAATAAAATCGACGATGGCTTCCCAATCGGCAAACCAGTTGGCCGGTGTAACTGCATAAATGGGCCGGCTATCAAATTGGCGCAACATTTGGCAAAAGTTATTAAGGAGGTTTTTTGCTTCCGGCGTGCGAATGTCACTGTTCACGGCGACGCCCCAACCCAACACACTCGGATGCGTAAAATCACGCGCGATCATCTCCCGCGCTTGCAATTGCGCCAAATCGAAAAATTGCGGCTGCCGAATATGCGCTTCCGTCAAATAATAGAGCGGCAATTCTTCCAACAAAAAGATGCCGGCGTTATCACACCATCCTGGCAGGAGTGGATGCGGCGGATGGCCGACGACGCGAATCGCGTTCGCGCCGAGTGTTTTGACTTCGGACAACAGTTTACGCAATCTGATTGTATCCAACAGCGCCGAATGATTTCCATAATCTTCAACCCAATTCACGCCGCGGAGAATGTACGGCTCGCCATTCAAGTGAAACTGCCGATCAACGATTTCGATTTGGCGAAAACCGATATGCTCCCACGTCTCGTCGATGATTTGATTTTGCCGCGCCAAAACCAGATGCATCAAATAAAGATTGGGCGTCTCGGGTGACCAAAGCGCCGGCTGGTTGAGTTGGCAGATCAAAGTAAGCGCCTGCTGAAGCTTGTCGTTGCCGGCCACAGACACTGGCGCGCTCGTCGTTAGTTTTTTGATTCGGCTTGCGTCCCAAATTTCAAGAGTTGCCGTGATGCCGGCAGTTTCCTCGGGAGGCAATTTTTTTTGAAAGTTTAACTCCGTCTCCAGATTCAGTGTTGCCGCTAAGGGATTGAGACTGTAATGGAGTTTGGTTTTTTCAAGAAAAATTTCCGGCAGCGCTTCGAGATAAATTTCGCGCCAGATGCCGCCTTCGTTCAGCCAGCCATAAGGTATTTGCTTCGGCGGCAGCGTCTCCAACGGCGACAGAATATTGCTCACGGTGATGTGGAGCAAATTTTCTTTGTCAAAAAACAAACGTTCCGATCGCAAATCTGCCACAAAAGGAGTATAGCCACTTTGATGCGAACCAATGATATTATCGTTGATCCTAACTTGCGCGGCGTAATGGGCCCCGTGCATAACCAGGCGCAGCGAGCGATTCAGAAAGGTTGAATCGAGACGAAACGTCCGCTTAAACGCCACTTCTCCTTCAAATGAAAAAGCGCCGGGCAGCTCAATCTCGCCGCGAAATTGGGGTTCCTCGCAGCTAACTTGCCAACGGCCATGGAGATAAAGTCGCGGCCGCAATGGTGATTGCAGTGAATCGTTTTGCCAAAGATGGGGCGCCGTTTTAAATAAGGCGGAAATATTTTTTCCTTGTGCAATCGTATCTTTTAAAGTCAATACAAAGGCAAAAATACCGTAACCGAAAATGAGCCAACGCTGGAATTTTGCCACAATGCCTCCTTGATGAAAAGCTTTTGAAAAATCGCAATTCAAAATCTAACAAAATTAGATTAGAAAAGCAATGAACAAGTTGAAAGTGGCAAGTTGCAAATGGGAGCGACGGGGATGGATATTAAGCTCCCGCCGCAAGGTAGGTATTTTTATAACCGACATAACGCGCTGCCGAGGCGGTAAGATTTTCGATTTCTTTATCGGTAAGCCGGCGTTTTACTTCGGCAGGAACGCCGGCAACGAGCGAATATTCCGGCACGACGAAGCCTTCACGCACCACCGCGCCTGCAGCGACCAATGCATACGGCCCAACTTGCGCGCCGTCGAGAATTCTCGCGCCCATGCCGATGAGACAATAATTTTTGATGACACAACCATGCGCCACGACGCTGTGCCCGATCGTCACGCCTTCACCGATGATCAACGGCCATTTATTGAGCGTAACGTGACATACGCACAAATCCTGAATATTCGTCTTCGCGCCAATAAGGATGTAATTCACGTCGCCGCGCACGACGGTGTTGAACCATATGCTTCAAAGATTGTAATGCTCATAAGGCTAAATCCAATTGATTACTTACCCTCACTGCCTGCACAATCGCCTCCGACACCAACTCCGCTGCAATTGCGCCGATGGCCATGACATCGGCTGGCTCATCACCTACGCTCAATGCAAAAACCATATCGCCGTCAAAAAGAGTATGTGATGGACGGATCACATAAGCCAGGCCATCCTGCGCCATTTCGGCGATTTTGGTGACGCCATCCCGTTTGAATCCGGCATTTGTCGCGACAAGAGCGAGTGTGGTGTTGCCCCAGCTTTTGAAAGGAGAGAGGAAGTGAGATTTAAAATATTCTTGTGTATTCAAAAACGAGCCGTCATCGTTTTTTGCACCGGCAATAATTTTTCCATTCTTCGGATCAATCACGTCGCCGAGCGCATTGACCACGACAAGCACGCCAATGACGAGATTGCCGCTTTTCCACGAAGCCATGCCAACGCCGCCAAGCATACAGTGTTGCACACCGCGAATTTTTCCCACCGTTGCGCCGCAACCGACGCCGACAAGTCCTGTGCGTGTTTCTGATGTTGTTGCATTTTCACAGGCGCGATACGCCATCTCTGCGGTTGGACGAACTTTCGCATCGCCGACGGCCAAATCAAAGATCACCGCGGTTGGCACAATCGGCACTTTGGTCACTTGCACAGCGTAGCCGATGCCGCGCTCTTCGAGATATTTTTGCACGCCGCCGGCGGCGTCCAATCCAAACGCGCTGCCGCCCGTGAGAAGAATACCATGAATCTCCTGCACCAATCGCGTTGGTTTGAGCACTTCAATTTCGCGTGAGCCAGGCGCTGAACCGCGCACGTCCACACCCGCAATCGCCGGACGATCCGGCAAAATCACCGTGCAGCCGGTGCGCGCAATTTCATCCTGCGCATGGCCGACGCGAATGCCTGGAACATCGCAAAGAGAGTTCAACATATATGGAAAAATTTAGTAATGTCTTTGGTTAAAAAATCGTTGCAGCGCGAATCAAATTTATTTATCACTATCTTCCGTTTTCGCGGCGCGGCGCAGGAAGGAAAATTTTTTCTCCGGCGGTTCGGTTGCTGCCACGCCGCGCTCGCTGAAGAAAAAGAGATCGCCGACCATCAGGCCGATGGAGCTGCGCAAGGGTTTCCAATTTTGGCGATAAGCTTCGCTATCGACTCTCGTGCCGTCTTTATCTTTTGAAACGAGACGCACGCGCTCGGGATGCTCGCGATTGATCATGAAAGGAGAGTGTGTCGTATAAATGAGCTGATTTTTCAGCGCCAGGTCTTCCATGATTTTCGCCAGATCTTTTTGACCGGCAGGATGCAAATGAATGCCAGGCTCGTCGATTAAAAAGAAATACTCGTTGGCTCGCGCTTCGAATGTTTGCGCAATGAAATTGATATAAAAGGAAAGATACCAGCGAAAGCCCAAACTCCTCGATTCCGGCGTATCAAAAACCGTCGTGCCGTCCGAAAGATCGATGTAAAGAATATTGCCGTTGACGTTAAGTTTCAACTCAATCGTCGGTTCCTGCGACCACACGCGACGGATTTGTTGGGTGATCAGTCGACTCGCTTCTTCACTGGCACGCCGACCTCGTGTGGTATCTTCAAAGATAATCTCCGGATTGTTGATGCCGCCGATGTGCAGCAAATTGCGCTCGGTGCGAAATTGCTCGCTGCCATTTATCAAATCCTGCAACGTCGCGCGACTTTTCAGCAGCGGAATAGTATCAAAGAAAACAAATTTGGGCAGGCTCAATAGAAGTTTGTCCATCTCACGTATCGGCACTTCGGCTTCATTGATAAAGAGATGGTAATTTTCCAGCGCCGGCCCGTCTTTACGAATCAGAAAACTTTCGTTGTCTTTGAACGCTTCGCTGAAACGCAGCAAGTTGCGCCGATTGTCTTTGGAAATTTGCGCAAACTCCATCGCCACTTCCGGCGATTTGCCTTGATAATAGTAATCGGAATACTGGCAGGTGAGGCTGTTATCAAACGGCGCGTTGGGCGTGAAAGCTTGCAGCGCGCGCAAAATGTTGGTTTTGCCGCTCTCGTTCGCGCCGATGAGTGTGGTGATTTTGGCATCGAGCGGAAAGGCGAGTTCGAAGACGGATTTGTAAGCACGAATAAAAGCGCGGGAAATGATCATTGGTTCTTCCGTGAATGATTGGATTCAATTGACAATTTATTGTCGTTCTTTTTCGGCGTTTTATTCTGGCAAATCTTCTATTCGCACGCCTTTTCCTGCGTGTAAACTTTGACGGGCTGCAGCAATGCGCTGTAAAAACCGCGGATCGTTCTCAAGCCGGTAATCAAACCAATCGTCTTCGGTTTGGAAGCCAACGAGAATTCCGGCAGGTTTGCCATGCCGCATAATAACAATTTCTTCTTTTTCTGCAAGGCGCAGATATTTAGATAATTGATCTTTGATTTCGGAAAGTGCTATCGTTCTCATTTTTTTCTCCGTATCTTTCAAGCCATTTAGATGCTTTTGATTTTGGCACGATGGCCAAAATCTCAACTTCGTTCTCTTTAATATCGTAGAAAATTCTAAATTCATCAACGCGTAATCGATATTCGGGACGACTTATGCCGCGTAAACGTTTGATTCGGCTTTTACTGATCTTTGCCGGCTCATGCCTTAAATGAATTTCAATTGTTTTGCGAATCTTTGAACGCTCTCCGGCAGAGAGACGCTTGAAATCATTCACGGCCTCGGGAGCCAAAATGACACTGTATTGCATTGTAGCCAGAATTTAGCCAGATTTTTTGAGAATGTCAACCATGAAATTAAGCGTTGTTTGAATCTTGCCGAAGCTTTGGGAAAGCGTGAAGTGAAAACAAGCGTTGGCAGAAGAGCATAGCAACGTCTTCCAACGAGATTGAAAGTCTACACGAAACCCACAAATACTACGCAATCGCCCTCAAGAACAAAAGCCCGATCAATCTACTCGAATGATCGGGCTTGTTAAATAGAATCTGATGTTGATTAGCTTTCAACCGACTCCGGCTGCGGAGGGCTGGCTGATTTTTTCGTTTCGCTCTTGACGACCGCTTTGCGTCCGGTTTCGATGAAGGTGAGCGTGCTGTTGCCTTCGTGCAGCACTTTGATCTGGCTGCCGTCGCTGAATTTGCCTTTCA
>Ga0247727_10020178_pt1 | contig 10224 bp, 10 predicted proteins | sample WisWelCaveWW1625_FD_202498 | JGI IMG/M metagenome (GOLD analysis project Ga0247727, IMG submission 202498) | Biofilm microbial communities from Wishing Well Cave, Virginia, United States - WW16-25 | ecosystem: Environmental > Aquatic > Deep subsurface > Groundwater > Cave microbial mat | place... | reverse complement strand
CCTATTGGAAAAGGGGAATTCCCTAAGTCTCTGATTTTATTGGTCGGAGCGGGGAGATTTGAACTCCCGACCCCCAGTCCCCCAGACTGGAAAAATGCGATTTCATGGCAGAACGTGGCAGAACATCCAAGTCTCATAATGCTCGGTAATTACGGCGTTTTACAGCATCAGCGCCGCACATGACGCCAAGCTGCAGCACGGCCTTTTTTGCGTCCTATGTGCGTCCTAAATTTCGCCCTGCTGGACCCCCAGTCCGGCCACCAGTGCTCGACAACTGGAGATCGGCCGCCATGCGCCACAATGGCTCGCAGCAGCTCACGGATGTGGAGCTGCGCAACCTGCCCTCACCCGAGGAAGGCCAGGTGCAGTACCCCGACGGCAAGACCCCCGGCTTCGGGGTGCGCGTCACCTCCAACGGCCTCAAGACCTTCTACTTCGTCTACCGCTTCCAGGGCCGCAGCCGGCGCATGACGCTCGGGCGCTACCCGCACACGCCGCTCAAGGACGCCCGCGGCAAGGCCCACGCGGCGCTCCGCAGCCTCGCCAAGGGCGAGGACCCGCAGGTGGAAGAGAGCCAGCCGCTCGGGTTCTCGTCGGCGCTGGACGAATTCGTCGAGCTCTATTGCAAGGCCAGCAATCGCGCCTCCACCGCCTACGAGACCGAGCGCATCCTGCGCGCGGTCTTTCTGAAGCCTTGGGGCACCAGGCTCATCAACACCATCGGCAAGTCCGATATCCTCGTGATCACCGACCGGTTCATGCGCGCTGGCAAGCCAAGCGCCGCCAACCACGCCTTCTCGGCCGCCCGCAAGTTCTTCAACTGGTGCGTCGACCGCGGCATGATCGAAATCAGCCCTTGCCACACGCTCAACATGCCGGCGCCGATCGGCAAGCGCAGCACGGTCATCGAGGATGCCGATCTGGCAGTGCTCTGGAAGGCGGCCGCGAACGAGGTGGGCTATCCCTTCGGCACGATCTTTCAGCTTCTGACACTCACGGCGCAGCGCCGGGGCGAGGTCTGCGGCATGCGTTGGGATGAGCTCGATCTCGACGCCGGCCTATGGAACATCCCCGGGTCGCGCACCAAGAATGCCCAGCGGCACACGGTCCCCCTCACCCCGGCCGTGCTCGAAATCTTAGAGGGCCTCGCCCCCCGGGCCAAGAAGACGAAGAGCGACTTCGTGTTTCCCGCGCGCGGCAAGCCCGAGCAGTCCTACACCGGCTATTCCAAGGGCAAGCGCGAGCTTGATGCCGCGTTCGACAAGAGGCGCCGCGAGGAAGCGGTCGCCAAGGGAGAGTCACCCCACGAGATCGAGGACCTGGACTGGACGCTGCACGACCTGCGCCGCACCGCCGCCACGCGCATGGCCGAGCTCGGCATTCTGCCCCACGTCGTGGAGCGCGTGCTCAACCACGTCTCCGGCACGTTCGGCCGGGTTGCCGGCATCTACAATCGCTTTCAGTATGTCGATGAGATGCGTGATGCGCTCACAACGTGGGAGACCCATGTCCTGGCCCTCACCGTGCCCAAGGCCGGCGGCGCTGAAAATGCCGCCTCCTGAGGCTTTTTCTGGTTCATGACCGCGTGTGCTATACTGCGTTCCGAGAGGATGTCATGACCACGACACTACCCGCCGATCCAGAAACCGAGCGCCTCGCCAAAGAGGTCGCCAAGGCGAAGGGCAAGCCCGTCGCCTCCGTCGTGCGCGATGCGATCGAGGCCAGCGCGCGCGAGGCCGGGCTGCTGATCGCACGGCCGAGCCGGCTCACTCCCCTCGAAAAGCGTCGGCGCCTGCTCGAAATCTCCGACCGTAGCGCGGCCCGGCCGATCCTCGACCCAAGAACGCCTGACGAGATCCTTGGCTACGACGAGCGCGGGCTGCCCGGGTGATCGTCGTCGACACCTCCGCCCTGCTGGCGATCCTGAACAAGGAGCCTGAGCGGGACCGCTTCCTTGACGTGCTGGCAAACGACGACCGCGTCATGGTCTCAGCCGTCACGCTGTACGAAGCGATGCTGATTGCCGGCACGCGTCGCGGCCCCGATAACCTCAGCGACCTCGCGCAGATTCTTGAAACCGCCGAAGCCGAAATCGTGCCGTTTGATGCCGATCAGGCGCGCGCCGCCCAGGCTGCGTACATGCGGTACGGAAAGGGCATTCACCCAGCCGCTCGCCTGAACCTGTGCGACTGCGTTGCCTACACTCTGGCGACGAACCTGGGCGTCCCGCTCCTATTCAAGGGTGAGGATTTCGCGGCGACCGACGTACTCAAACCCTAGCGACGCAACCGACAGACGCCATCTCCCGCCGGAGCGCTCAGCAAAGGCTGCTCGCATCGGGCACGCCATTGTTCAAGCCGTGCCGTTGCAACTCTTTCGTCGAGAGCTGACGCTTCCCGATCGCGTAGCGCGCCTCGCGATATTGGTGCCGCCAGGCCTCCCATGCCTTGGCCTCATCAATCTCCGGCCCGACTGGAATTCTCTCACTGCTCGCCACATCCAGCACCGGCTCTGATATCAGCCGGCGCACTGGCACTTCCATCTCGACGACACGGCTGTTCCGCTTCCAGGGCTTGAGCGGCGTTTTGCGCGTCTCGATCATGGCCCGATATTGCGCCTTTGGCATTGGCGCGAGCGTGAGCTCGTACCAGACGCCGTGAATGAGACGCAGCTCCCGGTCCGCTGCGATGGCGACGCGTTCGGCCATTGGCTTCTGACGCCTACGCTCCGCCGCACGGCGCCGGCGGGCCTTCTCCTCGGGCAGCCGGTCCGTGCGCTTCAGGATGCCGTCGTTCGGATCGACGTAAAGCGGCTGGTGCCACAGGGCAGGCTTTCCGTCCCGCTCCTGCAACACGCGGTACACGCTCCGGATGCCGCGCCGCGGCCGGATGGCGACGAATTCCTTCACATGATCGCGCACGTGCTGCTGCACCACACTCGTGACGCGCAGGCCCTCAGATATCTCCGAGTACACCTTGTCCCACGGCCGGCCGACCTGGCGCTCAAGATACCGCCGCAGGGGAGCGAGATTCTCGTTGAGGCTCTTGTAGCCGCCGCGCTCGTGCTGCGCACGGCGCATCCCCTGCTGCTTGGGCAGGTCCTCCAGCGGCCGGCTGCGGCCCTTGCGGCCGATCCCGTCCAAGATGCGCGGGCGCTCGACAATCACCCGCGCCATATCTTTGCGCATGACACGACTCCATTCACGAACGGATTCTAGCATGGCCGGTCAAGGCCCCCGCGGCCGATGAGCTTAGACAACGGGGCCGTCCCGAGAAGCGCGTTTCAACTGCACAGCGGGCCGGTCGACCGGACTGGACGCCGCGGCCGGATTTGGCCAGCATGGGCGGGATGACAGACCACCTCGACGACCTTCTCCTTGACCGCGAGATGCAGTCCTTTCTCCGCAAGGAATTTGGCAGCCGCTACGCGATGCGCGCCCGGACTTTGAAAGCCAGATACGGCATCACGACCGAAGAGGCGCTCGGCGTCATCGTGCGCGAGCAGATCGCCGAACGCGCCTAGCCCTACAACGCCAGCTCAAGCGCTTCCAGCTCCCACCAATCCGCCGGCCGCACGGGTGCCGTCGTGGCGCTTGCGCAAAGGCTGCCGGAGTTCTGCTTGAAGGCCAGCATCCGCTCCAGCGCGGCAGCGAGATCGGGGCGCGTTTGTTCAGTCCCCTCACAAGCGCCTCTGCGTCAGCGTGGATCCCCGCGGGACTTCGCAGAACAGTCATCATCTTCGGCGCGGACGAAGGGCTAGAATTATTTTGCATGCACCTATTCAGGCAAGTGTCCGTAAGCGTTTCAATGTTCCGCGCCGTTGCCTTCTCCCTCGCTCTTGCGCCTCTTCGCTCCCTTCCCATATCCGCGTCGTCAATGGTTGAAGGAGACCTCCATGACCGACAACAAAAGCAGGGATTGGGATCGGCCGTCCCCTCCGCCTGGCACGCCGACTGCTCCCGGAGGCGAGTCCGGTAAGCCCACCGATTCCGGCGGCACAGCGGGCAAGCCAAAGGCATCATGACGTGATTGTTCAAGCGCGGGCCCGGCCTTTGTGCCGGGCCTCTGCGCACCGTCGGGCCGTGCGCCACGGATCAGCAACTCATCACTTGCGCGCTCCAGGCCAGCGCGCCCGATCCTTGGGGTCGACGAACTCAAGCCAGGATTATCTGCGCGATCCCGCCGCGCACCTCGCCAGGCTGCGAGCCGCCGGACCTGTTGTGCAGGTGCGCTTCCCAATCGTCGGCAGGACCTGGATCACCACAACCAGCGAGCTTGCCCACCGCGTCCTCAAGCACAGCGAGACGTTCGTCATGCGCAAGGACGGCAAGCCGGCCGGCCTGCGCTGGTGGATGCCGGGATGGGCGCGCGCTTGCGGTCAGCATGCTCAGCATGGACGAGCCCGACCACACGCGCCTCCGCTCAATCGTCGACGAAGCTTTTCGCCGGCGCGCCATCCTGGACATGGAGCCCCGCACCTTCCTCCTCGTGAGCGCATCGCCTGAGCAGATTTCCTCGACACGCGAACGTTTGGCCGGCGGCGATCACGTCAGCTTTCGGTGCCTTGCTGCCAGACGCCCCGTCACGGCACGGTCAGTTATGACCCTGAAGAGAAGTGGCTACTTTGTGGTCGCTCGGCAACGGGTGTGTGACGCCAACAGCTAGCCGAACCGGCTATTGTGATTTTGCCGGTTCGCCAACCATTTGCTTGTAGACGAGACGATATCCGGGAAATGACTGGAGGCTCGTCCATTGCACTCTTCCGAAACAGGCCAATTCATTCCTTGCGACCGCCACCACTGTGCTTTGCAATGTCGTCGTTAATGGCGGCGAGCAGTTGACGAGCAACGCCTGCATGGTCACCGACGTTCGCGCTTGCAATGACCGTCTCCACCACTCCTTTCGCATCATAGAATCTTTCGAGATTTTCTTCTCGCTCGCCCAAGTTTGCGAGTGCGGCGCCGAGTTTAATCTGCGTCCTAGCCCAGTCTAGCGGGACGCGCTCACGCGGCCGTTCCTTCAGCGCCTCGCGATAGGCCGCGACCCCTTCAATCAGCCTTTCCGTGTTGTTCTCGCGATCGCCCAGCGCCTGCAGCGCGCTGCCGAGACCGTCCTGCGTCATCGCCCAGTCGAGCGGCACCCGCTCGCGCGTCCGTTCCTTCAGGGCCTCCCGGAAAGCCTCCACCGACTGAGTCAGCTCGTTCGTCCCCATCCCCCGCTCAGCGATCCACCTAAGCGCGGCGCCGAGGTTGTGCTGTGCCGTGGCCCAGTCCAGCGGCACCCGCTCGCGCGTCCATTCCTTCAGCGCCTCCCGGAAGGCTGCAACCGCCTCGCTCAATCTCTCCGTCCCACTTTGCCGCTTGCCCAACGCTAGCAGCGCACTGCCAAGGTTGTTCTGGGCCGTGGCCCAGTCCAGCGGCACCCGCTCGCGCGTCCAATCCTTCAGCGCCTCACGATAGGCCGCGACCCCTTCAATCAACCTCTCCGTGTTGGTCTCGCGCTCGCCCAAACTCTTGAGCGCGTTGCCGAGATTGTTCTGCGCCGTGGCCCACCGCATCGGCACGTGCTCACGCGTCCACTCCTTCAGGGCCTCCCGGAAGGCTGCAACCGCCTCGCTCAATCTCTCCGTCCCACTTTGCCGCTCGCCCAACGCTTGAAGCGCACTGCCAAGGTTGTTCTGGGCCGTGGCCCAGTCCAGCGGCACCCGCTCGCGCGTCCATTCCTTCAGCGCCTCACGATAGGCCGTTAAGGCCTCGATCAGCCGCTCCGTCCCCGCCTCACGCGCGCCCAATCTCCAAAGCGCGTTGCCGAGATTGTTCTGTGTCCTCGCCCACTCCAGCGGCACCCGCTCGCGCGTCCGTTCCTTCAGCGCCTCAGAGAACGCCGCCACCGCCTCGATCAGCCGCTCCGTCCCCGCCTCACGCGCGCCCAATCTCCAAAGCGCGTTGCCGAAATTGTTCTGTGTCCTGGCCCACTCCAGCGGCACCCGCTCGCGCGTCCGTTCCTTCAGGGCCTCACGATGCGCTGTGACCGCCTCGATCAGATGCTCTGTGCCGCCTTCCCGCTCACCCAACGCTTGAAGCGCGATCCCGAGGTTGTCCTGCGTTGCCGCCCAGTCCAACGGCACCCGCTCGCGCGTCCATTCCTTCAGCGCCTCACGATAGGCCGTTAAGGCCTCGATCAACGCCGTCGTCCCCGCCTCACGCTCGCCCAATCTCCAAAGCGCGTTGCCGAGATTGTTCTGTGTCGCCGCCCAGTCCAGCGGCACCCGCTCGCGCGTCCGTTCCTTCAGCGCCTCACGATAGGCCGCGACCCCTTCAATCAACCTCTCCGTGTTGGTCTCGCGCTCGCCCAAACTCTTAAGCGCGGTGCCGAGATTGTTCTGTGTCCTCGCCCACTCCAGCGGCACCCGCTCGCGCGTGTATTCCTTCAGGAGCTCGCGGTAGGCGTCTATGGCGCGGTAGAGAGCAAAGTCATCTCCCCGCCTGCTGCCTACTTCGGTGAGGCCGTTTGCTGCCTGGCCTCGTACTTCTGGCCCGAACACAAATCCCGATGCTCCCAGGCGATCGTCGCGCACGATGCCGATCAACCGGTCGCGCGCCCTCACGCGGCCCACCAATGCAAACTGGGAGAGGCGCGCCACCGCCGCGACTTCCTGCTCGCGATCACCGGTCTTCAGCATTTCCTCGATCGGCCGCAGGTCGAGACCCTCTGCCGCCCTTAGCGCAATCGTTCTGAGCCGAAACAGACCTGCGAGCAGGATCAAATCGAAAGACGCGCGAAGAACGAGGGTCGCCCACTTGGCCGACACGGATGGAGCACGTGCCGACAAGAAGGCATCGAAGCGCAGCTCCTCGGCGAAGATCTCGTAGTAGTCAATAACCGGGATGGCCTTCAGGACTTCAAGGAATGTGTAGCCGACGAACACGAACAGCCCAGCGCCGGGCAACAGCGTGAAGCCGTAACCGATGGCTTGGAGCCGAGCGAAGGCGATCGGCGCGTAGACGAAGATGAAGGCGACGGCAACCAGCATCTCCGGACCAAGGTCTCCCTCGATCTTGATGCGCTTGCTGTCCTTGGCGACCTCGCGCTCGACTTCGTCCTCGTCCCACGACCAATGGCGAAACACGATGAAGATCGCCAGTAGACCTAGCACAAGCGCCCACAGACCCCAGGCGTGCGGCAAGAAAGCACCGGCGATGGCAAGACCAAGAAGCACGAGCACAAGTGCTCCCCAGCGGGGCAGCCAATGACGGAAGCGTGTCCCAACCAACCAACTTCCGCCCTTCACCGTCACCGCATCAACGGCACGCAAGGCGATCAGTGCGGCTCCAGGCCACGCTCGTGCACGCTGCGTGCGAGCCACCAGCCGGATGAGGAGGAAACCGAGGATGACCACCGACAAGCTTGTGAGCCCGGCGATGAGTGCACCGGCGCCGGATGATGGATCAACGTTCAGTGACATCACTCGGTAACCCCGGAATATCTGGTTCGCGCACAGTACTCGAGAACTTGTGGCGCTACCGCGCCCTCACCGTGGAAATCTTGTGCTCGCAATTCCGAAAAAGCGTCATTCGAGAAAAGTGAGGCCGGGCGCCTGTTGCCGCGTCGCAGTTGCCGTGGGTCTTTGCCGCGTCGGAGGGCGTCACTTGGATAGGTATTTGGTCGCCTTAAAATTTTCGCGTTCGTTCACTCCCTAAATCTAAACGAAAAGACCTTTGCCTGGAGGTGCGGCCCGTTGGCCACATTCATTCTTCGCCGCCGGCCCTGAGGGCCGGTAATGGCACTGAGCTGGAGTGCAGCCTGGCCGCCGGGTCCGGTAGAAATCGGGGGAGCTACTGCCGAAGATTCTGACCGTTGATCTGACGGCTGATCACTGGACTGTGAAGTTGTCTGCTTCCAGGGGGTATCCTGGAGTGGCTGGCGACAGCGGCGACCGGTAGGAGATGACCCGTCTCTGCCATTCCGACCGCGGCCAAACCCGTGCCCCATACGGAACCCACAACCCACTCAATCGCGCCTCCAGCGAAAATGACCAATCGGACGCTGCCAGCATCGGTCTTCACAGAAACCTTAACGCGAGTTATTCGCGCTATTTCTAAGTTCGGCCGCCAATGAAAGGGACACTCTCTCGAGAAACTCCTTCCCCGACGTGATCTCCCCTTCCGCCGCGCTGACACGGGCTCTTACGTCCCGTATGTAGTACCTCAGATCGTTCACCTCAGCGCTACGCACGGTGAGCTGCAGCTCAAATAGCGAAGGTGGCTTCGAAGCGGGCTCGCCAAGTGCGACCCGATACCTTTCAATTGTCGCCTGAAACGCTTTTTCGATCTCTCGGTAGGCGTTTTGAATCGCCGAGGTTTCTCGCTCCAGCGCGTCCGCAAATTTTGAGAGAAGAGTTTCCTGCTCCCGACTGCCCTCGTGCAACCCATCGAGTTCCGCGAGGTTCTTCCGCAGGCTCACGTCAAGGCGCGAGCGTACAACGAGAGCCAGTACTTCCAGCTTCGTCCTTGCTGCAACCCAAGCATTGTAGGGCGCCCTGTAGCCTGGATATGCGCCCCACATGGTGAACCCGGCATGCACACCCAAGCAGAAAATAGAGATACCAACCGCCGACAACCCAAGTGCGGAGAGCGATAAATCTAGCTTCCGATCCAATAGGTCGCGACCGACCTGCATAAGTGTTGGCGCCCTATCCCCATGAATGTCAGCCAAGACATGTCCTGCGAGAAGATTGAAGAACGCAGCGATGGCGATGACGGCAACAAACAGCGGAACAGACCAAGCCCGGTGCTTCAGAGCCACATACCTCGCACAGCGAAGCAACCAAGCTCCTGCAAATAGTCCCACGGACAAATTAGCGAGGCAGAGCGTTAACACCTCGCCGAAGCTGTTTATCAAACCAGAAACATGCGGGACCAAGAAAAGACTGACTAATGCGCCCAAAAACAGGATGGAGCCAGACTGAACAAAAAAAGAAGTCCACTCGCGCGGATGTGGCAACTCATACGGGATATTATGAGCGCTTCGAAACGCCTGTAACGCCTCAAAGCGCGAATTGACAACCTCACGACTCTCCTTTAACGCCATATTGGATTCGTCCGCTTCATTTTTGAGACGCAGGCGCATCAAATCCAATAGACTCGAGCTGATCGTCGGTAAACTACGTTGCAGTTTATCTATCTCTTCTCTAATCCTCTCCAGTTTTGTCATAAAGGCCAGTTCCGCCGTTCGAGCCTGATCGAGACACTCGTGAATTAGTCGTTGCTCTACCTCAGAAGACGAATCTTTTGCGTCGGACGACGGCGCTTCAGTGTCATGCAATTCGGGACCAGCGCCCATCGGACTACTATCCATGGAGCCGAGCACGTTCAGAGCTTCTAGCGACTCGATAATGCGATGGAATTCGTCGATGAGAGGCGCGTGATATCCGCCGAAGCCCAAGGGGATCGATGCCACATCGAAATTCTTTGAAAGAACGGGGATCAGCTTGTTGACCTGTCGAGCGCGCTCAGCCTCATCTTCCACAAAATGTGACTTAACAGAGTCCTTAGACCACACGACAAGAACGGCGCGTGCCAGGTTCAGTTGCTCAAGAATAACACTGCGAAAGCGGCTTCCGCCTACAAGCATACGGTCCCACCATACCGAGTATCCATATCCTTCAAGTGCAGCCGCAAGCGCCTTGACGGCGTCGCGGTCCGCGCGTGCATAGGAAATAAAAACGTCTGACATCACTCTTCGCCATATCATCGGCAGCCGACGCTGGGCCTTGTCTCTGCACCGGCTTCCCTGCGCAACGTGCTTGATCGAGCATGGTCGCAGTGGCCAAGTATACCTCAATGCGCACCAGGCTGCACCGCCGTATCGGCGACACAGGCTCATCCGCATACACATGGAGGGGTCACGCTATTGAGCTCGCTCCTCGCGCCTACAGAGGTGGTATAGCGCGGCTCGTAACCTCATGTGCCATCAACTGTCTCCGCTTTCTGGCCAGGGCCGAGACGGGCGAGTACCGGATCGATGTCTCGAAGTGGCACATTTTCACCGGGCCGGTCGACCGGCCGGCGCGTCAGGTTACGGAGGTACATCCTCCATGCCGAAGTCCTTGGCGGCACAGGGCAACTTGACCCAATACTTCGGTTTCGAATCCGGCCCCGCGGACGGCAAGTGACGCGCGGCGCAGGAGGCGGAGCCGGTGGTCGACCACGCTGGTTAGTGTTCA
>Ga0247727_10020177_pt1 | contig 10224 bp, 7 predicted proteins | sample WisWelCaveWW1625_FD_202498 | JGI IMG/M metagenome (GOLD analysis project Ga0247727, IMG submission 202498) | Biofilm microbial communities from Wishing Well Cave, Virginia, United States - WW16-25 | ecosystem: Environmental > Aquatic > Deep subsurface > Groundwater > Cave microbial mat | place... | reverse complement strand
ATGAATTCGGTCTTGGAAATGCGCAGGCGCGTTGCTTGCAAAAGATTGTAGCTGAATCGCAAAGCCGCCGCCGTGGTGATCGCGCCGCCAATCACAACCGCATCGCCAACGCCGTCGCATAATAGTGCGCCAAATTGCGAGGCAGCATCAGTGTGCCAATCGACATCACCGGCGGTCACGTTGTAATGCAAAGTAATCGGCATGGTCGCGCCGCGCGAATCGAGATAGGCAACCAGCTCGCGAGCCGCGCCAACTTCTCCGACGACGTGACAGCCCAAAACTATTCCAATCGACCAATTCCAAAAATCCTCGTCACAAGCAACTTGCAAGAGTTCATCAACGTCGTGAAAATCACGTCGCCCATTTTGGGAATCGTGAAATAAAAACTCGACCGCAGCACCGCCTCTTTGAGCTTGGGCGATAACTTGCTTTATTTTGTCAGACCGGTTTTCATCATCTCCGCGCGACATCTCAAAGAGAATGATGGCTGGACGATTGCCATTGTGTGCATCGTAACCTGCGAGCGGCAGCCAAGATTTACTTTTTTGCAGCGCATGATTAATATTTTCGAAGGCAGCTTCTTCGCCAATATCCATTCTTTCCGCATGAGCGCCATTAGCAGAAGTTTTGCCGAGAATGGCGAGGCCGTTGCTCTTTTGCGGCGCAATGGCAAGTATTTCATTCGCGTTGAGAGAATGCCCGTTGTTCAGCGCGATGCCGACGCGAACCATCTCTTTTGCGCCAAAAGGATAGCCCGGTATTTGAACTCGCAATGAAGCTCGCCGACGATATTCGAAAGGATTAACGCGATGTGTCCATGTTTCAAAAAGAGCTTCGATGTTGGATGCGGGATGCGAGATGCGGGATGCGCGTTGCGGATTACTGATTACTGAATACTGCTCACTGATTACTGATAACTGATCTCCGTTCACTGATAACTGTTCACTGGCCACTGAATTAAACTTCCTCACCAAAGCCTGCGCCACCGGTATTTCATAAACCGAATCTTCCGTGAGCGAAACCCGAATCGTATCGCCGATGCCGTCTTCGAGCAGCGCGCCGATGCCGACCGCGGATTTGATGCGGCCATCTTCCCCATCGCCCGCCTCGGTGACTCCCAAGTGAAATGGGTAAGTCACGCCCAGCTCCGCCATGCGGCTGGCAAGGAGGCGATAGGCTTGAATCATCACCTGCGGGTTTGACGACTTCATCGAAACGACGATGTCGCGATAGCCATGCGACTCGCAAATGCGAATGAATTCCAGCGCCGATTGCACCATGCCCTCGGGCGTGTCGCCGTAGCGATTCATCACGCGATCGGACAGTGAGCCGTGATTGACCCCGATGCGCATCGCGATTCCGTTGGCTTTGCACTTCTTGACCAGCGGCGAAAATTTTTGCTCTATCCGCTCAAGCTCTTCTTCATATTCGTGGTCGGTGTATTCGCGCACTTCGAACTTTTTCTTGTCGGCGTAATTACCAGGATTGATGCGAACCTTTTCGACAAAATCAGCGGCGACCAGCGCGGCGTTGGGTGTGTAATGAATGTCTGCAACCAGCGGCGCGCGAATCCCTTCGGCGCGCAGGCCGTCGCGGATGTTTCTCAAATTCTCCGCTTCTTTGATCGACGGCGCGGTAAGACGGACGATCTCGCAGCCCGCCTCCACGAGTTGGCGAGCTTCCCTCACACTCGCGGCGGTGTCCATCGTGTCGGCGATGGTCATGGATTGCACGCGAATGGGATTATTGCCGCCAATGCCGACGTCGCCAACCTTCACCTCATGCGTCTTGCGGCGGCGATAACCAAAAATCTCTTCACAATATTTTTTTGTGCTGCTGTCCATTTTGTTCGGTTTATTTAGTCATTGCGAGCGAAGCGAAGCAATCTCTAAGTTAATAAGTTTGGGATTGCTTCTCCTGCTTCGGCGGGATCGCAATGACACTTCTACATACTTTTCAAAACTCTCTCAGATTCGAAGCCTAAAAATATGCTAAACGCAAATGAGCACGTGGCGATTTGTTTCTGCTCCTATTTTCTTTTTAATTTCTGACTTTTTTTGTGATCCAAGATTCCACAAGAGCCTCAGGGGTCACTTTTTGGCGGCGCGCTTGCGCGTTGAGCTTTTTGAAAACCTCACGGTCGAGGCCAATGTAATGCTTTCTTTTTAATTGAAAAGTAACATCCACTTCTTTTGTGCCGTCGAATTCCAGCAGGCTATGCTCATCCCAGAACTCCGAGGCTTCTTGGCTGTTCATGGCTTTGGGAGGATCCGGTTTTCGGTTATTTCTTACCCTAAAATTATGAACAGCACTGCAAGGTTTGAACCTGAGTTGAGCGATTCTCTTTTGCCTGTTCAATTTCGTTTTCGGTTTGTTGGTTGATAATCTACAGACTGTAGCCCGACAAGCTCGCAACCATCCGAGATTCGCAAACCCCGTCAGGGGTAAAATGTTTATAGAATGGAAACACCCTCTACCCGGAAACCCTGTAAGGGTGAAATGTGAATCAGGTTCGTCAACATGCCACCCCGATGGGGTTTGGGCATTGTGAGACGTTCGATTCTATAAACATATCACGCCGCTGGCGTTTGGCGATTTCCTATCAATAGCAGGCCAATTCACGAGCGCATTGAGTCGTGATAGCAATTCAATCAAATCACTCAAAGTTTAAGTCGAATACTGAGCCCGAGACAACCGGCGTGAAATTCAAGTTGCCAAATATAAGAAATCAACTTTGGAATCAAAAGAAATTTATCCGAGAACATACCGTCCGGACGCTCGCAGCGTCCGGACGGTAAAATTTTCCTTGCGTGCAACAAAATCAACTCCTATACTTCCCTGCACCTCGGGAGGAATTCATGTCCAAAAAAATCTTCATCAGCTACAACCACCAGCAGGGCGATTGGGTTAAGAATAACCTCCTCCCCTGTTTGCGCGCGGGCGGGGCAGATGTGCGCATCGATACCGAGCGCTTTCGTGCAGGCAAGGAAGTTGTCGCACAAATGGATGCGGAACAGGACGCTTCCGATCTCAGCGTGCTCGTGCTCTCGCCGGAATATCTTGCCAGCGCCATGTGCCGCCATGAAATGCAGCGCGCGCTTGCACTCAACAAATTTGTGGGCGTCTTGCGAGCCGATTGCGCCGCGCCGGATGAAGTAAAGAAAACCTTGTATGTTGATTTGCGCGACGATAAAGCCGCAGACAAATGGGATTTGCTGCTGGCTGAATGCGATGCAGACTTGGGCGCTGCCGCGCCGGATTGGCTCAATGCCCGCGATGAGATTGTGCGGCGGTTACGCGATGATTACTCGGTGAATTTAGTCGTGCCGCGCCTGGCAAATAATTCGAAGCCGAAATGGCGAGAGCTGCTTGCGCATTTACAAAAAGATTTTTTTCCGGAAATGGGCGAGGTCGATTTGCAGAGAGGGGTTAGTAGCGCCCGCCACGGCCTGGTCAATGAAATGTTGTTGGCCTATGGCGCAAGTCTGCCGGTGCCCAAAGAACCGGATGATTTGATCGTGCTTGCCAGATATTTTGAGCAACGCCCGACGCCGGCGCGCCTGGCGCTGACGCATTTTGACATGGTGGTGCATCGTCCTGATTACGAAGTGAACCTCTTTGCGGCCTTGCGCCATCTCATGACCGAGCAGCGCAAGCTGACGTTGCTGATTCATTCGCGGGCGCATTTTGTGGAATTATTGCCTGCCAACCATCCGCTCTCCTCCATAACCAATCTCATCACAATCGAACTGCACGGCCGGCCATGACTCCGATTCCGCTGGACAAAATTAGCCTGCACTGGCGTGATCATAAATCAGCGCTGTGGTGGTTTGGCTTGCTTTATCGACGACCAGTACAATTTCAAAATGCATTAGGAGGTTCGTCGCCTTGGCAAACCATAGGTAGTGGCGCTACAATCTACTTGCACGCAGTGCCATACCTCGTTTTGATTTGTATACTCGGTCGATTGATTCTTTTTGGTTGGCTCAAATTTCCCACAATAATTGCATTCGATGCTACATTACATAGTTTGTTGCGTCAAATATATCCGCTAACCTTTGGAATCGCTGGCGGAATCATCTTTGGAATAATTGTTGGAATTTTCTTTAGAGTTGGTGATGGAATCCTCGGTGGAATTGCTATTGGAATCGCCGCTGGAATTATCGCTGGAATCGATATTGGAATCAACGTTGAAATCGACTTTAGTATCGCCAGTGGAATCGTTATAGGAATCACTTTCGGAATCGCTGCCGGAATTTCTGCCGGAGTAGTCGCTGGAATTCCGAGTGGAATCACTGTGAGAATTCTTGGTGGAATCGGCGGTGGAATAGTAAGTGGAATAGCCCTTGGCATCGTAGGTAGAATTGTTTTCGGAAGCGTCTTTGGAAATGCTGTGGGGATCACTAGTGGTTTGTACACGTTTATTTGCGTTTTAAGAGTCTATTATTATCCTTTCTATATATGGTTCGCTTGGCCCAAACCACGTGGCAGTCTCTATCCATATCATCCAGTGGCGTGGGATGACTTGTGCGGTGTTCCATTTCCATGGCTAGATCGATTGCTGGTGGCTTATGTAGAATATACGCCGGAAGCTGGTAAGCATGAGATTGAGCGGCTGATTCAAAGCTATCCCAGCCAGAGATACGCAGCACTGAAGGCGAAAACCATTCTTCTCGCACGTCGGACTGCTCATGAAAAGAATCTCACAAAATTAGAGCCGCTATTAGCGTCGTTGCCCGAAGGCAAGAAGGGGTTTCTCACACAAACTCTCCGCTTGCGTGAAATGGTCAGTGAAATTGCCGGAATACAAACTCGGTTGAACACCGTTAATCGTCCCGTGCTCCGCGAACCTATTGCCCAAATGCTGTGCGAACGCATTGAAAACTTTCGCCATCAAATTGCAGGTTTTCACGAACCATTGGCGAGCGAGTTCCGCAAGGCGGCGAGCCAATGGTTGGAAGTGGCGCAAAAGCAAGTGCAAGAGGCGCAAGCCATTTTAAACAAAGAACCCAGTCCGGTGGTGTTTCGCTCCGGCGATCCGGTCAATCGTGAGCAGGAGGCCTTTGTGCCGCGCTATGGCGTCGTGGGTGATTTGGACAAACAAATCATGCTCAGCACCGGCTGTCCCGGTCTGGTGCTCTACGGTCGCCGGCGCATGGGCAAGTCAACGGTATTGCATAATTTGAAAGGCTTCTTGCCCGATACGGTTATTCCCGTGGTCATTTCCATGCAAGACCCGCAGGCATTCACCTCTCTCGCGGATTTGCTGAATTTGATTTCACAAAAGCTCACGGCTGCAGTTGGCGGCGAAACCGGAAACGCCGCAGCCGATGTCAACCTGAATCTTTTTATGCAACGGCTCTCGGAGAGCAACAAAAAATTGCAAGCTGCCGGTAAGCGCGTGTTGTTGGCCATCGATGAATATGAAAACCTCGACCGCAAGCTGGGCGAGAAAATTTTTCCCGAAGATTTGCTCGCTGCCGTGCGCGAATCCATCCAAACCCATCGCCACCTCACCTGGGTTTTTGCGGGCAGCCACGACATCACGGAGCTGCGGCACGCAGAGTGGCCGTCGTATTTGGTGAGCGCGCGCACCATCGAAGTGCCGCTGTTCACGCCGGAAGAAACGCGGCTGTTGCTCACCGAGCCAATGAAGTTTTCTCCGCTCTGGCAGAAAGACGATCTCAAGCGTCCCCGCTTTGCGCCGGAGTTTTGGGGAGAAGGCGGCATCGAACGCATTCAGCATGAGTCTGGCGGCTGGCCGCACTTGGTGCAGCTCATCGCCGAAACCATCATCGATCTGATCAATGATGAAGACAAACGCCAGGTTTATGATGAACTCCTCGAACGGGCGTTAAACAAGGCGGTGGTCAGCGGACATAATGTTTTGTATCAGCTCATGCGCGGCGAAAGCACGCTGCCTGGAGAGTGGGAATATCTTTCGGCGTTTCGTTCAAAAGAGTTGCAACCGCTGCCGAATGACGAGGTGGTTTTTCAATCGTTGCGCCGCCGCTTGCTGGTCATCGAAGAAAATGGAGAGTGGCGTTTGCGCGTGCCGCTCATGGCGAGGTGGTTGAGGGAAAGAGGGTAGATCACATCAACTCACCCCCGACCCCTCTCTTAAAAAGAGAGGGGAGAAAAGCAAAGCCTCAATCCGACACTCCCCCTTCTCATCTTAAGAGAAGGGGGACGGGGGGATGAGTTGCGATGGCATAAAAACGCTAAGCTATGGAGGCAAGGGGGATGAGTTGCACTACAGCGAAGCTCTTAGCTTGACACCTACGGGCGGTTCCACTTTACTTCCACACGGCGCGCAGCGTCGGCAACTGCTTGGCTTCGATCAACGTTTGTTGGCGGAAAATAATCACGCCCTTCGAAGGCGGATCGAGAGCATTCAACACCGCCGAGGCAAAGTCCGTATCGGTGACTTGATGATCTTTTCCCAAATCAGTTTGGATGATCGGCCACACCGGCTTCTTGGTGAGATTCGCAGTATGTTTCACGAAGCTGTTGATCCAGGTCAACGGCCGGCCGCACAACTCGTGATAAAGCATCGGCGAGAAAACATCTACGTGATCGCGCAAGGCGGCGTAGTCTTGACCGATGACCGTGACGATGGCTTCGCTGAATTCATTGCGCCGCCAGGGAACAGAAAAAATGCCAAGCAGCTTGTCGGGACGCTTGGCAATTTCTTGTTTGGCGAGTTTGACAAAATCAGTAATCACGCCGCTTTTGTATTTTGACCATTCGGCTGAATGATTCGACAAAATCCAGTCGGCCTTTTCCGCAGTGGTCATCGGCCTTGTGCGCATCGTGTCCGCATTTTCGGCGTGGTGATTTTGCACATTGGCGGCGAGAGTATCTGCCTCAACAACCTGCTCTGGAATTACAACGTCAGTCACTTTTGAAAAATCTGCCAGCGTCGAATCACAAAAACAAAGTTGCTGTAATCGCGGGTTCGGCTCTTCCCAAAAACTTCCGAAGCGAATGAAGTCGAGCCATACGCCGTCATATCCGGAGCTGGCCTTGCGCGAAATTTTTTGCAAGATCGTCGGCCAATACCAGCGCTGCGTTGGACAAATTCCACTGCCCTATTTTGCCGGCGCAAGCTCGCCCTCACGATTCACCGGCCGTAGTTGTGGATAAGTTTTCCAAAAAGAATGATCACCAAAAACCTGAACGGTCAAAAAAACTTTTATCCCCGAGGCGCGCAGAGTTTTGTGGCCGCGGAGTTTTTGAGCAAATAACCGACCGCCCCGGCGCGAAGAGATTCGAAGATGCGGTCGTCGTCGCTGTCAGATGGAGCAAACCGTCGTGCGTCATTATGAACGTTGGCCCCTGGCCTGCGGCTTCATAAAAAATCCGTCCGCCGTCTACTTCAATATAACCCGACTCGACGACGGCTGCTTTTGCACTGCTGTTTTCACCGCCACTCATCTCTCTACCACTTATTGCCGAGGGTAGAGAGTTTACTGCTGTTAAGCAGGTGGCGCAAAAGAATAACCACAGAATACTATGATTGAGTGGTTTCACAGGCTACTCTCCTCGGGTTAAAATAACATCGAAAACTGTTGTCGCATGCAGTTATCAAATGCGCCATTACAAATTTATTAACCACACGAGATGAGTGATTCGATGAGGTAGTCTCGCAAGCAGTTGACCGCTCGCAAGTATATGTGGAATTATTGGAGAAAAGTCAAGAGGAAATTTCTAACAAAAAGGCCATCCGGAAATATCAGGATGGCCTCGGTTAATTTAAATCGCTATGAATGCTGCACTTTGTATTCGTCAGCTATGAAAAAAAATATCAACTCAATCAGAACAAGGCTATGCTCATAACTGAGCTTGCTGTCGAAAACAGATGGCGTCGAAATATTTTCAATCGGGCTGCAACTGATAATGAGATTGGCGCAACGAAAAACTCATACTCGAACCCAGCATGACCGTCTGCATCTCCAGCATGGTCGCATCGCCGTCATGAGTGACTTGTTGCAATCGGTAGGTGTAATATCCACGCGCCGCCGTGCCGTCTATAAATGCGTAGCCTTGCGTGCCGATGCCATTCCCCATTCCAGGCACAAAAGTTAGCGTTTCGAAATTGCCTGAAGCTTCTTTCCGCCACAACCTGAAGCCTAAATTACTATTTTCGGATGCCGTCTGCCACGTCAAGCGCACGCCCGAGTCCATGGGCGTTGCCGCAAAACCAATCAATAACACAGTTGAGTGAGATCCCCTGAGCATGCACCATCTCCCGCTTGGGGGTTCCTGAGTGAGTCGCGCAAAGATGTATAACAGTGATTTGAGATACACTGGAGGGCCGAACGAGGGCAAATATCCCGGACAAAAGTGAGTAAACAAACTGGCGAGCGGCTCTGCACAACCACAGAGGGTGGCAGGAGCCCGGCTCGCCAGTATCCGCAGATAGCCGCGCGTCCCGTCGCAGCCGTCCGATGATACGTCCCTGTAGCGTCCCAGATGTCTTTAGCTCAAGCAATTTTGCCGGCTACGTCCTGTGGCCGGCTTCTGTTTTCTTCGCTCATCGTGATGCGAGAAAACCATGCTGATTAGCAAATCGATTTTTCGTTATGCAAAACTGATACCTGAATCAGCAGTTTTTGAAAGAAAAACTTGAACGAATCAAATACATTCATAAGAATTTTTTTAATAATGCTTTATGCAGCGAGAAAAGTTCTTCTCTTTTTAACAATCAGCCATGTTGTTTCAACATGGCGCAGACATCTTACATTGACGAAATTACAATGGTGATTTTAGGTACGTAAACGTAATTACCTGATGTGATCCGCAATTTTTTAAACAAAAAAAGGGACGGCTAAAAGCCGTCCCAGATTCGAACTCAATATTCAGTTTCAAAAGTCGAAATCCAAAGAGAACCAATGAACGTTGCCGAGAATTCCATAATCTGTAAAAGCATAGTCGATGATCAAGTTGTAGCCGGTCAGTGGAAGGTTGAGGCCGCCTCCGGCAGCGTAGGTTTCTTCCTCGTAATTGAACTTATATCCGCCACGCAGGAACACGCGGTTGTTGAAAGCGTACTCGGCGCCGAAGTTCAAGCGCTCGTCGGCATCGGTGGGGTGATTGAAATCCGCGGCGAGCAATAATACACTTTGTTCGTTCCGCATAAGCTCATAAGAGAGGCCAACGCGAAAGTTGAGGGGCAATGACCATGAATTGACCTGCAGATTCGCGGATTGTCCGGCGGTGCCGTCCTGGCCGGAAGAGATTTCGATGCCTTTTTGAGTCAAGTCGCGACCGCCGAGTTTGAGCTTCCCTCCAAAGTTGCTCATCGACATACCGATCTTGATGCCGCGGTAACCGATGTCGTACAAACTGCCGATGTCGATCGCCAAGGTCTTGGCTGAAGAGTTGACGATATTCTGCTGAATATATTTTCCAGTAACGCCGACTGAAAAGCGGTCACTGATGGTTCGCGTATACGTCAACCCGACGGCAAAATCGCTGGCGCTCCAGGTGATGCCAAGCTGGCCGTCGGGATCGACTTCGGACGTTACCTTTTCATCGTCCATCGTCAGCGTGGCAGCGCTGAAGCCGACGTGACTGCTCTTGCCAACGGGCAGAACCAGCCCGGCAAAATTAAAACTGACATCCAACAAATAATCGACATGGGACAGGTGCACTTTGTTATTCCTAAAATTGCTGATGCCTGCCGGATTCCAAAAAAGCGCCGAGCCGTCTTTGGCAATGGCAGCATAAGCGCCGCCCATGGCCGCGGCGCGAGCGCCCACCGCAAGTTTCAAAAACTGCGCAGCGCGCGTTCCATTATTGTTGAAACCGTCGGTCGGCGTTGCAAACTGCGCCGTCGCAACCACGGGCGTGAGCATTGCCACCGCGAAGTAGAATATTTTCTTCATGCCTTTTCCTCCGTTATCTGAACAACCGCCTGGCTGTTGAATCTGAATGTTGCCCGAATGCGGTGTGATAGATTATCTCATGATGGCAATTTTGCCCATATGCGTGCCGGTCGCTCCGGCGTCAAGATGGTAGAGATAAACGCCAAAGGCCACCTCGCTGCCGAATTCAGTTTTCAAATCCCACCGCGCGAAAGTCACTCCTTCCGCAATGCGATCGTAGTCAATGGTGCGGACCAACTCTCCGGTGATGGTGAAGATTTTGATCTGGCATTTCTCCGGAAGACGGGTGAAGTGAATTTCATGCCGATTGGCGCCGACATCGAACGCAGAGGCG
>Ga0247727_10020176_pt1 | contig 10224 bp, 10 predicted proteins | sample WisWelCaveWW1625_FD_202498 | JGI IMG/M metagenome (GOLD analysis project Ga0247727, IMG submission 202498) | Biofilm microbial communities from Wishing Well Cave, Virginia, United States - WW16-25 | ecosystem: Environmental > Aquatic > Deep subsurface > Groundwater > Cave microbial mat | place... | reverse complement strand
CTCAGGAATCCGGTCGTTTGATCCTGCACGCACCGCGGCGTCAACTCTACTCTGCTCTGGTACACAAACTGCAAGATCACTACACTGCCGCCCCGCTAAATGGACAAGGCTGGGCGGATGCCTGCGGAAAATCGACGGGCATTCGCATCTTTCGGTCAGAGGACAGGCCATGAGTGGTACTCCGCGAAAGTGATCGGTTGCAAAGAGTGCCAAAGATGTCGGTAGGTTTTTCAATCATCGAGCGAGGAACCATCGCCGTCTGCTGATCGAAACATGAACCGCAAACCGTGGCACGGAGATGCCGCGGTCTGGCCTAGAACACTGGAGGGACCCATGAGAGTGTTCGCCACCCTATCCGCGTTTTTCCTGCTCTCCTCCGCCGTCATTGCCGAGACCACTCTGCTGGAGTTCTCCGCCAAATGGTGTCCGCCGTGCCGCGACATGGAGCCGGTCGTGGCGGGGCTGGAACGAGAGGGGTATCACGTCGAACGCGTCAACGTCGATCTGCCGGAAAGCAAAGCGAAGTTGCGGCAGTTCAAGGTCCAGAACATCCCCACATTCGTTTTCCTGACAGACGGTCGCGAGACCGCGCGACTTGTCGGATCGTCCGATGCCAAAGGACCAATCGACGCCAAACGGCTGCGACAAATGCTCGGGCCGGTCGGCGTGGCTAGCGCGAAGCCCAAGCCGCAACCCGCACAGCCGTCCAAGCCGGCCGAAGTTTCGCTCGCGGGACTTGCCAAATCAGGCAAAAACACTGACGGCGAATTGATCCGGCGGAGCGTGCGCCTCGTCGTGGATGAGCCGAAGGGGCGGTCGTACGGCACGGGCACGGTCATTCTAAGCGTGCCCGGCGAGACGCTCGTGCTGACGTGCGGACACCTGTTCGAAGGATCGGCGCGCAAAGGAAAAACCACCGTCGAGTTCTTCGGGTCATCCGAACGGGTCCGACTCGCCGGCGAGTTGGTCGCGCGCGATGCCGAAGCCGATTTGAGCATCGTCCGCGTGACCACGAACCAGGTGTTTCCCGTTGCGCCTGTCGCCACGAAATCATTTGTGCCGCAACCTGGCCAACCCGCCTCGTCCGTGGGCTGCGACAACGGAAAGGACCCCACGTCTCGCCACATGCGGATCACCTCGGTGAACCGGTATCTCGGCGCGCCGACGATCGAGTGCAGTGGCGAGCCGGTCGAAGGTCGATCCGGCGGCGGATTGTTCAATGAGTCAGGCGAGTTAATCGGAGTTTGCAGCGCCCGCGAACCCTCTGAACACCGCGGAATCTATGGCGGATTAGCGGCGGTTCAAACGCTGCTCGACCGCCAAGGACTCGCCAGCATCTACCAACGCAAAACGCCCGATGAATCGCGCGTCGTGACCGCCGGTCTGAACGACAAGCGAAGCGGGACAATCACCCTGCCGTCGCCGGAAGAGCTTGGCATCAAAGTGGGGGGCGATGTCGTCGCGCCGCCGGGCATCGAGGATGCCGAAGTTGTGCTTGTCATCCGTTCGGTCACCGATCCCAAGGCGCCCGCCAAAGTCGTGCTCCTGAACCGAGCCTCGCCCGAATTCCTTTCGATCCTCGAAAAGGAGCAGGCGTCGCAGGAGCCTCGAGCCAACACGTCCATGCGGCTGCCGAACCGCCCCGCCCTGCGACCGATCGGCAAGGAGCCGGCGAGCTCAATTTCGTCGTCGCGCGACGCCTCTGGCTGGCGAACCGCGGATTCCTCGAAAGCCGCAGCGATCGCGCCGGATCAGGCCGACCTACCTCGGCGATCAACGATCGTCGAAGCGGCGAAATGGGAAAAGGATTGGCCTGCGGGCGCATCGTCGAGTGATGGGCCGATCCGGCGGTAGCCACATCGACGCACCGCGCCACTCGTCGAATTAACCGCGATCAAGCAGCCTGACTGACTTCAATCGGTCGCGGCTTTCTGTCTCGCCGGTCCACGCGCGCCGCCCAGCAGACGTATGCGACCAGTACATGCTTGTCGATCACAACTGCAAGGATCACGCCCCACGCTCCCAGCGAACACAGCCAGAAGTTCACGGCGGCAAACGCCACCCACCACATCATGTTCGAGATGCCAAATTGGAAAGGTCGGTGGCTCATTGGCGTGACAGAAGGTCCTGACAACAGCCGTAACACAATCATGGTACCGGCCGGTTCATAGCTCTACGAGAGAATCTCGCCAGATCGTGAGAATCGGTGCAACCACCCAATCGCCGGGTCGCCCAAAATGGGCTAGCATCGTTTTTCGAGTTCCGCTATATACCCCGCCCGATCGTCGGAACCCTTGGCATTTCATCGCGCTCGGCCCCATGTGCATTTAGAAAGGTCGCGCGCGAAAAACTCGGAACACCCCAATCGGGACGGGCACAGAACGGAATCTCATTTAGGGCGAGGAGAGCCATGAAACGACTAATGGCAGCCATCGGCATCGTGTTGGCAGTGGGCACTATCGTAAGGGCGCAAGGCACACCGCAGGACAAAATCTACAGCCGCCAAAAAGCGTTTCGCATTCCATTCCAGATTCCGGACCCGTCCGAACAGAAAAACCTCGCGGAGGTGCAGCTCTATGTCGCCAAGAACGGCGGCAAGTGGGAGAAGTACACCGGCGCTCCGCCCGACGCGCCGGTTGAAAAACGCAACTTTACCTTCCGCACCGATCAGGACGGCGAATTCTGGTTCGCAGTCCGCACGATGGACAAGAAGGGCGGACTGAACCCCGCCGATGACGGCGATCTCCAGGTCGGACTGCGAGTCGTCGTGGACAGCGAGGTGCCGAAGATCGAGCTGCGTGCGATTGCTCGCTCCGGCCGCGAGGTCGGCGTCGAGTGGGAAGTGCAAGATCGCAACATCGATCTCGACACGCTCAAGATGGAATATCGCGTCGAGGGGCAAGACAACTGGCAGTCCGTGCCAGGATTGCTGCCGAAATTTGTCGGCCAAGCGAATTGGTCGCCCGACGCCGCCGGTCGCGTCACTGTGCGATGCCAGGTGCAAGATCGGGCCCAGAACTTCGGCATTCAGTCGCTCGAATTAGAATCGAGCGCTGCCGCCGTGCGACAAGATGTCACCTCGCCCTTTGACACGATCGGAACGCGGACCGGTCCGCGGACCCCGCGGGTGGAATCGGCTGTTGATTCCAACGCAGGCTTGAAGCCATTCAATAATCAGCCCGACGTGCCGATCAATCGCCCATCGCTTCCAACGCGTAATACGGGCACCGCGACGAAACGGAACTCGACAACCTCGATTCCGACAATCGAACCGACGTTGGAATCCTCCACTGCCGAGCCGGTTGACGTGGGAACCGAAGAACCGGCGGCCCCGACGGCTCCCGCTGTGTCGCAGACGCCAAAGCGATCGACCGCTTCGTCCAATTTCGGCTCTCGCAGCGCCCCGCCGGAGGCGAAGAACAAACCAGCCAACCGCCAGATCGTCAACGACTCCGAGGTAAGCCTCGACTACGAGATCGACGACGAAGGCCCATCGGGCGTTTCGGTGATCGAGCTGTGGGTCACAACCGACAATTGCCGCACGTGGCGGCGCGTCGGCGAAGACCCCGACCGCCAGTCGCCGTTCACGATTAATTTGGCCGGCGAAGGCGTCTACGGCTTGACGATGGTCGCCAAGAGCGGCGTTGGGCTCGGCGATCGCCCGCCCGTCGCCGGCGATCAGCCACAGATGTGGGTCGAGGTGGACAAGTCGCTGCCGCAAATTCAACTCGATCAGCCCGAAATCGGCCGCGGCCCGCAGGCCGGAAGCGTCGTCATTACCTGGCATGCCGACGACGCCAATCTCGGCGACCGTTGCGTGAGCCTGTTTTACGCGGAAGGCAACACGAACAACTGGAAACCGATCGCGACCGGCGTTGAGAACACCGGCCGCTACATCTGGAAGCTCGGCCAGGGAACCCCATTCCGTTTCCGCGTCGCCATCGAGGTCGCCGACCTCGCCGGCAACCGCGAGATGGCCGAGTCGGCCGAAGTCACCATCGACATGTCCAAGCCGAAGCCGAAAATCTCCGGCGTGAACACCGGAAAGAGCTATCGCTAGTCGCGCTGCTCCCGATTATCAACGCGAAACCAAAAACCGCCGGGACTTCCGGCGGTTTTTTTGTGCGCGGCTGTGGAATAACTCAGCTCGACTTCTTCTCTTTCGCCTTTTTCTTTTTTTCCTCTTCCTCCACGATCCGCAGGAATTCCTCGTCGCTCAGATCGTCCGCTGACGCGGCCGGCGAAATTGCCTCAACCGCCTCTTCACCGAGCGAGATGGAACTCTTGCTCGGGTGGTCGGACGCGCTGGAATCGTCTTCGCCAGGCTGGTCCGCCTTGGCCAACGGCACGTTCACAAGATCGAGCGCCTCGTCTGCGTCACCCTTCAACTTTGCGGGCCGGCGAGCCGCCGCCTTAGACTTATCGCCTTGCTTGGTGAGTCCGGCCCGCTCCAATAGCGAGAACCGCATGATGTCTTCGTGCAACTCGTCCACTTCGACGTCCGCGCTGCGAGACGTCGTGGGTGTGTAGTCGAGCCGATACCTGTGTTTGGCGATGGACAGTTCATCACCCGGATAGACGCGTTTCTCGAGCACGCGTTCGCCGTTTACCTTGATACCGTTCTTGCTCTGCAGGTCTTTGACCTTCCAATAACCCTGCTCCAGGATCAGCTCACAGTGACTAGTGGAGACATTGGCGAAATCCAGGCAAATATCGCAGGTCTGGCGGCGGCCGATGACAAGCCGATCCTTCAGGAGCGGGATGGGATCCCCGCCTCCGAGCGGTTCCAGAATGCCAAGTGATGTTTGTGGGGTCGGCACGACTTGCCTCCGCGTCGGGCGCCTGCGCCGGACGGAAAATAACATAAGATCAATGGGTCAAGTCTAGCATGGTCGAAATGTATAAATCAATGATCGGGATGCCGCAATCGTCGCCGTTTGCCGCCATCCCATCGGCCGATTGACGCTGCGCTCCGGCGCACCCTATAATTCGCCCGGCATCGAAAACGGAGTGCACTTGCGTCAATGAATACAAAGGATACCGTGATGGCAGGCAACATCGTGGAACTCACCGGCAGTAATTTTCAGCAGGAAGTGATTCAAAGCCCCATCCCCGTGCTCGTGGACTTTTGGGCTCCCTGGTGCGGACCGTGCCGCATGCTGGCCCCGACCATCGAGGAACTGTCCAAGGACTTCGACGGTCAAGTGAAGGTCTGCAAGCTGAACACCGATGACGCTCCCGACATCGCCGGCGGCCTCGATATCAGCTCGATCCCGACGGTGCTCGTCTTTAAGGGGGGCAAAGTCGTCGATCGCCTCGTCGGACTGAACCCAAAGAAGAAATTCCAAGAGATGCTAAGCCGGATCTGATCATGCCCAAACGCATCATCCAGGTCGGCCACAGCCCCGACTCCGACGACGCCTTCATGTTCTACGCCCTCGCCAAAGGGCTAGTCGAAACCGGCGACATCGAGTACCGCCACGTGCTGCAGGACATCGAGACGCTGAACCGCCGGGCGCTCGCCGGCGAACTCGAAGTCAGCGCCGTCTCGATCCACGCCTTCGCATTCCTCGCCGACAAGTACGCCCTGCTCTCATCCGGTGCGAGCATGGGCGACCGCTACGGCCCGATGGTCGTCGCCCGCGTGCCGATGGGCCTCAACGACCTGCACCAGAAGACGATCGCCATCCCCGGCACAATGACCTCGGCGTTCCTCGCGCTGAAGCTCGCCCTGCGCGTGAACTTCGCGTACGAAGTCGTCCCATTCGACGAGATCATCCCGACGGTCGCCGCGGGCAAGGTGGACGCCGGCCTCATCATCCACGAAGGCCAGCTCACCTACCGCGACGCCGGCCTCAACAAAGTCATCGACCTCGGCGAATGGTGGCACTCCGAGACCTCGCTCCCTCTTCCTCTCGGCGGCAACGTCGTACGCAAAGACCTTGGCCCCGAACTCATGGCGCGGATCAGCCGCGACATTCACGCGAGTATCAAGTTTGGCCTCGACCACCGCGACGCGGCCCTAACTCACGCCATGCAATTCGCCCGCGACCTGGCCCGCCCGCAGGCCGACGAATTCGTCGGCATGTACGTCAACGACTGGACCCTCGACTACGGCCCCCGCGGCCGCCAAGCCGTCCAACTCTTCCTCAACCGCGGCTACGAAGCCGGCGTCATCCCGCACCGCGTGACCATCGAGTTTGTGGATTGACTCTGATTGTCTTATGGCCCCGGCGGCGTTGGTGGGGTCGGCGGCTGCGCGGTCGGGCCAGTGATCTGGTCGAGCAGTACGATGTCGGCATCATTGCGCAGGGCGTTGCGGAGCATGCCCAGCGTCCGGATGTTCTTTTGGTCCAATGGCTCGGCCAGGTCGTCGATATCCTCGAGCACCGGACGAATCTGGTCCACCAGGGAGTTGAGCAGGGTGAGTTTGCCCGCCAGCGCGGACACTTCGGCTTGATATGGTCCAAGGGCGGCATCGGGCAGGCTATGGTAGTTTGCCCCCAGTTGCACGAGAACGTTGGTCGTGGAGTTCCCGCGACCAACAATCGCCTGTGCTTCCGCGTTCTGGACCCTCCGCGTGTAGTCGATGTCGATGCGTGTAGGCATGGTCGAATCGCTCCAAAAAAGGTTCCAAATGGTGCCTGTCGTCGCCGCCGAATGTACTGTCCTCGTCCACGTGCCACAAGAGGACTTCTAGAATTCATCGGAGTCGCCCGTGCAGCGGCACGTCCATCATGACACTTACTCAGTCCCTGCGCAGACACCGACGCTCCGCGTCATGAGATGGACTGACAGCGCTTCCGCGCTGTCAGAGGCAACGGCCATGTGGCCGGACGCAATGGCTAAGCGGTCTGTCAAAGTCCTGGCGTGGTCTGGACCCACGTAAACACAGACTGACCCAAGGACAGGACAATCGCGTTTTCACCAGGAAATACTGCACTTCGTCAACTTTTTCCGCAGTGCCTCCACCTGCTCCTCCGGCACACTCGTGCCGCGAATGTCGAGCCCCAGCAAGTTCGTCAGGGCGGCCAGCGGACCCACGTCGCTCACCTCCGTGCCGCTGAGGTCGAGCCACTCCAAGTTCTTTAGGGCGGCCAGCGGACCCACGTCGCTCACCCCCGTGCCAGTGAGGTCGAGCCACTGCAGATTCGTCAGGACGGCGAGCGGACCCACGTCGCTCACCCCCGTGCCGTCGAGGTCGAGCACGCGCAGCGATTTCACTTTTTCCAGACCGTTGATGTCCTTGAGATTCTCATGGCCTTGAAAGTCAAAATACGTGCAGCGCACCCGTTCCAGTAAAACGGCCAGATCAGCCACCGACGCGCGAACTGGCTCCTGAGCGTCGAGAGAGAACGCGACACTCCCGCCACTGAAATCGAGGTCACCATGTCGCAAGAGTTCCTCGACCGCCCTGTGCCGCAGATACCAGGACCGCGCGACCAACAGACCAATACTCGAAAGCCCGACGCCGGCCGTCAGCAGCCACAGCAACACGGTCACGGGCTTCATCCAGCGATGTGGTAGGTTCTCATTCATGCGTCACCTGCTGCGTGCCGCTCGGCCCGCTTCGAGCGTGCGGATGATTTCTTCCACGTCAAAGACGCAGCCGCCCCAGGTGCCGCCGCCGAGTTGTTGGAGGGCGGCCCAGAGCCGGGTGTCGTCGGGCAGGGCCGGGTGCGGAGCAAGGTCGGGGCGAGGCGGACGCGAGGCAACGATAGTGGCGCCGTCGGAGGGGGAGAAGCGGCGGCCGTCGCAGCCGACGAGATCGACGGAGCCTTCGAGACGGTTGCGATCGACGATGATCTGGATCAGGTCGCCGTCGCGGACGCGGCCGATCGGACCGCCGGCGAGTGCCTCGGGGCCGACGTGACCGATGCAGGCACCAGTCGATACGCCGCTGAACCGGGCGTCACTCACCAGCGCGATCTGCTTGCCGAACGAAAGATGCTTTAGGGCGGAGGTGACCTGATAGATTTCCTCCATGCCGGAGCCGAGCGGGCCGCAGCAGATGAGGACGATGATGTCGCCGGCCTGCACGCGATCGGGTCCGTTCGATTTGATCGCCCGCACGGCCGCCTGTTCTCTGGTGAAAACGCGGGCTGGGCCGGTCTTGCGATACACGCCGTCGGAATCAACGACGCTGGGGTCGATCGACGTGCTCTTGATGACGGAGCCTTCCGGCGCGAGATTGCCGCGCGGGAATGTGACCGTGCTGGTCAGGCCGCGCGAACGCGCCACGTCTGGACTCATGATGACGTCGTCCGGGTCGATCCCGTCGCGTACTTTTAGCAATGCTCGCAGGCGCGACCGGCGTTCCGATTTCTCCCACCAGTCAAGTACTCGTCCGAGCGGCTCGCCGGTGACGGTCAGCGCATCGAGTTCCAAGAGACCCAGCCGCCGCAGGTGGAGCATGACCTCCGGGACGCCGCCAGCCAGGAATACGCGAACGGTCGGATGTCCCACCGGCCCATTCGGCAGCACATCGACCAGCCGCGGCACTTTCAGATTGATCGCATGCCAGTCGTCGATCATGGGCCGGCGCAGGCCGGCGGAGTAGGCGATCGCCGGAATGTGGATGAGCAGGTTCGTCGAGCCGCCGAACGCGGCGTGTACGGTCATCGCGTTTCGAATTGAGGCGTCGGTCAGGATCGATCGCATCGTGATGCGACGCTCTTCGAGCCCGGTCAGTGCCCGCGCGGATCGCCGCGCGGTGTCGAGCCAGATCGGCTGACCGGACGGGGCCAGCGCGGAATGCGGCAGCGACAGGCCGAGCGCCTCGCCGACAACTTGCGAGGTCGCCGCCGTGCCGAGGAATTGGCAACCGCCGCCGGGCGACGCACACGCGTGGCAACCTAGCTCGGCGGCCTCCTCCAGCGAGATTTCTCCGTGGGCAAAGCGTGCACCCACCGATTGAATCTTTCCCGCGTCTTCGCCCGTGGTCGGCGGCAACGTCACACCGCCCGGCACCAACACGCTCGGCAAATCGTGCATCGCGGCCAGCGCCATCATCATTGCGGGCAGACCCTTGTCGCACGTGGCGACGCCGATCACGCCGCTGGCGGTCGGCAGCGAACGGATCAGCCGGCGGAAGATCGTGGCGGCGTCGTTGCGATACGGCAGGCTGTCGAGCATGCCGGTCGTGCCTTGCGTGCGGCCGTCGCACGGGTCGGAGCAGTAGCCGGCGAATGGGATGCAGCCGAGTCGTTTCAGTTCCAGCGCCGCCTCGCGCACGAGCAGGCCCAACTCCCAGTGGCCGGTGTGATAGCCCAGCGCGATTGGCCGGCCATCTTCCGCGCGCAGCCCACCTTGCGTGCTGAGGATCAGAAACTGCCGCCCGGTTAGCAGCGCTGGGTCCCAGCCCATGCCCGCGTTTTGACTGAACCCAAAGACATCGCCACTCGGCGAGTTCAGCAGCATTTCGGCAGTGAGCGGCAACCGACCCTGCGGACCGGCCGCGTGCGTCTGTACCGCGAACAGCGCGCCTTCGCCGGTACCGAGCAAGTCGTCGAGATGCATGACTGGTGCGTCATTCGTGGTGAGTGGTTTCGTCATGTCGCCCCTCGTGCGGGTGCGGGCTGGTAGAGTTCGATCGTGAAGCCATCGGGATCGCGCAGGTAGACCGCGTACGCCCCCTCGTTGACTCCGGCGGTAATCAATGCCGGCGGCGAGATCGCCGGTACGCCGTTGGCAGTCAGCGTGCGATACCATGCGTGAATGTCGTCCACTTTGAAGCACAGGTGGCCGTTGCCCGGCCGGTTCGTCGCGCGGTCAGTCGGCTCGGCCGGGTGTGAGACGTATTGGAGCAGCTCGAGCACGTGGGGCTCATCGGGCGAGATTTTCAGAAAGGCAATCTGCAGTCGCACGCCGGGAAAACCGGTGACCGTGGCAAGGTACGGCGCGGCGCCTTCCTGACGGTGAACGAGCTGCATGCCGAGCGAGTCACGATAAAACGCAATGGATCGCTCGATGTCGCCAACGGTGAAACCGGTGTGAAAGACCGAGGTCAGTTTCATGGAGTCGTTCCTGTGGTTGCGCCATTTGCCAATCGACCGAGTCCGTTTTTCTGAGCGCATTCTACTGCGAACCGGGAAAAGATGTTATGCGGCGAAAGCGGCGGATGATCGTGCTATACTAGCGAACCGATATAGGATTGACTCACCGGGCTGGTCGCCGGAACTGCGAAATGATCACGGTACGATGCATTAACTGTCTGAAGGTATT
>Ga0247727_10020174_pt1 | contig 10225 bp, 6 predicted proteins | sample WisWelCaveWW1625_FD_202498 | JGI IMG/M metagenome (GOLD analysis project Ga0247727, IMG submission 202498) | Biofilm microbial communities from Wishing Well Cave, Virginia, United States - WW16-25 | ecosystem: Environmental > Aquatic > Deep subsurface > Groundwater > Cave microbial mat | place... | reverse complement strand
ACCGTCGATGAATTGGAAAAAACTTCGCTTCCGTATCCCGCTGAACTTTACAATGGAAAGGTGGTTTTTAAAATGGCAGCCTATGCGCATGGCAAAATCCAATTACGAATCGGCGGAAAGCTTGATCATTATTTGGAACAAAATCCTATTGGCGAAGCCATGACCGAAACCAATTTTCAGCTTTGGCCGGAACGCCGAAATCAATCGCGCATTCCCGATATTGCGTTTGTGAAAAAAGAGCGCGTGCCGGAAGAGCAATGGCGTTTTGCAGATCTCGCGCCGGATTTGGCGGTTGAAATCATTTCTCCGGAAGATAATTTTCTCAAAGTCCTGAACAAAGTGGACGCTTATTTGGAACAGGGCACGCAAATCGTCTGGGTCGTCATCGCCGACACCCGCGAAGTGCTGGTTTGCACGGCGGCCGGCAAGCACAGTGTCAAAGATGTTTTGACCGCGCCGGAACTCCTGCCGGGCTTTGAGTTGCCGGTCAGCAAAATTTTTGAAGGCCTGCCGCTGCCGGATAAATCGCTCGCAGAATAATTCGCCCATCTATAATCCCTTCCAACGCTATTTCAATCATCACCGCTCGTGGAATGCATCATTTCTTCCTTTTGTCTTTTTTCTTTTTGCTTTATTCGTATCGCAGCGCCTCCACCGGATTCGTCAGCGCCGCGCGGAGGGCTTGAAAACTGATCGTGAATAACGCAATCAGCAGCGCGCCGAGACCCGCCAGCAAAAACGTGCCGGGACCGAGCGAAATGTGATAGGCGAAATTTTGCAGCCAGCGCTGTAACGCCCAGTACGCCAGCGGCGAGGCGATGATCGTGGCGATGAGCACGAGTTTCGTAAAATCTTTTGAGAGCAGATAAACAATATTTCCCGCCGAAGCGCCCAGCACTTTCCGCACGCCGATTTCTTTTGTTCGTTGTTCCGCGATGAAAGCCGCAAGTCCCAATAGTCCGAGACAGGCAATGAAAATCGCCAGCGCCGCGCTCGCGCCGAAAATTTTTCCAACCCGCAGGTCGGCTTGATAGAAATCATTCAGTCGTTCATCGAGAAAATTGTATTCGAAGGGCGTGACTTGATCGAATTGCTCGTGTACTTTTTGCAGGGCGGCGACGGTGGCGGCCAAATTCGAGATGGCGACGCGGGCGGTAAAATAATCGATCTCGCGAATCGGATTATTCCAATGCCCCAACACCAGCGGCGCGATCTTTTCGTGCAGCGATTGAAAATGAAAATCTTTCACGACGCCGGCGACGCGGGCGCGATAATTGTTAGCGGGCACGCGCAGCTCCATGCCCAACGGCGAATTCCAGCCCAGCAAACGCGCCGCAGCTTCGTTGATGATCACGGCGGAAGTGTCCGTGCCCATTTCATTCGAGAGATTTCTGCCGGCGGCCAAATTCATTTCAAAGGTTGACAAAAATTCCGCGTCGACGCCGATGAAATACATCGAATGCGTCGATGCTGTCGCCGCGCCTTCAGGCACGACGTCGATTTGCGTGAGATTCTTCCATTCGCCGGGCACGCGCGAGGAAACCGAAACGTTTTTGACGGATGGGATTTTCATCATTTCATTTTTTATGGAAACAAAATTTCGGCGGGCATTGCCGCTATTGATATCAACCACCACCAACTGCTCTGCGTTGAAACCGAGATTTTTGGTGCGAATGTAATTGATCTGGCGATACGCCACGATGGTCGAAACGATCATGATAATCGACAAGGCAAATTGCGCTACGACCAGACCGCGGCGCAATTGCGAGACGCTGCCGCCGGATTTGATGGCGCCCTTGAAAACAAGCGAGGGACGCAGTTGGGAAAGATAAAACGCCGGATAACTGCCGGAAACAATGCCGACGCCAAACACCAGAAGAAAAAGACTCACCACCAGCCAGCCGTTGCTGAAAAAATCCAGCGCCAGATTTTTATCGGCAAACGCATTGAAGGCCGGCAAAGCCAATTCGACGCCGACGACGGCGAAGAACAATCCCAAACACGAGAGCAAAATGGATTCGCCGAGGAACTGGCCGATGAGCTGCGCCTGCCGCGCGCCGACGACTTTGCGCATGCCGATTTCGCGCGCGCGTTTCATCGAGCGGGCGGTGGCGAGGTTCATGTAATTGATGCAGGCAATCAACAGCACAAATAGCGCAATGGCTGAAAATATATAAATGTACGTGATCTCGCCTTTGCGGCTGTTGCGATCAAACTCCATGTGCGTCGAATAAAAATGAACGTCGTGCAAAGGCTGCAGCGACAATTGCACGGCATTTCTTTGCTCCGCATTAAAATGCTTTTGGGCCAACGCCGTGAGTTTTGCATTAAAAGCGGAAACGTCGATTTTTTCCCGCAGCAAAACATACGTGATAAACGAGTCGGACTCCCACGAGTCAGTATACTGTTTCCAGCGCGGATTGGCGTCGATCGTTGCAAACGACAGCAACATGCTGAAGTCGAGGTGGGAATCGCGCGGAGCATCTTGGAGCAATCCTGTCACTTTGAAATCGCCGTAGCGCTCAACCGCAAGCGTTTTGCCAAGCGGGTTCTCCTCACCAAAATACTTTTTTGCCGCAGCTTCGGTGATGACAATTGAAAACGGCGAAGCCAGCGCCGTTTTGGGATCGCCCTGCAATAACTTGAAATCGAAAATCTCGAAAAAGCTGGATTCGGCGACGAGATAATCGCCTTCATAAAAGCGATTCTCGCCATAGCGCACGGTGAATCGCCCCATGCCCTGCCGTTCGCGCATGCGCACCGTTTTGATGACTTCCGGAAATTCCGCGAGCAACGCTGGAGCGACCGGCCCCATCACGCTCGGAAAATGACGCTCACCTTGTTCGGGAGATTTTTGCGTCGTGACGAGGCGATAAATGCGATCAGCCTTTTGATGGAATAAATCGAACGTCAGCTCATCCTGCACATATAACAAAATCAAAACACAGCAGGCCAGCCCGATGGCCAAACCGGCAATATTGATCACGGAATAGCCGGGATTCTTCTTTAAATTGCGCAGCGCGATTTTGAAGTAGTTTTTGAACATGGTTGTCTCCTTTGCATAGCGCAGAGGGCATAGCGCATAGCGTTACTTGCCATGCTCTATGCGCTTTGTCCTCCGCTCACTCGTGCCGCAGCGCTTCAACCGGATTCGCCAGCGCCGCTTTGATTGTTTGCGAGCCGATGGTAACGCCGGCCAGCGCCAGTGTTGACGCGACGCCCAGCCCGAGAATCCACCAATGAAACGCAACTCGATTGGCAGTGGCTTGCAGCCAAAAATTGTTGATGTGCCAAGCCAACGGCGCGGCTACGATCATGGTGATGGCAATCAGCTTGACGAAATCTTTGGACAACAACAAAACCACTTGCGAAACGGATGCGCCCAAAACTTTTCGCAAGCCGATTTCTTTGACGCGCGTTCCCATGCTGAACGTGACGATGCCGAGCTGGCCAAGACAAGCGATCATCAAAGCCAGTCCTGCCGTCACGCCGATGATGCCGGCCAAATCTTTGAAGTCGCGGTAATTCCCTTCGACTTGCGCGTCGAAAAATTGATATTCAAAGGAATGCACGCGGTCGAATTTTTTCCACGTCGTTTCGAGAAAAGCCAAAGCCGCGTCGCGATCAGTAGATTGGAGACGAACATTGGCAAATTTGCATCGCGCCGGATCGAGCTGCAAAACCAACGGGCCAATGGGCCGGAAGAGCAAATCGAATTGATAATCTTTGACCACGCCAATGATCTGCGCGTTGAACGTCATCTCTTTTTCTCCCCCAATAATATTTTGGCCGATGGCAGCGAGCGGCGCACTAAAACCAAGCTCGAGCACGGCTTGCTCATTTAAAATGACTGTTTGGCTGAGATCGGTGGAAAATGCCGGTGAGAAATTTCTGCCCGCCACAATCGTCAACGCCAAATTTTCGATGAACTGCTCGTCAATCGCTTGACGAACGGCGGAGACGAGTGTTTCTGCGCCTTCGCGCCGAATGTTGGCGCGCGGCATGCCGAAGCTATCGCCGGGAATGAGTGAAGTCGCAGAAACCATCGCGACGTGCGAGCTGCGGTTCAGCTCGTTTTTGAAAGCGCCATACGGAATTTCACGCAATGGAATGTTGACGACGTTTTCTTTATCGAAGCCATATTCAGCCGCGAGCATAAATTCAGCCTGACGATAAATCAGAATCGTGGAAACGATAAAAATCAGCGAAAAAGCAAACTGAACGACGATCAATGTTTTGCGCAGCGCTAGGCCCGAATGACCCTTGCGCATTTGGAAGCCTTTGAGCACTTTGGCCGGCAGGAACGCGGACAAATAGAGCGCCGGATATAAACCGGAGAGCAGCCCGACGCCGAGCGTAAATGCAACAAAGATCAAGATGGTCATCGGATCTTTGATAAAGTCCGGCGAAATTTGCATCTCATCGTTTCGCACCAGCAGCAAATTGTTCCAGTGGGGCACGAGCCATTCGAGCAGAAGCGAGGCGAGGGCAAGCGCCGCCATGATAAAAAGTATGGATTCGAACAGAAATTGCGTGATGATTTGCGTCCGCTGCGCGCCGATAACTTTGCGAAGGCCGATTTCTTTGGCGCGCTGCAACGCCCGCGCGACGGAGAGACTGACGTAATTGATGCTGGCACTCAGAATCAAAACGAAAGCAAGACCGGCCAGAAAATACGCGGCGAAATCAGGCGTAAAGTGTCCGATTTGATTGGAAAGCAACGGGCCGAGATTGATGTCCGTCAAAGCTTGCAGGTGAAAAGCATAACGGTTGGAATTGCCGGCGGGATAAAACGGTTGAGCGATGCCGGAAAGCGCGGCTTCAAACTCTGCAACGGCAACAGCTTTTTTCAACAAAAGATAATTATAATAGCGCGAATGATTGTTCCAGTCCTGCAGAGCCTTATCGAGTTTTCCAGCTTTTTCCAGCGCCGCCAAAGTCGCGAACGAAGCGATCACTTCGGATTTCAAATGCGTTTTTCCGGCGGGCTTTTGCAAAATTCCCGTGACGACAAAATCACCAACACCTTCGAGGGCCAGAACTTTTCCCAAAGGATTTTCCGCGCCGAAAAATTTGATCGCCGTTTCCGGCGAGATGACGAGAGCGTTCGGCTCATGCAGCGCCTTTTGTGGATCGCCAGCGAGCAGCGCAAAATCAAATATCTGAAAAAAAGCCGGCTCCGCCCAAAGTCCGCTGATCGCCAGACTCTTGCCCTCGTGCAATGCGGTTGCGCTCAACTTGCTCAGGCGCGTGATCACTTCGAGGTTGGGATAATTCTTCAACAACACCGGAGCCAGAGGCGCCGGCGAGCTGGCGAATGTTGTCGTTTTGCCCTCCGGCGCCGGCGTGACTTCGGAAATTATTCTGAAAATCCGCTGCCGGTGTTGATGAAATTGTTCGTAGCTTTTCTGCTCTTTAATGAACAACACCATCAACAAGCTGACTGCCAGACTCACCGACAGCCCCAAGAGATTAATCAACGAATAGCCCTTGTGCTTTGCAACGGTTCGTAACGCGATCTTGAGGTAGTTTTTGAACATGGATGACTCCAGTAATCAGTGTTCAGTTATCAGTGATCAGTTCACTGAATACTGATCACTGGTTACTGCTTACTTTTTTACTCATACCGCAGCGCTTCCACCGGATTCGCCAATGCCGCTTTAGCAGCTTGATAGCTGACGGTGAGGCAAGCCATTATCAGGGCGAGCAAGCCAGCCCAAATAAAAGTTTGCCATTCGATGTTTGTGCGATACGCAAAATTCTGCAGCCAGCGATTCATTGCGTAATACGCCAACGGCGTTGCAACCACAAACGCGATGCCGACTAATTTTGCAAAATCACGCGAGAGTAAAACGATAATTTGCGAAACCGAAGCGCCGAGCACTTTGCGCACGCCAATTTCTTTGGTGCGTTGTTCAGCAGTGAACGAAGCTAGCCCGAGCAGCCCGAGACAGGCAATGAGAATCGCTAAAATGGAAGAGTAACTAAAAATTTGCGCGAGTCGTTCTTCGGCGCGATAGAGGCGGTCGAAGTCTTCATCTAAAAATGAATACTTGAATGGATACTCAGGATCGAAGGCTTGCCATTTTTCTTTGATAAAGGCGAGTGTTGGTGGAATATCGTGCGGCGCCATGCGCGCAATGATATAGCTCACGTACATCGGCTCCGGAAAAATTTGGATGACGAGCGGCTCGATCTGTTCGCGCAGAGAGAGGGTGTGAAAATCTTTGACGACGCCGATCACTGTTCCCTTTTTCGTGTTATCCCAGTTGATCATTTTACCGAGGGGATCATTCCAGCCGAATTGTCTGGCGGCGGTTTCGTTGATCATAAAAGCGCCGGTGGCATCTGTGGCGACATTTGCGGAAAAACTGCGACCGGCGGCCAACTCGATACCCAATGTTGGGATAAACTCAGCGTCGATAAAATACGTGGGCAGTGTGATCGCTTCCTCACGGCCTTCTATTTTATAGTAATATTGTCCCTCGCCGGCGCCGGGCAATTGCGAGGTCGCCGCCACGCTGAGAATATTGGCGTTCTGCCGCAGCTCGTGTTTGATGGCTTCGTACCGCGCTCCCAGCGAGCGATCCTGAATGCGGAGCGCCACAACCTGTTCTTTATTGAAGCCAAGTTTTTTGCTGCGAAAAAATTCGAGCTGGGCGCCGACGATCATCGTGCTGACGATGAAGACGATGGAAATGGCAAATTGGACGACGACCAAAGTCTGGCGCAGCCGCGAACCGGTCGCGCGAGATTGCACCCGACTTTTCAAAACTTCGGCGGGTTGAAATGCAGAAAGCGCCAAGGCGGGATAACTGCCAGAAATCACGCCGACCAGCAAACCGATGGCGGCGAAAACTCCGGCAGCAGACAGATTCTCCGACAAATCCAGCGCCAATTTTTTATCGACAAGTTGATTGAATACCGGCAGCAATAATTCGACGAGCGGCAGGGCGAGCAACAAAGCGCCGAACGACAACAGAACGGCTTCGCCGAGAAATTGCCGAACGAGCTGCAGGCGATATGCGCCCATGACTTTGCGCACGCCGACCTCACGCGCGCGCCGCAGCGAACGCGCCGTGTCGAGGTTCATAAAATTGATGCAGGCGATCAACAGAATGAACACGGCGATGACGGCCAGCAAATAGATCGTCGCCATGCTGCCGCGCGTGCCGAGGTCGCTGTTAAAACTTGAGCGCAGATGCAGATCGAGCAATGGATCGAGGAATAAGCGTTGCGTCGCGCCCTGACTTTGCGTTTGATACTTTTCCACTAACGTTGGCAATTTTGCTTCCAATGCCGCCGGCTGATATTCTGCGGGCAAAAGAATATACGTTGAGGTAACAATGGCGTTCCATTCGGCAAGGTTTGGATTGTTCTGCGCGCGCAAGGTTTCATAAGAAGCAAGAAAATCGCAGGACAGATGCGAGTTTGCCGGAATGTTTTGGAGCACACCGGTAATCTGAAAATCGCCGGCTCCGGCAATCGCCAGCGTTTGCCCAATCGGATCATCCGCGCCAAAATATTTCTGCGCCATTTCCTGCGTCAGCACGAGAGAATAAGGCGACGCGAGCGCCGTGCGCGGACCGCCTTTGATTAAAGGAAATGTGAAGACTGCAAAAACGGCAGAATCTGCATAAAAAAAACGAGGCTCGATGAATTTCTTGTCGCCATGCTGCACCAGCGGTTGATACAGCCGATAAAATCGCACGGCTTGCTGAACTTCAGGAAATTCCGCGCGCAGCGCCGGCGCCAGCGGATGTGAGGTGCGCACGCCTTTCCAGATTTCATTGCCGAATCGTCCCTCATTGCCAACACGATAAATGCGCCCGGCATTGACATGAAAACGATCATAGCTGAACTCCTCGTGAATAAAAAGGAGCATGAGCACGCAGCACGCAATGCCGATCGCGAGTCCGGCGAGATTGATGGACGAATACGCTTTGTGCTTGAGCAAATTGCGGACGGCGATTTTGAGATAACTTTTGAGCACAACAACCTCCGAATGGATTTATCTTGCAACGACAAGAAGACGGTTGATTTTAGTGCTGAAAATTATTATATTGCTCTCATAGAATTGCAAACAAAGGAGACATTACATGCAGCAACCGGCTCTCAAATACATTACCCCTGAAGAATATCTGGCGCTGGAAGAGGCCGCCAAGGAAAAACATGAATATCGACAAGGCAAAGTTTTTGAAATGAACAGCGTATCGCTAAATCACAATCGTATTGGGTTGGATTTAGGAACGACTGTAAATATGGCGTTAAAAAATAACCATTACGAAGTCTATACAAATAGCATGCGGCTTTGGATAAAAGCCCAAAATGTTTTTACATATTCCGATCTCATTATTGTCTGTGGCAAGTCCGAGTTTTATGAAGGCCGCGACGATACGCTCACCAATCCTTTGGTCATCTGCGAGATTTTGTCGGATTCAACTAAAGGCTTTGATTGGGCCGAGAAATTTGAATTTTACCGTTCCATTCCGGCTTTTCAGGAATACATTCTAATCGACCAGCGCCGTATCCACGTCGAGCAAAAGTATATGGAAACGCGGAACAAATGGATTTTGTTGGAATACAACCAGATCACCGACGTCATCAAGTTAGCCAAGATCGATATAGAAATTTCACTCCGCGAGATTTATCGGCGCGTCGAGTTCGCAGAGGGCATGGCGCATAGCGCGTAGCGTAAACTTTGAGAAATATACAGAGGTCAAATATGAAAATGCCGGCGCGAAAATACTATACACCCGCAGAATATTTGGCAATGGAAGAAGCTGCCGACTGCAGGCATGAGTATTATCAGGGCGAAATTTTCGCGATGGCGGGAGCATCGACCAACCATAATCGCATCGTCAGAAATTTCGGCTCCGAATTGAGCGTCACTCTAAAAAGCACGGCGTGCGAAGCCTTTCTGAATGAGGAGCGTCTTTGGATTCAAGCCAAAGGCCTTTTTACTTATCCCGACATCATGGTCATTTGCGGAAAGCCGGAGCCTTACGAAAATCGCAACGACACCCTCACCAATGCTTTGGTGATCGTCGAAGTCTTGTCCGACTCAACGCAAAGTTATAATCGCAAAGAGAAGTTTGACCTCTATCGCTCCCTCCCAACTTTTCAGGAATACATTTTGATCCATCAGCACAAAGTGCACGTCGAGCAGTATTATCGCGAAACGCCGAACAAATGGATTTTTGCCGAGTATACTCAACTCACCGACGTTCTGAAATTAGCCAAAGTAAATTTTCAGATTTCGCTTCAGGATATTTATTATCGCGTCGAGTTCGCAGGAGCGATGAATCAGTAATCAGTAATCAGTTTTCAGTGATCAGTTTACTGAATACTGATCACTGTGTCACTTCTTAAGATCACTACACTTTTTCGTCGCGATCAATCCTTCCATCCAGCAAATGCACAATCCGGCTACCGTAGGTCGCATTCTTTTCTGAGTGCGTCACCTGCACAATCGTGGTGCCTTCCTGATGCAATTTTTTGAACAGATTCATAATCTCTTCGCCCTGCGCGGAATTCAAATTGCCGGTCGGCTCGTCGGCGAGAATGAGCTTGGGATTGACGATCACCGCACGGGCGATGCCGACAAGCTGCTGGTGGCCGCCGGAAAGCTGATTCGGAAACAAATCTTTTTTCGCGACGATTTGGAAACGATCCAAAATATCCGCGATCATGCTCTTGCGTTCCACCGTCTTGACTTTTTGATAGAGCAACGGCGTTTCGAGGTTCTCGTACACGGTCAACTCGTCGATCAGATGATAACTCTGAAACACGAAGCCGATATAATTTTTATGCAGTTCCGAACGGTGCTTCTCATTCAGCTTATGCACCGGCTCGTCGAGAAAAAAATACTCGCCGTCGTTCGGTTCATCCAACATGCCGATGATGTGCAGCAGCGTCGACTTGCCGGAGCCGGACGGCCCCATAATCGTGACGAATTCGCCTTTTTGAATTTCCAGATTAATATCCTGCAGGACGTAGGTTTTGACGAATTTGTTGGAATAGTATTTGAAGAGACTTTTGAGTTGAATCATGGTTCGATCTCCTTGAGATTTTCAGGCGTCATTACATCAAAAAAAAGGGTGCAAGTTCGATTTTACGTAAGGTTTTTAATTTCAGGCCGCGCGCTTGAGTGTCATGTAGTTTTCCCAAAAGCCGTCCCAGCGGTCAGATTTGACCACGACTCTTAGATTGAGTATTTTCTGTC
>Ga0247727_10020173_pt1 | contig 10226 bp, 12 predicted proteins | sample WisWelCaveWW1625_FD_202498 | JGI IMG/M metagenome (GOLD analysis project Ga0247727, IMG submission 202498) | Biofilm microbial communities from Wishing Well Cave, Virginia, United States - WW16-25 | ecosystem: Environmental > Aquatic > Deep subsurface > Groundwater > Cave microbial mat | place... | reverse complement strand
CTGGATATCTTTCTTCAGGAGCGGCCGCAGGCGAACCAGCGCGCTGATGGCCTGCACCCTGACCAGCGGCTCCGCGGAGCCGGGCTCGGGAATGGCGAACCCGTGCAGCTCCAGCGCGATCCCGTTGCGCCAGCCGAGCTTCAACCGTTCAAGCGTCACCGGACGGCCCAGCGCCCGCTCCAGCTCCTGCGCCAGCTGGGGACGGTACCGTTCGGCGTCAAAGGTGGCGATGAAGATACCAACGCCGATCACGACCAGCACCACCAGGCTGCCGAGGATCAGGAGGAGTTTTTTCATGATGGGATGCGGCTCGGGCGGGGCCAGAGGCGGAACTGCACGCGCCCGAGGATCTCCGAGAAGGTCACGGGACCGAACCGCCGCGAGTCCATGCTGTGGTCCGTCCGGTCGCCCATGAGGAAGAATTCGTCAGGCCCCAGTTGCCAGGTCTGGCCGTCCCGCTCGACCGCTTCGTGCGGCAGACCGGCGAGCCGCTTCACAAACGCCCGCCCGCCGAAGGCCTCCGGCCGCGCGGCCACGATGTCGCCGCGCTTGAACGCCCCCAGGGCGCCCTGCCGCACAAGGATCAGTTCCCCGGGGTGCAACGCGGGCGCCATGCTGTGGCCGTTGACGCGCATCAGCTTGAATCCCATCGCCATGGCAGGAGGTCCCGGCGGGAAGGCTGCCGCGCCGCTACTTCTTCTTCGCGGCCTCAGCCTTGTGGAACATGTCGCTGATCTTGGCCACGGCGTCCAGCAGCTCTTGGGACTTGGCCAGGTCCACGTGTTGCTTGTTGTACGAGCAGAGCTTGGCAGCCTTCCAGAATGTCTCGTGCAGGTCGGGAAACGGCGCGGCGTTTTCCGGCTTGAAGTAATCCGTCCAGAGGATCAGCAGCTCCTGCTTGCAGATCTGCGCGTGGACTTCCTTCGTCTGGATCATGCGGATGACCGTGTTGCGGTACTCCAGGTCTTCCTGGGGGGTGCCGCCCGGCTTGGGCAGCGCGGAGACTTTCGTGTTCATCGTATGTACGGTCTTGGCCGCGATGGCCGCGCCGTGCGGGTCGTAGATGCCGCACGGGACATCGCAGTGGGCGTAGACCGGTTCAATCCCTAACCAGCGGTCGAACATGCGGGACGTGCGGGGACTCGAAGACATTGGGCCTCCTGGCGGTTGCTGTTGGCGAGAAGAAGCCGTGCAAAACCCATTATACGCGCAGCCATGCCCGGCGCAAGGCATCAAGCGCCGCGCGGAACGTGGCACCCGAGGCGCGGTTGTCGGAGATCCGGGTCCAGTCGCGCGCACCCCAGCCCCTGACCGCCTGAAAGCCGGCGCGCAGGCGGTCGTAGTGCTCCGGCCGCGCTTCGGAGATGTCGGACTTGTCGGCGTAGCGCTTGGCGATGCGCCGGAGTGCGACCGCGCGCGGCACGGTGCATTCAAAGAAATGAAACGACGCGCGGTGCCGCCGCGCCACGGCACGCAAGGCCTCCCGCCCCTCGGCCAGGGAGAAGGTGCCGTCGCAGACCACGGAATGTCCCCGGCGGACCGACGCTTCAGCGCGCCGGATCAGCCGCTGGTAGACTTGGGCGGATACGCGCGGGGCGTAGCGGCCTTTGCCGAAGCCGGAGCGCGGCGCCGCAAACTCCGTGAGTCGGATTTCATCGGTGCGGAGCCACGCAGCGCCCAGCGCCCGCGCGAGCGACCGGGCGAGAGTGCTCTTGCCGGTGCCGATCAATCCGCCGACCACCACCAGCCGCGGGGGCGCAAAATCGCGCGCATAGCGGCTCGCCATCCGGAAATGCGCCCGCGACAGCGCGCGCACCGTCCGGCCCGCCGCCGTCTTCGGGTGCTGCAGCCAGGCAAAGCCGCGCACTTTGCCGCGCACCAGCGTCCGGTGGCACTTGTAGAAACTCAGGACCTGATCGAAACTGCGGTCGCCGGCCACCCGGCGGTGATACTGCTCCGCCAGTACGCGCGCCAAGTCCTCCCGGCCGCGGAACTCCAGGTCCATCAGCAGAAACGCGAAGTCGTTGACCAGATCGCCGCAGCGGAACGCCGGCTGGAACTCGACGCAGTCGAACACGTTCACCGGATCCGTGAGGCAGATGTTCTCGCACCGCAAGTCTCCGTGGCCGTCGATGATCCGCCGCTGTCTGACGCGCCGGGCCAGCATGGGCTCGTGCAGGGCCAGGTATTGCCGGTAGGACGCTTCGAGGTACGCGCGGTTTGGCTCGGACAGCAGGGTGCCGAGGAACGGCCGGCATTCCCGCAGGTTGCCGAGCACTAGCTCCGCCACCTGCGCCGGGCGCCCATAGTGGTCAATGGTCCGGCTGCGCTCTGCGCGGCCGAAGAACGGCAGCAGCCGGTCCGCGACGCGCGCCATGTCGCGCCGGCTGACCCGGCGGCGCGCCACCAGCCGGTCCATCATGCGCGCATCCGGCAGGCGCCGCATCTTGACGACCCAGTCCACGGCGCGGCCGCGCCCCCCAAGCGACAGCCGCCCTCCGCGCTCAGCGACCGGGACCATGCCAAGATAGATCGATGGCGCCAGCCGCCGGTTCAACGACAGCTCCAGGCGGCAGAACTTGCGCCGCAGGGCCACCGTCGAGGCGTCGAGGAACGGGAACTTCACCGGCTTCTTGAGCTTGTAGGCGAAGGCCCCGGCGAGAAACACGTGCGAGACATGGGTTTCGCGGCGGTCGATGCGCCCCACGGGATGCGGGTAGGCCTCGGGGCGCGAGAAGAACTCCACCATCCGCCGTTCGTGTTGGTCCATAGTGCGCTATTGTACAGACTATGCTACATTGAGGGCAACTATGGAGGTGACGATGTCCCAGCGCAGTACGCTGGCAGCCGGGCTCGTGGCCATCATGCTGCTCCTGCGGCCCGCGCCGGCATGTGCCGAGGCGATGGAATCCAATGGAGCGGTGAAGAAAGCCATGCGCGGGGCGACCAACACCGCGACCGGGTGGGTTGAGATCCCAAAGCGCATCCAGGAAACCACGCTGGCCTCAGGTTACGGAGCCGGCTTCACCTGGGGGCTCTTGCGCGGGATTGGATACGGCTTTATCCGGACCGCAGCCGGCCTCTACGAGCTGGTCACCTTCCCTTTCCCGGCGCCGCCTGGCTACGAGCCGGTCATCCAGCCGGAATATGTGTTCAGCTAAAGTCTTGCTAAGTCTCCCAAACCGTCCTAGACTGTAGCAGGGTGTGACGTGGGGGAGCCTCAACAAGGAGGTGGGTAGTGGAAACAGGACGGACGTTGCTTCAGGAGTTCGTTCTTGTGCCCCTGCAAAACGCGCTCAGTCAGTTTCTCGTCTTCGTGCCCTCGATCCTCGGCGCCCTGCTCATCCTGCTCGTTGGCGGCCTCATCGCCAAGCTCCTTGAACACTTGATCATCCGCGGCTTGAAGCTCCTGACACTGGACCGGCTCGCAGACCAGGTCCAGCTTTCGGCGGTCTTGGCGAAGGGCGGCGTACGCCAGAAGCTGTCGGAGCTGATCGGCGCCATCGTGTATTGGTTTGTCATGCTCGCATTTGTGATGACCGCGCTCAATGCGCTGAACCTGACCGTGGCGGCAGAGCTGTTCCAGCAGCTTGTGGCCTTCCTGCCGAACGTGGTCGCGGCGGTCTTCATTCTCATCGTGGGCATCGTTTCGGCGGCGTTCTTGTCCACGACCGTCCGCACGGCGGCCAGCAACGCGGGTATCGCGCAGGCGCAGCTGCTGGGCCAAGCGGTCCAGGCTGTGGTGGTGGTGTTCGCGTTCGTCGCAGCGCTCCAGCAGCTGCAGATTCAGTTCGTCGGCGAAGTGTTCCTCATCATCCTCAGCGGTGCCAGTCTGGGTTGCGCGCTGGCTTTCGGCTTGGGCTGCAAAGACCGCGCGGGCAAGTGGGTCGACAACTTGGTGGACCAGCTCCAATCGCGCAAGCGGTAACCCGCGTCGCGCTCCCCCTCGCTCGGCGGCTGCCTGTCTGGCTTGCGGCAGCCGCCGGGTTGTTCTTCTGCCCAGCGGCGCACGCGATCAACGTCGACCGCCTCGGCCCCTCCGAAGTCCAACTCCTCGAGGCCACCTTGAAGGCGCTGGAGCCGTCCATCACCGCCAAGAAACAGGACGGCACGGTCATTCTGCTCTCCTGGGAGCAGCTGTACGAGCCGCTGCTCCCTTCGCAGCAGGCGTTCCTGGATGAGTTCCGGCTGTTGAAGGCCGCCAGCTTGGGCGCCACCAGCCACTACTTCGGCGAGCTGACGACCGACGCGGGCCTGACACCGGTCGGGCCTCAGACGGTGATGCGAGACGGCGCGCCGGTCACCCTGGACCCCCAGTACTTGCCCAGGAACGTGCTCGAGGCGTACCAGCGCATGATGGACGCGATGGTGGCGGACCTGGGCACGCGCCTGCTGGTCGAGTCCGGCTACCGGTCGCCCGCGTATCAACTCTACCTCTTCCTCTTCTATCTGCCGAAGCACGACCATTCCATCACGGAGACCAACCGCTTCGTCGCGCTCCCGGGCCACAGCGAACACGGCTACCCGCCCCGCCAAGCCATCGACTTCATCAACGAGGCCGGCATCAACGGCGAGGATGATCCAGGCGCGTTCGAGGCGCTGCCCGAATACCGCTGGCTGGAGGAGCATGCCGCGGCGTTCAGCTTTGCCCTCTCCTATCCGCGCGACAACCCGCTCGGCACGGCCTTCGAGCCGTGGCACTGGCACTATGTCAGCCAGTAGATGAGCAAGTCTCCCGGCCTGGTCCGCTCCTTGGGGCTGACCGACGCGACGATGCTGGTCGTCGGATGCATCGTCGGCGTGGGCATCTTCCGCACCGCCAGCTCGATCGCGGCCCACGTGCAGTCACCTTCCCTGATCCTGCTCCTGTGTGCGGCTGGCGGGCTCGTGTCGCTGTGCGGCGCCCTGTGCTACGCCGAGCTGGCGGCGATGTTCCCGGCCACCGGCGGCGACTACGTGTACGTCACAAAAATCTACGGCCGGTTCTGGGGATTTTTGTTCGGATGGTGCAAGCTGTTCGTCGAGCGCACGGGCACCATCGCCGTCCTGGCGTTCGTCTTCGCGGAATATGCCGCTCGCGTCGTCCCGTACGGCCGGGGCGCCTTGCGCTGGGTCGCCGCCCTGGCGATCGTGCTGCTGACCGCGGTCAACGTCGCCGGCATCCAGTGGGGCAAGATCATCCAGAACATCTTCACCACCCTGAAAGTGATCGCGCTCATGACGCTCGCCGGCGCCGGCCTGCTGGCTGCGACCGGTGGCGCTCCGGCCGCCCCTGACTGGACCCTGCCGTCCCTGACGATGGACGTCGTGCAGTCTCTGGGCGTGGCGTTCGTGTTCGTGCTCTGGACCTACGGGGGATGGACGGAAGCCGGCTACGTCGCTGAAGAAATCCGGAAGCCCACGCGCAACGTGCCCCGCGCCATTATCCGCGGCGTGGTGCTGACGACGCTGTTGTACATGCTGGTGAACTGGAGCTACCTCGTTTTCGTCCCCATTGAGCAGCTGCCCACGACACCGCTGGTCGCCTCCGCGGTCATGCAGCAGGCTGCCGGCAGCGCCGGAGCCGCGTTCATCGCGTGGATGATCGCCTGCTCCGCGTTCGGCGCGCTGAACGGGTACATCCTGACCGGCGGGCGCATCCTGCTGGCGATGGGCCGCGACCACCCGCTGCTGGCCGAGCTGGCGGTCATCCATCCGCGCTCGCGCACGCCCGCGCTGGCCTTGTGGGCCAACGCGCTCATCGCCATCGGGCTGGTGTTCACGAAGACCTTCGACCAGATCATGACCTATTCGACCGTCGTGATCTCGGTCTTCTTCATGATGGCGGTGTTCGGCGTGATCCTCCTGCGCCGGTCGCAGCCCCGGCTGCCGCGGCCGTACCGGGCCTGGGGCTATCCGGTGACGCCGGCGCTCTTCTGCCTGATCATGGCCGGGTTCATCCTCGACGTCTGCTTCAAGCAACCTGACGAAGCCGCGTTCGGTTTCGCGTTCCTTGCGGTCGGGGTGCCGCTGTACTGGTGGTCGGACATCCGCCGGCGGCGATGAGCCTGTTCGCGGTCGCGGCGGCGGCGTGCGCGTGCTTCCTGGCCGCGTACGTCGTGTACGGGCGGGTGCTGGAGCGCTGGCTCGACCTGAGCGCTTCCCGCCCGACCCCCGCCACGACCATCAACGACGGCGTGGACTACGTCCCGGCCAAGGCACCCTTCCTGCTGGGCCAGCACTTCTCGGCCATCGCCGCGGCCGGCCCAATCGTCGGCCCCATCCTCGGAGCGCTGTGGTTCGGCTGGCTGCCCGCGTTGCTCTGGATCGTGTTCGGCGCGGTCCTGTTCGGCGCGGTCCACGACTTCCTCACGCTGGTGTCGTCCGTGCGCCACCAGGGCCGCTCCATCGTCGAGCTGGTGCACGAGCACCTCGGCCCGAAAGCGCATCTGCTGTTCCTCGGATTCGTGTGGCTGTCGCTCATCTATGTGATCATCGCGTTCACCGACCTGACGAGCAGCTCGTTCGTCGAGCCCTCCTTCGGCGGCGGCGTGGCGACATCCTCGTTGCTGTACCTGTTCGCGGCGGTGGCCATGGGCGTGTGCCTGTACCGGTGGCGCATGCCGCTGGGGCTCGCGACCCTCATCTTCCTGCCGCTGGTCGGCCTCACCATCTGGCTCGGCCAGTCCGCGCCGCTGGTGATTCCGGAGAGCTGGCCCATTCGGCCGCAGGTCGCATGGAACGTGATGATCTTGCTCTACTGCTTCATCGCATCCATCATTCCGGTCTGGACGCTGCTGCAGCCCCGCGGCTACCTCGGCGGCTTTTTCCTGTATGTGACGCTGGCGGCAGGCATCCTCGGGCTGCTGCTCGGCGGCGACCGCATCCAGTACCCGGCGTTCCTCGGATGGACAAGCCAAAAGGGCTTCCCGCTGTTTCCCATGCTGTTCGTCACGGTGGCGTGCGGCGCCTGCTCGGGATTTCACGGCATCGTCAGCTCCGGCACGACCTCGAAGCAGATCGCCAAGGAATCGGACTGTCGCTTGATCGGCTATGGCGGGATGCTGCTGGAGGGGGTCGTCGCGGTGATCGCGCTGTCCACCGTGATGCTGTTGGCCCCCTCGGACCCCATGGCCCAGCAGTCACCTGACCGGATCTACGCGGGCGGGTTGGCGCATTTCGTCGGACGCTTCGGCTCGGACGCGGACTTCGCGCGCGCCTTTGCCCTGCTCGCCTTCGCCACGTTCATCTATGACACGCTGGACGTGGCGACGCGGCTCGCGCGCTACGTGTTTCAGGAGCTCGTCGGCTGGAAGGGGCGCTGGGGCAGCATCAACGCCACGCTGGCCACCTTGGCCCTGCCGGCGCTGAGCGTCAGCTGGACGCTGCATGATGCCGCGGGCAATGTCGTGCCGGCCTGGAAAGTGTTCTGGACGCTCTTTGGCACGTCCAATCAACTGCTGGCCGCGCTGACGCTGCTCACTATCACAGTCTGGTTGAAGCGGACCAAGCGGCCGTGGATGGTGAGCGCCGTGCCCGCCGCGTTCATGCTGGTGATGACGCTCTGGTCGCTCGGGCTGACGTTGAAGGCGGGAGGCTGGATCGCGGGCGTCGCGCTGGTGCTGATGGCGCTGGCCCTGCTGGTCTTGTGGGAGGCTGTGAAGGTCTTCTCGTGCGCCCCGGCCGACCGAGCCGATGGCCGCTAGTTCAGATCAAATCCGCTGAGACGCCGGCCACGGTGTCTTGGACGATTCGCTCGACGTCATCGCGCGTCACGCCGTTGTACCACACGTTGTCGGGAAACACCATGACACTCGGCCCTTTCGCGCAGACATCCTGGCAGCCGGACTTGCTGACCCGGATGAGCCGTGCCAGCTTCAGCACCTTGATGCGCTCCTTGAGCGCTGCGGCGATCGCCTCGCTCCCGCGCTCGGCGCAGCATGCCTTCGGCGCCTCGCGCCGGTTGACGCAGACGAACACGATTTTCCGGTACGGCACCGCGTCCTTGCGCATCACGCGTTGATCCCCAGCGCTTCCAGCTCGCGCTCCAGCTGGCGGCTGTCCTCGAAACGAATCGCCTTCAAGCCCACCTGCCGCCCGGCTTCCACCATCTCCGGCCGGTCGTCGATGTACACCGCCCGGTCCGCCCGCACGCCGGCCCGGCGCAGAGCCAGGTGGTAGATTTCCGGCTCCGGTTTGCGGCAGCCGACGTCGCACGACGCCACCCAGTCGCAGAAGAATGACAGCGACGGGATCGAGCGCTTGAGGTACTCGAGGTGCAGCTCGTTCGTGTTGGTGAGCGCGACCAGCCGGTGCCGCGCGCTCAGCCGGCTGAGGACGTGCGTGACCTCGCGGTTCTCCGTGAAGATCGCGGTCCAGAACGTGGTGAACTGCTCGTAGGCCCACGGCAGCTTCAACCGCTTCTTCAATTCCTGGTAGTACGTCTTCGCGCTGATCTTCCCCAGCTCGAAGGGCAACAGCAGCGTCTTGTCGTACACCGCGGCCTGCACCTCGTCGAACGGCCGCCCGACGAGCTGCGAGACCTGGTGCAGGAGACGGTCGGTTTCCATATCCACGACCACGCCGCCCACATCCGAGATCACCGCGTCATACGTCATCGCGCGTCACGGTGGATGGCGACCTGCGTGGGATAGGGGATCTCAATGCCCTCCGCGCGGTACCGGACGTGGAGGCGCTTGATGAACTCATGCTTGAGCAGGTACTGGTCTGCGAACTCCTTGGCCCGCAAGACCACCGTGCACTGGATGTTGTAGTCACCGAAGGTATGGAAGCGCACCGCCGGCTCGAACTCCGGCACGCCGCCGGGCACGTCCTTCATCACCGTCTTGGCCACCTCGCAGGTGACCCGCTCGACGCGCGCCAGGTCGCTGCCATAGGCCACGCCCAAGTCCACCGTCACCGCCAGGTCGCGGCTGGGCAGGTAGTAGTTAATGATGATGGCCTGAGCGAGCTTGTTGTTGGGGACCAGCACCATGTTGTTCGGCAGCATGCGTACTTTGGTCGCGCGCCAGCCGATGTCATCCACATAGCCCTCCTGCCCCGAGTCCAGCTTGACGTAATCGCCCACGCGGACCTGGTGCGACACGGACAGGTAGAAGCCCGCGAAGAGATTCGACAGCGTGTCCTGCAGCGCCAAGGCCACCGCCAGACCGCCGACGCCCAGCGCGGTGAGGAGGGGTGCGACCGGGATGCCCAGCCCGTTGAGCACCATCAGCGCGCCGATGAGGATGATCACCAGCTTCACGATGTTCTGCGTGATGCTCGTGACCGGCATGGCCGGCGAAAACTGGCTGCTGTAGAGGCGGACCAGCTTCGAGGCCATGTCGGCCGCCACGACGGTCAGCGACAGCCACCCCACGACGAAGATGACGCGGATCACCGCCTGCGACCACCGGGCCTCGATCGGCCACAAGCCGATGGCGACATAGAGGCCGACCAACGCGCTCCAGAACGGCAGGCCGCGGCGCACGGCGCGCACGGCGACTTCGTCCCATTGCCAGTTGGTTGTGTCCGCCCACGTGGTCAGCCACCGGCTGATGGCCCAGCCGGCGATGCGCCCGATGAGAATGGTCAGGAGCAGGATGAGCGCCGACCAGAAAAGCAGCGACGCCCAGGCCGGCAGGTTGTTGAGGTAGTCGAGGATCACGCGCGTGGTCCTTTGTTGAGCGGCTGGCGGCCGGTGAACCCCTCGTCGAGCCCGTGCCAGAAGCCGATGCGCTTCTCGCCGAGGCGCCAGCACAAGAAGGCCAGCTCCTCGCCCCGCATCCAGTAGAAGTCGACGAGGCCCTGTTCCACGTCCTTGAGGAGCGCGCCGAAGTCCTGCAGCTGCATCAGCGCGGACTGGAACGCCTCGATGAGCTGCAGCTGGTGCTTGGTCAGCGACTCCAGTTCCTCCTTCAGGGCCTGGATCGGATACCCGTTCCCCGCGGAGAGCTTCTCGATCACGCCTTCAAGCTGCTTGTTGGTCTCGACAATCGACTGCTGCAGGCTGCGGAGCTGCTTGACCAGCGGGATGACGTGCGGCAGCAGCGCGCTGGCTTCGTCGAGCGTGACGATTTTCTGGGGCGGATCTGGAGCGTCGTCGGTCATGGCGGCCGTTGAAAGCAGGACGAGCCTCTCCCGTCAGGAAGAGGCCCGCCGCGCACGGTACGGAAGCGAACCGTCAGGGGGTGAACGATGAACCGCACCCGCACGATTTCTTGGCGTTCGGGTTGACGAACTCAAAG
>Ga0247727_10020172_pt1 | contig 10226 bp, 11 predicted proteins | sample WisWelCaveWW1625_FD_202498 | JGI IMG/M metagenome (GOLD analysis project Ga0247727, IMG submission 202498) | Biofilm microbial communities from Wishing Well Cave, Virginia, United States - WW16-25 | ecosystem: Environmental > Aquatic > Deep subsurface > Groundwater > Cave microbial mat | place... | reverse complement strand
GCGACGATGCCCGCCACAAACACTATCAACGTCGGCACGGTACGCCACCAACTCGGATGGATACGGTGATGCATCAAGACGACCAGAAGGCCGCCGATGCCGCCGGCGAGACCACCTGAGACTTCCAGCACACTCACGAAATCCACCTTTCCTGCAAGAAGCATGATTGCAGGCAGACCGATCGTCAACAACCACGCCAACAACGACGGCATCCGGTAATCATAACGATATGCCGACTTCAACGCCGTGCCCACCGCGACAAACGCGCCCAACATCGCCAACACTGCGACAAGGTTCAATAAGACCACACCGACACGGCCGAACTCCCTGATACCAAGCGTCGCGACCTCCGCCGTGCTTGTGCCAGACACGCCAATCACCGCTTGGGCAAACACTGCATAGATGACGATAGGGATCAATGACCCTAAGACAACCGCACGCGTCACCACACGCTTGTCATCCCCTAACGCATTTCGCACCTCAGGAACAGCCACCATCGCCAAATACGCGAACAAGATGACACCGAACGGGGCGAACGCGGCTGCTGGCGACGCTGGCACAAGCGGAACATGGCTCGCATCAAACGCGGTGAAAAGCACCACTGCGATAACAGCGAACAATATGACTTTCACCGCGTTCAACACCACCTCCGAACGAACGAACCAACGCGTGCTGCCAAAAAGCATCACGGCGCCTGCCGCGAAAAATAACCACTGCCATGCTCCGACGCTTCCGCCGAACAGCGCTGTGAGCGACTGTCCGCCACCGATCGCATACGCGACCAACGCACCATAGATGCCGATGAGGAGCGAGAGCAACATGCCGAAACGACCCCACTTCCCAAGATACCTGAACGCGTAACCGGTGAGCTGATGGATGCCTTTGGTCTTCAGGACGATCTCAGATAACATCAGATTGACGCCCAACATCAACAAACCGATCCCCACGATGTGCAAAAGACCGATCCAGATGCCGGACTGCGCGACAACATACGGAATAGCGAAGACACCCGCGCCCACAGCGGTGCCTATCATTATGGCTGCGCCTTTCCACACACCTCTTTTTGGGGACATACGAAACTGGGGATTGGGGTGCTGACGAATATAAAAGCGTTTAGGAAATCGCAACGACGTCGCCGACCTTGACGTCACGTGACATCCCCGCCGGCAGCTCGATGACTGTGTTCGCGATCGCTTTTGACGTGTAAAACGTGAACGGACGGAAGTCGCGCTTGACGTCCGCGACTCTGTTGTTGCGGATGAACAGGACATCTATCGATCCGAAAACGAACCACATATGGAGCGAAGGGCGGTGGGAGTTGGGAACTGGGAAATAAACAGGGTGCGGGCGCTGGAACATCAGGCCGATGAACGGGGAGACGCGGACGCAATCGTCACACACCAACCGCTTCCTTGACACGTTGTAGATCCGCACGGTACCGGAGGGATAGACTATTGTTTAAAACACTATGGAGCTGAGATGTGGTCGGGACTGGTGAAGAAGGTGAAATTATTTGCGTGATCGCTTTTTTTCTTCATAACGCTTGTGATATTCAAGGTCACTAAAATATTTTGGTAGTAAAATAAACGGTTTTTCATTAACGCGGGTTTCCAGTTCTTTCTGAATCGGGCTAATGTACCTCTTCATTTTATCCTGTACCGTTACCTCAAATGGAACGGGTTCTGCGTCGTAGGAATGTCGCTCTGCATCACTGTAAATCCATCCCGAAATCGCGTCCTTTGTTCGCTCAACAAATTCTGGGAACAGTTCTGCGCATTTTTCAAACATTTTCACCCGCTTAGTTTCTTTCCTGCTCAGCGCGAACAACAACCAGAACGCACTATTGCACGTGACGGTTCCCCGCTCGGAAATATATGCTTCTCTGAACTGATCCCACGAATGTATGTTTTTCAGTTTATTAGCATCAGATTCAAACCCGCACCAGTACAGCGGGTGATTTATTGCGATGTCACCCATAAGCGCGGGTTCATGAATATTCGCAGTATAGTGCCTTTGAACATTATCATACCTGATGTTCCCGAAAAATAGACACACCTCAGTGAGCACTTTTGTTTTGGTTTCTTGATCCAACGCAGGATAAATCATGCCGAGCGCATTAATTAACGGCGCACCTATTCCTGAACTCGGTCGAAAAATCCCACTCGTAACACTTCCCATAAATCGCGGAAATTCTTCAACAGCCTTTTTCGGGTCTTTCCGCGCGAGCTCACTAAATGGCTCCTGAACATACTCTTCAACCACCCGGTGAGCAAGTTCGATCTGGTTCATCAATCTATCAACATCCCAATCCATAAGAAGCAGTCACTTCCCATTCCTTAAAAAGATAATGCCGGAAACCGTTACGGACTAGTAGCTTACCGGATGGTATGATTGAACCTACCTTCTTCAACCGTCCGAAAAACAAAGAAAAAATGAAAGGGGCGTCTTGGCTACGCCCCCGAGTAAATATGGGGGTGCAGGGATTTGAACTTCGGTCCTGCACGATTGGCGTGCACGGATCCCCGATCCGAGGCTCTGGAGGCCCCTATTCTGGCCAAGTTAAACTACACCCCCAATGGGCATGATAAACCAACAGACCATATTTAAAGATAACGGCGAGTCGACTGGCTGTGACGGGAACGACGAATTTTAAGGAGTTGGAGCAAACGAACCTTCAATGGGAGCAAACGACGACATAACTCAGGACCGTCTTGCCCGTCATCTACAAGTACGGCACAATCTTCTCGCGGATCAACTTGCAGAATTCCCAATGCTGCACGTACCGCTTGCGGAAACGGTTGCTCGTCTCACGCGCCTTGTTCTTCGACAACCACTCCTTGCACCGGCCTATCTCGCTGTCGCAGAACAACTTCAACGCGCCGCTCGATGAAATGCGCTTGGCCGAAAGAGTCTTGAGCAAAATCCGGAATTCAGGAGTATCTTGATAACGAGCAGGCACCTTTGTCTTCAGCTCGTCCTTGAATGATGGCATAGGGGTGTTGGGTTGTGGGAAAAATCTAATGGCTGCTGGCTGATGACCGCTTCCTCGATATAAGCTTTTCCAGCCGTTTCCACGGCAACGTGTTCACCACGTCCTTCGCCTCCGCCCAACCGCGACGCGCCGTAGCCACGCCCAGCTCGACATTCTTCAACTGGTCCGCCGCGTGGCTGTCCGTATCGATGACGAGCTTGCAACCCGCGTCTATCGCCTGACGAACGTGCATATCCTTCAAGTCGAGACGCTTCGGCGAACTGTTCACCTCCACCCAGACACCACGCTCCGCACACAAACGGAACACCTTGTCCAAGTCGACATTGATTGGCTCGCGCTCGTTGATAAGACGTGCGGTCGGATGCCCCCAGATCGTCACGTACGGGTTGCTCAACGCACGCAGGACGCGACGTGTCATCACGTCCTTCGGCTGCTTGAAACCAGAATGAATGCTCACGATGACGATGTCAAACCGCTTCAGGATGCTATCCGGATAATCCAACGAGCCATCCGCACGGATGCTGACCTCACTCGACTTCAATATACGGATGCCCGACGTCTTTCTCTGGAGATTGTCAATCGAGTCCAGATAATTCAAAACGCGTCTCTCATCCATCCCATTCGCGATACGCTCACTGACAGAGTGGTCGCTGATCGCCATATACTGATAGCCAAGCGCCTTGCACGCCTTGACCATCTCTTCCATCGAGTCGCGGCCGTCACTCCACGTCGTGTGCATATGGAAATCACCGCGAATGGCATCATACGGGATGGGTACTAGGGGTTTACGCTCGAATTCGCCTTGATTCTCGCGCAGTTCAGGCTCGATGTATGGGAGGCCGAGCGCCTTGTAGACCTCGTGTTCAGTCTTCCCCGCGACCATTTTCGCGCCCTTGAACAACCCATACTCGTTAAGCTTCAAACCCTTCTTGATCGCGAGCTGACGCAAACGCACATTATGCTCCTTGCTCCCTGTGAAGTACTGCAAAGCTGCGCCGAATGACTTCTCTTCAAGGACGCGGACGTCCGCCTGCAAGTTCGGCTTCAATATGACCGCAGACTTCGTCGGGCCCTTCGCGAGGATTGAAACGACCTCAGGCATTTTCGTGAATACGTCCATCACTTTCTTGGCATCTTTGCTGATGACCAAGAAATCCAGATCCTTCACAGTCTCCTTCATCCGCCTGATGGACCCAGAGACGACCACGTCCTTCACGCCAGGAATCGCCTTGAGACGCGCCTCAATCTCGCGCGCGAACGGAAGAACGGAACCGAGTAGCTTGCGTTCCGCACCCATCTTCAACAACCCGATGCCCCGCAAGATGTCCTGCTCAGATTTCTCTCCGAAACCAGACAAGGAACGGATCCTACCCGACTTCGCGGCGCGCTCCAGCGCGGCGATTGTGGTAATCCTGCGCTCCTTGAACAAACGGAACGCCTTCTTCGGACCCAAACCGGGAACGTGCAACATATCCTCGACGCCTTTCGGGATGCGCTTCCTCAGCTTCTCGTACTCGTCGACCTTGCCTTCGTCTAGAAACTGCGCGATCTTCCCCGCGATGCCTTCACCGATGCCCGGAAGCTCCTGCAACGCAGCGGCACCGCCCTGACGGTAGATCACCTCGATGTCCTTCGATAAGGATTCTATGGTTCGCGCGGCACGACGCACCGCGATCGGCTTCCACGGAATCTGCAGCAATTCCTGCACGTCAGCCAACTCATAGAGGACAGCAGCGACTTCAGCGTTTCTCATCAGCTTCCCTCAACAACGCCTTCGTGTTCTTAAACGTTGCCCGCGCGATGGCGTCCTTGATCGGCAGCCAGGCATATGCGATGTGCTCGTCCGAAAGCGTGACTTTTTCTTCTTTCACCTCAGCCAAGAAGAACATCGCCTGCTTCCGGATCTGCTTCCCATCCCTCGTGTAAAACCATGTCACCTCTTTCTGGAAACCATGGAGGAGATTCACGTCGAGACCGGTCTCCTCTTTCACTTCCCTCACTACGGTTTGCTCATGAGTCTCGCCCTCCTCGATGTTGCCCTTCGGCACGTCCCAGAACGACGATTTGAATCTGGCTTGTAAAAGGAGATATTCGCGTGACTTGCCGACCGTGCGGAAAACCACTGCGCCAGCGGAACGCTCGAAAGGCATACGACGCTCGTTCACCACGAGGTATAAATCAGTTTTGCTCCGAACGTGGAACCGTTCTTTTATACCGAATCCAAAAACATCGTCGTCCGCCTCCGTGCCTCGTCGTGCGACGAACTGAACAGGTCACGCTTCGCAACTTATTCGCTTCGCGCAAAAGCGTTCACCGTTACCAACGCAGCAGCAGACGCAAACTTTATCGTTGATAAAAAGGACTTACCTCCGATGAAGCGAAAACGGCTTTTCCGACGGGCAAACTCTTATTAAGCGCGCCCGATAGCCGACTCGCGATGACGCTCCAAGCAATCGCTGAAAAGATACAAGTCTGCAAAGAATGCCCATTGCACAAGGATGCGAAACAAGGTGTGCCAGGCGAAGGACCGGCAAACGCGTCCATCGTCTTCATCGGCGAAGCGCCAGGACGCTCAGAAGACGAACAAGGACGACCATTCGTCGGACGCGCCGGAATATTGCTCGAAGAACTGCTCCACCGCGCCGGACTCCACCGCGAACAAGTCTACATAACCAACGTCGTCAAACATCGACCGCCCGACAACAGACCACCCAAGACACCCGAGATCAAAGCGTGCAAGCATTATCTTGAAGATGAACTCATGCTCCTCAAACCGAAACTCGTCGTGTTACTCGGCGGAACCGCGAAGAAGATACGAGATCATCCGTTGCTCAAACAAACGACCGTCTTCGAAACCATCCATCCCGCCGCAGCCATCAGATTCCCCGGCATCTGGAAGAAAAGATTAGAAGACGACTTTGACCGATTGGGACAACTCGTCAAACAGATGGGGCTTGTGTAAACTGCTTTCGGAATTCGGTCTCAGGAACCCAAGCTATCGTGCCGATTTCATCCCTTCTTGAACCACGACGAGAACCAGGCGAACACACGCGCGACAAATCCCGGCTTGGCTTCCGGCACCACAGACGCATTCTCTTCCACCGGCGCTTCCTCAATGGTTTTCTCAGCCTCAACCACCTGCTCTTCTGGAATCTCCTCAGCCTTCTCAGGGACTTCAATCTCGACAACGCCCACCTGACCCACCACGATTTTCACCACATCCTCCAACGTGAACTTCTCACCGAGATCGTTCCTATACGACACCTTGATCGAAACCGGATAATCGCCGGGCGTTTCAGGCGCCGTGTACTGCTGCGAGAACACGACCTTCTGCTTACCCGCGTCGATCTTCGCGAAATCGAAAACACCACTCGCCAAGTCACCCGTGACCTCCGCATGAACATCCGTGATCGCTTTCTCCACCCCGTTGACCACCGACCACTCCACCATCCCCGTCTCGCCAGGCGACGCCTTGAACTTCGCGCTCGACTCCAACCGCACAGCCGGCTTCGCGACCGACAGGACAACATCGGCAGCGACGTCACGCGTGAATTGCTGATACTGATACCGCGCAGACACCTTGAAAACCTGATCACCGCTCTTCAACGCGCGCACCGACACATTATGCGACTTCGTCCCCTTCTTCTCGAAAGACTCCGTCCAGTCCAGCTCGCCCTCGACGACCTCCACTCCTGCGGGCGGGCGGACCGACACTTTAACTTCCAAAGCGGACGCCACAGTGTTCTTCGTCAAGAAAACGATCGTCTTCGGCGTACCGATCACGGCCTCAGACACGTTCGCCGAGAGCTCCACCTCGAAACCCTTCACCGTCAACGTCATCTCATTCGTCTTGTCCTCCTTGCGCGACACGCCATCGTGATACGACACCAACCCCACGCTCCTGAACGACGCAGGACTCAAACCCTCCACCCGATACGTGCACGAGAACTTGTGGCCAGCCAACAATTCACCCGCCCACGTCACCGCATTCCCATCCAGATCACACCCGATGACACGAATGACAACGAACTGTTCCGGAAACTCATCACGATACACGATATCAGCCATCTTTTGGTTGCCCGTGTTCTCCATATTCAACGTGAACTCGATCTCCCCACCCAACGGGATATCAGTGTTCGACGCGCTCTTCCCCACCGACAAAACCGCAGCAGGCGAATTCACCACGATATGATACGAGATGTTCGCAGCCGCACCCTTCACCTCATCCAGACAGAAAATCACGTCCTTAATCGTACTGCAATCATCCAGATACAAACCGGTCGACGTGCCATTAACGTCCACCAAGACACGACCCTGCCACGCGATGCCCCCCGTCTTCACCGTCAGACCAGCAACCGAGAAATTCGCGTTCAAACCATACCAACCCTCGTGGATCTGCGAGCCCGCCGCGAATACCGGACCTGCGAGCACGAATGCCACCACGACCCAGACCCACGCATTCCCCATACGCACACCAGACGCTCACAGCTATAAAAAGGTTGCAGGTGCGCAGGGAGCGGATATGAGCTGAAGGTTCGATAACGATGCCCTGCACGCGCCGTCTACGAATGCATTGGCAAAACTTATAAACCACCAACTGAACAAGAAGCGCATGAGCGGCCGACGACACGAAATGTACCGAGAACTCGACGAGTACATCTCGCGACGCCGCAAAATCGAACCACAACCCGCCACGCCCAAACGCGGCTGGTTCTCGAAAGCCGAACCGGAGGAACCACCCATGGAAGCCGCGGAACCAAACGAATACGACGAGCCCCGCGAAGGCTGGTGGACACGATTCAAGAAATCACTGGGCAAACCTGCCGAACCAGAGATGCAAGAAGTCCCCGAACAAGATCTACAGATGCCAACCACCAACCCCACCGAAGAAGACATGAAAGAAGTCGCACGCATCGCCCTCACAGTACTCCGCAAAATGCCACCAGAACTCGTCAAAGAATTCAAGAGCACACCCGACTACGAGAAGTTCAAAGAACTCCTCCGCAAGCACAACATGATTAAATAATGGTCCAGCGATGATAGCTGAGATGGGACGTTGGTCGTTCGGGGCGCTCGGATTGCTTCTTATCCTCGCAGCGTGCACGACAACTGAAGACACGCAGCAGACCACCGGCAAGCAGAACGGCATCAAAGGCGGCCAGACAAGCGGCGACTGCCTCTGCGCGCAAGCCTATGAACCGGTCTGCGGCGCTGATGGGCAGACGTATCCCAACGCGTGCTCAGCGGCGTGTGGGAAAGTGGTTGTTGTGAAACAAGGCGAGTGCTAACAACCGAACTCTTCGCAAAAGGTACTGGAGATATGCTCGTCGCTGATGATCACCACATTCTCATCATTCCGCCCATCCCCGTTCCCAGTCGGATTATAGCTACCTGTGATGACTGTCCTGTTGTCGATGATGAACACCTTGTCGTGGATGGACGCGTTGTGCACAAAAGCGATACCAGCCCCACGCAACTTGTCGAACTCATCCCACCGGTTCCGCGTCCCGACCAGCCCGGAAACCCGCACGCCCGCGCGATGCTTCGCCACGAGCAGATCACTGATCGCGTCCGATGTAAAACTGTACAACGCGAAACGAATCGACGTGTTGGCTCGGGACAACGCGTCAAGCACACGACGCTCACACCCATCCTCCGGGCAGAAGCGCGTCTCCACCGTTGCGTTGTTGTACCGCACGATCGGATGACGCACCTTCCTGTCCGACCTTCCCGTCCACAACTCCTCGAACTCGTCCCCGAAATTCCGGGCTAATGACTTGGAGTGAATCACGATTATATTGTTATGCAGCGAACTGTTCGTCGGATTATACGAACCAGTCCACACCGCGCCATCCTTCACGCAGAACTTGTCATGCATGAGGCCGGGGCGCAAGGGCGCTCTGGCAACTGGGAGATGATGGCGATTCCTCTGCTCAGTCACGACGCGGGCCTCCTGCAATGCATCCTTCACAACCTGCCTTGAAACGTCGTACAACGCGCAATCCGCCGAGCCGTTGATGAATGAAGCGAGAAGCTGCGCGCAATCTTCCCGTGGACAGAAATGCACCTCGATCGGCGGGCCAGACTCTTGAGGAACCTGGGAACAAGAAGCTAAAAAGAATATGACAGACAACAGAACTGAAGCGATGGGACGCATCCACAGCAACGTCAAAACACCCTATATATGCTTTACTCCTCCTTTTCCGTGATTTTCACGGCGTTCTCCCACTCATGCAACGACTTCAACAACGCGAACTTCGAGCCCGGCACACGCGCTTCCATCGACGCGATAAGCGCACCAGCGGCGTCCTCCTGCTTTGAATCCGTGAGCGGCAAACCGTGCAATTTCGCGTACTCACGGACCTCCCAATCCTGCACGCCAACCAACGGCCGAACGAAGGAATCAGGAAGATGAGAAGTTGATCGCTCGGAACCTCCCGCCAGGAGAGAGGCGAAACGACCGCGCAACTCATCATCCAAATCACACGGAATGACGACTTTATCGTAGCCTGCTGCGAGTGCCGGAGCGTCCTGCAATGTCGCGTCCTTGACGTCCAACGCCACCGGCATCGCGCCCAGAATCTGACGGACCACACGCTCGGTGACAAAAGCTTCGGTCGACTTGTCGTGGATCAACAGGATCCGATCATCCGGCTTCGCCCAGTCCTGCGCCCAAAGGCCCTGCCTCACACGTTTCTCGATGGACTGCGTGAAACAATCGGCACAGAAACCACCGGTCTTGTACTGGACGACGACCGGTTTCTGGCACTTGACACAGAGCATATGGGGGTGCTGGGAACTGAGACTTTTAAATCTGGGGACGATGATGGCACTCTCGTCACCGAAAAGACACTACTCCAGAGTAGCTTCTATGGCGAAGGTTTAAAAGTCGCCACACAGGAAAAAATGTCGTTTGGGATTTTCAAATCACCTCTTTTTCCCGCGCAGGCGGTCGCAAGGCCGTCTGTGCGGGTTTGAAACGTTAACAGATGGGGCGCTCACGGCCAAGAGCTGATGGATCCTTCGTTACCGTTTGTTTCCACACTGGACATGCCAAACGCGCCCACGAAACGGTTTTAATACGACCGGACGCGACACCCTCCTGTGAGCCGCATCATCCTCCACGTCGACCTCGATGCATTCTTCGCCAGCGTCGAAGAACGCGAACGACCTGAACTGAAGGGCAAGCCAGTCATCGTGGGCGCCGACCCAAAAGGAGGCACCGGACGAGGCG